>Ga0209164_1004947_pt1 | contig 11585 bp, 9 predicted proteins | sample MTBNYHSulfiMetaG_FD_187458 | JGI IMG/M metagenome (GOLD analysis project Ga0209164, IMG submission 187458) | Enrichment culture microbial communities from rom New York Harbor, USA that are MTBE-degrading - MTBE-NYH (New York Harbor Sulfidogenic)... | ecosystem: Environmental > Aquatic > Marine >... | reverse complement strand
CGGCGGGGCAAAACCACCTCGGGTTCCGGATGGGTCACCGGACGTTGGTGTCACGGATCGTCGAGCTCCGGTTTCCGCAGTACGAGCGGGTGATCGTTCGCGACAACCCCTACCGGGCGCGGGTGGCCCGTGTCGACCTGCTGGCCTCGCTGCGTCGCGTCAGCCTCCTGGCACACGAGAAGGCCCGCGGGGTGAGGTTCAAGTTCGACTCGCTGGGTGAGCTGCGGTTGGTGTCGATCGGTTACGATCGCGGCTCGGCGGAGGAGACCCTCGCCGTCACCTACCAGGGCGAGAACGTGGAGATCGCCCTCAACGCCAGCTACCTGATCGACGTGCTGCAGGTTCTCGGAAGCGAGATGATCGAGATCCAGCTCCGTGATGGCAACACCCAGTGCGTGCTGGTCCCGGTGGAGGACGACCAGCGGCTCGAGGAGTACATCTACGTGCTCATGCCGATGCGGGTCTGACCTGGGTGAGACTGGTCCGTCTCCAGGTAGAGAACTTTCGCAATCTCGAACCAGGGACCGTGGTCTGGGACGGCGGTCTGAATCTGGTCCTGGGAGGGAACGGTGAGGGTAAGAGCAACCTCCTCGAGGCGGTCACGGTCCTCGGTAACCTGCGCTCCTTTCGCAGTGTGCCGTGGAGCGTGGTGGCGTGCCACGGAACGCTCTGGTTCCGTCTCGAGGGGGAGGTCGTGTCGCACGGAGGCAGCCTCCGACTGGAGCAGAGCTTCGAGCTCGGGCCGCCGCACCGGCGACAGCTGCGTGTCGACGGCCGCGAGGTGGGGGTGGCGGAGTACCTCCAGTGCTGTCCAGTGTTCGCCCTCAGCGGGAGCGACGGCGCATTGGTGGACGGCGGTCCGGAGGTGCGGCGCAGTTTTTTGGACCGACTGGCGTTTCTCCTCCGGCCGGCGCACATTGCCCGGCTGCGACACTATCGGCGTGCGCTGGGACAGCGCAACGCCGGTCTCGCCGGTGGGGCCGGCGACCCGGAGCTCGACGCCTGGGAGGCAGTGCTGAGCGACGCGGCAGCCCTCGTGGTGGAGAACCGGTTGCAGGCCGTGGCGCGCCTGGGCCCGGCGTTTGCGGCGCGGTACGGCCGTCTCGGCCGGCCCCGTTTCCCGGTGGTGACGCTGTGTTACGCGGGCGAGAGAGGTCTTGTGGAGGGCGACGGGCCACAGGAGCTCGCGACGTGGTATCGCAGCCGCTTCGCGGCGCGGCGGGCTGCGGACCGCAGATTGGGTTTCACCGGGGAGGGACCCCACCGACACGACCTCCGGGTCGAGGTGGGCGGACGGGCGGCGCGGGGGGTGCTGAGCGCCGGGCAGGTCCGGACGGTGGCCGCGGCCCTGCGGTTGGCGGCGCTCGCCGAGGTCGAGGCGGAGCGCGCGGAGGCGCTTCCGATGGTGCTGGACGACGTCGACGCCGAGCTCGACTCGGTGGCCGTCGGGCAGCTGCTGACGGAGTTGGCGGGCGAACGACAGCTGTTTCTTTCGAGCGCCCACGGCGATCTGGCCCGACGCCTGTCGGCGGGCCGGACGCTGTGGATGCACGCCGGGGGCTGCAGAGCCACCCGGCCAGCGGAGACGTGACATGGGTGACACGTACACAGCGGAAAACATCAAGCTGCTGCGAGGCTTGGAGGCGGTCCGCAAACGACCCGGGATGTACATCGGTGACGTCGATGACATTCAGGGCCTGCACCACATGGTGTGGGAGGTGGTCGACAACGCGGTGGACGAGGCCCAGGCAGGGCACTGCGACCAGGTCACCGTGACCCTCCACGCGGACCAGACGGTCACCGTCGGCGACAACGGCCGGGGCATCCCGGTGGACCTCCACCGCGAGACCGGGCGGTCCGCGGCCGAGGTCATCATGACCGAGCTCCACGCCGGGGGGAAGTTCGACAACAATTCGTACAAGGTGGCGGGTGGTTTGCACGGCGTCGGTGTGAGCGTCGTCAACTTCCTGTCCGAGTGGCTGCGGTTGGAGATCCACCGCGGCGGGCGGGTGTGGGAGCAGACCTACCGGCGGGGCGTGCCGGAGCGGACGCTCAAGGCGGTCGGGCGAACCCGCAAGACCGGCACGATCGTGACCTTCAAACCCGACCCGGAGATCTTCACGGTCCTCGAATTTCACCCGGACCTCCTGGTCAGGCACCTGCGGGAGCTGGCCTTCTTGAACTCGGGGCTCGAGATCAGCTTCTTCGAAGAGGCCACCGGCCGCGAGGAGGCCTTCAAGTTCAGGGGCGGCGTGGTCGAGTTCGTGCGCTACCTCAACCGTTCCAAGAACGAGATCCACAAGAAACCGATCTTCCTCGAGGACACCAACGAGGACGGCGAACGGGTGGAGGTGGCTCTGCAGTGGCACGACGGCTACACCGAAAACGTCCTCGCCTTCACCAACACCGTGTTCAACCGGGACGGCGGTGCGCACCTGGCCGGTTTCCGGGCCGCGCTCACCCGCACGGTCAACGCCTACGCCCAGGCCCAAAACCTGGTCAAGGGGTTGAAAGAGAACCTCTCCGGTGAGGACGTGCGGGAGGGTTTGACCGCGATCGTCGCGGTGAAGGTCCGCGAGCCGCGCTTCTCCAGCCAGACCAAGGACAAGCTGGTCTCCGGCCACGTCAAGGGGTGGGTGGAGTCGGTGGTGAACGACACCCTGGCCACGCACTTCGAGGAGAACCCGCCGGTGGCCAAGCGGATCGTCGGCAAGTGCCTGGATGCGGCACGGGCCCGCGAGGCGGCGCGCAAGGCGCGGGAGCTGACGCGGCGCAAGAGCGCGCTGGAGAGCTCGTCGCTGCCCGGCAAGCTGGCCGACTGCTCCGAGCGGGACCCGGTCTTCGCCGAGCTCTTCCTGGTCGAGGGGGACTCGGCCGGCGGCTCGGCCAAGCAGGCGCGCGACCGGCGGTTCCAGGCGATCCTGCCCCTGCGCGGGAAGATCCTGAACGTGGAGAAGGCCAGGTTCGACAAGATGCTGTCGAGCGAGGAGATTCGTGCCCTGATCCAGTGCCTGGGCACGGGCATCGGCAAGGAGGAGTTCGAGCCGGCCAAAGTCCGCTACCACAAGATCATCATCATGACCGACGCCGATGTGGACGGGTCCCACATCCGGACCCTCCTGCTCACGTTCTTCTACCGGCAGATGAAAGAGCTGGTGGAGCGGGGGCACCTGTTCATCGCCCAGCCGCCGCTCTACAAGGTCGCCCGCAAGGCGCAGGAGGTCTACGTCAAGGACGACGGGGAGCTGTCGCGCTACCTGCTCGACCGGGTGGCCGACGAGTACAGGTTGGTGGTCGGCTCCACCGGCGCCGTCCTCGAGGGGCGGGACCTCCGGGGCGCGATCCTCGCCGCCGAGGGGTGGCTGCAGACCCTGGGTCAGCTCCAGCGCCGGGGATGGCCGGCGGACGTGATCGAGGCCGTCCTGGACCTCGAGAGCCGGGGGCAGCTGGTCGCGGGGAGCGAGAGCTTCGCCGCCGCCCTGGCCGCCGAGCTCGAGGACCTCGGCTACGAGCCGGTGCGGGTGGATTTCGACGAGGAGCACGGCGAGTCCGAGGTGGTCTGCCCGGTCGGGGTCAACGGCCGCAGCTGGGAGGTGCGGGTGGGGAGGGCCCTCGCACAGAGCGGTCACTATCGGCACGCGCGGAAGTTCCTCGAGCAGATCGCCCCGTTCCGGGTCGGTCCGTTCCACCTCGAGCGCAACGGCGACCGGGAGACCATGGAGAGCCTGGACGAGCTGGTGCACCACCTGTACGAGGTGGCCAAGAGGGGTCTGAGCATCCAGCGCTACAAGGGCCTCGGCGAGATGAACCCGCCCCAGCTGTGGTCGACGACCATGGACCCCCAGACCCGGCGGCTGCTACAGGTCACCATCGAGGACGGGGCCAAGGCGGATGAACTCTTCACGCTGCTCATGGGTGACGCGGTGGAGCCGCGCCGCCAGTTCATCGAGAGCAACGCCCTCGAAGTGCGCAACCTGGATGTGTGATCATGAGCGAACAACGTCTGTACCCGCATGGCGAGAAGCTCCCCGTGACCATCGAGGAAGAGCTCCGGAGCTCCTACCTCGACTACGCCATGTCGGTGATCATCGGTCGTGCCCTGCCTGACGTTCGCGACGGGTTGAAGCCGGTTCACCGGCGGATCCTGTACGGGATGTGGGAGGGGGGGAGCACCGCCGGCCGGCCGTACCGCAAGTCCGCCCGTATCGTCGGCGACGTGATGGGCAAGTACCACCCGCACGGCGACGCGGCGATCTACGACGCGCTGGTCCGCATGGCGCAGGACTTTTCCATGCGCTGCCTGCTCGTCGACGGGCAGGGGAACTTCGGTTCGATCGACGGCGACGCCCCGGCAGCGATGCGGTACACCGAGATTCGCCTCACCCGCCTCGCGGGCGAAATGCTCGGCGACGACATCGACAAAGACACCGTCGACTGGGCCCCAAACTACGACGGCTCACTGAGCGAGCCCGTGGTTCTCCCGGCGCAGGTGCCCAACCTGCTGGTCAACGGCTCCTCCGGCATCGCGGTCGGGATGGCGACCAACATCCCACCCCACAACCTCGCCGAGGTCGTCGACGCCTGCATCGCCGTCATCAAGAACCCCCAACTGACCTTCGCCGAGCTGTTGGAGCTCGTTCCGGGGCCCGACTTCCCCACTGGAGGGTTCATTCACGGGCGCGCCGGGATCGTCGACGCCTATCGCGGCGGCCGCGGGATCATCCAGGTGCGGGCCCGGGCGGTCATCGAGCACCAGGAGAAGGGGAAGCGCACCGCAATCGTGGTGCGGGAGCTCCCCTACCAGGTCAACAAGGCAGCCCTGGTCGAGAAGATCGCCGCCCTGGTGCAGAGCAAGCGCATCGAGGGGATCTCGGACCTGCGGGACGAGTCGGATCGCGAGGGGATGCGGCTGGTTCTGGAGCTGAAACGGGACGCCGTGCCCGAGGTGGTGCTGAACAACCTCTACAAGCAGACCTCGCTCCAGACCACCTTCGGGATCATCCTCCTGGCGGTTCTCAACAACCAGCCGCGGGTGTTCCCGCTGCGCGAGCTGCTCGACCACTTCATCGACCACCGCAAGGAGGTGGTGGTCCGGCGGACCCGCTTCGACCTCGCCCGAGCCCGCGAGAAGGCCCACATCCTGGAGGGCCTGGTCATTGCCCTCGACCACCTCGACGAGGTGATCGCGCTTATCCGCGCCGCCGCCGACCCGGCCTCGGCGCGCAGCGGGTTGACGGAGCGGTTCGGTCTCAGCGAGGTGCAGGCCCAGGCGATCCTGGACATGCGCCTGCAGCGACTGACCGCTCTCGAGCGGGACAAGATCGTCGCCGACTATCAGGAGCTCCTGAAGCTGATCGCACGACTGGAAGAGATCCTCGGGTCGGAGGCGTTGGTGCTGGAGATCGTGGTCGAGGAGCTCGCGGCCGTCAAGCAACGGTTCGCGGACGCCCGGCGAACCGAGATCATCGCGGACACCAACGAGATCTCCATCGAAGACCTGATCGCCGAGGAGGAGATGGTGATCACCGTTTCCCGCGGCGGCTACATCAAGCGGACGGCGCTGTCGACCTACCGGTCGCAGCGACGGGGCGGCCGCGGCCGGCGCGGCATGGAAACCAAAGAGGAGGACGTGGTCGAGCGGCTCTTCGTCGCCTCGACGCACGCCACCATGCTCTTCTTCACCTCGACCGGGCGGGTGTTCGCGCGCAAGGTCCACCAGTTGCCCGACGTCGGTCCCTCCGGCCGCGGCCGAGCGCTGGTCAACTTCCTCCCCATGGAGTCCGGGGAGCGGGTGGCGGCCCTGTTGGCGGTGCGCGACTTTGAGGAGGAGCAGGGGTCCTACCTGTTGTTCGCGACCCGGCTCGGCAGGGTCAAGCGGACGCCCCTCGCCGACTACGCCAACATCCGCTCCACCGGCATCCGGGCGGTCGCCATCGTGGACGGCGACGACCTCTTGTCGGTCCACCTCACCCAGGGAACCCACCATGTCTTCATCGGGACGCACCGCGGGATGGCCATCCGCTTCGAGGAGACGGACGCCCGCCCGATGGGCCGGGTGTCTGCCGGCGTGCGGGGCATCAACCTGCGCGCCAAGGACTGGGTCGAGGAGGTGGCGACCTTCGAGCCCGGGGACCCCGGGGACATCCTGGTGGTGACCGAGCTCGGTTACGGCAAGCGCACCGCGGTCTCGGAGTACCGGATCCAGAACCGGGGCGGCGCCGGCATCAGGCTGGCCTCGCTGACCACCAAGACCGGCGATCTGGCCGGGGTGCGTCACGTTCACGAGGACGACCAGGCCCTGGTGGTGACGGAGGGGGGAATGCTCATCCGGATGAACGTCGACGACATCCGTCGATGTGGCCGGGCGACCCAGGGGGTGCGGGTGATCCGTCTGGACGAGGGGGATCGGGTGGTCTCCCTCGCCCGGCTCGCGGAGCGGGAGGAGGAGGAGGAGGGTGGCGGCGAGGCGTGAGCACCCCGGGGGACGCCTGGGGTGAGCCTTCCGACGCACCCGATCAATCCGGTGCTGGTGGTTCACCAGGAGGGGGTCGTCGGCCTGGTGGCGGTGGTGACGCTGTCCCTGGGCGCGGGCGGCCCCGCGACCGCGCTGTCCGCGCGGGGCGGAACGGGCGCCGCGCTCCTGCTGGGGGTCGGGGTCGGGGCCGGCCTCGCGGTGGCGGTCTGGCTCGTGGGGAGGGTCCCGCCGCTGTCACAGCTGGAGGCGTGGCAGCGGCAGCTGGTCGGGGCGTGGCCGGTGACCGACGCGGTGGCGGTCGCGCTGGTGTCGGGGATCGCAGAGGAGGCGCTGTTCAGGGCGGCGCTACAGCCGGTGCTGGGCCTGTGGGGCGCGGCGGCGCTCTTTGCCCTGCTGCACCTGGCGCCGGATCGACGCCTCTGGGCCTGGCCGGTCGTGGCCCTGGTCATGGGTGTGGCCTTCGGGTTGGTGTACCGGCGGGCCGGGTATCCCGCCTGTGCGGCGGCGCACGTAGCGGTCAACCTGGTGGGGCTGCTCCGGTTGCGAGGGCTGGAGCCGGGCCTCAAGCGGGGATGAACCACCGCCGCCGGAGGTTTGGATACAATGACGCGGGCTGCGTGCAGCCCTCGCGGAGGTGGTGAGATGGAGAGCCAGGAGGAGACCTTCCGGGTCAAGGTGGGGCTGGCGGAGATGCTCAAGGGCGGGGTGATCATGGACGTCACCAGCGCCGAGCAGGCGCGGGTGGCCGAAGAGGCCGGGGCGGCCGCGGTCATGGCGCTGGAGCGGGTTCCCGCCGACATCCGGGCACAGGGCGGCGTCGCGCGGATGGCCCCGGTGGAGAAGGTGCGCGAGATCCAACGCGCGGTGAAGATCCCGGTGATGGCCAAGTGTCGGATCGGGCACGTCGCCGAGGCGAAGATCCTCGAGGCGCTGGAGGTGGACTTCATCGACGAGAGCGAGGTCCTGACCCCGGCCGACGAGGAGAACCACATCTTCAAGGAGCCCTTCACGGTGCCGTTCGTCTGCGGTTGCCGCAACCTCGGCGAGGCGCTGCGACGCATCGGCGAGGGGGCGGCGATGATCCGCACCAAGGGGGAGGCCGGCTCCGGCAACATTGTCGAGGCGGTTCGCCACCTGCGGGCGGTACAGCGGGAGATCCGCACGCTGACCATCCTCGACGAGCACGAGCTCATGACCGAGGCGAAACGACTGCAGGCGCCGTTCGAGCTGGTCCGCCAGGTGGCGCGGACGGGCCGGCTGCCGGTCCCCAACTTCGCCGCCGGCGGGGTGGCGACCCCGGCGGACGCCGCGCTCTGCATGATGCTCGGGGCCGAATCGGTGTTCGTGGGCTCGGGCATCTTCAAGTCGGAGGACCCTGCGCCGCGGGCGCGGGCTATCGTGTCCGCGGTGACCCACTGGCAGGACCCGGCCCAGTTGGCGGAGCTGTCGATGGGGCTGGGGGAGGCGATGCCGGGTCTGGAGACGAGCCGTCTCACCCCGGAGGAGATGCTCTCCCGGCGGGGATGGTAGTGGCCTTCGGGGTCCTCGCCCTGCAGGGCGACTTCGAAGCCCACGCCCGGGCCCTCGGGCGTCTCGGTCGGACCGCGCTCATGGTCCGCACGGCCGCGGAGCTCGAGCGGGTGGACGCCCTCATTCTGCCTGGCGGCGAGTCGAGCACGATGCTGTGGTTGCTCGGGATGAACGGCCTCGGCGACGAGCTCGAGCGGCGGATCCGGGCCGGGATGCCGACTCTCGCCACCTGCGCGGGGGTGATCCTGCTCGCGAAACGCGTGTTCCCCCCGCAGCCCAGCCTCGGGATCCTGGACCTGGACGTCGAGCGCAACGCCTACGGCCGCCAGGTCCACTCCAGCGTGACCGCGGTGGAGGTCTCCGCCGAGGTCGGGGGCGGTCCGCTCATGGAGGGGGTGTTCATCCGGGCCCCGCGCATCACCCGCGCCGGGGACGGCGTCGAGGTTCTCGGTCGCCATGGCGCGGACCCGGTGCTGGTCCGCCAGGGCCAAATCGTCGCCGCCACGTTTCACCCCGAGTTGACGAGCGATGCGCGGGTGCATACGCTGTTCTGCGCCATCGGGGGTGATCATGGCGGATGATCTGGTTCGCCTCGAGGAGGACCGCGGCACCTGCCGGATCGTCATGTTGGCGGGGGCGAACCCGCTCAACCTCGCCTTGATGGAGGCGCTGCGGTCGGCGGTGGCGGTACTGCGAGGTCGCGGCTGCCCGCCCTTCGTGCTGACCTCCGCCCACCCGAGGGTCTTCTGCCCGGGGTGGGACCTCAAGCGTCTGGTCACGGCGCAGCGCCCGCTGGTTCGGGAGTTCCTGGCCCGCTTCAACGAGCTGATCCTCGACCTGTTCTCCTACCCCGGGGCGACCGTCGCCGCCGTGGCGGGCCATGCGATCGCCGGGGGATGCCTCGTGGCGATGGCGTGCGACGTGCGGGTGATGGCGGCGGGGCGGGCGAGGATCGGGCAGTCGGAGGTGAACCTCGGGGTGCCGGTTCCGGCGGAGAGCCTGCTCATGCTGTCCGCGCGGCTCGCGCCGCACGTGGTCGAGGAGGTGGTCTTCGGGTGCGACGGCTACACCGCGGAGCGGGCCCACCGGCTGGGCCTGGTGAGCCACGTTGCCCCGGCGGACGAGCTGGAGGCGGCGGCGGAGCTCAAGCTGCGCACTCTCGGCGCCAAGCCGAGGAGGGCGTACAGCGAGGCCAAGCGGTTTCTCCACGAGCGGGTGTGGCTGGAGATGGGGCGCCAGCGGGACGCTGCCGCCGACGGGTTTCTCGACAGCTGGTTTTCGAGCGAAACCCAGCGGCGAATCGCGGCCCTCGCCGGAAGCCTCGGCGGGTGACGGTGGTCTCGAATCGTTGCCCGGAGCGTGACCGTCCAGGCCCGACCCGGAATCCGGGCGGGGGGGCGGGCGCGCTGACAGCGGAGGGCTGAAGCTGATCGCCTCTTCAGAAGCGATACGTCCGGCCCTGCTCGAGCTCCTCGACGTGGTGGGTGAAGGCGCCGTCTTGGAGCTCGCGACGGATCTCGGCGACGTGGGGTGGCTTGAGGTGGTAGACATAGACCGGTACCCGCCGGGTGAGCTTGGTCAGCTCGGAGGCGAGATCCCGCGGCGTCAGGTGCAGGCTGATCTCGGCCACGCGCTGGAGGCGGTTGGGAAAGGAGCACTCGGCGATGCAGGCCGCCAGGTCGCTGGTCTGGTTCGCGATCGACCAGATCCGCTCGGTGGGGCCGGTGTCCGAGGTGAGCAGCACGCTGCTCGACCCCTGTCGCAGGAGCAACCCGCAGGTCGGGACCAGGTGGCTCACGGGGACCGCGGTGACCTCGAGGTCGGGGCGGTGCGGCACCGGTATGGTGAACGGGCGCTCCGCCTCGATGCGAACGAACCGGACCGAGGGGAAGAGCTGGGTCGGGATGCGGGTGAAATCGGGCCAGGTGTCGTTGTTGAACAGGTGGCGCCGCAGCGCAGCCAACACCAACCGGGTCGAGTAGAAGGTGACGGGCCCCTCGTTGGAGCCGAAGATGTTCTCGATCAGGAACGGGAGAGAGGCGGTGTGGTCCATGTGGGTGTGGGTGATGACCACGTGGCGGATCGACCGCTGCTCGGGGATGGGGAGGGCTCGCGTGATGGCTCCGGCGTCGATCGCGACCGAGCCGTCGATGAGGAACGAAGTCATCCGGCAGTCCGGGCTGTCACCGCCGAAGCTGCCCAGGACGCGGAACTCCATGCTCCAGTATAACCACGGGGTACCGGGGGGATGACCTGATGGGAGGGGGCCCGAGGGGGTCGGGTGACGTGGGTCACCGCCGGCGCCAGAGCCGGCTCCGCCTGGCGCTGCTCCTGGCGGGTGCGGGCGCCGGGGTCCGCCGCCGGGCGGCCGGCGTCGACTGCAACGGGGATGTCCTGGCCGCCGCGGGGGGCGCGCCCGGGGCGGCGGACCTCGTCGCCTTCGCGCGGAGGCTGGAGACGTCCGAGGTCGACCGGGTCCTGGAGAGGCTGGACGCTCTGGGGTGGAGCTGGGTCGCGCCGGGAGATCCGGCCTACCCTCCGCTCCTCGGCCAGGTGGGCGACCCACCCCTGGGGCTGTTCGTTCGGGGGAGGGTGACCTGGGGGGCGGTGGTGGCGGTTGTCGGCTCGCGCCGGGCAACCGCCTACGGACGGCAGGTCGCGAGGTTGCTCGGCGAGGAGCTGGCGGCCGCGGGGGTTGTCGTCGTCTCGGGCATGGCGCGCGGGGTCGACGCGGCGGCCCACCAGGGGGTCGTGGACCGGGGTGGGGCGACGGTCGCCGTGTGGGGGGCGGGGCCGGACCGGGTCTACCCGCCGGAGCATCGCGGCCTGGCCGAGGCGATCGCGTCGACCGGAGCCCTCGTCACCGAGTACCTGCCGGGGACCCCGCCCCGGCCGCACCACTTTCCCGAGCGCAATCGGATCCTGGCCGGGATGGCCCACGCGGTGGTGGTGGTCGAGGCGGCGGCGCGGTCGGGGGCGCTGGTCACCGCCCGGCTCGCCCTCGACGAGGGGCGGGAGGTGCTGGCGGTCCCAGGCAGCATTTTCTCGCCGCAGTCGCTGGGCCCGAACGCGTTGCTGCGGCTCGGGGCCCGACCGGTGCTGACGCCGCGGGACGTGCTCCAGCTGCTGCCGGTCGTGGACGGGGGCGGGCAACCGCCGTGGGCCGCACGGGAGGGCCTGCTGAGTCACGGCGAGGCGCTGACCGTGGACGAGCTGGCCGAGCGCAGCGGCGTTCCGGTGGAGGCGCTCTCGGTGCGCCTGCTCGAGCTCGAGCTCGAGGGCGAGGTGGAGCGGTTGGGAGACGGCCGCTACGCGTTGCGCTGACGGGTGGGGTGGTCATGGCGGAACGGCGGGTCGTGGTGGTGGGGGGGGGGCTGGCGGGAAGCGAGGCGGCGTGGCAGTTGGCTGGCGCCGGGGTGGGCGTGACACTGGTCGAGATGCGGCCCGGCGAGCGGTCCCCGGCGCACCTCACGGGTGGGTTGGCCGAGCTGGTGTGCTCCAACTCCCTGCGAGGGGACGCGCCGACCCAGGCGGTGGGGTTGCTGAAGCGGGAGATGGAGTCGCTCGGCTCGCTGGTGAT
>Ga0209164_1004945_pt1 | contig 11592 bp, 10 predicted proteins | sample MTBNYHSulfiMetaG_FD_187458 | JGI IMG/M metagenome (GOLD analysis project Ga0209164, IMG submission 187458) | Enrichment culture microbial communities from rom New York Harbor, USA that are MTBE-degrading - MTBE-NYH (New York Harbor Sulfidogenic)... | ecosystem: Environmental > Aquatic > Marine >... | reverse complement strand
CTCTCGCACAGTCGCTTCAATTTGCTCCGGGGTCAATTGCTGCGGCAAATATCCATACAAGACCTCAATCTCTTTTTCTTCCTTAACGGCCAGGTCCTCACGGTTTCCGCTCCTGAATTCCTTTACCGCCTCTTTCCCCTTGCGTATCATGGACGAAATCACGGATTGGATCTCTTCCTCTCCTAATTCACGCCCCTTTTCCACCTGCAGATTTTTGAGCGCGGCCCTGAGCATCCTTAGACACGAAAGCCGAAGGCTGTCTTTTGTCTTCATGGACTGTTTGAGATCTTCGGCGATTCTCTGAATTAGAGACATATTTCTGTCCAAGGTTACGGGCTAAAGGCAAAAAACACGAAACTTCTTATTATATATCAACTTATTGAAATGTCAACGCTCAAAATTTGTTTTTATATCATTTTTGCATTTCCGCACACACCCTGATGGCCTCGGAGAGGTCCAGACTTCCATCATACAGTGCCCTCCCCGTAATCATCCCGATAACGCCATCTTCTTTTAGCGGCAATATCTCCAAGACATGGGCGAGTCCCGAGATTCCCCCGGACGCGATGACCGGGAGGCGGGTAGACCTTGCCAGGTCTCTGGTGGACGCCACATTGCACCCGGTTCTCATTCCGTCGCGGTGGATATCCGTATAGATGATGGCCGATATGCCGGCATCTTCAAACTGCTTTGCAAGCCCTATCGGCGCCTGTCCGGTCTCCTCTGTCCATCCTTCCACTGCAACTGAGCCGTTTTTTGCGTCGACCCCCAGGATGATCTGTCCCGGATATGTGCGGCATGCACGGCGCACGAACTCCGGGTCCTTGCATGCCACCGTGCCCAGGATCACATAACGGAGTCCCAGCTCAATGTAGGCGTCCAGGGCGGCCATATCTCTCACGCCGCCCCCGAGCTCCACGGGGATGGGAACGGCCTCTACAATCCGTTTGATAACCTCCCTATTGACAGGCCTTCCCTCTACGGCGCCATCCAGGTCCACGATGTGGAGTCTTTGGGCCCCACACCCATGCCATCGGATCGCCATTTCCTCGGGAAAATCTGAAAAAACAGTTTCATCGGACATCCGTCCCTGCTTAAGCCTGACGCAACGGCCCCCTTTGAGATCGATCGCCGGAATAATCAGCAAATTCCTAATCCTTTCCGTTTGCCGGAACTCCCGGCATTTCGGCCAATAATCGCTCTAAACCGAAGATGGCCAACTCTCTGGCTGTCAGCCACCGGCCGCCGCTCTTGACATACGTATCCAGGTCAAAGAGGTTTTCAAATAACGATTTCTGGGTTTTATCATAATTTCTGCGCCAGAGGATCGCGCCATCCGACGGCCTCACAAGGGAGATATCAAATGCTACGGAGGCCGGTGTTTCAACCCCGTAATCGGTCCCCACACGCTCCTGCCAGCGATATACCTGGCCGATCATGACGGCATCCGCCCCAAAGGCCTTTCCCACATCCTGAATCATTCTAAGGGGATGAATGCCAAGCTGGGTGTCTGACTGCATGATGCTTTCAACCACGCCCTGCGCCTGTCCCGGCGGAATCAGATGCCGCCCCTTATTCTGGGCCAGCATCTCGAAAAGCTGCTCCGTCAGCCAGTCGGCCACATCTTCGGAAACCGGCCATGACATGAAGGAGGTGCCCGTTATGGGATTTCGGACCAGCTCCGGTCTTTCTCCGCTGGTGATAGGGGTCTGAAATCCCACCACAACGAGGGTTTGTATGATCGGCCGGGAGGGAGGCTGGGTAGCGGGTGGAGACCGCCTGTCGCCGTGGCAACCGACAAGGGCCCAGAGGGTGAACAGAGTCAGGAGAGACCATCTGCATCGTGAACAGGTGACCCGAGCGTTCGCGTCCATGCCCCCTCCTTTCGCTACAGAACACCTTTTGTGGAAGGTAAATTCCCTTTCAAGCGGTTTTCGATCCCGATGGCCTGGTCCAGCGCCCTGCCGAAGGCCTTGAAGATGGCCTCCGAAACGTGGTGAGGCTCATCTCCTGACATGAGATCAATGTGGAGGGTCAGCCCTGCATGGGTTGCCAGGGCGCGAAAAAATTCCTTAATGAGGCCTGTGTCAAAGGTTCCGGTGGTGGTTTTTTCGAGGGCTACCCGATAGGCCAGCATGGGCCGGTTCGAAATATCGATGACGACCCTGGCCAGGGCGTCATCCATGGGTATGGTTGCTTCGCCATAGCGTCGAATTCCTCGCATGTCGCCCAACGATTTCTTGAGGGCCATACCGAAGGTGATTCCGAGATCCTCCATGGTATGATGGTCGTCAATCTCTCTGTCCCCCGAGGCCCTGAGTTCCATTTCCAAAAAACCGTGGGCCGACATCAGGTCCAACATGTGGTCCATGAAAGGGATTCCCGTATCCACCCTGGAAGGGGCGCCGCCGTCAAGATTAAGACGCAGGAGGATATCGGTCTCCTTTGTTTTTCTCTTAATGGTAGCCTCTCGATTCATTGGGGACCGTATTTTGTTCCATGGTGTGGAGCATTACCGGACGGCAACCTCAGGCCGGGAAAGGATGGTGGAGATGAGGGGATTCGAACCCCTGACCTGTACGTTGCGAACGTACCGCTCTCCCAACTGAGCTACACCCCCACGCCCCACGCTTACCAAAGCGCCCCTGCCGTCAGGCAAGATCTTGATGGATGATACCTTAACCTTTTTATTATAACGATTTGGCGTATGAAATCAATCTTTTTTTCTCATTATCGGGATTTCCCAGGTCCCGCTATCTCTGAGGTTTTAGAATATCGAGCGGAGCGGGGGCCGAGGATCGCATCCCGTACGCAACTATTCAGAGGCAATGCCGTATCGACGTCTCTGAAGACACCTATTCGCAGGAGCTATTTATCGCGACGACACTTTATTTTTTCTTCCATTTGTCAACATGTCAGATTCCCCAGGCGTTTAAGAAACCGGGGATGAAGTTGTTTGGATAAAGGATAAAACGGGCTGGGCCCCCTAAAAGAGAGAGGCATTTGCTACCTGTTACAGGCAAGAATGCGTAGTCCTTCGGAAAAAACGACCTCCATCTTCTCATGTGAGACCCTTGTCACGATTCCCCTTCCAAAGGTCTTGTGGTCGATCAGATCATCCGCCTTAAACGATTCTGACATGCTGTAGGCTATAGACTCCTTTTCCTTAAACTTTTCAGCCAGTTTCTCGAATTCCTTCGCGAAGTCTTTCCTTTTGGGGACGGAGCGCTTCTTTGGCCTAAGGGCCTTGGCAGGAGCCGTTTTCTTAGCGGGATGGTATTTGTGCTCACTCCCGCAGGTCTTGCATTTTACCCTGTCGACAATCCCTTGCAGGTTGTGGACAACCACCACGTGAGCCAGTTCCAGACCGCATCTGGTGCACATGGTGACCAGATCCCGGGCAACGGGCGTCCGATCTTTATCTTTTCTCATTGTTTTCTTTCCCGAAAATGAAGGGTGTTCGTGTTAGCAGAACTTAAGACACAAAACCCTACGCGCAAGCCCCGGGTATTGAAAAGGGGGGGAAAAGATGTTACATAAATTGTAAGCGTTCAGAGGTTCCCGGTTTCCCGCTGTAGCGGGATTCAAGGTTGGGAAGAAAAACAGAATTGATGACCCGGGGAGTTGGCAAATCCCGCTGGAAGGCGGGACTGGTTTTGACAAATGGCCTCCAATGGGCCACGGTTTTCGGGGTTGGAATGGCTGACACGCCGGGGATTCGGGGAGGGTGCATCTGAAAACGATCCGCCAATGGCGAAAAGCGCAACCCTGAATCCCGCTTCAGGGGTTTAGGGTCGTTTCTCAATCGACAATCACAAATCAACCATCACAAATCATCATTGCGGCGCGGGGGCGATATGGATAAGCAAGGATTTGATTATGATTTCATCGTGATCGGGTCAGGGTTCGGCGGAAGCGTGTCGGCATTGCGCCTTTCTGAAAAGGGGTATCGGGTCGCCGTGTTGGAGAAAGGGAAGCGATGGGGGCAGGAGGATTTTCCAAAGACAAACTGGAATTTAAGAAAATTCCTGTGGTGGCCGCAATTGGGTTGCTACGGCTATCAGATGCTGACGCAGTTGAAACATGTCATGATTTTGCATGGCGGGGGAGTGGGCGGCGGCAGTCTGGTCTATGCCAACCAGTTGCTGGTCCCGCCGGACGAGGTGTTCGAACGGCCGGACTGGGACATGCCCGATTGCAAGGCCCGAATGATGCCCCATTATGAAACAGCGAGAAAGATGCTCGGCGCCAACCCCAGTCCTCAGATCGGTATTGCCGACACGTACCTCAGGGAAGTCGGCATTGAATTGAGGGGAGAGGATACGTTTCATGTCAATGACGTGGGCATTTTTTTCGGCACACCGGAAAAGACCGTCCCGGATCCCTATTTTGGGGGAAGGGGACCGGATCGAACCGGGTGTATGTTTTGCGGGTCCTGCATGGTGGGCTGCCCGGTGGGCGCCAAGAACACCCTGGACAAAAATTATCTCTACCTGGCAGAGGGCCTGGGCGCCCGGATCATTCCCGAGACGGAAGCGATCGCCCTCAGGCCCTGGAATGATGGGTATGAGATATCCACCAGAAAATCAACCGGATGGAATCATCCTGCAAGAACCTATCGGGCCGGTGGCGTCATTCTCAGCGCCGGGGTCCTGGGTTCGGTCGAGCTTTTGATGAAGTCTCGGCAGAAACGGCTCCTGCCGAGTCTGTCGGATCAGCTTGGCAATTATGTCCGCACCAACTCCGAGGCCCTTCTCGGCGTCAAATCAAGGGACACGGATACGGATTGGAACGATCAGATCGCCATTACTTCCGGCATCTATGCGGACGACACCACCCATGTGGAACTGGTGCGGTACAATAAAGGGTCCGATGTCCTTCTTAATCTCCTCACCCTGATGACCGACGGGGGTGGAAAGGTTCCGAGGCCGGTGAGATTTCTGGGAAGTGTGGCCAGACATCCGGTCCGGTTTGTCAGACTCCTATGGCCCTTGGGGATGGCATCCACCACAACGGTGGTGCTGGTCATGCAGACGGATGAAAACTACCTCAAACTCGATTACGCACCCAGATGGTGGCGCCTGGGTGGGCGAAGCGTGAACTCGACTGTGCCTTCCGGAATGCTCAGGTCTCCTGCTTACATACCGATCGCCAATGAAGTCACCCGACGCCTGGCCCGCAAGATGAATGGCACGCCCCTGAGTTCGTTTCCCGAGGTTGTCTTGAATGCATCCACTACCGCCCATATCCTTGGCGGATGCTGTATGGGCGGGTCCCCTGAAAAAGGCGTTGCAGGGCTGAATGGCGAGGTCTTTGGTTACCCGAACCTTTTCGTTGCGGATGGGTCTGTGGTGCCTGCCAATCTGGGGGTCAATCCGAGTTTGACCATTACGGCGCTTTCCGAATACATCATGTCTCAAATTCCGGGGAGGTAAGGGCACGGGATCGGAAGCCACGATCGCCAGTGGAAACCATGGCCGACACCATCCAGATCACAATAGGGCCGTCCACTCAATGGTTTTTCTTACAATGTGACCGTTCACGGGGTTCTGCAATTGCCGGATGCACTTTGTCTGTAGTGACGGCGGTTCGGCATTTGCAGACCGTGCCGATGCCCCCACGGGCACACTACGAACCCTCCCACATCCCGAAACATCATCGGTAAAACGCTTTTGCGCAGGTTTCTGGTCCGTGAACGGTTTCCTTATGTTTTTCAGCGCTTCAGGCTTAAAAGGCATTTATAGGCCTGTGTGATCCGGATGAAGATCGCCTCGTCACCGCCCCGGTCAGGATGGCTTTCTTTCGCACCCCGCCGGTAACAGCGACGCAGGGCCTTCCGGTCCATCTTTTTGAAATCCTCGGGCGGGATGCCGAGACAGCGACAGGCCTCCTCTTCCGGCATGGATACCGGGGAGCGGGGAGGAGGAGGCCTGTAAAAGCGGTGTTTCCGGATGAAGTCCTCGACCCTCTCCTGCCAGATGTTCTGAGGATCGAAGGGGTTGTCAAAATAGAGGATCAAATACTTAATGAGATAGGCATGGAGGGTCTCCGGGTCGTGACGCCCCACACCCTTGAAAAATGCCGGATCCCGGTTCAGTTGGCAGAGATCTTCTACCAGATACGCATCCAGCTTCTCCGGTTCCAGCGCTGCGGGCTGATGTCGGGTCAGGCGATGGCTGAAATGTCGCTGCATGTGGAGTGCCGTGTAAATGTAATCCCCCATCTCATGGGGAGGCAGATCCCTTTCCATCCCTTCAAGGAGATGCTCGATCTCGTCACGGCTTTTATAGAGGAGTATGTTTAGAAATTTCCAGGGACGTGTATCAAGGTCCCCAATGTCCACCCTTCCGCAACGGAGATAGTGGAGCCGACGCTTGTCAAAGGGATGGAGCCGTTGTTGCGCCTCCATCAACCCGTCCCGGCCCAACCGGTGATGGCGTCGGCCTCCTGTTCTGGACCGCTGAAACATCTCCACGATCCTGCGTATCCTCGGATCAATGAAGGGCATGAAGAGCTCTTCCAGCTCGTCGCCGTCAACTGCGCTTCCCTTGGCACGAAGCCTCTCCCCCAAGGACTCGTCCACGTAGAAACTGTTCCCCCCAGGATACACAATGTGTTGCTCGGGGTCGGGGCCAAGGTCCATCAATTGCCGGGACTTCCAGGAATCCTCATCCCAGTAGGATTCACAGAGGATGTAATGCCTTTTATTATTGACGAATTGTCTCTTTAGATACATATGGCAACCCCAGGTTTATGCGCATTTTGGATTACCCTATTTCCTTTGTCCGGTCCTGTCAACCGGCATCCTTAATGGAGGGCAATTGTCAGGAAATGGTCGAGATGATCGGGATGGCGGGTGTTTTTCTCTTGCGATATGGCGGTTTTTGTGGTTGTTTTTGAAAATTTTTTCACGAGGTACGACAGTGGATTTTTCACTATGCAACAGCATTATCAGCAATGCATCTCGGGTGGTCGTGGGCAAATCCAATGTGCTCGAATTGATCCTGGTGGCGCTTCTGGCAGAGGGGCACATCCTGCTGGAGGACGTGCCCGGCGTGGGCAAGACGCTGATCGCCAAGACCCTTGCCCGAAGCTTCGGAGGGGCTTTCCGGAGAATTCAGTTCACGCCGGATCTTCTCCCCTCGGATGTTACCGGGTTCACGATTTATGATCAGCAAAAGGCGCAGTTCCGTTTCCAGGAGGGTCCTGTGATCACGAACATCCTGTTGGCGGATGAGATCAACCGGGCCATCCCCCGTACCCAGTCCAGCCTCCTTGAGAGCATGGAAGAGTGTCAGGTAACGGTCGACGGCAAGACCTGCCCGCTTCCCAGGCCTTTTTTTGTCATCGCGACGCAGAATCCGATTGAGCTTGAAGGCACCTTTCCCCTCCCCGAAGCCCAGTTGGACAGGTTCCTCCTCAAAATCGATGTGGGGTATCCCGACAAGGAGGAAGAGGCATCTATCCTGACGCGTTTTCAGAAAAGAGATCCCTTCGCCGGATTGGTTCCTGTGGCTACCCCGGAGCAGATTGTCCAGATGCAGGATGCCCGCCGACATGTGCGTGTGTCCGGTCCTGTGGCAAATTATATCACAGAGATCGTGAGGGCCACGAGGGATCATAGCGCCTTCCGTTTCGGGGCCAGCCCGAGGGGTTCCTTGGGCTTGATGCGTTCGGCCCAGGGGCTTGCGGCGGTGAGAGGACGTGATTACACCCTGCCCGACGACGTTAAATACCTGGCCTTTCCGGTACTGGCCCATCGTCTTGTCCTCAGGGAAGAGGAACGCCTGCGGGGTGAGACGGCCGACCGTTTCCTCAAGGACATTATCGACCAGGTCCCTGTCCCCGCTCCCACTCAGTAAGGTCAAGGTTATGCAGATCTCCGAGGAGAGAACCGCCTCGATTTTTGTCGTGCCCCTGTTTCAGTGCTTTGTCGCTGTTTTTCTGTTTATTGCCCTGATTTACGGGTTTCGTCAACTGATCCTGTTTACCAGTATCCTCTTGGGCATCGGCATTGGCGCCAATATCTGGTCCCGGTTGAGTCCCCTTCATGTGTCCTGCGACCTGGGCATGGTAAGACGGAGGGGGTTCCCGGATGAAACATTGATACTTCGCATTCAGATCATCAATGCCAAGTACCTCCCCGTCAAGGTCGGCATGGCCATCCGTTTCTCAGACCCTTCAGTCCGTTTCGGGCATGGCGAAGAGGGGGCCGTGGCAGCGTGCGGGCTTCTCTGGCATCAGCGGTGTCGATTTCAAAAGGAGGTGACCTTCACCCGACGCGGCGTCTATCGGCTGGGGCCCCCCGGCATCATGGTGGGAGATCTCTTCGGGTTTTACAGGAGAGAAAAAAAGGTGGAATCGTCCGTGGAGGTTATCGTCTACCCGCGCATGAAGGCGGTGAAACCCACTTCCTTGCCCAAACGGGACTTGTACGGGGCCCCCGGGGCAAGCGGTCTGGTGGAAGACCCGGTGTATATCTATGGCACAAGGGATTACCAGCCGGGGCGTCCGATGCGGCGCATCCACTGGAAGGCCAGTGCCCGCCACAGCCGGTTGCAGGAGAAGCTGTGTGAGCCGGCGGAGCGGGAGAAGGTAATGCTCCTGCTGGAAGTCGGGCAATTCGCAGAAGCCCGGGCCGAAGAGGCATTCGAGCGGACGATTGAAGGGGTCGCCTCCTATGGGGCCTGGCTGGATCGAAAAGGTCATGCCCTGGGGTTTGCCACCAACAGCGTCCTCACCGGGGGACGTTCCCCGGTCATACCGGTAGCCCAGGGTCCGACCCAGCTCCCGCGGATCCTTGAGGCCCTCGCCAGGGTCACGATACGGCCTGACGGGGACCTCCTGGAGATCCTGTCTCGGAGCTACTCCCTCCCCTGGGGCCTGACCTGTCTCCTGTTTTCCTATGAACCCTGCGACGCGACCGCCCGTATCGAGGCCTCCCTGCGCCATCGAAAGATCCCCACGGTGGTTCTGAATGCATCCACAATCCTCCCTTCCCTTTCAGAAGGTCAAGGCCCTTGCCCGGTCAACGGCCGGGCCTGGGATCACGTCTGCCCCGGGGAGGGCCTTGATCCATGACGCAAAGGGAGACAGGCCTGCTGTTCGTCATTTGCGCCGGCATGGCGCTGAGCTGGATCTATACGTGGGCCGCCTTTATTATGCCGATTCTGGGGTTTCGTCCATTTCCCATAACGGATGGGGTGTTGATACTGACCCTTTCGGCAGGAACGACCTATCTTCATCGGGGAAGAGGCTGGCGTCTCGGGTCTATCATCGGCCTTCACGCGGTTGGCCTGTCATTCGCGGCCTCCCGCATGATCTATCTCCCGTTTGACTGGGCAGGTCCATTCGGGTCCGACCAGTGGCTTGCCATGTTATTTGCGCGGCAACGCACGCTTGTGGAATGGACGGTGGTTGTCCTGACCCTTTTCTGGACCGCAGCGCTCTGGTTCGCCGGTATCCGGCTGGTCGTCAAGGCCCCGGATCGTCTTGCCGTGAGCGCCCGATTCGATTTCGGGGCCGCCGCATTTCTCTTATTGCTTCTTATCCAGGTGATTATGATAGGAAAAGGTGCTCCCGTGCATCGGGATGCAACCTGCGAATGGAGTTTTTTGTCGTTCCTGATGCTGGGCCTCCTGGCCCTGGGAATGGGAGGCGATGGGGACAGGGTTGAGAAAGGCTATATGGACGCCTATGGGGGCGTTGGCGCGGTCCTTGGTTTTATGATGCTGGTGTTTCTATTCGGCGGAGGACTGGTGATCCTTTTTCTCCCGTCCCTGATGAGCGCCGCGGAGGTGGCCCATGACGTGCTTAAGGCCGCGGCAATGCCCCTGGTTCCCGTCTTGATCACCGTCCTCCGCTTCATTTTTATGGGTGGCTGTCGAAGGGCGCAAGAAGGGTGTCGGCCTTCAGGACAGGAGGATTTCGGCCCTGAAATACCGATAGCGGCCGGGAGCGAGCCGGGGTTCTTCCACGCTATCCTGACATGGGGCTTCATGGGGATGGCCCTCATTATCGGGCTGGCGGTCTTTGTATTCGGGGCCTATTGGCTTGCTCGATGGCTGGCCGCGAGGACGGCCGCGGATGAGAAGAAGGCGGGCATCTGGGCTGTGCTGCTTCGGTTGCTGGGTCTCTTTAAGTCGTTCCTCCAGTCCATCCCTGAACGAAGGATGAGGAAAGGAGCGCATGCGCAGGCGGGGGTATATCCCTATGCCCGGCTTCAGCGCTGGGGGGCCCATTGCGGGATGCCCCGTGTTCCCAATGAAACGCCGCTCGAGTACGGTTTTCGTCTGGCAAGACAATTCCCGGCCCTTGGAAACGACATTTCATGGATTGTGGAGCTGTATAATCAAAGCGTTTATGGCCTGTTTCCGCCCAATGAGAAACAGCTCCTGTCGGTCCGCCATTCCTTGAACAGGGTGCGGAGTGTACGTTACTGGCCCGCCCGTCTCAAGTCATGGTTCCTGTCGCCATCGAAATGTATAAATCCATCTGAAGCGGGATGACCGCAACCAAAAATATACCACCCTGAGACCTTTCCTCTCATTCGTGATCCCCCCATCGGTTCAGGGGACATTCCGGACAGAGAGGGCTTTTGCGGCAGTAGTTCTTTCCCGCCAGCACAATCAGGGCATGAAACTCGTTATAAAGGGACACGTCTTCGGGGAGATGGTCCATAAAGAGCGACTGTATGTCTTGGTAGGTAGTCTCTTCCGGGGACATTTTGTGCCGGCTCAGTATCCGGTGGGTGTAGGTATCCACCACAAAGATCGGCCTGTTGGCGGCATACAGGACAATACTGTCCGCGGTTTCCTGCCCTACACCATTGACGGAGAGAAGCTCTTCTCTCATGAACCGGGTCTCCTGGTTGAAAAAATATGCCAGGTCTCCGTCGTACTGATCCGCTATCAACTGAAGGAGGTTCTTGAGCCGCTTGGCCTTGATGTTATAGTAGCCCGCCGGACGGATTTCCTGAGCCAGTTCCTCTGTCGGCAGAGAAACGAGACGATCCAGGGAAATGAGCCCCTTGTCCTTGAGGTTTGAAATGGCCTTTTCCACATTTGCCCAGTTGGTATTCTGGGTGAGGACTGCTCCGATCATGACCTCCAGGGGCGTCTCGGCCGGCCACCAGTTCTGAGGACCGAAATGAGCGAGGAGGCGTTCGAACATCTCCAGCAACCGTTGACCGGTACCGGTGAAGGGGGTGAATGGCTGCTCGATGATTTCTTTTGCGGGGCAAGGGGGTTGTCTCAATGCGTGTTCTCCCGAAATAGAGATCTTATAACTTGACAGGCGGATGAAGATACCTTAGATTTTGCCCTCATGTCAACAAGGCAACAGACACGTCTTCTCAATCCCAACTTGCATCGAGTGAGCGTCGGTATTCACGGCAAGTAGAAAAAGCAATTTACCATGGCAAAAGGTCAGTCCCTCCATAAGACGCGAAACATCGGGATCATTGCCCACATCGATGCGGGCAAGACCACGGTGACAGAGCGTGTCCTTTTTTACTCGGGCCGTGTTCACAAGATGGGCGAGGTTCACAACGGCGAGGCCACCATGGACTGGATGGTGGAAGAAAGGGAAAGA
>Ga0209164_1004944_pt1 | contig 11592 bp, 9 predicted proteins | sample MTBNYHSulfiMetaG_FD_187458 | JGI IMG/M metagenome (GOLD analysis project Ga0209164, IMG submission 187458) | Enrichment culture microbial communities from rom New York Harbor, USA that are MTBE-degrading - MTBE-NYH (New York Harbor Sulfidogenic)... | ecosystem: Environmental > Aquatic > Marine >... | reverse complement strand
CAATGTGCTGATCGTTGGAAGGCAGTTCATCGGCCGAGCGCAGGCGCACGTACTGCTCGAGATTCCCGAGGTCCACACTCGGGCCGCCGAATTGATCCTGTGCCGCAACGATCGATCGTTTGAATCCGAAAAATTCGTTGATCAGCTTGATGATATCCGATTTTGGACTGACCACCGCCTGAACCTTCAACTTACTGGCCATGGTGATGTCGTCGAGTACTTCCAGGTTAAAGGGATCGGGCATGGCCACGGTCAGAATCCCATCCTTGACATCCACCGGCAGTACCAGGTGTTTCATGGCAAAAGAACGCGGTATGGTGGTAGTGACCACATTTAGATCGAGCTTTAATGGATCGAGCCTGAAAAATGGCACATTCCAACGGGTCGCCAGGGTTTCGAAAATCGTCTCTTCATCCAGCGGAAGACCAGGCTTGTCCAAACGGCTGAGATTGAGGGATGCGATGACATCGACGATCGTAATGGGATTGTTGATCAATTCGATGGCAGCGGTGTTCTCATATTTTTTCTCTCTTATCTTCTTGAGCTTTTGGATCAACGCATCTTTCTTTTTCAAAATCTCTTTTGCGGTAGTGGTGGCCAGTAGCTTTTTTTGAATGAGGGTTTGACACACAGCCTCCGCTTGAAATGCATTCTTCGAAAATTTCTCCATCATACTCCTTCATCGTATGCTTCGGTGCGCCATGTTGAATCACGTTTCATGCGATAGATCGCTGTGCCCTGAGGGGTTTTTCGTTGGAAATCGAAAATTCTGGTTTTTCTCCGACCGGGGCATCTCAGCATTTCAGCCTTCGACGTGCATCCATGGCAAATTATTGACTTCGACCAACGGCCGTATGAATTGGGTCTTCAAACTCCGCACATCGAATATTAAATTGTAGCTGCTGAAATTCGATGTCGCAGTGGTCGTCTTTCCCGACAGTTGGGAAAATGCCTCGGCTTGCTTCATCAGCTCTCTCATGTTGGTTGCCGTCAATCCGTTAAGCCCCGCAACGAGAGTCAAATTGGCATCCGGTCGCCCCTGCTGGTCTTTGATCAAGGGAATCGCCATGGCCCGGCCGAAATATCTGAATGTTATGGAGGCATTGTTTTCTACGGCATGATGGAATCTTGCCACGATGTTAAGGGCCAGCCTCAGCTGATCTATGCGCTCGGGTTCATCGCCGGGAAACTCGATATACAGAGAGGAGAGCCCCTGTTCCACAAAACAGCCAAAGGCTAAATCCAATGCGTGGATCAAATGCCGGTTACTGTTTGGGGTTTTTCCCAGACGATGTATGATGTCCGATCCTTCGAAGACAATGCTGCCGCAAAGAATGCGAAAATCCAGCTTATCGGCAGCGGTCTCTTTTCTCCCTGCGATGCGCCGCAAAAGTAACCCACCGGCATTACCGGGCAGCTTTTCAATGGTTCGCAGCCGTTGAACGATTTGATCGAAAATCACAGCAGTGGCGCGAGCACCTTTGGCGCGCCGGGTATGTTTGAAAAACAGCCCCAACTGATGGAGCAGCTCGATCAATAGGATTTGCCTTGGCTCTTCCGTGATCGAGGTGTCCCCAGCACGGGCCTTTTCATTCGACGTGGGCGAAACAGGGGGAGTAGCCATATCGCGCTATATGATTTGTTTGCGAGAATGAATCACCCTTACTGCGGTGAGCTTCACTCCGCGATGTTGGAATAGTTGCCATAAATTCTATTCAGTGCCCGTCCACAAATAGACAAATTGGGTCGAGATCAAGGCGCGCGAAAAATTTAACCGCAGGCATATGGTCGATATTCCGAGGATTAAATTTTTCGGGCAACGCCGATATCGGGCCAATTGGCCATTTGTGGATGGGTACTATTTAGTTGAACGGAGGGGCGGTGTCAACGCGGCATTCTGGAAACGGAATCCATCTCCCTTTGCAGGAAGGGGTATCCATAAACCTCAACGTTCAATCCTGGCTGTTTTGACGCCAAAACACCTTGCCCCAGGATTCTCCCAGGAAGGATTTTTCGAACAGCCTGCCCTGGTGGTCGCTCAAGAGGACCTGATCCACCGGGGACCCGCTGTCTTTTTTAATAATCGTCAAAATTGAATGCAGTCGGCTCGCAAAACGCATGGGTAAAAAGGATACCTCATCCCCTTGTTTCTGGATGGCTCCCTTTCCGCACCCATCCAGGATGTAAAGCCAAGCCGTACCGCCGGAGGCGCAAATTCGGTTGCTGGGGACGAAGGATGCCACCACGGCATTTCCACCGCGAATGGCGACATTCTCGATGATCCGCTCTGCCGCTTCCTGCCCATCGTCGGAACAGACCGGAAAATCCAGGTACCATCCGGCAAAACGTTCCGGATCGGCACGTTTGCCCTCCCTTCTATTGTTCGCTCGGACGCGGTCGCCATCTTCCGTATCTTCGGTGGTGGCATAATCCGGCTGCCATTCGCTCAGCTGACGGTAGCGATTGCCATCTTGATCGTATTCGGCTGTGATTTCGATGGGATGCAAGAATGCGCCGCTTGACAATCTGCCCGTCGTGCGATCGGCCAGGCTACCCAGGTATTCACTGTCGTCACTATCGTCCCCAAAGTCCCAGATACCATATAGGCTCTGTTGGCTGAGATCGTAGCGGTCACCCTCACCGAGGTAGCTGCCCGTGCCGAAGATGACCATGTTGCCATGCAGCTGGGGGGCGCAGGCATTCGCCATGGCCATGACGTCCGGGCGAGCGGTGATCGGCTGGTCAGGGGCATGAAATACCGGCGCCGGAAAATCTCCCTGGGCTGCGTCGATGACGCCGTCGGCATTCTGGTCGTCTCCGTAGGCCACCCCCCAACGGGCGGGGTTTTCATCCGTCAGGTCGAATTTCCAGAGATTGCCTTTCAGGTCTCCGGCATAAGCGTAGTCCACGCATCGGTCTCCATTCACATCGATCAGCGCCGGTACCGAAAGCCCATTGTCACCGTCGACACCGGTGTCGATTTTGCGCACCGGCACCCCGCTGGCGGCATCCAGAATATAGAGAACCGCATGTTGATTCGGGCTATCATAACCATTGCCGAAAATCACAACGCTGCGGTAGATCTCTTCGGGCGCGTTGACATTCACCGCGTAACCCTGACCAAAACTGAAGCCCATGTCGTTATCCACTTCGCCGGCTTCATCCCACAGGCCATCACCGTCGTTGTCCATGCCGTCATCGCCCATACCCGAAGAGGGGTACTCCCACATGACGATCCGGGCAACGTCCTGTTCCGGGCTATCCGCTGAAATATCATCGACGGTGAACGTCTGCACATACGGGCCATACTGACCACCGGCCAGTTCCCTTTCCCGGCTGCCGATCAACAGGCAGAAGTACCCCCGGCCACCCTTTCCCAGCCCCCCGACCAGGTAGGTTTTCCTCTGATACGGACCATCGAGCACCTCCCCGACATAAGACGTGGCATCCACGAAGAACCGATGACGGCTGTCATAGCCTGGTGAAGCGAGGGCAGTTAAATTTTCGAACACGATCCGGGGTATATAGGCGAAGCGTTCATCACCACGGGTTGTGTCAAAGGCATGCAGCATGCCGTCATTGCCGCCCACAAAAAGGGTCTGTCCCTCGATGACCGGCACGCTGTGAACGATATCCCCCAATCGGTTGGAGCGCCGTCGATACCGGGACGAATCCCGTCCCCGGATGTAATCGACCAGTTGCCGCGCATCTTCATCGGCTTCGGAACCGTTTTTCAAATCCGATCCCAAGGATTGCTTCTCTCGTTCGGAAAGGTCTTCGTAGCGGAAAGGGATGCCTTGGGGATGGCGCCAGATCCCGCCGTAGGTGATCAGGCGACGGTTCTCATGGGTCATATCCGGACGGTTTAGCCGCTCCGCCGCGCTCCAGAGAAGCGTGTTGCCCACTGTGCCGGTCTGGGCGTCATATTCGAAGGCTTGCACGTCACCTTGCCAGCCATCCGACCGATAACTGGCTTTGTACATATTCGGAGGGGCGATCACCTGGGGGCCATGATGCAGCCCCCCCGTTGATCCCGAGCCTTGGCCGATGTGACCCAGGACGGTTTCCAACGACTCGGTCATGACGCCGGGCTGGTACACCGCAAAAAAATGCCCCCGTCCGTTGACCGCAGCATGGAACATGTCGTCGGCGGTTGTCGCTTCGCCAGGCTCAGGTCGGGGCCAATCGGGCACCAAAGCAAAGGCCTTCTCCAAACAAGGCCCGCCGTGTTGGCCGGCATCCCCCCCAGCGCCGGGAAAAAGAAGCCGCCTCAGATCTATTGTACCGGGTCCGCCCGTCCATAGAACATGGGTGACCATGTGCTGATGAGAGGCATCGTCGCACCCTCTTGATCCCATCCCGTCCTCAAGACCCGGCGCAAGATCGGACGCGTAATAATGCATGGCCACGTCGGCCAATGTCTCCGAATAGGCATCGGCGTAAGGCATGCCCCGGCCGCCGTCTGCGTTGCCCACCCCAGCGAACCGATCGTTGCAGTAGCCTCCGGCGACCACGATGGCATGACTTTGTTGGCAACATCCCCCCTTTTTTGCGGAAACATATGGAGAAGATCCTAAAGCCGATTTTTCATCCGTTTTAAAATGGCGCCCAACCTGATCAAGGGCCTCCCGAAGCGCCGGCGGGCCATTGAATCGGGCGGCGTAAATCGCATCAAGCAACTGTTCACTGCTGTCGAGAACCGGTCCGACACCACCCCCTTCTCCCGGTAACGGTGCGTCGCCGCGCTTCTGGGTCACATGCACCGGCACGACGCCCAGGGCCGGTTCTCCGCTGACCGCAATAATGCCGACGTTCACTTCACGGGCTGCCGCAATGTTTTGCGCCAATGCGGCCTTGGTCACAAAGCCGCGCTTTCGAAAATAGCTGAACCAGTTGACGAAGTTCTGCAGCTCCTCCCGGTCGGTGAGATAACGCACCACGCCGCCCCGTTCATCATGAATCGCGGGACGGATGCTGAATTTTTCCCCTTCATCTTCGACGAGGGTAAGTTCGTGATCCTGAATCCTGTCGTCCCCATCATCCGTATAACGGAAGTACACCCGCCGGTCGTCTTCCATGCGGTCGGATAAATCGAGACGCCCATTCCCATCTGTGTCCCGCCATGCCACCAGGTAGACTTTTTCGCCCCCATCCCGGACCCCGTTGCCATTGTCATCCTTAAGATAGAAGTAGTGGGCATAGGGGATCGTATGCGTCTCTCCGCTACAATGGACCGTCATAAAGGGATCGCCCATCCGGACACGAACACACTTCCCCGGGGAGCATACAGGGTCCGAAAGCGGGAAATGGAGATCTGCGTTGCCGAAGGCGTATTTCCCGGTCGTGGGCCACGGCAGGTACATTATATCCGGCCGATAGTATAACCGGTTATAGCCGCTCCACTGGGAAAGCCACAACCGCCGCTGGCTTTCACTCAATAGAAACGCATGGCCGTGATCAGCGTCATGGGGTGGTTCCGGGAAAATATAGCGGCATCCGGAAAAATTCCCCATAGGCTCGTCGGTCATCACCTCCCAGTCCATGTGCTGCGAATTGTCCCAGACGATCATCACGTTAGGTGGCGGGGCCTCGACATGAATATCCAAGGGTGTATCGGTGATTTCCAGGCCATGGGAATGCAGCGGAAGCATAAGACTGATCAAAAGAGACAAACCCGCCAGGCAAAGCCAACATACTCGTTTCTCCTGCAAAACCCTTACCGAAGAATTAAAACGCCGATCCGCTGCAATCGTTAATAGCGCAAATCGTAACCGATCTCGACGATGCTGTTGATACCGTATTTTGTGCATAACCCGTACACCCTGTTCTGGTAAATCCTGGATTTAGTCTGGATCAGGGACCCGCCGGTGGCTACTCGCCATTCCACGGCAGCCAAAAAGATGTCCGGGTCCAGACCGCTCTCCAAACCATTGTCTTCCCCAATGCCATCGACATCCCAGTGGGCCGGGTTCCGGAATTCGATGTCTCGATCCTTTACAGATTCGTTGGGATGATACCAAAAGGGAAACTGTTCGTTCTTATCGACCGCATCCATTGCGATCAGACGCTGCAACCCTTCCATCACGGCGCCCTCTGCTCGGTAAAACGTTTCCCGGGTCTCCTTTTCAGCCCGTGCGATCTTCATCTCGACCACACTGTTATTGATACTGGCGATTCCCAAAACCGTGACGGCCAGGAGCACCAGCAGTGTCGCGATCAATACCGATCCCTTTTCTCTTTGGTCTGACCGGCATGACCTCACGCGTGTTTGTCCAATCTTTTTGCGCATGCAGAGTGGCCTCCATCGATTCCCATCAGAAGAATGTCTACACTTGCCTTTAATAATCTCTTGCCTTTACATACTCGTATGTCGTCGCCGCCATGGTGTCGGTGCTTCGCATCGGCCGAATGGTGATGGCAATACGCTTGGTATCGGTCACCGGAAAGTCGTCCGCCACTTCCCACTCGATGGTCGCTCGGCCGTCTTTCACGGCAAACGGCCCGTGGTCCGGACTTTCCGGCCCGTATCCATGATCCTTGTCCGTCAATTGGACATCATCGTAGGGTTTACACAAAAGGGCTTCGATGTGGCTGGCGACCGAAACCGACCGGTGGGTTTCCCCAAATGCATACCGCATGGTTTTCAAGCCGATGCCCTGCATGGCAACTACAGCCAGAATCCCGATTGTGAAGATCGTCAACGCCACCATCACCTCGATGAGGGTGAACCCCTGTCGGGAATACGATCCGTCGGATGTCTTCATAGGCCTCACCTGTTAAAGGTTGCGCGCGATAATGTCAGCCTCGATCACTTTGCGCATAAAATGCCCGTCGACCGGCGTGGATATCCGATCGCCGACCACCAATCGGTTCGCATCGTAGCGGCCTGGAACCGGCATACTGCTTCGAGCCAGCAACCATACCCGGATCGACTTGATGCGGTCCACAGAGACGGGCGGATCGATTGCGCCGCCGTCGGCAGGGTCGATACGGCCATCTCCATTGATGTCGTCAGATGGGTCGATCACACCGTCTCCGTTGGCGTCCAGATGGGTATCGAGTCTGTTGTCGTTGTCCGAATCCACGGCCCAGATGAGATGCGGCCCGCCATTCCATGTGTCGAGACGTCCGTCCTCGTCTGAATCGACACCGTAAGCGAAAGCGATCTGGTGGATGGTTTCCGAAAGGGGATGACGGCCGGCCCCATTGTCCCAGGAGAGATAGCGCCGACCGATCGCCGGGTCGTGCCGGATCCGGAAACTGCAATGCTCTTTATTTCGATGGTGATTGCGCCCATCCAGCTCGCCATTCTCGTCATGATCCACTGTGTAAAAAAGTGCCGGTTGGCCTGCTGGATCCGTACCAGTGCCTTCCAGTTCATAGCGGCGCACATCCACGATGCCGAAATGGCCGCTGCCTTCGGGATCAAAGCCTGCGATACGTATCTCCTGTTCGACAAACATCAGCGCGGCGCGCAAATTCTGTTGCAATTCGAGCGCGAGCTTCCGGCTCCGATGCGCCTTTACCTGGGAATCGTAGACCGAATAGGCCGCGCCGATGGCGATCAGCCCGACGGCCAATGCGATCAATACTTCCAGCAGCGTAAATCCTCCGGATCTCTTCCTGATTCGACGGGACACCCCGTCCCGTCGACCAGACAACAGCTTGAATGCACTAACGCCAGCCATCGCCGCTCCATCGAAAGACTGAAATGCCTCCGGGGGTCATCACCCGCACACGATAAATGTCGCTCATCTGCTCGTCGGCCAGATAGATCGAGCCCAGGGAAATCGCCATGCCCCTTCGGTTGAACGTGATCGCATCGGACGCCGCTTTGCCATCCGGTCCTTGCCGAAGAAAATGAACACCACCACGATGAGAGGCCAAATCGACACATTGCCGATTCAGCGAATTTAAATACTGGTTTCTGGAAGGTGCGTTGATTACCAGCGAGCATGTCTGCTTGCGGTTGATCGCCATCAAACGGGCCATTTGCAACTCTCCGCGCAATTGCTCCGTGGCCAGTCCGGCGCCTTGGCGCTGAATCCAGTAATGAAGAGGCGCCGCGGCAATCACGACCAGGCAGATGATGCCCATCACCACCGACAACTCGAGCAAGGTGAACCCGTTACATTCTTTCAACTTTTCCTCGTTTCTGTGCAGGTAAACCCATGACGCAGGAAGTCATGCCTGCCTGTCGAGCCAGATCAGACACATCGGCAAAACGAATCGAATGCCTTCACTACAGATTAAATTCATTCTTTGGGCCAAAGAGTATGGCCTTCACACAGGGCGGGTAAGTATATAGAAATGCTCAAAGATTACTGCCGTTGTGCAGTTCCAATGCTTCGTCACGATTGGAAGAGGACGAAGATGCGAATCGAACCGGATGGCAAACAGTTTAACTTGAGCTTGATTTGGCCATGTATTAAAGGGCAGAATAGCCAATGTCAAGCTAAAAATTCAATGTCATTAACTTAAGCGGATGTTGCGGGCGGGCGTAAAGCCCGCCCCTACGAGATTTGGGCTGTAATATCGTCAGTGGCCATTAAAAGGCGGCGTAGGGGCGGGGTTTAACCCCGCCCGTATGGAAATCTGACCGCCTTAAGTTAACGACGTTAGCTGAAAATTCACGGCTGCCGATTTACTTCAGTTTAACATGGTACATCTGCGTCTCGCTCTCTTCGGAAAAAGCGCCGAAGAGAATGGCTGCCGGTGCACCTTCCACCTTCACGAAATAGGAGCGGTCAACGGTGATGCCGTTGCGCACGGACCATGCCGTATAGCGTTTGCCGGTGAAGTCGATGTGGAGACCTTGCATAGGATAATTGAGCGTGCTCGTCTTGGGAAGGGCGCCGGCCGGCCCCACGGCCTGAAACTTGATCTCGCCTTCGTCGAGTCCGAAGATGATGCCCGACCATTCGCCTTCAGTCGGATGGACCTCGAACCACTGGCCGAACTGAGGATTGCCGACCATATCCAGGTAATAATCGCCCTTCCGGTCGGGTACCTGAAAATGGGCCTTGGCAACGAGCTTGGCCGGGGTGGCCGCATCGGCCGCCGGGATCACGATGGCGCCCTGGAGGGGTGTGGGAAGCATTTGTGCAGAAATCAAGTCGCCGGTGGTTTGCAGGATGACCACCGGGAAACCCGCCCCCTTTTTCGCTTGCAGGGAGAGGGCCAGCAACGAAAGGCCATAACGGGTGACCGGATTGGAGAAGGCCTCTGACGTCCCCATGATGGCCCAGAAAGCGGTCTGCGGCAGGCACAACGCTTCCTTGGCCTCCAGCCACGCCATGTTCTGAAGATCGTCTTTCCACATATACCCGGTGCAGGCCAATCCATAGGTCTGCATTTTTGTCATCATGACACGAACATCCTGCTCGGCGACCCCCAGGGAAGTCAACCCAAATGTCTTCATATTGAACCCCTTCCATGCTAATTCCGCGTCAGAAAGTACAGCACGATCAAGGCCGTGCCGATCGAGCCATAAATGAACGCCAACCGTTTCCGAACCTTGGATACCAAAGGTTTATCCGCGGCGTTGCGACCAGCCAGAAGATAAAAGAAAACACCCCATCCGACAAATAGACTGCCAATGATAAGAACGACATGGGTCGTCAACATATCACCCTTCACTTTCAAGCGAGCATCTTGCCGGCAAAATACCAATGGCCGGCCTTGAATCCCGTCGCCTGGGAGGCACACACCGATGCCAGTCGATCGAGGGCGGCCGTTTGTTCACGAACCATCATATCGGCTTCGAAGGGCACATCGATGCCATAACGGATCACCAGCTCCTCGGCGGCCAATCGCCTCACGAATGGCAAGCTCCTCTCGGATCTCAGGTCGTCTAACAGGGCCGCTGGGCAGTATGGCTGCCCGTGGCGGTAACGCACCCCGGATTGAAACGCCGAACGGCGCGCATGCCACCAGGTCTGCCAGACCGCTTTATCGCTCGAGAGCCTGGTAACAGTTTCCCCCCGGGGGGGATCCGGCGGGCCTTCGACCCCATTTTCACCGGCCGGTGACCGCTCTTCATCAAAAAGTTCATCCGGATCGATGGTCTCAGGGACGAACGTCTCTTCGAACAAATCTGCACCGGTGATGAGATTCAGCGCCAATGCCGCTGCATCGCCGCTTTCCGTAACGCCCACGATAGAGAGTAGCGGTTCGACAGCCCGTGGATCGCCGATCACCCCCAGGGCGATGGCCAGATCCGCGGTTTGCGTGGGGGCGTCCAGGTTGTTGACCCAAAGGCCGCATTGTTCGTTTCCGCCGGAAAACATCAGCTGCAGCAGCCGCGGCATCCCAAGGGGGAGTGTTTGGGCTCTTCCATCGAGGGGCCACGCATTCAATGGATCCCCCATTCTCAACAGCGCCAGGGCGGCCGCTGCGCTTTGACTCGAATCGACATCCGCCAGGCAGGTGTTCAGCACCTCTTGCGCCGAGCGCGCCTTCAGTCGTCCGAGAGCCCAGATCAGGGGTATCCGATAATCGTGGGGGCAACTGGGCAGCATCTTGACCAGGAGTTCGGCAAATGGCAGACGGCGAAAACCGATGGCCTTGGTCAGGACGGCCAGGCTCGCGTCGGTCTTCTCGTCGAACAACCTCGGCAGTTCGGGGCTCCATGTACCCGGCCATTCATGCTTGAGGGCATTACGCACCGCCAGAACCGATTCGGCATCTTGAAGGTCCAATGTTTCCAACGCCCGTTCGATGAGATCGAGCCGCCCCTGCCGGCAAAAAACCCTGACCGCTGCGTGTCGCTCACCGGGTTCCCCTTCGGCCGCCGCTTGGACACACATCTCCCCGCAAGTCTCCTGGCCTGTCACCAGACCGTCCAGGTGGGCCTCCAGCCGTTCTTCCAGATCCCACAAATCCGTCCAGGCAGTACTTTCATCGTGCAGCAATTCACCGCGCTGATCGTATAGAAAATCGGCCTCCTCCAAATGCTCGGCATATAGCGCGCGGTTGAAACGCAGTCGTGCTTGGTTCACTTCGGAGAGGCTCATCACGATTATCTTCCGGCCGTTTCGCCAGGCGCTTTAAAATAAACGACTCGGGCATTGGCCTTCATTTCGTTCTCGATCAGCGCACCATAAAGCGCTGGGCCTGAAGAGACGATCGTCGGATGGGTGAAGTGACGGTCGCTGGTACCGATTTCCCATAGTGACAGGAAATGAAGTGGCTCTTTCTCCAGGGATCCCTTGAATAACTGTACACCGCGCTCCGTCACTGCCAGCATATAGACCGTCCCCTGGTGCACGCAGGCATCGAAATCATAGCAGACCGCATTTTCCGGCAGCGCCGGAAGCACCTCCTGCAACCCGTAATTTTCGGTCAACCGCGTGACGTGTAGTCTGCACGGCAGCATATCGAATTTGGTCGATCCTGGAATCAGCGCCTTGAACACGAGAAGGCTTCCCTGTGGGGTCTCCAGGAGAAGACCGTCGACCCCATCTGCCAGCGCCTGCAAGTCTCCGAATACTCCATCCGGCTCTCTTGCGAAGAGTACCATCTCCTTTTTGTCCTTTGAGGCCAGCACCTTTTTTCCCGCTGGGCCCCCGGTGCTGCGGATAAAATGGGGAT
>Ga0209164_1004941_pt1 | contig 11595 bp, 8 predicted proteins | sample MTBNYHSulfiMetaG_FD_187458 | JGI IMG/M metagenome (GOLD analysis project Ga0209164, IMG submission 187458) | Enrichment culture microbial communities from rom New York Harbor, USA that are MTBE-degrading - MTBE-NYH (New York Harbor Sulfidogenic)... | ecosystem: Environmental > Aquatic > Marine >... | reverse complement strand
CAATGTGCTGATCGTTGGAAGGCAGTTCATCGGCCGAGCGCAGGCGCACGTACTGCTCGAGATTCCCGAGGTCCACACTCGGGCCGCCGAATTGATCCTGTGCCGCAACGATCGATCGTTTGAATCCAAAAAATTCGTTGATCAGCTTGATGATATCCGATTTCGGACTCACCACCGCCTGAACCTTCAGCTTACTGGCCATGGTGATGTCGTCGAGTACCTCCAGGTTAAAAGGATCGGGCATGGCCACGGTCAGAATCCCATCCTTGACATCCACCGGCAATACCAGGTGTTTCATGGCGAAAGAACGCGGTATGGTGGTGGTGACCACATTTAGATCGAGTTTTAATGGATCGAGCCTGAAAAATGGCACATTCCAACGGGTCGCCAGGGTTTGGAAAATCGTCTCTTCATCCAGTGGAAGACCAGGCTTGTCCAAACGGCTGAGATTGAGGGATGCGATGACATCGACGATCGTAATGGGATTGTTGATCAATTCGATGGCAGCGGTGTTCTCATATTTTTTCTCTCTTATCTTCTCGAGCTTTTGGATCAACGCATCTTTCTTTTTCAAAATCTCTTTTGCGGTAGTGGTGGCCAGTAACTTTTTTTGAATGAGGATTTGGCACACAGCCTCCGCTTGAAATGCATTCTTCGAAAATTTCTCCATCATACTCCTTCATCATATGCTTCGGTGCGCCATGTTGAATCACGTTTCATGCGATAGATCGCCGTGCCCTGAGGGGTTTTTCGTTGGAAATCGAAAATTCTGGTTTTTCTCCGACCGGGGCATCTCAGCATTTCAGCCTTCGACGTGCATCCAGGGCAAATTATTGACTTCGACCAACGGCCGTATGAGTTGGGCCTTCAAACTCCGCACATCGAATATTAAATTGTAACTGCTGAAATTCGATGTCGCAGTGGTCGTCTTTCCCGACAGTTGGGAAAATGCCTCGGCTTGCTTCATCAGCTCTCTCATGTTGGTTGCCGTCAATCCGTTAAGCCCCGCAACGAGAGTCAAATTGGCATCCGGTCGCCCCTGCTGGTCTTTGATCAAGGGAATCGCCATGGCCCGGCCGAAATATCTGAATGTTATGGAGGCATTGTTTTCTACGGCATGATGGAATCTTGCCACGATGTTAAGGGCCAGCCTCAGCTGATCTATGCGCTCGGGTTCATCGCCGGGAAACTCGATATACAGAGAGGAGAGCCCCTGTTCCACAAAACAGCCAAAGGCTAAATCCAATGCGTGGATCAAATGCCGGTTACTGTTTGGGGTTTTTCCCAGACGATGTATGATGTCCGATCCTTCGAAGACAATGCTGCCGCAAAGAATGCGAAAATCCAGCTTATCGGCAGCGGTCTCTTTTCTCCCTGCGATGCGCCGCAAAAGTAACCCACCGGCATTACCGGGCAGCTTTTCAATGGTTCGCAGCCGTTGAACGATTTGATCGAAAATCACAGCAGTGGCGCGAGCACCTTTGGCGCGCCGGGTATGTTTGAAAAACAGCCCCAACTGATGGAGCAGCTCGATCAATAGGATTTGCCTTGGCTCTTCCGTGATCGAGGTGTCCCCAGCACGGGCCTTTTCATTCGACGTGGGCGAAACAGGGGGAGTAGCCATATCGCGCTATATGATTTGTTTGCGAGAATGAATCACCCTTACTTCTGTGAGCTTCACTCCGCGATGTTGGAATAGTTGCCATAAATTCTATTCAGTGCCCGTCCACAAATAGGCAAATTGGGCCAAGATCAAGGCGCGCGAAAAATTTTACCGCAGGCATATGGTCGATATTCTGAGGATTAAATTTTTCGGGCAACGCCGATACCGGGCCAATTGGCCATTTGTGGATGGGTACTATTTAGTTGAACGGAGGGGCGGTGTCAACGCGGCATTCTGGAAACGGAATCCATCTCCCTTTGCCAGAAGGATTTTCCAGTCACCTCCCGGTGGTTCAATCCTGGCTGTTTTGGCGCCAAAACACCTTGCCCCAGGATTCTCCCAGGAAGGATTTTTCGAACAGCCTGCCCTGGTGGTCGCTCAAGAGAACTTGATCCACCCGAGACCTGCTCTCTTTTTTAATAATCGTCAGACTTGAATGCAATCGGCTCGCAAAACGCATGGGTAAAAAGGATACCTCATCCCCTTCTGTCTGGATGGCTCCCTTTCCACACCCATCCAGGATGTAAAGCCAAGCCGTACCGCCAGAGGCGCAGACTCGGTTGCTGGGGACGAAGGATGTCACCACGGCATTTCCACCGCGAATGGCGACATTGTCGATGACCCGCTCTGCCGCTTCCTGCCCGTCGTCGGAACAGACCGGAAAATCGAGATACCATCCGGCAAAACGTTCCGGATCGGCACGTTTATCCTCGCTTCTGTTGTTCGCCCGAATGCCGTCGCCATCTTCTGTGTCCTCGACGGTGGCATAATCCGGCTGCCATTCGCTCAGCTGACGGTAGCGATTGCCGTCCTGATCGTATTCGGTCGTGATTTCGATGGGATGCAAGAATGCGCCGCTTGACAATCTGCCCGTCGTGCGATCGGCCAGGCAACCCAGGTATTCGCTGTCGTCACTATCGTCCCCAAAGTCCCAGATACCATATAGGCTCTGTTGGCTGAGATCGTAGCGGTCACCCTCACCGAGGTACCTGCCCGTGCCGAAGACGACCATGTTGCCATGCAGCTGGGGGGCGCAGGCATTTGCCATGGCCATGACGTCCGGACGAGAGGTAATCGGCTGGTCAGGGGCATGAAATACCGGCGCCGGAAAATCTCCCTGGGCTGCGTCGATGACGCCGTCGGCATTCTGGTCGTCTCCGTAGGCCACCCCCCAACGGGCGGGGTTTTCATCCGTCAGGTCGAATTTCCAGAGATTGCCTTTCAGGTCTCCGGCATAAGCGTAGTCCACGCATCGGTCTCCATTCACATCGATCATCGCCGGTACCGAAAGCCCATTGTCACCGTCGGCACCGGTGTCGATTTTGCGCACCGGTACCCCGCTGGCGGCATCCAAGACATAGAGGACCGCATGTTGATTCGGGCTGTCGTAACCATTGCCGAAAATCACCACGCTGCGGTAGGTCTCTTCGGGCGCGTTGGCATTCACCGCGTAACCCTGACCAAAACTGAAGCCCATGTCGTTATCCACTTCGCCTGCTTCATCCCACAGGCCATCACCGTCGTTGTCCATGCCGTCATCGCCCATACCCGAAGAGGGGTACTCCCACATGACAATCCGGGCAACGTCCTGTTCCGGGCTGTCTGCTGAAATATCATCGACGGTGAACGTCTGCACATACGGGCCATACTGACCGCCGGCCAGTTCCCTTTCCCGGCTGCCGATCAACAGGCAGAAGTAGCCCCGGCCACCCTTTCCCAGCCCCCCGGCCAGGTAGGTTTTCCTCTGATACGGACCATCGAGAACCTCCCCGACATAAGACGTGGCATCCACGAAGAACCGATGACGGCTGTCATAGCCGGGTGAAGCAAGGGCAGTTAAATTTTCGAACACGATCCGGGGTATATAGGCGAATCGTTCATCACCACGGGTTGTGTCAAAGGCATGCAGCATACCGTCATTGCCGCCCACAAAAAGGGTCTGTCCCTCGATGACCGGCACGCTGTGAACGATATCCCCCAATCGTTTGGAGCGCCGTCGATACCGGAACGAATCCCGTCCCCGGATGTAATCGACCAGTTGCCGCGCATCTTCATCGGCTTCGGAACCGTTTTTCAAATCCGATCCCAAGGCTTGTTTCGCTTGTTCGGAAAGGTCGTCGTAGCGGAAAGGGATGCCTTGGGGATGGCGCCAGATCCCGCCGTAGGTGATCAGGCGACGGTTCTCGTGGGTCATATCCGGGCGGTTGAGCCGCTCCGCCGCGCTCCAGAAAAGCGTGTTGCCCACTGTGCCGGTCTGGGCGTCATATTCGAAGGCTTGCACGTCACCTTGCCAGCCATCCGACCTGTAACTGGCTTTGTAAATATACGGAGGGGCGGTCACTTGGGGACCATGATGGAGCCCCCCCGTTGATCCCGAGCCTTGGCCGATGTGACCCAGGACGGTTTCCAGCGACTCCGTCATGACGCCGGGCTGGTCCACCGCAAAAAAATGCCCCCGTCCGTTGACCGCAGCATGGAACATGTCATCGGCGGTTGTCGCTTCGCCAGGCTCAGGTCGGGGCCAATCGGGCACCGAAGCAAGGGCCTTCTCCAAACAAGGCCCGCCGTGTTGGCCGCCATCCCCCCCAGCGCCGGGAAAAAGAAGCCGCCTCAGATCTATTGTACCGGGTCCGCCCATCCATAGAACATGGGTGACCATGTGCTGATGAGAGGCATCGTCGCACCCTCTTGATCCCATCCCGTCCTCAAGACCCGGCGCAAGATCGGACGCGTAATAATGCATGGCCACGTCGGCCAGTGTTTCAGAATAAGCATCGGCGTAAGGCATGCCCCGGCCGCCGTCGGCATTGCCCACCCCAGCGAACCGATCGTTCCAGTAGCCTCCGGCGACCACGATGGCATGACTTTGTTGGCAACATCCCCCCTTTTTTGCGGAAACATATGGAGAAGATCCCAAAGCCGATTTTTCATCCGTTTTAAAATAGCGCCCCACCTGATCAAGGGCCTCCCGAAGCGCCGGCGGGCCATTGAATGAGGCGGCGTAAATCGCATCAAGCAACTGTTCGCTGCTGTCGAGAACCGGTCCGACACCACCCCCCTCTCCCGGTAACGGTCCGTCGCTGGGCTTCTGGGTCACATGCACCGGCACGACGCCCAGGGCCGGTTCACCGCTGACCGCAATAATGCCGACGTTCACTTCACGGGCTGCCGCAATGTTTTGCGCCAATGCGGCCTTGGTCACAAAGCCGCGCTTTCGAAAGTAGCTGAACCAGTTGGCGAAGTTCTGCAGCTCCTCCCGGTCGGTGAGATAACGCACCACGCCGCCCCGTTCATCATGAACCGCGGGACGGATGCTGAATTTTTCCGCTTCATCTTCGACGAGGGTAAGTTCGTGATCCTGAATCCTGTCGTCCCCATCATCCATATAACGGAAGTACACCCGCCGGTCGTTTTCCATGCGGTCGGATAGATCGAGACGGCCATTCCCATCTCCGTCCCGCCATGCCACCAGGTAGACTTTTTCGCCCCCATCCCGGACCCCGTCGCCATTGTCATCCTTAAGATAGAAGTAGTGGGCATAGGGGATCGTATGCGTCTCTCCGCTACAATGGACCGTCATATAGGGATCGCCCATCCGGACACGAACACACTTGCCCGGGGAGCATACAGGGTCCGAAAGCGGGAAATGGAGATCTGCGTTGCCGAAGGCGAATTTCCCGGTCGTGGGCCACGGCAGGTACATTGTATCCGGCCGATAGTATAACCGGTTATAGCCGCTCCACTGGGAAAGCCACAACCGTCGCTGGCTTTCACTCAATAGAAACGCATGGCCGTGATCAGCGTCATGGGGTGGTTCCGGGAAAATATAGCGGCATCCGGAAAAATTCCCCATAGGCTCGTCGGTCATCACCTCCCAGTCCATGTGCTGCGAATTGTCCCAGACGATCATCACGTTGGGTGGCGGGGCCTCGACATGAATATCCAAGGGTGTATCGCTGATTTCCAGGCCATGGGAATGCAGCGGAAGCATAAGGCTGATCAATAGAGACAAACCCGCCAGGGAAAGCCAACATACTCGTTTCGCCTGCAAAACCCTTACCGAAGGATTAAGACGCCGGTCCGCTGCAATCGTTAATAGCGCAAATCGTAACCGATCTCGACGATGCTGTTGATACCGTATTTTGTGCATAACCCGTACACCCTGTTCTGGTAAATCCTGGATTGAGTCTGGATCAGGGACCCGCCGGTGGCTACTCGCCATTCCACGGCAGCCAAAAAGATGTCCGGGTCCAGATCGCTCTCCAAACCATTGTCTTCCCCCATGCCATCGACATCCCAGTGGGCCGGGTTCCGGAATTCGATGTCTCGATCCTTTACAGATTCGTTGGGATGATACCAAAAGGGAAACTGTTCGTTCTTATCGACCGCATCCATTGCGATCAGGCGCTGCAACCCTTCCATCACGGCGCCCTCTGCTCGGTAAAACGTTTCCCGGGTCTCCTTTTCAGCCCGTGCGATCTTCATCTCGACCACGCTGTTATTGATACTGGCGATTCCCAAAACCGTGACGGCCAGGAGCACCAGCAGGGTCGCGATCAATACCGATCCCTTTTCTCTTTGGTCTGACCGGCATGACCTCAAGCGTGTTTGTCCAGCCTCTTCGCCCATGCAGAATGGCCTCCATCGATTCCCATCAGAAGAATGTCTACTCTTGCCTTTAATAATCTCTTGCCTTTACATACTCGTATGTCGTCGCCGCCATGGTGTCGGCGCTGCGCATCGGCCGAACGGTGATGGCAATACGCTTGGTACCGGCCACCGGAAAGTCGTCCGCCACTTCCCACTCGATGGTGGCCCGGCCGTCTATCACGGCAAACGGGCCGTGGTCCGGCCTTTCCGGCCCGTATCCATGATCCTTGTCCGTCAATTGGACATCATCGTAGGGTTTACTCAAAAGGGCTTCGATGTGGCTGGCGGCCGAAACCGACCGGTGGGTTTCCCCAAATGCATACCGCATGGTTTTCAAGCCGATGCCCTGCATGGCAACTACAGCCAGAATCCCGATTGTGAAGATCGTCAACGCCACCATCACCTCGATGAGCGTGAACCCCTGTCGGGAATACGATCCGGCGGATGTCTTCATAGGCCTCACCTGTTAAAGGTTGCGCGCGATAATGACAGCCTCGATCACTTTGTGCATAAAATGCCCGTCGACCGGCGTGGGTATCCGATCGCCGACCACCAACCGGTTCGCATCGTAGCGGCCTGGAACCGGCATACTGCTTCGAGCCAGCAACCATACCCGGATCGCCTTGATGCGGTCCACAGAGACGGGCGGATCGATTGCGCCACCGTCGGCCGGGTCGATACGGCCATCTCCATTGATGTCGTCAGATGGGTCGATCACACCGTCGCCGTTGGCGTCCAGATGGGTATCGAGTCTGTTATCGTTGTCCGAATCCACGGCCCAGATGAGATGCGGCCCGCCATTCCATGTGTCGAGACGTCCGTCCTCGTCTGAATCGACACCGTAAGCGAAACCGATCTGGTGGATGGTTTCCGAAAGCGGATGACGGCCGGCCCCATTGTCCCAGGAGAGATAGCGCCGACCGATCGCCGGGTCATGCCGGATCCGGAAACTGCAATGCTCTTTATTTCGATGGTGATTGCGCCCATCCAGCTCGCCATTCTCGTCATGATCCACTGTGTAAAAAAGGGCCGGTTGGCCTGCTGGGTCCGTACCAGTGCCTTCCAGTTCATAGCGGCGCACATCCACGATGCCGAAATGTCCGCTGCCTTCGGGATCAAAGCCTGCGATACGTATCTCCTGTTCGACAAACATCAGCGCTGCGCGCAAATTCTGCTGCAATTCGAGCGCGAGCTTCCGGCTCCGATGCGCCTTTACCTGGGAATCGTAGACCGAATAAGCCGCGCCAATGGCGATCAGCCCGACGGCCAATGCGATCAATACTTCCAGCAGCGTAAATCCTCCGGATCTCTTCCTGAATCGACGGGATACCCGGTCCCGTCTGCCAGACAAAAGCTTGAATGCACTAACGCCAACCATCGCCGCTCCATCGAAAGACTGAAATGCCTCCGGGGGTCATCACCCGCACACGATAAATGTCGCTCATCTGCTCGTCGGCCAGATAGATCGAGCCCAGGGAAATCGCCATGCCTCTTCGGTTGAACGTGATCGCATCGGACGCCGCTTTGCCATCCGGTCCTTTTCGAAGAAAATGGACACCACCACGATAAGAGGCCAAATCGACACTTTGCCGATTCAGCGAATTCAAATACCGGTTTCTGGAAGGTGCGTTGATTACCAGCGAGCAGGTCTGTTTGCGGTTGATCGCCATCAAACGGGCCATTTGCAGCTCTCCGCGCAATTGCTCCGTGGCCAATCCGGCGCCTTGGCGCTGAAGCCAGGAATGAAGAGGCGCCGCGGCAATCACGACCAGGCAGATGATGCCCATCACCACCGACAACTCGAGCAAGGTGAACCCGTTACATTCTTTCAACTTTTCCTCGTTTCTGTGCAGGTAAACCCATGACGCAGGAAGTCATGCCTGCCTGTCGAGCCAGATCAGACACATCGGCAAAACGAATCGAATGCCTTCACTACAGATTAAATTCATTCTTTGGGCCAAAGAGTATGGCCTTCACACAGGGCGGGTAAGTATATAGAAATGCTCAAAGATTACTGCCGTTGTGCAGTTCCAATGCTTCGTCACGATTGGAAGAGGACGAAGATGCGAATCGAACCGGATGGCAAACAGTTTAACTTGAGCTTGATTTGGCCATGTATTAAAGGGCAGAATAGCCAATGTCAAGCTAAAAATTCAATGTCATTAACTTAAGCGGATGTTGCGGGCGGGCGTAAAGCCCGCCCCTACGAGATTTGGGCTGTAATATCGTCAGTGGCCATTAAAAGGCGGCGTAGGGGCGGGGTTTAACCCCGCCCGTATGGAAATCTGACCGCCTTAAGTTAACGACGTTAGCTGAAAATTCACGGCTGCCGATTTACTTCAGTTTAACATGGTACATCTGCGTCTCGCTCTCCTCGGAAAAAGCGCCGAAGAGAATGGCTGCCGGTGCACCTTCCACCTTCACGAAATAGGAGCGGTCAACGGCGATGCCGTTGCGCACGGACCATGCCGTATAGCGTTTGCCGGTGAAGTCGATGTGGAGACCTTGCATGGGATAATTGAGCGTGCTCGCCTTGGGAAGGGCGCCGGCCGGCCCCACGGCCTGAAACTTGATCTCGCCTTCGTCGAGTCCGAAGATGATGCCCGGCCATTCGCCTTCAGTCGGATGGACCTCGAACCACTGGCCGAACTGAGGATTGCCGACCATATCCAGGTAATAATCGCATTTCCGGTCGGGTACCTGAAGATGGGCCTTGGCAACGAGCTTGGCCGGGGTGGCCGCATCGGCCGCCGGGAGCACGATGGCGCCCTGGAGGGGTGTGGGAAGCATTTGTGCAGAAATCAAGTCACCGGCGGTTTGCAGGATGACCACCGGGAAACCCGTCCCCTTTTTCGCTTGCAGGGAGAGGGCCAGCAACGAAAGGCCATAACGGGTGACCGGATTGGAGAAGGCCTCTGCCGTCCCCATGATGGCCCAGAAGGCGGTCTGTGGCAGGCACAACTCTTCCTTGGCCTCCAGCCAAGCCATGTTCTGAAGATCGTCTTTCCACATATATCCGGTGCAGGCCAATCCATAGGTCTGCATTTTTGTCATCATGACACGAACGTCCTGCTCGGCGACCCCCAGGGAGGTCAACCCAAATGTCTTCATATTGAATCCCTTCCATGCTAATTCCGCGTCAGAAAGTACAGCACGACCAAAGCCGTGCCGATCGAGCCATAAATAAACGCCAACCGTTTCCGAACCTTGGATACCAAAGGTTTATCCGCGGCGTTGCGCCCAGCCAGAAGATAAAAGAAAACACCCCATCCGACAAAGAGACTGCCAATGATAAGAACGACATGGGTCGTCAACACATCACCCTTCACTTTCAAGCGAGCATCTTGCCGGCGAAATACCAGTGGCCGGCCTTGAGTCCCGTCGCCTGGGAGGCGCACACCGATGACAGTCGATCGAGGGCGGCCGTTTGTTCACGAACCATCATATCGGCTTCGAAGGGCACATCGATGCCATAACGGATCACCAGCTCCTCGGCGGCCAATCGCCTCACGAATGGCAAGCTCCTCTCGGATCTCAGGTCGTCTAACAGGGCCGCTGGGCAGTATGGCTGCCCGTGGCGGTAACGCACCCCGGATTGAAACGCCGAACGGCGCGCATGCCACCAGGTCTGCCAGACCGCTTTATCGCTCGAGAGCCTGGTAACAGTTTCCCCCCGGGGGGGATCCGGCGGGCCTTCGACCCCATTTTCACCGGCCGGTGACCGCTCTTCATCAAAAAGTTCATCCGGATCGATGGTCTCAGGGACGAACGTCTCTTCGAACAAATCTGCACCGGTGATGAGATTCAGCGCCAATGCCGCTGCATCGCCGCTTTCCGTAACGCCCACGATAGAGAGTAGCGGTTCGACAGCCCGTGGATCGCCGATCACCCCCAGGGCGATGGCCAGATCCGCGGTTTGCGTGGGGGCGTCCAGGTTGTTGACCCAAAGGCCGCATTGTTCGTTTCCGCCGGAAAACATCAGCTGCAGCAGCCGCGGCATCCCAAGGGGGAGTGTTTGGGGTCTCCCATCGAGGGGCCTCGCATTCAATGGATCCCCCATTCTCAACAGCGCCAGGGCGGCCGCTGCGCTTTGACTCGAATCGACATCCGCCAGGCAGGTGTTCAGCACCTCTTGCGCCGAGCGCGCCTTCAGTCGTCCGAGAGACCAGATCAGGGGTATCCGATAATCGTGGGGGCAACTGGGCAGCATCTTGACCAGGAGTTCGGCAAACGGCAGGCGGCGAAAACCGATGGCCTTGGTCAAGACGGCCAGGCTCGCGTCGGTCTTCTCGTCGAACAACCTCGGCAGTTCGGGGCTCCATGTACCCGGCCATTCATGCTTGAGGGCATTGCGCACCGCCAGAACCGATTCGGCATCTTGAAGATCCAATGTTTCCAGCGCCCTTTCGATGAGATCGAGCCGCCCCTGCCGGCAAAAAAACCTGACCGCTGCGTGCCGCTCACCGGGTTCCCCTTCGGCCGCCGCCTGGACACACATCTCCCCGCAAGTCTCCTGGCCGGTCACCAGACCGTCCAAGTGGGCCTCCAGCCGTTCTTCCAGAGCCCACAAATCCGTCCAGGCAATACTTTCATCGTGCAGCAATTCACCGCGCTGATCGTACAGAAAATCGGCCTCCTCCAAATGTTCGGCATATAGCGCGCGGTTGAAACGCAGTCGTGCTTGGTTCACTTCGGAGAGGCTCATCACGATTATCTTCCGGCCGTTTCGCCAGGCGATTTAAAATAAACGACTCGGGCATTTGCCTTCATTTCGTTCTCGATCAGCGCACCATAAAGCGCTGGGCCTGAAGAGACGATCGTCGGATGGGTGAAGTGGCGGTCGCCGGTACCGATTTCCCATAGCGACAGGAAATGAAGTGGCTCGTTCTCCAGGGATCCCTTGAATAACTGTACACCGCGCTCCGTCACTGCCAGCATATAGACCGCCCCCTGGTGCACGCAGGCATCGAAATCATAGCAGACCGCATTTTCCGGCAGCGCCGGAAGCACCTCCTGCAACCCGTAATTTGCGGTCAACCGCGTGACGTGTAGTCCGCCCGGCAGCATATCGAATTTGGTCGATCCTGGAATCAGCGCCTTGAACACGAGAAGGCTTCCCTGTGGGGTCTCCAGGAGAAGACCAGCGACCCCATCGGCCAGCGCCTGCAAGTCTCCGAATACTCCATCCGGCTCTCTTGCGAAGAGTACCATCTCCTTTTTGTCCTTTGAGGCCAGCACCTTTTTTCCCGCTGGGCCCCCGGTGCTGCGGATAAAATGGGGAT
>Ga0209164_1004940_pt1 | contig 11595 bp, 8 predicted proteins | sample MTBNYHSulfiMetaG_FD_187458 | JGI IMG/M metagenome (GOLD analysis project Ga0209164, IMG submission 187458) | Enrichment culture microbial communities from rom New York Harbor, USA that are MTBE-degrading - MTBE-NYH (New York Harbor Sulfidogenic)... | ecosystem: Environmental > Aquatic > Marine >... | reverse complement strand
CAGCACCACCGTTTTCGAAAGATATCTGCCATTAAACTGTAATTTCAAGCATATAGGTCATGACTAAAAATAGAAACCAAATGGGCTTTTTGGTGAATTGTTTGAAGGGTTCCCAGGTTGCACCTTCATGCTGGCCCGGCCTTTTTGTTTTGGCGCATTTTAAGAGAGGGATAATGGCGCGGAGGGTAATAACATTTCCCAAGGATGACTTTTTGACTCAATTACTCGGCCAAAAAACAGTTGCGCATTTCCCGGCCATCACCGGCGGGGATGGAGTGCAGCGGAATGCCCATCCGAGTGATTGGCGTTGTTCTGTCCCGATCTACATCCTATTGGCGATGACCGCGAATTCGCTCGATTGACGATCATATCTCTTTCCCGCGACGTCGGAATAAAATTGCCTAATGGAAAGGCCAGCCTCTACAAATTCCCTCTCAAGACTCTCGGTTGTAAAATATTGTAGCCAGTTGTAGACCTGTCTGGTACGGTCAAATTCGATAATCGTGTACTTGTCCAGCGAAACCTTTTCTTCATCGTATTTGAAAATGTTTAGAAAGCCATGATACTTTTTTGGTGACCAGAATCCGTTGAGCAGGCCTACGTCATATGTCGCAACCTCTTCCTTTTGCTCAAATGCCGATAGCGAATACACATCAAGAAGGACCGAACCGCCCGGTTTTAGGATTTTGTGGAATTTTCTCAGAATCTCTTTTCTTTGTGTTGGGCTTAGGGCGCAGAAATCGCACATAATCATAAGCACAAGGTCGAATCGGTCCTCGGTTTCAAACTCCAGGTAGTTCTCATTCACGTAGCTGATGTTCAACCGATCACGGGCTGCGACTTCTTTTGCGTACTCGATGGACCTCTCCGAGAAATCAATGCCGGTCACATCCGCTCCGCGTTTCGCCAACGGAGCTGCGTACAACCCGGGACCACAGCCAAAATCAGCTATTTTGAAGTTCTTGTCAATGTTGAACTCAGTTGCGATCCATTCCACAGATCGATTGATGAATTCCGCGTTTCGCGAAGAAACGTCAATGGCGTTGTCGAGGTGGAACGAGAGCATCCGAATTGATGTATATTCATCGGTCCATAGATCTCTTGCGGTGTAAAATTGGAACGGTTCGGGCCGTTCGTTGATCCTCTCCAGTTCTTCAAACATTCTCTTTCCTTATCTTATTACGCAGAACAATTGGCCACTCAGCCGAAGCACCCTGACGGCTAGCAGTAGGGGACGGAGCAATATTAGCGACTACGCCCGGACGAGCTGAAAACACTCGCATGTGCTGTCGGCCTATAACGGTGGGTTATGCCGCCATGTTTGCGTTGTCCGATCTGTAGCGTTCATTGTGTCGCATTTTAGACCATACAATCAAACCAGTCGAGCGCCATGTGGATCAGCAGGCCAAGGCCGATCAGATGGAGTACGCGCGCGGTAGGATGTAAGCCCTGACCTTCGGTTTTCCGCCCCAAGAAAAGAGGAAGCGCAAACAGAGCGGCGTAAATCGCAATGGCGGGGGTAGTGTGCAGCGGGTGGAAACCGATGGAACACCGATTGGGATCGTAAATCGGATCGGCTATCAAATGGTCGGCATCGACAATCATGGTAGCTATCATGATCAACGTCGCCTTGCGCCAGGTGCTGCGGTAGAACGCGAGGGCGACCAGCAGCGGGACGATGAAGTGTAGGGCGCTATGGATCATGTCTGCACCTGCAGAGCGACGAAGGCGGCACAACAGTATCCCTATCCCTTTAAATCAGTTGCCCAATCTGAGCAACCAAAGCAGAGCCTATGTCGCCAGTGAAGCACGCAGTTCCTCCACCCGGGGGTGTTTCCAGTCCCGCTGGCGTTGGTAGTTGGGATGAGGCTCGAATGGGCGAATGCAATCTTCCAGCCGCTCACCCAGGATTTTTATTCGATCCAAGGAACCCTCACCCAAGCCGCCTGCTATGGCGTGGTGGAGATAGCCTACTTCCAGGGGATCGAAACCCATAATGCGAGCGCCGATGCTATCGGCGGCTATGAAATCAGTTGAAGCCACGGCAAGACGGAGATCCACTGGTTTTCCCTGAGTGGGCCCCGGCCCTTCCATGCCAGTGAAACCGTCTAGAATTGCCAGGTGAGGGGGAAAACTTCTGGCGATGAGAAAGAGATTGTAATTCAAGGTGGGGTAGGTTTGATGCATGGTTACCTTGTCGCTTCGCAGGATATATTTTACTACCCAGCCCATGCCTCGTGGATAGAGGGCATTCTTTGGCCGAACCCAGTGGCTCAGTCTGTGCGACAGCCTATCCAGATTTGCTACACCCTGGCTTATCAGGCTGCCCATCACTAGGTTTTTCAACGATAAAGTGACGATTACCGCATCGTGGGTCTTCATTGGCGTCAGGGAGATGCGACAATCGCTTTCCGCCACGGTTCGGGCAAAGCGAAGCGTTATAGGCTGCAAGTCCCTATCTACAACCTTGGTTTCCACCCACTGGTCACGGTTAAGTTCCACCAACCGCGCCCCATAACATTTGGCCACCTTGGCCAGTCCATAAGCCTCAAACCCTTTCATTGAATCGGCATGGGCAGAGCCTTCGGCCACCACAATCTCCCTCTGCGTACGCTGGCGGATAAATTCCAACACCGCATCGAGAGCTTCTGGATGGGTTCCAGACAAAGGTTTGGTGACCGATACCATGTTAACTTTAACCACAATCCGTTCCCCTAAACGGATCTGCCCCTCTATAAGCTCAAGAGCCCTGAGGATATTCCGCCGCCGATCATCACCCTTTACTAAGGCAACATCCGACACGATAGCATATCCTTATCGAAAGAGTATTTCATGGAAATTTTGTCCTTCATATCATCAAAACCGCGTGGTGGAATTCCGCGAATGGGTTTGTGAGGAAGTCTTTAGGGCCATACCATACCGTCATTTCGTCTTCAGTATACCCAAGATCCTCTCCCAGTATTTTTGTATAGCCAAAAACTCCTTCCCGATCGAAGTTGCTGTGGATGGAAATCGTTGAAGGAATTTTTTGATGTCGAGCAATCATCTTTTCGCCTCATACGTTCCCGACAGAGCTTTTCGTTCATGAGCCTTGAAAAGCAGATCAGACGAAATTTATACCGAAAGCACGAAAACCGCCAACATTATGAAAGAAGATCCACGAATCAAATATAAGCGGGTTCTCCAACCAAGATACCAAAAAGTGAGGGTGCCCGCAAACCGTATTGATTGAAGCCATAATAGTCGCCTCTTTTTTATATGTCAGAGATCGCCCATCCCTGATAAAGTCGTTCAGACTTACCTTGGTTACCATCTGGCTAATTCCGGTTTTCAGTGGTACCTGAAACGTGACATATCTGCCATAACCATCCGGTTTTCCTAAACATAACGACTAGTTTCAGTTAGATAAATCTGCGCCACCTAAACAGGTAAGTCATGAAAATTTCTCAGACCAATCGCCCTTCTTCGGCCATCTTCAATTTCCCGGACCATTGTCCACACCGCATCGTTCACAGGGGTTTTAACGCCATTGGTTTTTCCCTTGTCGGAGATGTACCCATTGAGAAAGTCGATTTCTGTTTTGCGGCATCTTTCCAGTGATTGGAGGCTCGATGATTTTACCCGCCGGTATTTGAAGCCTACAACCCGGATTGTAAGATACCGCTTAAGCGTAGCAAACATCCCTGATTGGGCAAGGAGGCGATAATAATCCAACTTCCCACCGCCGGCGGGTTCAACTTTGATATGCATGGCGTCGGCAACAGACATGGCTTCCTGCATGAGTTCAAAAAATATCTCTCTCGCTTTTTGATTGGCCAGAAGTTTTCCAAGTGTCACACCGCCGATAACGCCGAGTGAATTGATGCAGGAATTAATGATCAATTTGGAATAGAGCTCTCCCATGATGTTTTGAGAAATGCGAGTCGGATAAACCGAGTGGAGTATCTCCTGAATGGATGATAGCCTTTCATCAGGCGCGTTATCTATATTACCAATAACGAACTCCCATTCGGAAGTCACGTCTACTTCTCCATAACCTTTGTTGGTTGCGCCCCATCCGACGACACACCCGAGCACCCGATCTCTGCCAAGGATATCAGCCAGGGCCTCCTCGCAAATCCCGTTTTGAAGAGAAATAACCGTTGAATTGGGTCCCAGGTAAGGTAGCAGATCCCGGGCTGCGTTCAGGCAATCATTGGCTTTAGTTGCGAGAAAGACGAGATCTTTCTGGCCAGACATGTCGGAGATATCTTTCACCGCCTTCATCTGAACCGTGTGTTCTCCTTTAACACCGGTGATGCGGAGCCCTTGTCCTGATATCCTGTCTACAGTTTCCTGATGTTTGCATACAATCTCAGGGTCCAGACCATTCAGTTTCATGAAAGCCGCGGTTACGCATCCAATGGCGCCTGCCCCAATCACCACAATATTGGTTTGTTTAGCTTCCACGACATCTCTCCACAGCAGTGGACATCATCTCTAAAGATGCTCAATTTCTTGTGCATACTTGTTCACCCATCCATCGGCACCGCATTCTCTAAAACCGTCAATAGCTTTGGAGAGTTGCTCCTTGGCGCCCCCAATATCTCCCTTTCTCTTGAACCATTCAGCATAACTGGCATGATCACTTGCTACTAGCCACATAAATCCATCTCTAGTGTTGGTCTCAATGGCCCGCTGAAACCAGACCGCTGCATCAGAAAGATGAGCATCTCCCAGATTTAGCAGGATTTCTCCTACATTTCTGGCTGTCCAACCTTTACCCCACGTCAATTTGAAGTTTTGATAGCGGGAAAATAATTCACTCAATTCGGTATCATGGTCATGCCTTAACACCTTAGATTTGATCAGACATGAACGAAAATACCCAATCTGCGAAGGCAAGATGCTGGTGTTTTCGATGACATGGATAATTTTTTCATAACAACTAACAGCCACATCATATTCGGTCAAATCAGTGTAGAGACACCCCAAATATGCATAGGCCCATATAATCCATGAAGCGGGGGTTGTTTTCTCATATGAACGAACCCATTCGGAAAGATGGTTTTTCGCTTTATCGAATGATCCTTTCATATAACAAGCCGAACCGTAAAGAGAGTAAGCCATCCCTTTGACAAAAGCATCATCTGTTTCTTTGGCAATCGTTAATACTTCCCAAGCCAATTCATAACCAATATCCGTCTTTCCTTCGACTTGATAGCACTGAGAAATAGCGCCTTTTGAAAAGGCCAACCCCAATGGGTTATTTGTCAACTGTGTTAATTCAAGGCATTTTTGAAGTCGGTCCAGGGATTTCTTGAACTCAGATATGAATGTTAGAAAGACACCTGCTTGAAAGAGTGCGAGCCACAATGAAAGATAGTCCCCAACTTCCTGAGCGATGCTTGTTGCCTTGTCAATAAATGAGAGCCCTTGGCGGCTGTCCTCTGCAACCCAAAAACAATAGTTCGCGATTACAGTATATATGGCAGGAAGTCTCTTTCGGTAATTCAAGGCCGAAGCCAAATCAAGGATCGGTTCTACGGCCTCTTTTGCATGAGAATGCAAACTCATGTTCATATAATAGCGTGCAAGAGTCGTCCTGGCATCAATGCGCTTGGTCTGATTCGTTTCCGTCTGAGGCAGTTTTTCCCAGCTGCTTACGCTCTTTTTCGCATACTCAATGGCATCGATGAAAGAGCCTGATCCTTGGTAGCTTTTTGCTTGAAGCCTCGCATAGTCCGCCCCTTTTTCGTAATTCTGACTGGCAATGAAGTGATCGGCCAGAATACCATAATGGTAACAGATACCCTCTTTGTAAATTTCTTCCATGACACCGGCAACCTTTTCATGAATCTGCTGTTTTTTCTTTGTTAAGATTGAGTCATAGATTACCTCCCGGGTTAGGGCATGTTTGAAGATGTAGGTTGATTCGGGATAGATTCCTCTTTCATAGAGCAGTTCCGAGTCCTTAATTGCCGATAGATGGGAGAGCAGTTCCTTTTCAGGTAGTCTGGTTATGCTCTTGATTAGATCGTAGTTGAACTCTCTTTCAATTACAGAACCGGTTCGGATAACCTCCTTTGCTCCCTCCGGCAATGCATCCACACGGGCCATGATGACATTCTGGATTGTAGAAGGGACGGAAAGTTTGTCGACTTCACTGGATAGCTTGTATGTCTCATCCCTCCTTTCGATTAGCTTCAAGCCTTTTAATGATTTAATAAATTCCTCAATAAAGAAAGGAATCCCATCGGTTTTTTGTAGAATCATCTCTTCCAGATCTACGTCAATGCTAGTGCTGCCGAGGATGTGGGCCGCCATAGCCAATGACTCACGGTTGGAGAGACGGTTGAGGTTCACCTGGCTGTGATAGGACCGGTTCCCCCAAGTGTGGATAAACTCGGTTCGGTAGGTGAAGATCAGGAATATCCTGGCTGCGGATATGCTTTCGAGAAGTTCTTTGAAGACATCCTCAGAGCTTTTATCCATCCAGTGCAGATCCTCTATGGCTATAACGAGGGGGCGGAATTCAGCGCCTTTAAGGACAATTCTCTTTAGGGTCCCAATGGTCTTCTCTCTCCTGGCTTCAGGACTCAAGGGGATTTTAGCAATACCGCTCTCTTTCACAGAAAGGAGCTCAAGTAGATAGGGTAATGCTGATGCTTCATCAATCTTCATATACTGGAGACTTTTGGTGACTTTTTCTCTAATCTCCTGTTCCGTATCGGTATCCTGGATATCAAAATTGGCTTTCAAGAGGTCTACCACAGGATGATAGGCGACATTTCTACTGTAGGAAAAGCATCTCCCTTCCAAGAAAGTGATATCCTCATTGGTGACAGCTTTTCGGAATTCATACAGAAGTCTCGATTTTCCGATCCCTGCTTCGGAGATGATAGAGATGGCTTGGCCTCTTTCATCTTTAGATCGTTCATAAGCATCAAGAAGTAGTTCAAGTTCCCGCTGTCTACCAACTAAAGGAGTTAATCCCCTTTCTGCACTAACATCAAAGCGTGTCCTTCTTCTACTGGGTGCAATGACTCGATAAACACGAACCGTTTTTTCCTTGCCCTTGATTGCTTTCTCGCCTAAGCCCTCAAATCGGAAGTACCCTTCAGTGAGTTTAAAGTTATCCTCAGTCACATACGTCGTTCCCGGTGTGGCCAATCCCTCCATCCTGGACGCCAAATTTACTGTATCGCCCACCGCTTTAAACTCGACCCGCAGGTCGTTTCCCATGGTGCCCACCACTACCGGCCCCGAGTGGATGCCAACACGCATTTTGAGTGTCGGCATGCCCGGTCGTTCTTCTTTCAGCCTGTCGCTGAACCGGGCCATCTCCCGATGAATGGATAGGGCAGATAGGATCGCGCGTTGAGGAGCGTCCTCCAGAGCAATGGGTGCACCGAACAGGGCCATAATCCCGTCACCAGTCATCTCATTGACTGTGCCCTCATAATCGTGGACTTTGTGGATCAGGATCTCGTAGACTTGATCCATAGTGGAGTAAGCCTCCTCAGGACCCAGCTTCTCAACCAGCGGCGTAAATCCAACCAGGTCACAAAACATCACGGTGACCTGCCTACGCTCTCCTTCAATTCTGTCCCGTTGAGACAGGATCTTTTGCGTGAGGCCCTCGGGCAGGTATTTTTGGATCTTGGCCAGTTTATCGTCAAAGGAGAGGGCTTTTGGGGGTGTTTCTAAAGAAGGAGACAGATTGTGACCACATTCACCACAGAATTTGTCACCAGGAAGGTTTTCAGATCCGCATTGCGGACAAATCAACAGAAGCTTAGCGCCGCACTCTCTGCAGAATTTACGCGTCTCAGGGTTATCAGCCTGGCATTTTGGGCATTTCATGTTGACACCTCAGGGTCGTGTGTCAAATCAAGGCTTTTTGCCACAGACCGGCGGATTCTCGTTTCAGGATGGACTTTGATCAGGGCTCAAAGAAATGGAAACTCCCGGCAGAAAAAGATTCTGTCAGGAGACGCGCATGTACATTTTGAGGAATTTTTTCATCGGAGCACCTCCTAGATAGAGGCCGACTGGTTGGTCAGTTCCCTATCCCCATGAAATGCCAGAATGGGCTGTATGTCAAGAAAAATTGGTCTGTTAGGGGTTGGTTTATCCAGGACAATCCAAACTTTGTGATCAATTTAGCACATTTCGAGTGTGATGGCAAATGGGATGGGCGGCATCCTAAAGGGAATTATATTGTCCAGATCAAAGCGTTTGATCGGAACTGTGTCGATGGTTTCTCTAATCAATATGAGCGATTTGGGTGCTTCTGACAAGGCCGATCAGACTTCGTGTGTTCCAGGACTAACTTCTGGATATCTCAAAGAATCAGTGGCCTCCGAAACGTGAGATATCGTGGCTGAGGCTCCGGCGAGTAAATCCTAAGTTGCATGTTATTTCAACTGGATAGATGCATCAAAAGGCATCAAGATTCATCTACCCTTTTAGTCAGTGAGCTGAAAGAAAAGATTTCTGGATAGAGTCTTGGGTGCCAACATCCAGGATGGCCAAGGCTTGTCCTTCGGCGGCAGTACACTGAAGAAAAAGATCCTAAGAGTTCAAGAGAGGCCTTCATCAGGAATGAACACAATTTTTCCACCCGTGGATAAGCCATGAGTTTAAATTCAATTCTGGAGCGGTTTCGTATTTCGACAGGATTGTCGAGGTTTGGAAAGGGTTGTCGACTGCTCATATGGGGGTCAACCTAATATCTAACTGATTTTACAATATAATTAGTTATGGCATGGCTATTGCCTAATGAGTGAAGAGTCTCGATCATGAGTCAAATCAAATCAGAAGGAGGATTAGAAGGTGAAAAAGTGGATTGTAAGTGCAGGGACGGTGATGGCTTTACTGATAAGTAGCGGTTTGGCAATAGCAGGCCAGGGGCCGGGCGCTGGAGCGGGGGCGGGTCTTCATCAACAGGCGATGACGCTTCCGTACGAGGCATTGAGTGCGGAAGAAGAGGAAGGGCTGCTTTTAATGAGAGAGGAAGAGAAACTGGCCAGGGATGTCTACCGGAACCTCTTTAGCATGTGGGGGGAACAGATATTCAATGCGATTTCTCAAAGCGAGCAGCGGCACATGGATGCGGTGGGAATGCTTCTTGAAAAATATGGTGTACCGGATCCTGTGGTGGACGATATCGGGGTTTTCTCCACCCCTGAGCTTGCCGCCCTTTATGACGAACTCCTCTCACGGGGGAGCGTGTCGCTTTCAGATGCCCTGTGGGTGGGCGCAACCATCGAGGATCTGGATATCTATGATCTTCAAGCGATTCTTGCCGATCCGCAGGTGGATAATATCGATATCCGAACCGTCTATCAGAATCTTCTGAAAGGCTCAAGGAACCACCTTCGCGCCTTCGCCTATCATTTATCTCTGTTGAACATTTCCTATGTTGCCCAATACCTGAGTCAGGAGGAGATCGATGCCATCATCGATGCCCCATGGGAACGGGGCCGCTACGATGAAAATGGCGAACCTATCAGTGGTGGATACGGAAGAAGAGGTTCAAAGTAACATAGAAGGGGCCATAGGTCAGGAGCCTTTCCGCTGAGGTCAATTATCGGTAATATCAAATTGATATATTGACACAAAACGGTTGATAGGGTGGAGAGTTTGTGGATCTCCATCCCGGGTTGATAGGGTTACGCATATAGATCGCAAGGCCCTGCATTCCCGTTGTTTGCGGTCCTGCAGCGGGAATAGAGAGCGTATTTGAAATGGAAAAATGTTTCTCGAATTTGGGAGAGTCCCCGTAACTTGCTTGCTGCGGGGCTCTTCAATTGAACCTGTGGTACTCCAGCCATAATTTTCCCGCTTCTTTGATTTCCATCTTCTGCCCTCCTTGTGTTGGGATTAATAATGCCATGGTGTCCTGCTAACCATATGATATTCTGTAATGAAAGGCAAGGAAATGGCATAAAAACAATGCGGTTACTTTCAAAAGGAGCCAGCATCCCGTATAGACACAAGTCCGCTACTCCGTCATGGCGATTCACCACAAGATATTGGGGCATTTACTGATTTCTTATGCAATGGAGATGTTGACTCACGTGGCTCATATCCCCACCTGACAAAGTGCTGTGTTTGCATTTGGAAGTGACAGGGTTTTGATCTGCTTCAGAGCGGCATACTCCATGAAAATCTGGGGCATCTGTTTGCCTTCGCGATAGATGATATCACAACCATTGGGTTGCGAGAAATCGTTTGGGATATCCATTTTGGTCAGGAAAGCGTCCTTGCCGTTAGAGGCAGATCGCAGGCGCTTGCGTTGACGTGGCTAATATCCCAACCTGTCGACCTCATGACATACCAAATGGTACTGCCAACCCACACTACCTCATAAAACGGGCAGCAGTATCGTGGTGATCAGTGTCGACGAAATTGTAGATGTTGCCGCACTACCCAGTGCTCCGGCCGACATCATACTCATCAACATAAACAGCGGAAAAACCAGGACCAATGCTGCCAAAGACCTCGTGCCAAGTTGGCCTACGTACCACACCTCTGCGATATTCACTGATGACTGAAGGAGAAAGGCTGTAACATTCAGGGTTGCCAAGCGAAAGAGCAATGGGAGTATCGGTCCATTTAAATATCGTAGGTCAGCTTGTTAGATTGGGTTGCCATAATGGGGTATTAACCGTTTTCTCATTTCTTTTTCATTCCTCCCAATGCCTTTACAAAAGCTTCGATGTTCTCGTTTTTTGCGGGCGGGTAAATATCCGCAGGTGGGCTTACCGCTGTGAAACCCATGTCCAGACACTGGTTGACTTTTTCGGTTATCTCATCCGGTGTGGCATTGGCAAGCATACCTGGATCTCCACATTGACCAAAAAGCGGCAGACGTTCAGACAGTCGCCCTATGGTCTTCTCGATGTTGCATCCGTTATCCAGGATAACCCCGTCCGGGTCACATGCCAGCGTGAATTCAACAACAGTCTCTGAATTACCGAAAAGAAAAACAATTCGGGGAATCTGCCTGGGTTGAAAAATTTCCTGAAGGCAAGGAAGAAGCAGCTTGCGAAATGGTTTTGGTGAGATGTTGGCGCCACCCTCCTCAACAACAGTCAGAAAATCAACGCCTGCAGAAGCGTAAAGATCGATTAATTTGCAAATGAATGCCGTAAGGCGGTCGAGGATTTTACGGGTTTTATCAGGTTGCTTCAATACTATCCGATAAAGCTTCTCCATATCCATCACCTGGCCGGCCAGCGTAAACGGGCCGGGGATGAAAACCCCCACCGCACCTTTATTCCGTGCCTGTTCTTTGATGAACGCAATGCTTTTCAATATGGTCGGCATTCGACCTTTTTCAGCCAGGGCATCTGGAATTTTAATATCGTCTTCCGGGGTGAAGGGTTTGTCAGCGATAGTCGGGTATACCGGATTCCCATCGAACCCGTCGTGGTATTGGATCCGGGCGCCGAGCATTTCCGCTTCCACATTCAGATCAAAGGGCAGCACCGTTGATTCAAAACCGAGCTCAAAGCTCATGAGGGCGGCCTCAGTCATGGCACGGGGGTCCCTCATGGCATCATTGAACGGCAACCCTTTTTCCTTGAGCCGGACCAGAGGCAGAAA
>Ga0209164_1004937_pt1 | contig 11597 bp, 7 predicted proteins | sample MTBNYHSulfiMetaG_FD_187458 | JGI IMG/M metagenome (GOLD analysis project Ga0209164, IMG submission 187458) | Enrichment culture microbial communities from rom New York Harbor, USA that are MTBE-degrading - MTBE-NYH (New York Harbor Sulfidogenic)... | ecosystem: Environmental > Aquatic > Marine >... | reverse complement strand
GGCCTCCAGCGGCAACTGGAAAACACGCCCCCCACCCGAGGTCTTGAAAGACTGTATTGTGTGGGTCTTGAGTGCGGGGGCAGAGGCCATCATAGGGTTCTCAGAGGATCAGGACTTATCGCGAGCACACAAACCATGCAGGAACAGGCCAGCGTTGTAGGCGGCGATCTCGTCGGCCGACAAGCGCCCGTCGGGCCGGTACCACATGATCGTCCAGTTCAGAATGCCTAAAAGGGCCTTGACCGCCAGGCTAGGCTCCTGGCACACAAAGCAACCGTCCTCGATGCCTTCCTCAATGATGCCGCGCCACAGGGCCTCGAAGCGATCGCGCTTGGGGAAGTGGCGCTTGCGCAGTTTAGGAATCAGGGAGCGGTGCTCGAGCAGCAGCACGCCGGAGAGATCGGGGTGTTCGGCCAGGGCCTCAAGATAAGTGCGGATGGCCAGGCGCAGCCGCTCATCGGGCGCCAGGGGCTGCTCGGCGACCTCGCTGATGCGCTCGATGAGCATCTCTAAGGCCTGATCGAGCAGGTCGAGCAGGATCTCTTGTTTGCTGGAAATGTGGTGGTAAAGGCTGGCCTTCTGCAGGTTAACGGCGTCGGCGATATCCTGCATGGAAGTGGCGTGAAAGCCCTTCTGGCGAAAGCTCTGGGCGGCAGCTTCGAGTATCTCGGCTCGGGTCACGGGTTGCCTACCGAACGGTCGGTAGTTCCATTGTAGCAAATTCGGAAAGGCGAGTCAAGCGGTGGCAGGCTTTACAGAACCCCCCACCCGCGCTATAATCCCCGGCAGTTCGGGGCGTGGCGCAGTCCGGTTAGCGCGCTTGCATGGGGTGCAAGAGGTCGGAGGTTCGAATCCTCTCGCCCCGACAGGAAAGACCACCCGTGCGGGTGGTCTTTTTGGCTTAATTAGACGAGAGCCAACTGCTCTCACAGCGGCTCTCGATTCGAGGAGAAACCGTACCTCTCTCTAGGTGTATTCTACCCGCTCCAACCACCGAATACTTGACGGGAAACCGACAATAAACCTACGCAATTCTTAAAGATTGGTGACTATCCTCTGACATCTAGGCTGCTCACTGGAGGAATTGCCTAAGCTTGATGAGCAACTAGCTGACTATATAAACCGTTTTGGTTGATCAAGGAGGTGTGCGTACCTTGCTCAACGACCTTGCCAGAGTGGAAGACGTAAATGACATCGGCATGCTTGATGGTGGATAGGCGGTGAGCAATGGCAATCGTAGTGCGATCCTGCATTAGCCGATCCAGGGCTTTCTGAACAGCGATCTCGGATTCCGAATCGAGCGCTGAGGTAGCTTCGTCAAGGAGCAGGATGGGGGCATCTTTAATCAAGGCGCGGGCAATGCCAATACGCTGGCGTTGACCACCGGATAGTCTGGCCCCCCGCTCCCCGATTTTGGTTTCGTATTGTGATGGCAAGCTTTGAATGAAATCGTGCAGATCGACCGCTTCTGCCGCCGCCTTGACTTCAGCCGAGGTTGCCCCGGTCTTTCCATAGGCGATGTTTTCTGCAATGGTGGCATCAAATAGGTAGGCGTCCTGCGGGACATAGGCGATGAGATCCCGCAAATCTTCGAGGGCGTAATCATTCAGTGGGCGGCCATTAATAGTGATGGCGCCGTGCTGAAGTGGGAAAAAGCCCATGAGCAGTTTTAGCAACGTGCTCTTGCCAGATCCACTTGGCCCAACCAAGGCCGCAAATTGCCCCTTCTGGACGGACAGCGATACTTGCTGCAATTGGATTTGTTGGCTATCTGTTGAATTGGGAGCATCGTTAGCTTCGTAAGAGAAATCCAGATCCGTGATATGGATGATGGCAGGGTCTACAGACCTGGCTGCCAAGGATTTCGATTTGACCTGGGAGCGCTCAGCTTCCTCGTTGGGCCAATCTAGCAATTCAAATACTCGGGCGGAGCCGGCCAAGGAGCGCTGAATATTGGTGATAAAGCCACCGAGGTTCTTGAACATGAAGCTGGCATAGCCTTGCAAGTAGATGGCGGCAAAGATGCCTCCTAGCTCGAATTCTCCATTGGCCAGCAGGTAAAGGCCGAAGACCAGCGCCCCAACTGAGCGCATCCACTCCAAGAAGGTATTGACAGCCTCGTACAGAGCCTGGGTGCGGGCATGGTCAATGGAGGCAGCGGCTGCCTTTTGATTGGTCTGCACAAAAAAGGCATTAGCCTTATCTTCGCCTTGAAACATCTTGGTGACCTTCAATCCTTGCACAACATCGGTCACTCCCTGGGTAAGTCGGCTGAGCGATTCCTGAATGGTATTACTTTTGGCGCGGAGGGGGCGAGCCATCACGATGCTGGCAATGGTGGTTAGGATGCCGAGGATCAAGGCAAAGACCCCCATTTGCCAATTCATGGCGAAAATGGAAAGAATACCCACCAAGCCAAGTGTTATCCCAAAGAGCAGATTGGGCACAAGATTGACGTAAATATCGCCAAGGGTTTGCAGATCGTTGGTTGAACGCGAGACCAGATCGCTGCTGTGCTTCTGAGTTACTCTGCTGATAGGCAAATCGACAATATGGCTAAAGACGCGCACGCGGGCAGTGGTGGAGGCGCGTTTCTCGTACAGAGCAAGCACATATCCGCTACCCATTAGGAGAGGGACACCCGAAAAGAAGGTGGCAGCTGCCAGGGTGAGGGCGGAGGAAAGCAAGGCTTGGTTCCCGGTAATTGCCGCATTCATCACATCCTTGTTGATGAAGGCCAGCACCAGGTTAAAGGAGAACCCCAAAATCAGAGACCTGAGTATTGCCGCGACGAGGTAAATCCAGGCTCCAGGACGAATCAGATCCAGTATACGGCCCAAGCTGCTTTTGCGAATTGAGTTACTCATTGACAGCCTCAACGGTTTGATTCAAGTAAAGACGTTTGTAGAAAGATGGATAGGCCATCAACTGCTCATGCGTACCGCGCTCCTCGATGCGGCCCTCGTTGAGGACAATGATTTCGTCAACGTCTTTGACTGTGGACAGGCGGTGGCCGATCACGATGACGGAACGGTCCTGCATGAGATATTCAAGGGCATCCATGACCGCGGTTTCGGATTGAGAATCCAACGCGGAGGTAGGTTCGTCCAGGAGCAGGATGGGGGCATCTTTTAGGATGGCGCGAGCAATCGATATGCGCTGGCGTTCGCCTCCGGATAGTTTGTGGCCCCACTCGCCAATATTGGTTTCGTAGCCTTGAGGCTGGGTCAGAATGAAGTCGTGCGCATTGGCCGCTTTGGCGGCGCGGATGACTTCTTCTCGCGTGGCATCTTTTTTCCCGATGGCAATATTCTCGAAGATTGTAGTGGGGAATAGAAAGGTTTCCTGGGCTACAAGGGCGAGCTGCCGGCGGGAGTCCTGCAGATTGGATGCGGAGATATCGTTGCCGAAGATAAGGACCTGTCCAGACTGAGGGCGTTGAAAGCCACAGAGCAATTTAATGACGGTTGATTTGCCGCAGCCGCTTGAGCCAACCAGGGCCACGATTTGCCCCTTTTGCAAATTGAAATTGAAATCTTCCAGGACCGGCTTGCCTTCATCGTACTGGAAGAAGATCGATTGCAGGGAGAGCACCGGGCTGCTTTTGCGTACATCGAAGGGCTGCGGGCTGGGGTCTTCAACCGGATGATCCAAGATCTCAAAGATGCGGTCCAGGGCGGGGGTTACTTCGCGAAATTGACGAACCCAGGCCAGTGCAGTTTCAACGGGAATAAAGAGCATGGCGATAACGGATACGCTGGCAATCAATTCGCCGGGTGTAATCTCGCCCACAAAAGCCAGATAGCCGCCATAGAGTGGGGTGGTTAGCTGGGGGATGAAGCGCAGCATCAGGAAGACGGCTAACTCCAATGCTCCTCTGCGGTCAATAGCCAGCCCTTCGTCGCGAACATCACGAGCAATGCGTTCGAATTTAGCGCTGAGGATACGCTGAAGGTTGAAGGACTTCACAATGGGCAGGCCATGAATCGCATCCTGGGTGAAGGCGTTGGCGCGGGCAAGGTGCTCCAGTGTTTTTTTTGAGTGCTGCTGCATGGGCCGAACTACCTTGTCGTGAAGGATCGCGGAGACGGGAATCAGGATGCTGGTTAGTAAGAGGAGTTTCCAACTAACGGCGAAGAGGTAGATGAAGCCCAGGATAAACACGGTGGGCTGCTGGACCAGTTCACTGATACGTTGGGGGATCACCGCTAATCGGTCGATGTCGTTATTCAAGCGGGAGACAAAATCACCGGAATGGATGGTCTCGACGAAGGAGATGGGGAGCTTGTGTATTCGGGAGATCAATTTGTTGCGGAGGTCGCGGATGGTAAAGGCTTTGTAACTGGCAGCTGCGATGCGCATGGAATAGCTGAGGACAACGTTGACAGTCATGGCCACTAGCGCCCAGCGGACAAAGGACCAAAAGATCTGGTTTTGCTGGGCTAGAGCAGCATCTGTCAAGCGCTGAAGCAAGTACAGATTAGCGAAATCCAGGCAGGCGGCCAAAAAGGCACAAATCCAAACCAGGCTAAGCAAGGTTCGGTTCTGGAATAGATGGCGGCGGAAACGGATGATTAACTCTCGGGGATGAATTGAGGCAGCATTGCCCATTGTTGTTCTCCAAAAACATGAAGACAATTTCAATAATATTTAATATTGATTGATATATAGATAATGAAATCTAGGTAATTATAATTATTTTTTATTATGATGTCAATATATCTGATATCGAGTTGGGGAGGCGTGTTCGACCCGCACACACTGGAGCATTTTGACGCTCGGAAGGGAGTACAAATGTCTTCCCGAGAGTACAAATAAGGCAAACGTCAAAAAAGTCACATTTGATTGTTGTGTTACAAGGCGCTTAACCGATCCAATAAACACAAGAAACGGCCAAATCCCGGCCGCTTTCTGACAAAAATGTACTCTACTTTTTACACTATTTAAGGGTTGTAAACATCAACGTATAGGTCCCCCACGCGACGCAAGGATATTCTTGCCTAAAGTTTTCGAGAGATCCTGCAGGCAGTTTTAGCTTCCCCGCCCTGCTCGCACCGGGTTGCGGATCGCCCCCAGGCCCTCGATGCTGGTCTCCAACTCGTCGCCGGGCAGGAGCGGGCCGACGCCGGAGGGCGTGCCGGTCAGCAGCAAGTCGCCGGGCTCGAGGGTCATCACCGAAGATGCGAAGACGAGCAATTGCCGCACAGTGAAGACCATATCGCGGGTGGAGGCCATCTGGCGCAGCTCGCCGTTCACGTGGCAGGTAATCAAGGCATCGGTGGGGTCGAAGTCGGTATCGATCCACGGCCCGACCGGGCAAAAGGTGTCAAATCCCTTGCCGCGCGTCCACTGGCCATCGCGGCGCTGTAGATCACGAGCGGTCACGTCGTTGGCCACGGTGTAGCCCAGCACATGCTCGAGGGCGTTTTCAGTCTCGAGCCAGCGCCCGCGCCGCCCGACCACCGCCGCCAACTCGGCCTCGTGCTCCACTTGCTGCGATTGGGGCGGCAGAAGAATAGCTTCCCCGGGCGCGATGATTGACGACGGGGGCTTGAGAAAGAGCAGCGGCTGTTCGGGAACCTCGGCCTCGTGCTCCTCGGCGTGGGCGACGTAATTGCGTCCCACACAGATCACCTTGCTGGGCACTACCGGCGCCAGCAAACGCAGCTTCTCGAGCGGTCGGTCAGCCTCCAGGCGGCGAAACTCGCCAAACGGCGAGCCCTCGATCCCCCCAACCTGGTCTTCCATCACCCAGCCGTAGCGCGGCGAGGTATCTCCCAATTGGTAGCGAACGATACGCATTAATCAGTCCCAGAAAATGAGGGTCAGCCTCCGACACGGATGCGGTCGAAGAGGCGTTCGATGGCTTCGCTGGCGCCAGCGAAACGGTCAGGGTAACGCCAGCGCAGGGCTTCAGCTAAGGTATAGACCAGGGCATCCACAACCACGATGCCCACACCGGCCGTCGCTTGGCTGGGAGCCGCCAGCACTACCTTAGCCGACCGCGCGGTTCGATAGGAGGGCGCGCCGACGATGGCGGCAGTGGAGATCCCCAACTCGTTAGCCTCAGCCAAAGCACGGGCAATAAAGGGCGCCTCTCCGCTCACGTCGATGGCCAGCAGCAAATCCTGGCGGGTGGCGGTGGAAACGGCACGGGCTAGATCGTTCACGTTGGGCGAGGCTGCCGAAACTAAAAAACCGCCCTGCTCCAACAACGCCACAAGATTGTAGGCCGTCGATTGGCCCAGGCTTTCCGGCAGCAGAATGATGCGGCGGGCATCCCCGATCTTCTCCACCAACTCGACCACTGCGTCGGCGTTGAGCAGCTTGCGAGCTTGCCCGATGGCGTCCGCCAAATAGCCCAACGAAGCGCGCACCACACCGGAGACCGAATCAGGCTCGGCATCCTGGCGCGTTTTTAGCAGCAGGTCTCGCCGCACTTTATCCTTGATCTCGTCTTGGAGTTCGGGGAAGCCTGAATAACCTAGATGCTGGGCGAAGCGCACCACGGTGGCTGCGTCCACATCGACTTCGTGCGCCAATTCGGTGGCTGTCATCATGGCCGCTTCGAGGTAGGCATCGAGCAAATAATCAGCCAGCCGGGCAAAGCTCTTGGACATCCCGGCGCGCGCCTCCCGAATGCGCTCTTCGTAGGACATGGCGTCAATATAGCATAGGATGTTGTGCCACGCAATCAAGATGCATAACGACCTTGAGGTTTCACTATGCGCAAAGTGGAGTATAATTCGCGCCGCGGGCGGATAGCTCAGTTGGTTAGAGCGCTTCCCTTACAAGGAAGAGGCCGTAGGTTCGAGTCCTATTCCGCCCACTGATTCAAAAGCAGGCCGTAGCCTGCTTTTGATTTTAAGAGTTTTGGCGACGCCGAAACTCTACGTGTCATATAAACGAGTATTCCCTAAAGAAACACTTCCCTCAAATCTCGATAGGCTTCCCAGCGCAGGCGCTGCGCAGCAGAGCCTCCACGACGACCAGGTTTGCCCTGGACTCCTCCAGGCTCACCATGGGAGGCCTGCCCGAACGGATGCAATCACCGAAGTGCTCGACCATTAGCTGGTAATGATCGGCCCCAGGCACGATGATCTTCTCTTCCACATCCCGGCCGCGCCGCCAGCCTGACCGCAAGATCAACGTGCAGTCGCCCGAGCCAGGAGAGAAGGGCGCCGGGACAGTTAGCGTAGCCTCCGTCCCCGTGATCTTGCACCACTGGTCCCGAGGGGCGTGCAGGCAGCAGCCAAAAGTGGCCTGAGCACCGTCGGCAAAAGTCAGTATGCCTGCAAATACCTCGTCGACGTCGCTATCGGGGCCAAAGCGCGCCCGGCCGTTCACCAGCACCGGCTCCCTCCCCATCACGGCCCGCGCCACGCTCACGCAATAGGAGCCCACATCGTACATCACGCCCCCGCCCAGAGCGGCCTCGAAGCGAATATCGTGCGGATTGGGCAGGTTATAGGTAAAGGCGGCGGCAACCAGCAGCGGATCCCCGAGCGTGCCATCCCGGACTATCTGCAAGATGCGCTTGGTTTGCGGGTGGAAGCAGTACATGAGCGCTTCCATGGCTATCTTTCCGTGCTCATCAACCGCAGCGGCAAGCTCATCGATCTCGGAAGGGTACATGGCCAGGGGCTTCTCGCACAGGACGTGCTTGCCGTGCTCGATGGCCTGCACGGACAGACGAACGTGCAGGTTGTTGGGAAGCGGATTGTAGATGGCATCCACCTCGGGATCAGCAAGCAAATCGGCGTAATCGCCATAGGCGCGGGGAATACCGGCCTCTTTGGCGACCTGTTGGCCCTTTTTCAGGCTGCGGCTGGCAATCGCCACCACTTCCCCATTGCGCGAAAGCTGTATGGCCGGAATCAGCGCTTTGATGCCGATATCCGCACTACTCAGTATTCCCCATCTGATCTTTTCTGGCATGCTTGTCCTCTCGGTTTTAGGCTTGGTCAAATGATCGCCAGGCCAGGTAACCATCTCTACAATTCTACTATGCACAACAAGGCAGCCCGCCTCAGTGCCAGTCTCCCATCGCCCAGTCTGCTTGACCGCACTCACCCTAGCGGCTACAATTTAGCCACCAAAGACGCATCCCTACCACTTTCAGGAGACCTTTCCATGTCCGATTTCCTCTTCCGAGGTTCATTGGAAGAACTTGATCCCGACGTCCAAGAATTGACCGAACTGGAGGCCGAGCGCCAATACCGGCGGCTGATCCTGATCCCCAGCGAAAGCAGCTCACCGCTGGCAGTTCGCCAGGCGCTATCCAGCGCCTTTCATAACATCTATGCCGAAGGGTATCCCAGTGAGGACACCCGTTGGCTTAGGGAGGACGAGCTGTTAGATTACAAAGCTCGCCTGGCAGATTTCCGGCGCTACTCCGACCCCCGTTACTACAAGGGGGTCGAATACGCTGACCTGGTGGAGGCCCTGGCACGCCGCCGCTGCGCCGAGACCTTCGCCGCCAACGGGCTGACGGCCGACGATATCTACGTGAACGTGCAGGCGCTATCGGGCGCCCCGGCCAACAACGCCGTTTACCACGCCCTGGTCGAGCCGGGCGACACGATTATGGGGATGGACTTGCTGCACGGCGGTCACCTCACCCACGGCTCGAAGGCCAACCGCTCCGGGCAATACTACAACGTGGTGCATTACACCGTTGACCCAGAGAGCGAGCAGATCGACTACGAGGTGGTGGAGGAGCTGGCTCGCCAGCACAAACCCAAGATGATCATCGGCGGCTTCTCCTCTTACCCTTGGCAAGCCGACTGGCATAAGCTGCGCGCCATCGCCGATGCCGTCGGGGCGTATTTGCTGGCCGACATCGCCCACGTGGCTGGGCTGGTGGCCGGAGGCGTGTACCCCTCCCCCATCGGTATCGCCGACGTGGTCACCTCCACCACCCACAAGACGCTTTGCGGGCCGCGCGGGGCGATCATCCTGACCTTCAACCGCCAGCTATCCCGCAAGATCGACCGGGCGGTTTTCCCCGGCGAACAAGGCGGGCCTCACGTGAACGTCTTCGCCGCGCTGGCGCTGGCCTTCAAGCTAGCCCAGACCCAGCAATTCCGCGACCTGCAGCAGCAGATCGTCAAGAACTGCGCCGCGCTGACCAAGCGCTTGCAGGAGCGCGGCCTGAGGATCGCTTACGGCGGCGGCAATACCCACATGATGAACCTGGACGCCAAAACGATCAAGGGGCCGGACGGCACGCCATTATCCGGCGATCAAGCCGCCCGTATCCTCGATCTGGCCGGCATCGTGGCCAACCGCAACACCATCCCCGGAGATAGCTCAGCGCTCAACCCCTCCGGGGTGCGCATGGGGACGCCCTGGATCACCCAGCGCGGCTTCAAAGAGAAGGACACGGCTGAACTGGCCGACATCATCGCCGACGTGCTGGAGGCCACCACGCCCTACAAGATGGAATCGCGACCCGTACGCAACCAACGCGCCAAGGTCGATTTCAAGGTCCTGGAAGAGGCCAAGCTGCGCGTGCGCGAGCTGGCGCTGAAGGCAGGAATCGATTTCGAGCCACCGGAGAACGGCTACCCCCACTTCTATTATCTGGACGACCAGCCGAAGTCAGAGACCGCTTGGGTGGCGCTGGAGATCGGCGGGGAACGCGTGCGCCATTACATGAACACGACCTTCAGCAGCGACGTCGAGGCCTTGAAGCCCGGCGAAGCCCAGCCCACGCGCCTGCACACCCCACAAGGCGAGATCGACGGCCAGCTCACCTGCCTGGAAAGCGACCGCTTCCAACTGAGCGTTCCGCGCCAGCAGGCCGGATTGGCCGCCGCCTGGCTGCGGGCGCTCTCGGACGGCTTCATGGCGCTGGACGCCGACTTGCTGCGCAAATCGCCGGGGCCCGTCTGGGTGGTGGAAGCCGAGGCGGAAGCCACGCCGTTGAGTGATGGAGATCCAATTTCTGGTCACAAGCCATATTTCATCGGCATCGGCGAGACCAAAGGCAAAGCGTTGCCAGAATTCACCTGGGAGGAGGTCGAGAGCAAGGAAGTGCACCAGACGGCGCTCAACCAGACTCACCGCGACTTGGGCGCCAAGATGATCCCCTTCGCCGGATGGGATATGCCGGTGTGGTACAGCTCGGTGATCGAAGAGCACCTGGCCACGCGCCAGGCCGCCGGCCTGTTCGACGTCTCGCACATGGGCGTGCTGCAAGCCGAAGGGCCTGACGCGGCTGTCTTCCTGGATAGCGTGTGCGGCAACGACATCAGCAGCCTGGCAGTGGGCGAATCGCTCTACACCCACTTCCTCGATCCCCAAGCCAACGTGATCGACGACCTGCTGGTGTATCGCCGGGGCGAAGAGAAATACCTGGTGGTGGTCAACGCCTCCAACGCCGATAAAGACTGGGCGTGGTTGAACGCCGTACGCGCCGGCGAGGTGCAGGTTGATCGGCAGCGACCGTGGAGCCAAGCCTTTGGACGCAACGTGGTCTTGCGGGACCTGCGCGATCCGGCCGAGGGGAAAGACATGCGGGTGGACATCGCCCTGCAAGGCCCCCGCTCCCGCGATATCCTGCTCGAACTCGATTGCGACGAACAGACCCGCAAACGCATCCTCAAGCTCAAGCGCACCGAGCTTTGCGAGGGCGTGCTGAACGGCATCGACCTGGTGATCTCCCGCACCGGCTACACGGGCGAGAAGATGGCCTTCGAGCTTTTCGTGCACCCCGAGAAATCGGTGAAACTGTGGAAAGCCCTGATGATGGCCGGCGAGCCGCTGGGCCTCAAGCCGGTCGGGCTGGGAGCACGCGATTCGCTGCGCACGGAGGCCGGATTGCCGCTCTACGGGCACGAGATGGGCGGCGAATTCAACCTGGGCGTAGCCCAGGCCGGTTTCCGCTCCTACATCAAGACCTACAAGCCCTGGTTCATCGGGCGGGAGGCCTTCCTGGAGAGCGAGAAGGAGCGCAGCGGTGAAGTGGTGCGCTTCCGCTTCGATGAGAAAGGCGTGCGCATGGCACACCTGGGCGACCCAGTGGTCGATAAGCGCGGCCGAACCATCGGCTGGGTGACCAGCTGCGCCGTGGACCGCTTCGGCACGCTAACCGGCCAGGCCTACGTCGAACTGAAGTACGCCGATCCGGGCACGCCGATCTACGTCTTCCAAAGCGCATCTGAAAAAGCGGGCAAAGCCCCGGCCGAACTAAAGCCCGGCGACCGGGTCTCCATCCCCACTCCGGCCAGCGTCCTGCCTCGCTTCCCAAAGCTGTAGACCGGCGCTGTTCGCCCATCACGCAGACGATGGTCTAGCCTGCAAAAATGACGTATACTAGAAGGTGCAATGGGGCCAGACATTACCGCGAAGCGAGTGCCTTTGTCACTCACCAAACCATCAGGGGGAGGCTAATGGGTTTGAACGGCCAAACACACTACCAGATAAAAGGAGTTAAGTATGGCCACTGCTTGGGCTCACCGGTACGCCCAGCGAACAAAGCGAATGAGCAGTTCTGTGATTCGCGAGATCCTCAAACTCACCCAGCAGCCCGACATCATCTCTTTCGCAGGAGGCTTGCCATCTCCTGACGTCTTCCCAATCGAAGAATTCAA
>Ga0209164_1004936_pt1 | contig 11597 bp, 11 predicted proteins | sample MTBNYHSulfiMetaG_FD_187458 | JGI IMG/M metagenome (GOLD analysis project Ga0209164, IMG submission 187458) | Enrichment culture microbial communities from rom New York Harbor, USA that are MTBE-degrading - MTBE-NYH (New York Harbor Sulfidogenic)... | ecosystem: Environmental > Aquatic > Marine >... | reverse complement strand
GCCCACCAGTCCTGCCGGTTGTTCAAGTACACCACCAGGAAGGGTATCCCGATACCGAACAGCACCACTGCGCCGACCACCTCGCCGCTCACCGCTGTCGCCAGCCACGGCACCGCCCCGATGACCGTCAGCGCCCAGGCGGGGATCAGCAGCCCCCAATTCTCACGGCTTATCAGGTAGCCGATCCAGAAGGGCAGGGCGTTTCCCAGCAGGATGAGGGAGGCGATGATCTCCCCGGCAGCCCCAACCTCCGCCAGCCAGATGGCCGCCGCGATCGTGCCGCAGTTGATCGCTGGGAACAGCCATCCCCAATTCTTGACGCCGCTGGTCAAATATGCACCCAAAAAGAGCAGGCACAGTACAGCGAAGAAAACGGCAGCCAGGTTGCCGGTAAGCTGGGGCAGCAGATTGAGATTGATAGCCAGCAAGAACGCCCCGATCAAGATCAGTGCGACTCCCCAGAAAGAACGACTTCGTCCTTTTTCCACGACCGCCTCCTTGCGTGAAGGGTCTCGATTTGGGGCGATTATAGCAGACTCCCAAAGTTTGTCCCACTCGCAAGTTTGTAGCCATTTGTGCCCTTAGGCGGGTGCGCAGGTGCGAACCATGCGGTAAAATTGGGGGCGATTCCGACCTTGGAAGGCATTGCCCAGGAGGTAGTCTTTATGTACGATACCATCGGGGATTTGATGGATGCCCTCAGTGCGACCACCGAGATCATCCCGGCGCTGCTTGATGGCGTCACGCAAGAGCAAGCCCTGGCGGCTAAAGAGCAGGGGGGCTGGTCGGTGGTGGAGGTGCTCTGCCACTTGCGCGATGCCGAGGAGATCGCCATCGAGCGCAATCTCAATATTCTGCAGGAAGACGTCCCCACGATCGAAGCCTACGATGAAGAGGGCCTTGCCAAACGGCGCAATTACGCTGCCGCCCGGCTGGGTGAGGCCTTGAAAGCCTTCCTCGATTCTCGCCAGCGCCACCTGGAGATCCTCGATAAGCTCAACCTCCGGGAATGGCATCGCACCGGCTGGCACACCGAGATCGGCACCATCTCGATCTACGATCACATGATCCACATGGCTGCCCACGATTCCATTCACGCTTCTCAGATTGCCCGCCTCTTGAGCGGTAGCTGATACTTCGTCCACAGCGCAAAGCCCTGGCATTCAGATCGCCAGGGCTTTTTTATTTCGATCGGACCTTGTGCTCATGTCGTTATTGCAGGAAATTCCAGGGATTGACCTTGCCCCATTGCTCGCTGCGCAATTCGAAGTGCAGGTGCGGCCCGGTGGAGTTACCGGTGTTGCCCAACGCCGCCACCACCTCTCCCTGGCTCACGTTCTGGCCACAGAACACGGCGATGCTGCTAAGGTGGGCGTAAGCCGATTGCCAGCCGTTTCCGTGGTCGATCACCACCAGGATGCCGTAGCCGTAATTGCTCTCCCCGGCGTATACCACCACCCCGCTATCGGTGGCGTAGATCGGGTCGCCCTCATTTCCGGCGAAATCCAGCGCCGGGTGGATGTTGGAATAATCGTAGCCCGAAAGCCGGTGCTGCACGGTGGGGAAGATGAAGGTGCCCGTGCCCACAGCTCCCTCATAGATATCACCACAGTGCCCGGGGCCGTAGTAGGCGGCTGCGGCGGGGTTCTCGCGTGTGATCGCAGGCGGGCCCCAATCCCTCAGCTCCCGCTCGCCGCCGGGAACGATCAGCCAGGTACCATCGGGGATGTCCGGGTTCTCGATATCGATTTCGTAGGAGTCTAGGTGGTTGCCCGGCCAATTGACGATTTCCTCGGCCGTCACCCCGAAGAATTCCGCCACTGTGCTCAATTTCTCGCCTTCGTTGTATTGGTAATAGGTGCCGTCCACCGGCAGGATGTTGAGCACCTGTCCAGTTTGGAGCAAGCGAGGGTTGTCTTGCAGCACATCATAATTGCCCCATAAGATCGTCTCCGGCCGCAATCCGAACTTCTCGGCGATATCAAAGAGGTTGTCGCCTTGCTGCACGACGTAGGTGCTCACCTCCACCCGCGCCCGATTGGGGATGGTGGTGTCCAGTCTTGCCAGGCGAGGGATGCCGCTACTGTAATCGGCCTGCGGGGCGGTGTAGCTGGGCAGGTCGGCATCCACGGCGTAATCGCCAGGGGCGCGAGTGGGAACGTTCAAAGTCGGGGCGGCCAGGGCCTCCGCCGTGGCCTGTAACTGCTCCTGGCTGTATTCCGGCTCCCTCAGCACTAGGCCTCGCATCCCCACGATCACCAGCAGCGCCATGCCGACCACCAGGGCGTGGGCGCCGAAACGCAGCACCAGTTCGGCCAATCCCGTCTGGCCGAGGCGTTCCCACAGGCGCGCCAGGGCGCTCCCCCCTTCATCTTGTGTGGGGGAGCGGGTAGGCTCGCTTTTGGGATTCATGTGCTCGTTCATTGGGGATATTTGGGAATGTCGCTCTCGCGCATCGTATCACCCCACGCAGGGGCCGTCAAGGGCGGCTCTTGGAAGCTGGGGCGGCCTAGTAAACCAAGAAGTTCCAGGGGTTGACCTTGCCGTAAAGTTCGCTGCGCATTTCGAAGTGCAGGTGTGGCCCGGTGGAGTTCCCGGTGGTGCCCAGCCCGCCGATGCGTTCGCCCTGGTAGACTGACTGGCCGCAGTACACTTCCACGGTGTTTAGGTGGGCGTAAGCCGTCTGCCAGCCGTTGCCGTGGTCGATCACGATCAGGTTGCCGTAGCCGTAGGTGCTCCAGCCGGCATAGACCACCACACCGGTATCGGAAGCGTAGACCGAATCGCCGATTCCGCCGCCGATGTCGATGGCCGGGTGTACCACCGGATTGTAGTCGTTGCCCGAGAGATTCACCCAGGGCGTGGGCCAGATGAAGGTGTAGGTTCCGGTTGGCCCGTAGTAGATTGTGCCGCAGTATCCTGGGCCATAGTAGGCTGCCGAGGCAGGGTTGTCCCGTGAGATCGCCGGCGGGCCCCAGTCGACCAGTTCACGCTCGCCGCCGGGGATGATCAGCCAGGTGCCGGGGGCGATGCCGGGGTTTTCGACGTCGGTTTCGTAGGGGTCGAGGTTGTTGCCGGGCCAATCCAGGATATCTTGGATTTCCACATCATATTCTTCGGCGACGCTCTCCAGCGTATCTCCCTCGCTCCAGCGATGGTAGGTCCCATCTGTGGGCAGGATGTTCAAGGTCAGCCCCACGCTGATCGTTTGAGGATTGTCTTGCAGCACGTCGAAGTTGCCCCATAGGATGGTTTGCGGCTCCAGGTCGAACTTGTCGGCAATGACGAAGACGCTGTCGCCCTGCTGCACTTCGTAGGTGATCACTTCTACCCGGCTGCGGCGCGGGATGGTGGTATCCAGGCGGGCCAGCCGCGGCACGCCATTGCTGAAGTCATTCTCCGGAACGCTGTAGGCCGGTAAGGAAGGGCCGCTGGGCTGCGCGGCTAGGGCTTGGGCCGTGACCGTCGCCTGGGCGGCTGCCAACTCGGCCTGCCTCGAACTGTTCATGGCTAAGTAAATGCCGCTCCCCACCACGACGATCGCTGCAGCGGCGATCAGTCCGATCCGCAAGGGGCGTGATCCGGTGATCGCGCCGGTGATGCGCGCCCAGACAGCGCTCAGCCTGCTCTTTATGCTAACCTTTTCGCTTGCGGGGGTTTCTTCTTTCTCGGAACGCTTCGCGTCGGGTTTCTTGTCTTCAGCCTTCGCCATGATCTCGTTTCACGTTTGGGGGATTTCCTTGGGTCGGCCCGCATAATAACACCCCCAGCGGCTGAAGTCAAGCTTTGCCCGCTGGCCCTCCACGGCCCTCCTGGGTTGTTTTGTCCTTCGAGATTGGGTACATCTGACACATTGGAATTGCGCCGTCGTAGGGTATAGTAAATTGAAACTAATCCTCTCTCCAGGCTGCTGAAGGGTTGTTTCGGGACTGGAGTCGAGTCATTTGATCGTCTGATTTTGTGGACAAAGAGCGCTATTTCACCCCCGAGAACATCGAATCCGCCGCCCTGCAAATGATCGCAGAGCTGGGCATGCGGGAGGAGCATCGCGCCTCCCCCTTTGAGCCTAAGCGTTCAGCCTTGCTGGTTCTCGACATGCAAGACTATTTCCTGGATCCTGCTTCCCACGCCTTCATCCCCAGCGCGCCGGCCATCCTGCCGCACATCTGTGAGTTGACCCAGGCCTACATCGCCCATGAATTGCCGGTAATCTTCAGCCGGCATCTCAACACGGACCAAAACGCCGGGCAGATGGCGGTTTGGTGGCGCGATCTACTTACCGCTGACCACCCTCACAGCGCCATCACTTCCCAGCTTGACCCCGCTTCCGGCATCTTGATCGAGAAGAGCCAGTACGACGCCTTCTTCGACACTTCCTTGGAAGAGGACTTGCGAACGCGCCACGTCGAGCAGGTGGTGGTTTGCGGTGTGATGACCCATCTGTGCTGTGAGAGCACTGCCCGCTCGGCCTTCGTGCGTGGCTTCGAGGTCTTCTTCCTGGTGGATGGCACGGCGACCTATAATCAGGCTTTCCACCGCGCCACACTTCTGAATCTCTCCCACGGCTTCGCCACATTGATGCTGACGAAAGATGTGCTGGCATCATTGGCTTCGATCGAGGATCGCTCCCGTGCTTGAAGACGTGGTCATCATCGGGGGCGGCCCGGCTGGCTTGGCGACCGCCATGCAGCTAAAGCGTCACGGTGTGGACGCCTTACTCTTGGAGCGCACCCGACTCGGTGGCCTGCTGCTCAACGCCAACCTGGTGGAGAACTATCCTGGCTTCGCATCCGGCATCTCAGGGCCGGAGCTGGCCTCCCGTTTTGTGGATCACGCCCACGCCGCCTCGCTGCGGGTACGCTTTGAAGAGGTGTGCGCTTTGTCTTATGATGGGGAAGCCTTCGAGGTGAAGACCGATGCAACTTTGCTGCGCGCCAAAGTTGCCGTGATCGCCTCCGGCACCAAGGCGAAGCCTTTGCCTGACCTCAATATCCCCGAGGGATTGGCGGATCATGTCTTTTACGAGGTCCACCCGCTTCGGGAGGTGCGGGACAAAAAGATCGGCATCATCGGTGCTGGGGACGCAGCCTTCGATTACGCCTTGAACCTGGCGCAGCGCAACCAGGTTGTGATCCTCAATCGCGGGCAGGCCGTGAAGTGCCTGCCGCTGCTGTGGGAACGCGCCCAAGCTACCGCCGCCATCAGCTATCGCGCCGATACCAGCGTGACCAAGCTCGAAAGTCACGATGCGGGCCTGCTGGTCACCTGCACTGGCCCCGAGGGGGTCTCACAGATCGAAGCCGATTACCTGCTCGGCGCCATCGGCCGTTCGCCCCAGCTTGATTTCCTCTCGGAGCAATTCTTGAAGGATTCCCCCGAATTGGAGCGCAAAGGGGTGTTATATTGGGTCGGTGATGTCAAGAACGACAGGTACCGCCAGACAGCGATCGCCGTTGGGGAGGGGATCATGGCGGGAATGAGGATCAGCTATTACTTGAAAGGTGAGTCAGCATGAAGATCGTCGCCGCGTCGGGCGTTGAAGAAATTGCCATGGTTTACGTGGTTGATTTTGGGGATGGTCATCTGGTTGAGTGCGTGGAGGCCGTGCAGCCGCCCATTCCCCGCGAGAAGAAGTGGGTCTTGCTGATTTCGACCATGTTTGGCTGCCCGATCAAGTGCTGGATGTGTGACGCCGGCGGCTTCTACAAGGGCAACCTGTCGAAGGAGCAGATCTTCGCCCAGATCGATCACCTGGTCTACAAACGTTATCCCGACGGCGTTGTACCCTGCGCTCAATTCAAGATCCAGTTTGCCAGGATGGGCGAGCCGAGCTTGAATCCCAGTGTGCTCGAGGTGCTAGACGAGCTGCCCCAACGCTACCAGGCCCCTGGCTTGATGCCCTCCTTCTCCACTATCGCCCCGGCCAGCGCAGACGGCTTTCTGGATAGTCTGCTCGAGATCAAGAACACCCACTATGGCGGCGGGCGTTTCCAGTTCCAGTTCTCATTGCACACCACCGATCAAGAGTTGCGCGATCGCATCACCCCTGTGCGCAAGTGGAGCTTCGCCCAGATGGCCGAATACGGCGCACGTTTCTATCAGCCGGGGGATCGCAAGCTCACGCTGAATTTCGCCCTCGCCCAAGGGGCTCCCATAGAGCCAGATGTCCTACTCGAGCACTTCGACCCAGAGCGCTTCCTGATTAAGATCACGCCCTTGAACCCCACCTACCAGGCCAGGGAGCATGGTCTGGCGACTTACATCGATCCCGAGAACTGCCAGGGTGAATACGAGATCGTCCAAGCGTTGCGTCAGGCAGGCTACGAGGTCATCGTGAGCATTGGAGAGGTCGAGGAGAACGAGATCGGCAGCAATTGTGGCCAATACGTCCTGCGCCATCTATCCGAAGAACACGCTCTTGAAGGGGGTTATGGCTACCAGGTACGGGAGATCGCTTCGTAAACAGTTTGTCCCTCGGCTGATTTTCCCACTCAGCTTTCCGGATCAATTACTCAGGCTTTCCACGGCGGTTTGCGCCGCGCTGGCGGCGTCGGCCTCGTCCTTCAACACCGCGATGGTGGCTTGCTGCAGCGCGCTCCCCAGGATGGTCAGCACCGTGCGCCGGGGCATCAATTGTGCGCTGGGCACGATCTGGCTCACCAGAGCTTGCTGCGCGCTCACCGGCCAGGCTGCCAGCTCGCTCGGGCGGGTCGGTAGATAGCCGGTGGTCGAGATCCATTCTGCCAGGAAGGCACTCTCGCTCAGGTATTCGGCCAGCTCGACTGTCAGGGCGTGGCGCTCGCTAGCCGGGCTGCTCACCGCCCAGGACCAGCCGGTCGCCAGGGTGAAGGCGTTCCCGCCTTGGGTGGGCAGGGGGGCGGCGCTGCTGTCGGCGGGCGGGTCGCTCAGCAAGCGGCTTGCCCAGGTGGCCGCCATTGAGGCCCTGCCATCCAGGAAAGCCTGCCAGGCTTGCTCGTCACTATCGTACTGCGTCAGCCAGAAGGGGAACAGGCCGCTGGCGCTGCCCTGCTCCAGGAATTCGAGCACCGGCGTTAGCGTGACCGCATCTAGGCTCCCTTCGCCATTTTCGTCCAGCACGGATGGTTCGATAGCCTGATATTGCAGCAAAGTGAACAGGGCACGTGTATCCGCTGCCGGAAAGGCCAGCGGTGCGCCGATCGCCAGAGCATTCTCCCAATCGGCCGGGGGAGCCTCCAGCACGCCCGGGTGGTAGGCCATCACCAGCGCATCCCCGGCGAAGGGCAGGCCATAGGTGTTCTCGTTCACCCGGCTCATTTGGCGGGCGTAGTCATACCAGTCCTCGTCGTCCGGGTTGTTCAGCAAATCATCCAGGGGCGTCAGGATGCCCCGGCTGGCAGCCGATTGCAGGTCGCTGCGCGGTAGCGCCACAAGGTCGGGCAAGGCCAATGGGGCGGCCTCGTATGCTGCTATCAGCGAATTGAGCAGGCCGGCGTCCCCCTCCAGCGCTTTGATGCGCACGTTCACCCGCACGCCGGGGTGGTATTGGCTGAATTCGTCCAGCCGGGCCTGCAGTAAGGCGCCCGCCGGGCTCTCGCCGGCCGGGTCGAATTCCGGCGGCAGCCAGATCTCCAGCGTGAGCGCCTGGGTGGTGCCCACCGAGGGCGTCGGGCTGGCCTGAGGGGTGGCAGCCTGGGTGGCAGTGACCTCCGGGGTCTGGTCGCCTCCCAAGAACGGCAGTTGCCCGCATCCGGCCAGTGCCAATGCAAGTATGCCGATCAGTAAGAAGTGGTGTTTTTTGATCATGGCTTGCTGCCGCCTGCCTCCTGGCCTGGTGAATGCCTGAGGCTCTCATAGTCTACCACGCCCCGCGCTGGCGGGGTATGGCTGGGACGTTGCCGTCCGATTGCCTATGGAGAGGGTGTTCCTGGAGTGGATGTGTGGGTGGGCACGGTCGCCGTGGCGGTGGCCGTTTGGGTTGGGGTGGCCGTCACCGTGGGCGTGGCCGTCGCGGTGGACGTGCTGGTCGGCGTGGCCGTCTCTGTGGCCGTTGCCGTGGGGGTGTAGAAGGGGGTCTTGGTGGCCGTGGGCTGGCCGGTCTTCGTGATCGTGGGGGTCTCCGTAGGGGTGCCGGTCACCGTGCTGGATGGGCCTAGCGTGGCGGTCTCCGTGATCGTGCTGGTGGGGCCTATCGTGAAAGTGGCCGTTGGGTCCGGCGGGCGGTTCATCTGCCAGCGCGCCGCCACGTATCCCACGCAATAGCACGGGATGGTCAGCAGAATGATCAGGATCAGCACGTAGCGCAGTCGCTGGCGCTTGATCGGGTCGTTGCTTGCGAAGATCATGGCTAAATCCAGTAGATGATAACATCAGCCGTCTACCGGGGCAAGCAGGCTCCTAGGTGATTTGGCCTGTGCTTTCACCTCATCTTCCGCAACTGTTGAATGCCCCAATCAAGTGTGATAGACTCGAGTGAAGCGGCAGAGGTCGTTGAGGTGAAAGGAGGGCTTTGATGTCTAAGGCTGATAAGAAGCGCCTATATGGGTTGGGAATTATCCTTGCCCTGTTCATTCCTTCACTGGCTTGCGGTTCCGGCCTCGTGGTCAACACACCCTCTGATGCTGCGGTCTCTCAATCGACTGCCACTCCCGAATTGGGCGCTGCTCGAAGCAACCCAGCCCCTCCAGGCTCAGAAGTCGTTGCTGATGACATGAGGTTTGTCGTCACCGGCATCACCCGCCCTGCGACGAGCATTGTTATGGCTGGCAACGCCTTTAACACAAGGCCGGAGGAGGGTCAGGAATATGTCTTTGTCGGCATATCTGTGACTTGTGAAAAGTCCACTGATGTGGAGTGCAGCCTGTTAACGCTAAGTCTAAAGCTCGTTGGATCCAAAGGAATAGAATACGATTTCAAATGGTTTGTGTCCGGCGTGGATGGGCTGCTTGAGGACACCCAGTTCTTTGGCGGCGCCACGATCTCTGGGAATATCCCCTTTATCATTGACGCTGACGAGACCGATCTGATCCTGGTCTACGAGCCCTTCCTGTTTGGCGACAAGTTCTATCTTGCTCTGCCGGAGTAAAACTACGACCAGCGATCGGAAATGCCCTCTATCTACCTCTCCCCTCACCTCGACGACGTTGCCTTCTCACTAGGTGGCCTGGTCTGGCAGCGCGGCCAGACTGGTGAAAAGGCCGAAGTCTGGACTATCTGCGCTGGTGACCCGCCCGACGGCCCCTTCTCCCCCTATGCCCAGGACTTCCACCAGCGCTGGGGAATCGGGCGTCAGGCCGTCGCCCACCGCCGCGCCGAGGACCAGGCTGCTTGTGCTTTGATGGGCGCTGCGCCTCGATACTTCAGCTTCTCTGATTGCATCTATCGCCGACACCCCGAGACCTGCCAGCCGCTTTACACCTCCGATCAGGAATTGTTCGGCACCCTTGACCCCGCCGAAGCGCCCTTGATCGACCAGTTGGCTGAAGAGTTGACGCAAAATCTGCCCCCAGATGCGAAACTCTTCTGCCCGCTCACGGTGGGGGATCACGTCGATCACCAGTTGACTCGCGCCGCCGCCGAGCGCCTCGGCCTGCCGCTGTGGTACTACGCCGATTACCCCTACACCGCCCAATTGGAGGCTATCCCGCAGGAGCACATTCCGCCCGGTGCCACGTTGCACGTATATCCTCTCTCCGATCAGGCTTTGGCGATCTGGGGCGACGCTATCGCCACTTATGCCTCCCAACTCAGCACCTTCTGGTCCGATCTCGACGCGCTGCGTGCTTCCCTGGCGCGCTATTACCAGCGGCACAGCGGCGTTCTGCTGTGGGAGACTCCTTTGTGATTAGGGGAGGTAGCGTAAAAAAAGGGATTGTGTCTGAGGGGGAAACGCTGGCTTGACCTGTTTTTGCCCCTGTGGGTAGTTCCTTGTCACCAGACCCAAACTGTGCTATTATTTAGCGCCAAAATGGGCTGAGCGAATGGGTTTGACCACCCGACGCTTTTTTGTTAAGCACAGAACTAACATCGCAGGGTTACCCTGAAGGCTTGGCTAAGGTAGATTATGCCTCCAGAATATTTGACCAAAGAGGGTTTCAAGAAATACCAGGACGAGCTCGATTACCTGCTCACCGAGCGCCGCAAGGAGGTCGCCGAGCGCCTGCGCGAAGCGGCTGAGAGCAGCTTGGGCGAGTTCGTCGAGGATGCGGAGTTCGAGGCTGCCAAGAACGAGCAGTCCTTCGTCGAAGGCCGCATCAAGGAGCTGCAGATCCTGCTTGCCAACGCCCGTGTGATCGATAAGTCCAAGAAGAAGCATGACACCGTCGAGATCGGCTCGACCGTGACCATTCGCGAAGGCCGCCGCAAACCTGAGGATTACATCATCGTGGGCGCGGCTGAGGCCAATCCCCGCAATGGCAAGATCTCTCACGAATCGCCCCTCGGCCGGGCTTTGCTGGGCAAGAAAGAGGGGGATAAGGCCGAGGTCAAGGCGCCATCCGGCTCCTTTACCGTTCGCATCGTCAAGGTGAAATAACCACCTGTTGTTAGTGTGATTGTCCCGCGCCTCCACCGATGCGCGGGACTTTTTTATGGTTTAATCGTGCTGGAGGAGCCGCAATGACCTCTCAAGACCAACTCTCTGATCTCGAGCGCACCCGCCTGGAAAAGGCCCAGCGACTGCGTGATGCCGGGCTTGAACCCTATCCCCCTCGCGCTAAGCGCACTCACACCAGCCAAGAGGCCATCCAGGCCTTCGAGGCCCTGGAAGGCCAAGCTGATGCCGAACCGCTACACGTCGCCCTGGCTGGCCGCATCCGCTCCATGCGCGCCATGGGCAAGATCCTCTTCGCCCATGTCGAAGATCAAGCCGGGCGCGTGCAGTTGTTCCTGCGCGCCGATGAGCTTGGCGAAGAACAGCTCGATTTGTTCAAGCGTGAGTTCGATCTCGGCGATTTCGTTCAGGCCGAGGGCGAGATGTTCCGCACCCGCGCCGGTGAGGTCTCGCTGCGCGTTGAGTCTTTCCAGATGCTCGCCAAGGCGGTCACGCCTCTCCCCGCCGCCAAGGACGAAGTCATCGATGGCGAGGTCGTTCGCCACGCTACCCTCAGCGATCCGGAGACCCGTTACCGCCAGCGCTACGCCGACCTGGCTGTGAATCCTGAGGTGCGCCAGGTCTTCGAGACGCGTGCCGCCATCTGCCGCGCCTTGCGCCAATTCCTCGACGATCACGGTTTCCTGGAGGTCGAAACCCCTATCTTGCAGCCGATCTACGGCGGCGCGGCTGCCCGGCCCTTCGTCACCCACCACAACCAGCTCAAGCAAGACCTTTACCTGCGCATCTCCTTCGAGCTTTACCTCAAGCGCCTCCTGGTTGGGGGCTTCGAGCGTGTCTATGAGATCGGCCGCGATTTCCGCAACGAGGGCGTCGACCGCACGCACAACCCCGAGTTCACCATGCTTGAGTTCTACTGGGCCTACGCCGATTACCGCCAGGTCATGGACTTCACCCAGGAGATGATCGCTTACGCTGCTCGGCAGGTGCTGGGCGGCACCGAGCTGACTTATCAGGGCGACCGTATCGACCTGGGAGGCGATTGGCCTCGCGTCGAGCTCAAGCA
>Ga0209164_1004935_pt1 | contig 11598 bp, 7 predicted proteins | sample MTBNYHSulfiMetaG_FD_187458 | JGI IMG/M metagenome (GOLD analysis project Ga0209164, IMG submission 187458) | Enrichment culture microbial communities from rom New York Harbor, USA that are MTBE-degrading - MTBE-NYH (New York Harbor Sulfidogenic)... | ecosystem: Environmental > Aquatic > Marine >... | reverse complement strand
TGGCAGCGATTAAAAAGGACCGCTCCGATCCGGCAGCTTCCTTGAGTTCGTCCATTGCGAAATTGCATGCCACCGAAGCGGCCTTCCGCTGTATCGACCAGGCCATACAGGTCCATGGCGGCATGGGTGTCGTCAAAGGGGCGGTGGTCGAACGCCTCTATCGTGAAATCCGCCCCCTGAGAGTCTACGAGGGCACCACCGAAATCCAAAAGCTCATTATCGCCAACCACTTGATCAAACAACCCAAACAGATATGATGTCGAATTTGGCAGGGGGGGCAGGCTATTAGACTGCCCCAACCCTTTCCAACGGTGGAGCCGATGCAGTGCTTGATGCCTTCATCATCAAATGACTTGATGTAACTATAAATAATCAATTCATAATCTTAGACACTCCCGCCAACGACCATAATTTTTTTTAAAAAACATAGACTCGCGACATTATATGGCACTATAATTGCTATTTTTTGAAGCCCATGAGCATGGCCGATTCAAACCATAGAGCGATGTAGCCATATGCCTGAAATTCTTCCGATAGGCGGTGGCAAAGGTGGCGTGGGAAAAAGCTTTATCTCCGCGAACTTAGGCGCCCTGATAGCAAAACGGGGCAAACGGGTCGTTTTGGTCGATTTGGACTTGGGCGCATCCAACCTGCACTCCTTTCTGGGCATCACACCCCATAGAGACGGATTGAACAGTTTTTTGAACAAGAAATCCAGTTGCTTAGAAAACGTCGCCCTGCCTACCGATCATGCCAACCTCTATTTTATCAGCTCGGTGAACTGCTCCATGGAGATCGCCAATTTGTATCATGCCCAAAAGTTAAAATTGCTCACGGCCATCGCCAAATTACCCTTCGACTATGTTCTGCTCGATCTTGGCGCCGGGACCAACTTCAACACCTTGGATTTTTTTCTTACCTCCAACCAAGGCGTCATTGTCTGCACGCCAGATCCCACATCCATTGAAAATGCCTTCCGTTTTATCAAGGCCGCCTATTTGCGCAGCATCAAACACGTCATCAAATCCAATGGCTTTTGCGAAACCATCAAAAATGCCGTCCTAGAGAACGAAACACCATCGATGACAGCCAGCAACATTATTGACATGGTCATAAGGCATGACCCGGCAAAAGAGGAATTTTTGCGCGAGCGAATCAGCCATATCAAATTTCATTTCATATTGAATCAATTTCGCAAGAACTCCGATCCCGCATTGGGAGAAAAACTCAAAATGGTATGCAATCGGCACTTTTATTCTTGTTTTGAGTTCCTTGGCAATATCCGATTTGAGGAACGGGTACCCAGCGCCATTGTGAGCAAAAAGCTTTTCATCAGAGAACATCCGGAAGCAGCCGCCGCCTCGGATTTATACCGAATCGCAGAACAATTGCTGCAGAAACTACCCGGTGGATAAAAAAGGGCCAACCCTCATGAAAGCATTTGAAGCGCAGAACTATTACCAACTCCTGAAGATCCCAATGGATGCCGATCTGATCACCATCAAACGCGCCTACCGGGAAGCCCTGAGTATCTATGGTGAAGAAGCTCTGGCTACATATAGCCTTTTCCCAGAGGAGCAGCGGACCCAATTGCTTCAAACTATAGAAACGGCATTCCATACCCTGATCGACACACACAGGCGAACGGTCTATGATCAGATGCTTCGTGATTCGGGCCAAGTTCACGAAGCGCATGACCCAATGCGGACGATCCGGACATCTGACGCAAGTTCCAGCAGAATTGCGACCTGCGACCCACAAGACCTTCGTTCCCGGGTTAAAGAAAAATATTCGGATGAAAAAATTCGAAGCATGGCAGACCAAATCATTGCGAAAGATCAAATTTCGGGCCTGGAGTTGAAGTGCTTGCGAGAGGAGCTCGGTGTCGAAATCAGCGAAATCTTCAAGGAGATGCGAATACCTAAATCAACCCTGAACCATATCGAAGCAGACGAATACGCCAGTCTGCCTGTCGAGGTATATCTAAAATCCTTCCTCAAATCCTATGCCCAAATACTCCAGGTTGATTCACAACGCGTCATCGAAGGCTATTTTAGACGCATAGCCCTGTCCGATGGTTGATCCGCAGTTCCGTTTTCGATTGCCAGGATTCACCGGCCAACGGTGGACGCGACGCACGGTAGCGCGCCTTAGAAAAAGGTATCTCACGCACAGGTCGGCCAAACAGCGTTGCCCTTGGAACAACAAAAGCCGCATTTCATGTTGACAAGCCGTCAACTGATTGGCAAGCTTATATAAAATTAATGGAATTCAGTTTTCAGAGAGCCACCGATCCACTGAGCGTTTGCCTTGGAAAAAGTGCCATAGGCTCATGTAACGTAGCCTCATTCTTTTATTCTATTCATCAAGCGAGGTTTGAGCGATGATTCTCCATTTCAGATACATTACTCTGCTGGCTATCGTCATGTTATCCTTTGGGGCCTATTCGGCCGCGGCGGACGAGGAAAGCTTCTGTTACGTCACTGCCTACTCCTACAATGTAAGATCAGCTTACCACACACCGATTTTTATGCAGATGTCCAGGGGTAAATCCTTCAACAACGAACAGTATGTCGCAGACATGAAACAGATCCGTAAATTGGAGGATGCTTTTCAAGCGCATCTTAAAAAGAAATATAATATCAATCCCTCATTCTTTGTGTTCAGTGCGGCAACTGGATTTAAAAACATGGCCTTTGCTGAACGACGTTTGAACCTTGAACTGGTCGACTTACAAACCAAAGGCCTTAAGACGCAAGTCGTCAACGATTTTAAGGCGGATTAAGGACCATCTGCCAAAATGCTTTCGCTTCATCGGGTTTGTTCGATCCTCTCGGCGGACCCGTCATGGATTATTTCCTCCCAAAAATTGCCATCATGTGTATGGCCGTTCCCGGCACCCCAGCCGATTCTCAGGATTTACATTCGCCAAGATAAACTGGATATAAAAAAGACATCGCATATCCATTCTTCCAAAGAATTCAAACTTGTTCCAATTGTATACGTATCCTGTGCACAATACCAGACACCACCCCAGGTGTCTTCAAGATGGTTTCCCAAAAAATTGAATCCTTTTCCCGCCTGATCCGTAAACCGTAGGGGAATGATTTTTTACTACTCGTTAAGATTTCATATTGGCAGCGAAATCGGCCAGTTGACGCACACTGGACAGATCTTCGGGCAGCACAAGAGACTTTTCCGCGAAGGCCAGTGCGCGGCGGGCATGATGCATGGCCGCATCGCGAAAGGCCGCATCATCGAGCGATGCGGCAGCGGTCGCTCGTTCCACTTTTTCGATCGTCGCTCCCAGGCGGCCCAGACGGGCGATACGATCGACCCAGCCCACAAAGGTAAAAATGACCATGCCGAACATGGCGACGGTCAAAAGGAAAAGGACAAAACGCCCGACGATATCGAAGAAGTCGTTTTTGGCGGCGATCAGCCCAATGATGCTGAAAATGAAAGCGCCGATAAAAGTCGAGAGTGCCCGCTGGGAAACATCATCGGCGACAACGAGGGAGAAAGACCTGGGAGATGCCGTCGTGCTGACCGATGCATACGCCGACACCATCGATCCGACGGCGAAGGTTGCGATGACCAGCATGCTGGAAGCCATGATCGAGAGGATGGATTCCACCGATTCTGCCGTGGCCTGCGGCACGATGTGACCCAGTGGGAGGGTGTCGGCAATCTTGGCGACGAACACTCCGGCAATCGACAACAGGCAAGCGGCCAGCGGCATCACCCACAGTCGCTCGCGAATTCGATGGATGAAAAATCTCAGCCGATCATTTATTCTGAAAAACGACATAACGGCGCCTCCTGATATAGCTGTTTGTAATTACATATATTTTTATTGTCAAGGTAAAGATGGGTATCTGAATGTTCGATAATATCGTACGCAGTTTGTTCTTGAGCATCATCCAAAATACCGTTACAAAGAAAATGATAACGAACGATGAAACGAACCATCACGGATGAAAGGTGTTTTCCATGATGTATGCGTCCGTTCCATCCAAGTTGTCTCCTCCGCGTATCCAATCCCCTCTGATTCGAAAGCACCTGATTCGCCGACTGGAAGTTGGGCCGGGGAGAAGACTGACCATCATCCAAGGGCGGGCGGCCCAGGGGAAAACCACCCTGATGGCCACCTATGTCGCGCAATCCAAAATGCCCTTCGCGTGGGTCAACCTGGATACTGGAGAATCGGATCCGGCAGCCCTGTATCACCTGATCGTGCTTGCCCTCGCCCCGTATCTACTCAAAAACGGGCTGCTGCAGTTGATGTCCTACCCGACGATAAACATGGGGCCACGACAAACCATGTCGCGGCACAAGGAGTGGGCCGCTGCCCTTTTCCAGCGGATCACCGGACCCTTACAGATCATTTTTGACGGGGCCGATCGAATGCTCCCCGATGCGCCTTCCTGGGGACTTTTCCAGGAGATGGTAGATTTACTTCCGGAAAACCTCCATCTCTTCATCATCTCCCGTGAACCACCCAACATCGACTGCGGAAAGTGGTCCCAACCCGGAGAAATCAATATCCTGTCCGATCCGGACCTGAATTTTTCCCGCCGGGAAACCGGGATTTTTCTCCGCAAAAACCTGGGTATTCTTCCGTCCGAAGAAGAACTTCAAAAGGTCCAGCGCATCACGGAAGGCTGGATCGGCGGATTGATCCTGCTCGGCGGCATGATCAGGAACGGGGCCCATGGCTTCGGTCGCGGCATTCTCAACGGCGGCCCATTGGCACAATTCCAGACGACGGTGAACCGCTACTTCGACGAGGCGATCTTCGATGGCCAGCCCGAAACCATGCAGCATTTCCTGCTCAAGACATCGATCCCGGATGAATTCGACATGCACCTGCTGAACCATCTGCTTCCGGAGACAGACAATGCGGCGATCGTCCAGTCGCTCCTCGACCGGAATTTATTCATCGAGCGCTATGAGCGTCCGTCAGCTTCACCGATTTACCGGTTTCACAGCCTCTTTCGAGACTATCTCGATTACAAGCGCAAGGCGGTGTGGCCGGAGGGAAAAATCCGCAGGTTTTATGCGGAAACCGCTCAATATTTCGAGCAGCAGAGCAGGGATATCTCGGCCGCGCGATTTTACCTGAGGTCCCGTCATTTTTCCGAGGCAGTCGCATTGATCGAACGATTCGGCAGCACCCTGGTCAAAGAAGGCCGCCACGCCATCCTCGCCGACATGCTGAAGGCTTTTCCCCCGGAGATAAAGGACAACCAACCTTGGTTGTTGTTTTTCACTTCCATGCTCGCCCGCTTCACGGAGGCGGATCGGAACATCTCGCGGCTCTGGAAAGCATATCAAATTTTCGATTCCCAAGGCCGGGTCGACGGGCGCATCCTCTGTCTGGCCTTTCTCCTGGAGGCCACGATCATGCTGGGCCGCGACATTATCCCGCTGAAAAAACTTCTGGACCATGCCAACCAGCTGGGAAACGCCGTCGGCCCGCAGGGTCTCGATTGGGAAAAGGCGTTGCTGTGGCTCAATACCGGACTGGCCTTGACGATCCGCGGCGGGGAACCGCGAAGTGGATTTGTCGCCTGCCAGAATGCCTGGCTTTTCGCTGCCAAGGCAGGCGACCCGATCCTACAGTTCAGCGCGCTGATCAATGCCGGTATTGCCGTGACATGGCTGGGCGAATTCCATAAGCTACCCGGTTTGCTGCGGAATCTCGACATACTGGAGAAGCGTATCGATTACCCGGAACTCAGCATCATGAAGGAGAAAATGTTGAGCGAGATGTACCTGTTTCGCGGCGATCTCCTTCCCGCCAAGGCGTGCCTGGATAAACTGGATCGCGCCATTTCGGAAATGGGTCTGGTCTACTTGGTGCCCCTGAAACTCTATTCCGATTTTCTGCTGGCATTCTACAGCGAGTCCAACGGCGAAGCACAAAAAATTTCGGAGCAACTGTTTCAGCTTTGCACCGCAATGGACCACCGGACCGGCATGGCCATGTCCTTAACCTTCCAGGGGGCCAATCTCTACTGGCAGGGACACTTCGACGCAGCGGTACGATGTTTTCGCGACAGTCTCGCCATCTATCAGGAACCCGAATGCCGTGCGGGCTTGCATGAAAACTGGACCCACCTCCTGCTCGCCCTGACAGAACTCCATCTCGGCCAATGGGAATCCGCCGAAACCCGAATTCGAACGAGCCTGGCCTATTTCAGGCGCATCCGGAGCAACACCTTTATCGCGGAAGCGCTCCTGTCCATGGGGTTTCTACACATTCGCCGCAATCAGATCGAAGCAGCCCAAGCCTGCCTGGCCGAAGCCTTCGAGTTGGCCGAGCGTTACGGTGTTTTTCATTTTGCCATCGTTCGGCCGGTCGATGCGATCGAAATATGCACCCGGGCCCTGGAAATGAATATCGACGACCGCTTCGACTATATTCGGCAATTACTCATCCGCAAGTTCGGCCCCCGCGCCTGCACCGGGTTGTCGGCTGTGGCCGATGCGGGCACTCCAGACGCGCGGGTCAAGGCCCTTGAGATCCTCAAAGCCATCCGCACCCGGGCCCTGCCCCGAATCAAAATCCGCACCCTGGGTGCCTTCGAGGTCTGCCGCGACGAAACCCCGATTCCCGAATCGGAGTGGAAAGGCACCCGCTCGAAGGATGTCCTCAAGGCCCTCGTTTCCAGGGGCGGCCGGCACATTCCCAAGGAGATGCTGATCGAAGACCTTTGGCCTGATTCCAAGGCTTCGGGCGAAGGCACCTTCAAGGCATCGCTGCATCGACTGCGACGGGTGTTGGAGCCGGACATCGATCAGAAGATCGGCTCCATCTACATCGTCTTGCAGGACAATCTCGTCTCCCTGAATCCCGATCTTTGCGATGTGGACGCCTTTCGATTTCAACTCTTGTGCGAAAACGCCAGAATCGAAGAAAAAGCGCATCGAACACGGGAGGCACTGGACCTTTTCCTGGCGGCAAAGGAGATTTACGGCGGCGGTTTTCTGCCTTCAGACCGTTACGCGCCATGGGCCGAACCCATGCGACGGCGCCTGTCCGCCGTCTATTGTGACTTGTTGTCGAGGATCGGCAACCTGCATGAGCAACGCGGCGCCCTGCACAAAGCCTGTCAGACGTATCATTGTCTGCTCGATGCGGAGCCGCTGGACGAAACGGCCTGTCGGCGTCTCATGGCGCTTTACGCCCGGCGCGGCCTGCCAAACAAGGCCGATCGAGTCTATAAAACGTATCGGCGACACCTTGAAGAGGAGTTGGGCGAACACCTCGATCCCGGATTGGAAGCCCTGCACCGGGGTATAATGGAAAACAAGCAGGCGTAATAAATGTAAATCAAGTTTTGAATTCCAATCATCACCAAATACCAATTTTGTCTGAATGATGCAATTTATCAGAAGCTTATAACCCACCCTCACATCCCATTCGTCCACCCTTTTGAAACCTCAATGAAACCCCCGGCATGATAGTTTAAATATCAGGATGGACGCACCGGTATGATCAGCAGGGCACTGGCGGCCCGAATTTTCCCGTTCCCCGTTGGAGGCCGGGGGACGCATCGCATACGCGACGATGACCACGCCATTAACTGGTGAACACCAAACAAAGGGGGGGGGCACCATGAAACAGATCATGATCGCACTGGCGGTTTGTGTACTGACCGTGGCAGCCGTATCCGTCTCTCAAGCCGGCAATCTTGCCGATTTTTACGGCGACTATCTGAGCGCAACATCAGAGAAGTGTGCCGGCAAATGCTGCTTTCTCAATTCCAAGTGCTGTGCCTTACGCGAATACGCCATGAAAAATCAGGCCAAAGCCGAGTTTATAGAAAATCACAAAACGGAATTGATTGAAAAGATGATCGCGGCGGATGTCGGCACCAAGCCTTACAAAGTGGACTACTTCCTTATATCTGAATTTGGGGCCTATCAAAGAACGCATTAGCGCCTGGGACGACTAATCGAACGAACGATGCCCGCCTTGCCCTGACATCGCATCTGAATTTTCGCCGCAGGGCAAGGCAATGGACAGTTGTGTCCCCTCACCCGGGCTGCTCTTCAGGCTGACGCTGCCATGGTGCTCTTCGACAATTTTCTTTACATTGGCCAAACCGATGCCGGTTCCCCGCGCCCGGGTGGTAAAGAGAGGTTCGAAGGCCCGCTGAAGGGTCTCTTCACTCATACCCGTCCCGTTGTCGGTGACTGTGATGATCACGGCATCGTTCTCCACGGTCGTTACGAGTTTGATTCCGGGAACATACGGCTCACCTGCCGCCTTTTCGGCTTGCTCGCGTGCTCGAACGGCCTGGATGGCATTGTCCAGAACATTGATCATCACCCGCCGCATCTTTTTCCGGTCATGGGGAACGGCTGGCAGGTCGGCGCATAAATCCGCGGCGATGGCCATGCCTTCGGATTCCTGGAGCTGTTGGACGACCTGGGCCAGCCATGGGGTCAGCTCCTCTTTGACCATCGAGGCATTGCGGCCGCGGGTGTATTCGAGCAGATCGGCAACGATGGCATCGCACATCGACACCTGGTCGTCGATGCGTTTCAGGTGTTTTTCGATTTTGGCGTCCTTTTCCTTGATTTTCCGGTGCAAATAGAAATTGGACGACCGGATCACCCCCAGGGGATTGCGCAGTTCGTGGCTCACCGTGGCCGTCAGTTGACCGAGAACCGCGAGTTTTTCGCTCTTGACCAGTTCTGCCTGGGCGGCCTCCAGGGCCTGGGTGCGTTCACTAACCATCTCTTCCAGGTGCCGCCGATACTTTTCGAGCTCCTGTTCAGCATGCTTGCGCGCGGTGATATCGACGGCCATGGAGAGGATGCAGTTCTGTCCGTCGAACCGGATGGGCAGTGCGGACATCAGGTTGGTGACGATCAGGCCCGTTTTGCTGCGAAAGTCGAGTTCCATGCCGTCCACGTGTCCTTGTTCCCTGAATTGCGTGAAGAAACGACGGCGATCCTCGGGATCGGCATAGAGGCCAATCTCGAGGGAGGTGCGCCCGATGACCGTTTCCCGATCATACCCCATATGTCGACAAAAATGGTCGTTGATCCAGACGAAACGGTAGTCTTTCCGCCGCGTGACGAGGATGGAGTAGGGTGCCCCATCCAGGATTTTGCGGTGGCTTTCTTCACTCTCCCGCAGGGCCTTCTCAAAAGCCTTGACGGTGGTTAAATCGACGGCGGAGGTGAGTAAACACGCTTCGCCTTTGTAGTGAATCGGCGTGATGGAAATCAGGCTATCCTTGATGTGGCCGTCCTTACCGCGCAGCTGCAACTCCATGCTGCGAATCCGGCCGCGCCGGGCGAGCGCATCGAGCACCCCCTGCCGAGAAGCGGCATCGATGTACATATTGAGTTCCAGGATCGTGCGGCCCAGCACCTCCTCCCGGCGATACCCGGTGTGCTGGGTAAAGGCCTCGTTGACCTCGACGTAGCGCGAATCCGAAGCCCGCAGGATCCCCATGGCAATGGGCGTCGACTGGATCACCTTGCGGTAGCTTTCCTCACTTTCCTGAAATGCCTGCTGGGCCGCCTTGATGTCGTTGATCGACGTGGAGACCGCCAGCACACACACCTCGCCCTTGAATTGAATCACCCTGGCCGACGTCAAGGCGTGTAAAAGTGTACCATTCTTGGCCCGATAGGTGATCTCCATGCCTTGAACCTGCCCATGCGCCAGCAGGTCGGCGATCAGTCTTTTGCGTTGGGTCAAGTCGGCATACAGGTTCAGTTCCAGGGCGTTCCGGCCCATGGTTTCGGCACGCGTGTATCCGGTCTGTTGGCAAAAGGCTTCACTGACTTCCAGGTATAGACCGTCAGACACCCGTGTGAGACTGATGGCATCGGGCGCCAACTCGAGCACCTGGCGGTAGCTCTCCTCGCTGTCACGCAGCGCTTGCTCCATATCGAGCTGTTCGGTGCGATCCCTGGAGATACCGAAAAAGCCGATGGGTTCCCCGGACGGCTGCCGCAGCAGGGAAACCGAAATTTCATGGATGCGCAAGGCCCCATCCGGATGGATGATGTCGCATTCGATGCCTCTGGCAGGCTTGCCCGTAAGATAGACCTGATTGAAAATCCCGAAGATCGTTTTGGCGGTATCCACCGTCATGTAGGTCTGGTAGTTTGTGCCGATCAACTCATCGACCGGACGGCCCAGGTGCGCGCTGGCGGCCGGGTTGACGTAGGTAAAATGGCCGGTCAGATCCGTCTCGTAATATCCCTCTTCCATTTGATCCAGGATATTGCGATACTTTTTGTCTTCCGGATTCGGCGCACCATGATGCGTCGTTGTCACGCTTCCGGCCTCCTTCCTGAACGGCATCCCTGTGGTGAAACTACGAATATATATCCAACGCCTTCACATTTTCACTTAACACTCCTTCATTTGTGAATACAAGCCGTTCCATGGCGATTCCCCGGAGCCGCTCCCCTGCCGGTCCATTCGCATGGCGACCATTTGACGCACGTTGTAAACTTTTCCCGTTGATAAGCGTCTTTTTAGTTGTAACCTTAAAAAACAATTCGCCGGCAGACCGAATCGGACCGAATCGGATAGAATAATGATATGGGTTCAGCCAAATCGATTTCAACGCGTATGGAGTTTCCTCATCGAGTGGCCATTGACCGACATGGTCTGCCGGCACTTAAAAAAGGAGCATGACAACATGCGGACAACAACGGCATTCATGTTGGCAATGGCATGTTTCCTCGCCTCCCTGGGCATGCCGGTGGTTCGTCACAGCACAGCCCAGGAGGCGCAATCCGACGAGATCGGTCACACGCCGCCGCGCCTCAGTTTCGTCGAGGGGCAGGCCTCGTACTGGCGGCCCGGTGCCGACGATTGGGTCGCGGCGCAGATCAACACCGCCCTGGCGCCCGGCGATCAACTCTATGTGGACGGCGAAGGGAACCTGGAGCTGCAAATCGGTTCACATGCGTTCGTCCGCAGCGGACCGGACACACAAATCGGTCTGGAGAGTCAGGAGCCGGATTTCCTGCAGTTCAGAATGACGACCGGCCGTATCGCCTTGGACTTGCGTGCAATGGGTTCCGGGCAGATGGTGGCGGTAGAGACGCCCCATGCCGCATTCAAGGTCGACACCGAGGGCTATTTCCGCCTGGATGTCGACGAGGGGCAAACCACCCTGAGCACCCACCGGGCCGGCCGGGCGACGCTCATCACGGAAAGCGGCGAAGCCATCCCCGTCGGTTCCAATACGTCGGTGACCATCCAGGGCACCTCAACCCCACACATCACCTCCCGAACCGCCTTGCCGCTGGACGATTGGGACCAGTGGAACTATGCCCGCACCGATCAATATATCCATTCGGTGATCGATTCGGAAAGCGCCCGTTATGTCTCGCCGGACGTTTACGGTCTGAACGACCTCGACCGCTATGGCACCTGGCGGGTCGTGCCGACCTACGGCCCGGTCTGGATGCCCAGAGGGGTTGCGGCCGGATGGGTGCCCTACAGCACCGGTGCCTGGGTTCGTGATCCATTTTATGGCTGGACCTGGGTGGACAGTGCCCCATGGGGTTGGGCACCGTACCATTACGGCCGCTGGGTCTACGTAAACA
>Ga0209164_1004934_pt1 | contig 11601 bp, 8 predicted proteins | sample MTBNYHSulfiMetaG_FD_187458 | JGI IMG/M metagenome (GOLD analysis project Ga0209164, IMG submission 187458) | Enrichment culture microbial communities from rom New York Harbor, USA that are MTBE-degrading - MTBE-NYH (New York Harbor Sulfidogenic)... | ecosystem: Environmental > Aquatic > Marine >... | reverse complement strand
GGGCACAGCGTAGAGGGTGCGGTCGGGCAGCCGCAGCATCATGGCCACCAGGGGCACGAGGGTGAGGACCGCGACGAGCACGAAGGCGAAGCGGTACCAGCGCCGGGCGCTGTCCCCGAACAGGCGCGCGGCCAGCCGCTTGGTTCTGAGGCTGGCCAGGGTCGTGTGCAGCCCCGCCCAGGCGGCGAAATACAGGACGATGAACAGGACGCTCACGGGGCCGGTCCTCCTTCGCGGCGATGGATGTGTACCACCCGGGCGGGAGGAAAGCCGTTGAAGTGGGTGGCGGTGGCGTAGCTGTAGGCGCCGATGTTGTCGCTGTACACCAGGTCTCCGAGCTCCAGCTCGGGGAGAGTTTCGTTCAGGGAAATGGTGTCCAGGGAGTCGCAGGTGGGCCCGTACACGGCGCACATCGACTCGGCGCCGGTCTTGAATGCCCTGAGCCGATACCGGCAGCGATCGAAAACGACGCCCGAGAAGCTCTGATACACGCCGTCGTCGAGATAGTAGCGCCGCTTTCCATCCCGGTCGGCCTTTCCGATGACCGCGGCCACGGCGGTCGCCGCGGTGGCCACCAGGAACCTGCCCGGCTCGGCGGCTATGTCGATGGCCTGCGCGAACAGCCGGTCGAGCTCCGTGCTGATCACCGCCGCGAGCTCCGAGAACGGAAGCACGCTGTCGCTGTAGGGAGCCGGAAACCCGCCGCCGATGTCCAGGACCTTCAGCCGCTCGTGTCCGTGCAGCTGCGCTTCCCTGAGGATGCCTTCGGCCACGTGGAGCGCCCTGACGTAGTTGGCCACGTTGGTGTTCTGACTGCCAACGTGGAAGCTGAGGCCCTCCACGCCCAGCCCCGCGTCCCGGGCGGCGTCGAGGAGCTCCAGGGCCTCTCCCGGGGGGGCGCCGAACTTGGACGACAGCTCCACGACGGCCCCGGTGTTGGGTACCTGGAGGCGCAGCACGAGTCCCGCGTGGGGGGCGTGCTGCGCGATCTTACGGATCTCCTCGTGATTGTCGAAGCTCACCAGCGGCTTGTAGGGGTCCAGCTCCCGCAGGGTCTTCACGGCCTTGATCGGGTTGGCGTAGATGATTCTCCCCCAGACGAACTCCTGGCGTTCCCGCTCCGGGCGGTCGCGGACGTTTTCGTATGCCAGCAGGAACTCGGGCATGGAGGCCACGTCGAAGCTGGCCCCGAGCTCGTAGAAGGTCCGGACGATAGCCGGATCGGGGTTGGCCTTCACCGCGTAGTACGCCTGGACCCGGGGCAGATGCCGGCGGAACTCGTGGTAGCTCCTGCGCAGGATCTCGTGATCCACCACGATCAGAGGGGTGCCGTATTGGCCGGCCAGTGACTGGAGAAGGAGGGGATCAGTCATGACGCCTCGTGGGCTCTCGAGGCAATCATAGGGCGGCGCCGTGGAAGCGGTCAAGGGCAAGCACTGCGTCGGGCCCGTCGTGCCCCCCTTGGGTTGGGCCCGTTGTTGACAACCGCAGATCGGCCCCTGATAATGAACCCAGGCGCGCGGGGAGGGACGCAGGATGCTGGAGCGGGTAACCCGCCGGGAGCTGGAGCGGGAAGCGGAGGACCACATCACCCTGGGCACGCTGCTCCGCCGGCAGCGGGCGGAATCCAAGAGGCTTGCCGTCCAGAGAGTTCTGGCCGGGAACCTGAGCGTCGCTCAGAAGATCGAGAAGATCCAGGCCATCGACGGCGAGGAGGACGAGCAGGGGGTGCAGCGGGTGCTGCGCGCCGCCGCCGAGCAGGCCACGCGCCAGCAGGTCTCGCGGGTTCTCCACAGCATCAAGCTGCCCAGGCCGCGGGTCTCATATCTGGCCTACCTGTTTCGAGAGCGCGGGAGGCTGCGGCAGTTCGGGCGAAAGACCCACGTCCTGGAGACACCGCTGTTCCCCCCGGGGGTCCGGGCCAATCCCGATCTGCAGGGCTTCTTCATCAAGCATCTGCAGAGCTGGGCCGGGGAGCTTTCCCCGAAGCTTGCCCTCGTGAACGAGGTTGGCTGGCTGTATCTCAGCAAGCGCCGCTACAACCTGGCTGTCCTGCTCAAGCGACTCTGCGAGCGCATCCTGGCTTTCGATTTCGTACACCTCGACTACCGGGAACGGGACCTGATCGACAGGATGCGCCGCATCGAATCTCTGTTCCTGGCTCTGCACTATCACCCGGAGTATCTCGAGGACCTGCTCGCCGCGACCCGGACGGTATACCGCAGGCAGGGCAAGGGGGAAAACCCCGATGCGGTGGCGGACCTGATCAACCGAATCCTGATGCCGGAGCTCACCCTGCCGTCTCTCTACAACGCCCTGTTGGGACTGAACATGGTCCAACAGAGGCGCCACCTCACTCTTCCCGACCTGATGCGCAAGGACCTCGGGGAGGTGGTGAGCTCCGAGGAGTTCAACTGCGACCCCGCGGTTCGCAAGCGGATGGAGCAATACATCGAGTCGACCGTGAGTGCCGTCAAGAAGCTCCACGAGCAGCTTTTCGAGGTACGCCGGCTGAACAGCTACATCGTCTACGACGAGCAGGGCCAGCCCGAAACGAGCCCGCTGCGTGGCATGTACGAGACGCCGGACGCCCGGGGCCAGAGCGACTTCGAGGCGGACCAGGGAAACGTCCTCGTGTTTGCGATCCGATTCTTGCGGAGCTTCGACAAGACCTTCTTCCCCCTTCTCAACGGGCAGGTGCTGCTGGCAGGCGTCGGGAAAGCCCAGGTCTTCTCCCGGGGCTTCTTCCAGGTGGAGTTTTCGAAGCTGCGGACCACCCTGGAGAGGCTCGAGAAGGGCTCCTTTCACTTCACCAATTTTCCCCTCAAGCGCTACCTGCAGATCAAGGAGGGCACGCTCGGCGCCGTGGGCAGCGAGGCGGACGTGGTGCAGCTGATCGACGACCAGGTCGCGACCCTGGTCGATCTCGGCAAGACCCTGTCCAGGGTCCTGAGCCTGAAGGGGCTTGGGGCCGTCCCGGGCGACGGGAGCGAGCCTCTGGAACCGATCGTTCTCCAGGGCAAGGCGTTCGCCATTCCTCATGCGGGCAGGCGGATCCAGGCCCGGTCGGTGCTCAACCAGCGGACCGTGGAGGAAGCCCTCGCCGATGCGGTCACCGTCTGCTTCTCCGCGGGGCTGTATTTTCGTGACCGCTTCATCTACTTCTATCTGGGGCGGGAGCGGAAGTACGCCGCCGAGATCGAGGCCAAGATGAGAATCCTGGAGAACCTGGTGGACCCGGGCACCCTGGGGGAGCTGCAGAGTCTGTACAGCTAGCAGCCCCGGGGGGCCAAAGCCTACAATCCCAGCAGATCCCGGGCGGTCCTGTCGAGCAGGTCGATGTTGATCGGCTTGGGGACGAAGCGGGTGTAGCGCCGGTAGTCCTGGCTGCCTCCGCGGCGTTCCGGGGGCGGCAGCAGGTAGATGATCCGCACCCGCGGCTCGATGGCCCTGCAGATCTCGTAGTACCGGGCGCATTCCTCCGCAGGCAGGCTCTCGTTGATGATCAGCAGGCGGACGTCGAACCTGCGCAGGAGATACAGGGCGTCGAAGCTCTCGCCCACCCGGGTGAAAGACAGCGTCCGCTTGAGCGAGCACTTGCTGAGCAGGCGGGTGACTTCGGGATACACGTCGATGACCACTGCCGTTTTCCGACGTTTTCCCCGCCGTCCGGCGCCGCCTCTGCTCGGCTCTTCCTCCGCCCCGGCGCTCGCCGGCCTCCGCGATCCAGCTTTCGGGCCGCCGTCTTCGGCCGGAGCCTGAAGGTTCAGAATCGCCTCGATCTTCTCGTCGAGGCTGCGGCTGCTACGGGCGATAGCCAGGGCCTTTCTGTCCAGATCGCTCGAGCGGGGCTTCTTCAGGAGCAGGCCGTAGAGCAGGTACTTGTCCGCCTCGGAGAGGTTGTTGATGTCCATGACAGCCTGTGTCCTCGAGGGTTCCCTTTGGTTTCCTAATCTCATTATTGGCAGCCGGGCCCATATCCTGTACCGGCGGGCGCGGCGTGCGACTGCAATCCGGCGGCCCCTTGACTTTTTGGCCGCCCCGGGATAGGGAAGTAACGAGGAGACTGAAGATGGATGCCGTGGACGCGATCATGACCCTTCGCAGCGTGCGCCTCTATACAGCGGAGCCGGTGGACGACCAGACCGTGCAGACCCTCCTTCGGGCAGCCATGCAGGCTCCCTCGGCCCGCAACGCTCAGCCCTGGCACTTCATCGTCATCAGCGAGCGAGCCGTATTGGACGCCATCCCGAAGTTCCACCCGTACGCTAACATGCTCTTGAACGCGCCCCTGGCCATTCTGGTCTGCGGGGACCAGGCCGTGGAGGAAGACCCGGAATACATCAACCAGGATTGCGCCGCAGCCACCCAGAACATCCTCCTGGCGGCCCACGCCCTGGGACTGGGGGCGGTGTGGCTCGGGGTGTACCCGCGCAACAAGCGGATCCAGGAGATGCGCAAGCTCCTCAACATCCCCAGCAGAATCCTCCCCGTGTCCCTGATCGCCCTGGGACACCCGGCGGAGGAGAAGATCGAAATCGACCGCTTCAAGGCCGAGCGGGTGTACTACAACACCTGGGGAGACGTGCGGATATAGTGCCTGCCGTACAGGCGGGCCGCCTCGGCTCGCAGCCTCGCCGGGCCGCTCCGACGGGCAACTCTCGCGGTCACCCACCGCCCAGGCCGACCAGCACCAGGCCCGCCACGGTCAGGCCGATTCCCAGCCCCTGTCTCCAGGTGATGACCTCGTGGAGAAAACGTACTGCAAGCAGCACCAGGAAGGCCGGATAGATCGAGGAGACGGGACCTACCAGGGACGCGGGGCCATGGCCGAAGGCCAGAAGAAACAAGAGGGCGCCGGCCAGGTGCATCAGGATGCCGAACAAGCTCGGCAGGAAGCGCCGGGAGCCCAGCGCCGGCAAGGCACGGTTGCGGCGGTCCACCAGGTAGTTGAGCCCCGAGAAGAGATTCAGAACCAGGGCCTCGAAGAAGACGTGGGAGTAGGAGCCGATGGCGTCGACCGAGACCTTGGTCAGAAAGTCCCCGGTGCCGAGGGTGAATGCGCCCACGAGTCCCCAGAGAATCCAGGAGCGGCCTCTGGCGCCGGGATCGGTCTCTCGCGGGGGTTCTTGGCGCAGGCGTCTGTTCCTTCGGGGAAGGGCGATCGTCACACCTCCGGCCAGGATCAGCGCTACGCCCAGGTATTGCCAGGCCTCGAGGCGCTCGCGGAGAAAGATGTGGCCCAGAGCGATCGTGAACACCGGGTAGCCGGCCACCACGGTGCTGGTCAGGGAAATCTGGCCCCTGGAGATGCTGTAGTAGAAGAACTGGTATAGAAAGCAGGCGCTCAGGATGACGACCCAGATCCCGAGAGGCGGCAGGTTGATCCGAAAGCCGCCCAGCAGGAGGACGGCCGGGATCCAGACGAACAGGGCGAGGAAGTTGTTTATGATGTTGTTCCACAGCGGTGGGATGGTTTCGAAACCCTTCTTCACCAGGATCGCACCGCCGGCCCACAGCAAGGCCGCGCCGAGGGCGAGGGAAAACCAGGTCATGGCGGGAGTGTAGCCCGGAGTCGGGGGAGCTGATAAGGATGCTGAGTCCGGCTGCGCATTTCTTGACGCGGGTCCCGTGAACGTGGTATGGAGTCTTATGCCAGTCCAACCCAGCCTCCCGCCGGAAGTCCTCTCGCCGGGAGTGGTCTCGCCGAAGACGGAGATCGTGCATGTCCGATGAACGGCTGACCTACCGGGCCGCCGGGGTCGATGTCGAAGCCAACAACGAGTCCAACGAGCGCATCAAGAGCCACGTGCGCCGCACCCACACCGACCGGGTTCTGACCCGGGCCGGGCTGTTCGGCGGGGCCCTGAGCCTGCGGGGAATGGAAGGCGGGCTCTCGGAGACCTGCCTGGTGGGTTCCCTGGGGTATTCCTCCGGCCCGGAGGCGGTCGCCGGTTTCGGTGGCCTGGGCGGCCCCAGCGCGGCCAGGACCCGGGCCCTGGTGAGCGAGTGTCGGCGCAAGCTGACCTCTCGCGCTCGCCCCCTGGCGTTCCTGGACTATCTGGCCGCCGAGCATCTGCACCCCCTCCAGGCCGAGGTGCTCGTCGGCGGCTTCGCCGACGCGCTCGCCGGCGAGGGGGCTGCGGGAGACCCCGTCCCCCTGATCGGGGGGGAGACGGCGGAGATGCCCTCCACCTTTCAGCGGGGCGCGTGGGAGGTCGTGGGGGCTCTCTTCGGGCTGGGGCCAGGGGGCGCAGGGCTGGGAGGCCTGTCGGGGCTGGCCCATCCCGTCCTGGTCTTCACCATGGACGGAGTCGGCACCAAGACAAGGCTGGCGGTCCAGGTCCGCAGGACCGGGACCCTGGCGCTGGACATCCTGCACCACAGCCTGAACGACATCCTCTGTCAGGGCGCCCAGGGGCTGGGAGTCCTGTTCTACGTGGGCTGTCACCGGGCGGATCCCGCCCTGGTGGAGCCGCTCCTGGCTTCCGCCGCCGAGGCATGCGGGGGACTCGGCATGGTCCTGCTGGAGTCGGCGGTCGCCGAGAAGCCCGAGCTCTACCTCCCCGGGGAGTATGACGTTTGCGCCTCCGTCGCGGGTTTCGTCGACGCGGGAGCTCTTCTCGAAGGAGCGGAGATCCGGGCGGGAGATCTTCTCCTTGGCCTCCCTTCCTCCGGGCTGCACACCAACGGGTACTCCCTGGCTCGCCGGGCACTCCTGGAGCGTGGCGGCCTGCGCCTGGGCCAGCGAATCACCGAGCTGGGGATGACCCTGGGGGAGGCGCTGCTGGAGCCGCACAGGAACTACGCCCCCGCCGTGCTGCCCCTGCTGAGGGACCCGCAGCTCGGCGGGGCCATACGCGGGGTGGCCCACATCACCGGCGGAGGGCTCCCGGACAACCTCGTGCGCATTCTTCCCCCGGGGCTGGGAGCCGACGTGCGGCTTTCCACCTGGAGGCCGCCGCCGCTGTTTCGGCTCATCCAGGAGCGCGGCAGCATCCCGGAAACCGAACCGGAGGCCAGGGGGATGTACGAATCCTTCAACATGGGTATCGGCCTCGTGCTCGTGGTGGACGCCTCGCGTTGCGGGGAGGTCCAGGGGCGCCTCGAGGCAGCCGGAGAGCGCTCCGTGATCATCGGACAGGCCCGCAAGCTCCCTTCCGGATCGCCGCCGCGCGGCCAGCGCCGGGTGCGATTGATCCCATGAGCTGGCTCATCGAGGTGGCTCTCCTGCCCGGCATCCCCGATGCGGCCGGCCGCAGCACCGAGCAGAAGATCCGGACCCACCTCGGGATTCCCGTGAAGCGGGTGGAGGTGCGCCGGCTCTATCGGATCACCGGTGGGGTCGGGGAGCAGGAGGCGCGGCTGGCGGCCCGGGAGCTGTTCTCCGATCCAGTGATCCAGCGCTACTCCATGAAGCAGGTGCTGGAGGCGGAGCCCTTCGCTTACTCCCTGGTGGTGTGCTACCGCCCCGGGGTCACCGACAACGAGGGGCGGACCGCCACGGCTGCCCTGGCGGACCTGCTGGACCGGCCGCCGGACTGGACCGCGGGGGTGGCCACTGCCACCCAGTACCTTCTGCACGGCGTGAGCGCCGAACAGGCGCAGCGGATAGCACGGGAGCTTCTCGCCAACGACCTGATCGAAAGCCAGGAGCTCCAGAGCTACCAGGAGTGGCGCGAGGCAGGCACCCGCCTGCCCCTCGGGCTCCCGGTGGAGGCCCGGGAGGGGCCGGGGACCCCCGCGGCGCCGGCCGCGCCCCCGGTGTCGGTGGCTGACATAGATCTCGAGGTCGACGACGGCAGGCTCCTGGAAATCAGCCGGGAGAGGATACTGGCCCTGAACCTCGAGGAGATGAAGGCCATCCGGGACTACTTCCGCAGCGAGGCGGTTCGCCGGGCGCGGGCCCGGGTCGGCCTCGGGCCCAGGCCCACCGACGTCGAGCTCGAGGCCCTGGCGCAGACCTGGTCCGAGCACTGCCACCACAAGGTGTTCAACGGCAGGATCGAGTACACCGGCCCCGACGGTCGCTCCCGGACGATCGGCTCCCTGTTCGACAGCTACATCCGCCGGGTCACCGATGAGCTCGAAGCTCCCTGGCTGCTGTCGGTGTTTCGGGACAACGCGGGGGTCATTCGCTTCAACGACCGCCTGGCCCTGGTGTACAAGGTGGAGACCCACAACAGCCCCAGCGCCCTGGATCCCTACGGCGGGGCCATGACCGGGATCGTCGGGGTCAACCGGGACCCCTTCGGCACCGGCAGAGGGGCACGCCTGGTGGCCAACGTCTGGGGCTACTGTCTCGGGGACCCGTTCATGGAAGGACAGCTGCCGCGGGGCCTCCTGCACCCGCGGCGTATTCGCGACGGGGTGCACCGCGGCGTGATCGAAGGAGGCAACCAGAGCGGGATCCCCTACGCCCGGGGCTGGGAGCTGTTCGACGGGCGTTTCATGGGCAAGCCGCTGGTGTTCTGCGGAACTCTCGGCGAGATGCCCCTGGAGATCGGGGGACGCCCGTCCACGGAGAAGCGGGCCGAGAGCGGCGACGCGGTGGTGATGGTCGGCGGCCGGGTCGGCAAGGATGGGATTCACGGGGCGACTTTCTCTTCCGAGGAGCTGCACTCGGGCTCCCCGGTTCAGGCGGTGCAGATCGGCGACCCGATCACCCAGAAGCGCATGACGGACATGCTGCTGGAGGCCCGCGATCGGCTCCTGTACCGCACCCTGACCGACAACGGCGCCGGGGGCCTGAGCTCCTCGGTGGGGGAGATGGCCCTCCTGTCCGGGGGCTGTGAGATCGACCTGGCCCGGGTCCCCCTCAAGTACGCCGGGCTCCTGCCCTGGGAGATCCTGGTATCGGAAGCCCAGGAGCGGATGACCCTCGCGATACCCCCGGAGGATCTGGCCGAATACACGGAGCTGTCGGCCCGCCGCGGGGTGGAGTCCAGCGAGTTGGGGCGATTCACCGACAGCGGCTATTTCCACGTGCGCTACGGCGAGCGAACCGTCGCCTACCTGGAACTGGAGTTCCTGCATCACGGCGATCCCGCCTATCACCTGGAGGCGACCTTCAGTCCCCGGGCCTTCGAGGAGCCCAGGGTGCAGGTGGACGGGCGCGGCGCCGGTGCGGTCGGAGGCCACGACGGGCTGCTGGTGGCCATGCTCAAGCGCCTGAACCTGGCCTCCTGCGAGGCCAAGGCCCGGCAGTACGATCACGAGGTTCAGGGCCGCAGCATCGTCAAGCCCTTCGGGGGCCGGCGCTTCGACGTGCCCACGGACGCCACGGTGCTGCAGGCCGAGTACGGGGGCAGCGAGGGGATCGTGCTCGCCGAGGGCGTCAATCCCTTCTACTCGGATCTCGACACCTACTGGATGGCCGCCTCGGTGGTGGATCTGGCGGTGCGCCGGGTTGTCAGCGCCGGGGGGGATCCCGACTTCATCGCCGCTTTGGACAACTTCTGCTGGCCCAACGTGGTCAAGAACGAGATGCCCGAGCGCAGTCACAAGCTCGCCCAGCTCGTGCGGGCCTGCGAGGGCCTGTACGATCACTGTCGGGCCTACCGCGTGCCCCTGATCTCGGGCAAGGACAGCATGTCCAACGACTGCACCCTGACCGATCCGCCGATCTCGGTGCCCCCGACCCTGCTGGTCTCGGTGCTCGGACGCATCGATGAGCTGAGCCGGGCAGTCACCCCGGACCTGAAGGCCCCGGGGGATCTGCTGTACATCCTCGGGGAAACCGGCGATGAGCTGGGAGCCTCGGAGCTGTACCGCTGCTACGGGGAGCTTACCCGGGGCGCGGCGTACGTGGGGGGGCAGGTCCCCCGGGTCGACGCCCCCAGAGCGCTGTCCATGTACCGGGCGCTCCACGAGGCGATCCGCCGCGGCCTGGTGCGCTCCTGTCAGACCCCCGCTCTGGGCGGCCTGGCGCTGGCCCTGGCTCGCAAGTGCTTTGGCGGGGAGCTGGGGGCGGACGTGGAGCTCCGGCCGGTACCGGGTCCTGCAGGCAGCGACCTCTCTTTGCTGTATTCCGAGAGCAACAGCCGCTTCGTGATCAGCGTGGCTCCGGAAGCTGCCCGGGAGCTCGAGGGCTGTCTCGAGGGGCATGCGTTCGCCCGTATCGGGGAAGTGCGTCCGGACCCGGTGCTGCGCATCCGCGGGCGCAGCGGCGGTACCCTGGTCGAGCAGCCCCTGGAGCCGCTGAAAGCGGCGTGGAAGGAGACCCTCGGTGATCTCTGAGCAGGGCAGTCCCGGACAGGAAAGGGGCCGGTACGGCCGGGGGGGCAAACCCCGAGTCCTGGTGATCACCGGGGACGGGCTGAACTGCGAGCAGGAGACGGCCCGGGCCTTCGTCCTGGCCGGCGGGGAGCCGGAGCTCGTGCACATCTCCGACATGCTCCGGGGCGAGCGGCGCCTGGGGGAGTTCCAGATCCTGGCGCTCATCGGAGGCTTCTCCAACGGGGACCATCTCGGGGCCGGCACGGTGCAGGCCAGCCGGTTTCGCCACCGCCTGCGCCGGGACCTGGAGGCTTTCGTCCGGGCGGGCGGGCCGGTGATCGGGATCTGCAACGGCTTCCAGACCCTGGTCAAGATGGGGCTGCTTCCCGGGGTGGCCCGGGACTCCGGCGGCGGGCTCCATCCGGTCTTGTGGGAGCGCAACGCCACCATCATGGCCAACGATTCCGGGCGTTTCGAAGACCGCTGGGTGCACCTGGCTGTCGAGCCCGCCTCTCCCTGCGTGTGGACGGCGGGGCTGAGAGCCCTGTTCCTGCCGGTGCGCCATGGCGAGGGCAAGTTCTTCGCCCCCGACCGGGAGCTTCTCGAGCACCTGAGCGCGAGCGGCCAGGTGGTCCTGCGGTACTGCGACCCGGAGGGCGCACCGACCCAGGAGTATCCCTGGAATCCCAATGGCTCGCTGGGGGCGATCGCCGGGGTCTGCGACCCCGCCGGAACCGTCCTGGGACTGATGCCCCACCCAGAAGCCTATCTCTCGCCGTACAACCACCCGGCCTGGACCCGGGAAACCGCCCTGGGCCGGGTGCTTCCGGCGGAGGGGCAGGGGGTGGCCCTGTTCCGGAATGCCGTGCGATACGTCCGGGAGTCGCAGGGGTGAGCGCCGCCGGGGGTGCCCGCCGAGAGAGGCTGCCGGCCGCCGTGCTGATGAGCGGCACGGGCAGCAACGCCCGCAGGCTCCTGGAATACGTACCCCCGGGCGGGGGGCCTCCCGCCTATGAGGTCCGACTGATTCTCTCGGACAATCCTGCCTCCAACTACCGGAGGATTGCCGACGCATTCGGCGTCGAGGCGCGGCTGAACGACATCTACGAGTTCTGCGGGGCTCCGCACCCAGAGGCGGCGGGAGGCAGCGACCCCGGCGCCCGGGCGGGGCTGCGGGACCCGAAGCTGCGCCGGGCCTACGACCTCGAGACCCTGCGGATCCTGGAAGGCCGCGGCGTGCGCCTGGTGGCGGCCGCCGGCTACGACTGGGTGATCAGTCCGGAGCTGTGCCGGGCCTTGCCCATCGTGAACGTTCACCCCGGCGACCTGCGGGTGCTCGACCGGGACGGCCGGCGCCGGTACGTGGGTCTGGGCTGGGTGCCG
>Ga0209164_1004931_pt1 | contig 11605 bp, 11 predicted proteins | sample MTBNYHSulfiMetaG_FD_187458 | JGI IMG/M metagenome (GOLD analysis project Ga0209164, IMG submission 187458) | Enrichment culture microbial communities from rom New York Harbor, USA that are MTBE-degrading - MTBE-NYH (New York Harbor Sulfidogenic)... | ecosystem: Environmental > Aquatic > Marine >... | reverse complement strand
AACCCTGAGGATGTACTGGGATGGGATCGATCGCCTTCCTGGATGGTTGTTTGTAACCCCTGAAGAGATAGCGGATGTGGTCATATTTCTGTGTGGGCACGAAGGCAGGGGCATCAACGGCCAGACACTGGTGGTGGATAGAGGTATGAGCAACAGCCTGTTCAGGCGCGTCGGCCCATAAGCGCCTGTTTTTTGTCGGAGGTGTTTTGTGAGGCAGGAAATCATCGGATCGGACAGAGTATATGATGAAGTGAAAAAGGCCATATCGAGCGCCCTCGCCGTGGATGAGGCGTCTATTCAACCGGAAAGCGTATTAACTCGTGATCTGGATGCGGAATCCCTGGACTTTCTGGATATCAGCTACCATCTGGAACAGACATTTGGTTTCAGGATGGCCCGTCACTTTGTCCTGGAGCACGCAGAGGAGATGTTCGGAGAGGGAACGGCCATCGATGAAAACGGATGTTTGACCGCCCCGGCCGTAACGATGTTGAAACTGAGGTTTAACGGCGACTCGGCGTTTTTGAGGCCCGGCATGGACATGGATGAGGTCGTCCATCTGGTTACGGTGGAGTCTCTGGTCAAAAGCGTTCTGGACATTCTTGACAGCCTGCCCGAAGCCTGCCCCACGTGTGGCCATGCATCGTGGAAAACCGATGACGGGACCCACGTCCTCTGCGGGTCCTGCGGGTCGGCCGCGGCTTATAAGACCGGCGACGAACTGGTCGTTGACTGGTTAAAACGGGTCCAGGAAAAGGAGCACCTGTTCTGATACCGTTTGAACATGGAAAAGAGGCCTTCAAAAAGAGGGTGGCGGTTACCGGTTACGGCATGGTCACCCCCCTGGGAAGGAATGCCGCAGAGACATTTGAAGGCTGCAGTCGGGGGATCTCCGGTATTGACCACATCACGGCCTTTGATGCGACAGGTCTTCCCTGCCGGATTGCGGGGCAGATCAGGGATGACTGGATCCGGGAAGATGGATTTGATAACCACAGAAAGCTTTTAAAATTTGCCTCCAGGGGCGTCCGGTTGATGAGCATTGCCGCGGGAGAAACCGCCCGTCACGCCGGGCTTCACAAGATTTCTCGGCGTGAACGAATCGGCGTTTATCTTGGCTCCTATGGCGAAGACCCCTCCCTTGAAGAGGTGGTATGGCTCCACCGATTTTATGACGGAAAAGGTCATTGGGATCTGAAAGGCCTGGCAAGGGAAGGCGGGTACAATCTCCTCCGTTTTTATCGCAGAAAACCGGACATGACCCCGGCAATCATTGCCCGGCTTTTTGACTGCAGGGGCCCGAATCTATGCAGTACATCTGCGTGCGCGGCCGGGGCACAGGCCGTGGGTGAGGCGTACCGAATGATCCAGGAAGGTCATTGCGACATTATGATGGCCGGGGGTTGCGAGTCAACCCTGAATCTTATTGGGCTTCTGGGGTTTATCCTGTTGGGCGCCGTGGCCACGCGGTACGAGACGCCAGAAACCGCATCGCGCCCCTTTGACCGTAAACGGAACGGGTTTGTCCTTTCGGAAGGGGCCGCAGCCCTGATCCTGGAAGATTTTGATCATGCCCGTGGTCGAGGCGTCCCCATTTTGGGAGAGATTCTGGGATACGGCAGTTCATCGGACGCCTATCGAGTAACGGATTCCGATCCCAGGGGCGAAGGCGCCATCCTGGCCATGCGCAAGGCCATTGCCGATGCAGGGCTGACTCCGGAGGACATACAATATATCAACGCGCACGGAACATCCACCCTGAAAAACGACATCAGTGAAACAACAGCCATCAAAACAGTTTTTGGGCCAAGGGCAAAAGAGGTTCCCGTCAGCGCGAACAAATCCATGCTCGGGCATTGCATCGCCGCGGCCGGCCCCATTGAATCGATCCTGACGCTCATGGGGATGCACCGTTGCTTGATACTGCCGACTATCAACCAGACCCATCCCGACCCCAAGTGCGATCTCTGGGTTGTGCCCAACCAGGCCGTAGACAAAATGCATTCCGTAGCTATCTCCAATTCTTTTGGTTTCGGGGGGCAGAACGCGTGCCTGTGTATCGGAAAGGTCCCCTGATTTTTTCTGTAGGATTCGGTTGATCGTGTGAATTGGCAGGAGTTGAAAGGGATCCTTTTGTGGAAAAGGTGGTTGTCACAGGCGTCGGCATGGTAACCTCCCTGGGGGTTACAGCCGTTGAAACCTTCAATGGGCTGTCAGCCGGATTCACGGGTATTCGCCCTTTTTCAGGGATTGAGACGGAAGGGCTTGAGTGTCGAATCGGCGCACAGGCACAGCCCATCGCACCCTTGGATCTGGGAATTCACCCCAGGGAAGCCCGCATGATGCGGCTCCAAGGCCTTATGCTGATGAAGGCCGCACGGGATGCATTCGTGAACGCCGATCTGGACCCATCTGCCATTGACGCGACGTCGGTGGGTCTCTTTGTAGGGATGGGACATGTGGATTATGAGTTAGAGGACCTTCTTTCGGCAGTGAGAGTCTGTCTAAACCGTGACGGATCATTCAACGATGATGCGTTTTTTAGCCAAGGGTATCGGGAGATCCATCCCCTCTGGCCCCTCTCCATATCGAACAATACGGCGGTCTGCCAGTTGGCGATTCACCTGGGCATCAAAGGTGAAAACGCCGTATTTGCACCCTGTGGAGACGCAGGGGCCTGGGCCGTTTCGGAAGGCGCGCGTGCCATTACCGAAGGCAAAGCCGCCGTTGTCCTGGCGGGGGGTGTCAGTGAAAAGATCTCCCCGTTGAGTCTTGCCCGCAACCTTTCGGCCGAAGGGTTGAGCGCAGATCCACCGCTGATGCGCGATGCCTGCTCCCCTTTCCGGGCCGAAAGAAATGGGTCTATCCTGGGGGAAGGGTGTGGTGTGATGGTTCTGGAATCCCGTTCTTGTGCCGAGAAACGGGGTGCGCCGTTTCTGGCCGAAATGTCGGGCTTCGGATCGGCGTTTGAACGGGAAAGGGAAAGGCCATGGCCCACGTCCGGAGCAATTCAAAAGGCCATGGCCGAGGCCGTGGCAGAAATCGACCCGGCCTGTATCGATCTGGTTATCGCCCATGAAGACGGCACTGATGGAGACAGAAATGAGGCCGATGCGATTTGCAGGCTTTTTTCCAATGCAGGCAAACCGATCGATGCATACACCTCAAAAGGCGCTCTGGGGAACCTGCTGGCTGCATCGCCCGTGGTGGATGCGATCTTGAGTATCTGCATGATGAAAAACAGCATTATCCCCGCGGCGCTGCCCGTGGGTCCGTCGGAAAATCATACTCTTTTGAACCTGATTTGCGGCAAGGCCATGAAGAAATCACCCGGGCATGTCCTGATTAACACCCGAAACCATCAAGGGCAGTGTGCGTCGCTGGTCATCAGCGCCTGCCGGTAAGCCAAAGACGGTTCCTCCTGTTGCCGGAGAATTGAAGGGATCGGACATGCGGCAATCAGGATAGCGTCGAGGTCGTCTATTACGAACCAGAGGAGTCGTTGGCGTGCGCTTCTTATTCTGCGACCGGATTATCCGGATTCACAAGGGCGAATCCATTGAAGGAATCAAGGTCTTCTCCCTTTCCGAGGAATTTCTAAACAACCATTTTGAGACGCTTCCCCTTGTGCCGGGGGCCATTTTCATTGAAACCATGTCGCAGTTTATGGGGTGGCTTATCGTCTATTCCCATGACTTTCAGTGCCTTCCGATCCCCAGCCTCATGGACGATGTTGAGGTGATGCCGGACATGACGCCCGGCTTTGAGGCCCGGGTGCAGGCCCGCATCGTGTCAACTACCGGTTCCGATTCCCTGGGGCAGGCGGAAATCCGTGTGGAGGGGGAGGTCATTGCACGGGCGGACCGGATGATCTACAGGCATTTTGCCGTCTCTGATCCCATGTCGCTGAGAAAACAGTTCGACCTGATGGTCAGGCCCTCAGAATCTCCACGGCCTTTATGGAAGTCCCATGGGTGAGCGAGTCGTCGTAACAGGCCTCGGGCTGGCAACCGCCCTTGGGATTGAAGTGAAGCAAAACTGGCAGAGACTGTTGGACGGGGTTTCAGGAATCAGACCCCTGGCCCTGCCTCAGAGCCGGTCATCCCCTATTCAGGCCGTGGGCCAGATAGCGCCTGCGGACCTGAAGAAAATGGAAACCGCGGTTGCCCAAAATCCCGGGATATGCGGCTCAAAGAAAGCCCTCTTTGCGCATTGGGCCGTCATGTCCGCCCTCAACGATGCGGGCCTGCTCGACGTTAAGGGGAAGCGAACCCGATGGGGCCTGTTTTCGGCGGAGGGTATACCTACGGTCTCTCTTCCGGATATTGCCAGGGATTGGGTCGGTCAAGGCCGTTTAAACCCGGTCTCTTTTGGGAGAGGACGTGGTCGTTGCAGACATGGGGCACTGAACGACATGGAACGGCTTGGGATTGCAGCCTCGGTCTCAGAGGAATTTAGCCTTCGGGGCCGTATCGGGACCATTATGTCTGCGTGCGCTTCGGCTACTCAGGCCATCGGCCTGGCCTTTCGCGCCATTCGGCGGGGAGAGGCAAATGTAATGGTCGCAGGGGGGACCGATTCCATGGTCGACCCTGTCGGCCTCATGTTTTTTGTCCTCCTCACCGCGGCATCAGTTTCTTCCCGGCGAACGCGAACCGCCTGTCGCCCTTTCGATCGAAAACGAAACGGTTTGGTGGTGGGAGAAGGGGCGGGGTTTCTGGTTCTGGAGGCCTTCTCCCACGCACAGGAGAGGGGCGCCCGCATACACGCGGAAATGGTTGGATACGGTTCAACCCTGGATGCCTTCAGGGCCACGGCTCCCGATCCCCAGGGTCTGGGCGCGGCCCGGGCCATGCAGCACGCCCTCGACGAGGCGGGTCTGGGTGTCGGGGACATAGACTATATCAATGCGCACGGAACGGGGACACGGCAGAACGACATATCTGAAACCCTGGCAATTAAGAGGGTCTTCGGGGCTGAAGCGTCAGGACTGTGCATCAGTTCAAGCAAATCCATGATCGGGCATCTGATGGCGGCCTCGGGGGGGCCTGAATGCATATTCACCGTCCTGGCGGTCCTGAGGGATGAGATCCACCCGACCCTCAATCTCAGGAATCCGGATCCGAAATGCGACCTGGACTATGTTCCCAATACCAGACGCAAAAAAGTTGTTCGGGCCGCACTCTCCAACTCCTTCGGTTTTGGGGGACAGAATGCAACCATTGCCGTAAAAAAATTCAACTGAATCATGGTCAACAAGGATACCGTTATGAATCTGAATCTTACGGACAGGATCGCCCTGGTAACCGGAGGCTCGCGCGGGATCGGCCGGGAATGCTGCCTCCGACTCGCATGGGCAGGGGCGACTGTCATTATCAATTTCCACCGATCGGAAAATGAAAACGAAGCTGAATGTCTGAAAAGAGAAATTGAAGACAGCGGATTTCAGGCTGAGGCATTTCAGGCAGACATATCCGATCCGATTGAAATTCAAAACCTTTTTGATTTCATTCGGGAAAAATTGGGTCGGTTGGATATCCTGGTGAACAATGCAGGCATTATTATGGACAATCTTCTGGTGACCATGAAGACATCGGAATGGGACCGGGTGCAGGACGTGAACCTCAAAGGCGCCTTTCTAACAACTCAGCGGGCGGTGGAATTGATGTTGCCCCGTCATCGGGGTAAAATTGTCAACATTGCCTCTATCAGCGCCATCAGAGGGGCGAAAGGGCAAAGCAATTATGCTTCGGCCAAAGGGGGGCTGATTGCATTTACCCGCGCGTGTGCCGTGGAGCTGGCCGGAAAAAATATACAGGTCAATGCCGTGTTGCCTGGTCTCATTAAAACACAGATGAGCGACCGGGCAAGGAAACGGGCCGGCAGAGAAATTCTCAAAAGAATCCCGGCATCGAGATTTGGAGAGACTTCGGATGTTGCAGACCTGGTCATCTTCCTGGCATCCGATAGATCCGACTACATTACAGGGCAGGCCATTGCCGTGGACGGGGGCATGAGTATTTCCTGATGCGGCTGTACCAGGGCATAGATATTGTGGAGATATCCAAAATCCAGAAGATCATGGAAAGGAATCCCTCTTTTGCACACGACATTTTCACCGACAGGGAGCGGGATTACTGCCGATCGTTCAGAGATCCTTATGGCCGGTTTGCAGGCCGGTTTGCCGCCAAGGAGGCATGCGCCAAGGCCTTGGGCAAAGGATTTCTGCCTGCCGGCATCGATCACGCGTTTCAAGAGATTGAGGTGGTTCCAAGTCCTTCGGGAAAGCCCCATCTGAAGCTATGCGGATGGATGGCAAAAATCTGCCGAAAGCGAAACGTGGATCAACTGACGGTTTCGATCTCCCATGCCTCCCGCTATTGCGTCGCGACCGTCATACTGCTTGGCCCATAGGGCTTACAAGGAAGAGGTATGCGATACCTGCTCGTTGACCACATTACCGAGGTGCAAACCCACACCCTGATCCGGGGCATCAAAAATGTCTCCATGAGCGAGGACTTCCTGTCGTTTCACTTCCCCGACAACCCGGTGATGCCCGGCGCACTGCTCCTGGAGGCCCTGGTCCAGCTGGGAGGCTGGCTTGAGGCTGAGTCCAGCGGTTTCGCCAGTTGGATGCTCCTTCGCAGGGTCGGGAGATGCAGGTACTACGGGTTTGCCAGGACCGGTGATCAGGTAAACCTCGAAGTGAGGTCTTTGCCTTCAACCGATTCGAACGTCAGAATGTATAGAGGGATCGGAACCTGTAACGGGAAAAAGCTGATTGATGTAAAGGTTGAAGGGGCTGTCCAACCCCTGTCCACACTTCATGATCCTGTCAGGGCCAAGCATTTTTTTCAGATCCTGACGAGGGACCGTGGGTTTGATCCGAATGGCTAACCGAGACATCGTCATAACGGGACTGGGCCTGGTGACTTCGTTGGGCAGAAATGTCTTGGAAAACTGGCGCAATCTGGAACATGGGAAAACCGGGATCGGTCGTTACCGCAGGGACAGCCGGCCTCCGTCATTTGACTATATTGGAAAAGTAACAGACTGCAACATACCGGAAGGGATAACCCGAAAGACACAGAGTCAGATAAAGTTCTTAAATCGGGGCTCCCTTCTGGGATTCCTGGCAGCCCATGAGGCCGTTACCTCTTCCCGGACTGACTTATCCCGGATCCCCCCGCATCGCAGGGCACTGGTAATCGGCTCAGGAGATCATACCCAAACAGGGTACGAGTTCCTGTTTCCCGCGGTTATACAAGGGACAAACGGAGCGTTCGGGGAGGTGGACAGGAGGCGGTTGAATGAAGCGTGCCTTCACGAGGTGAACCCGTTTTACCTGCTGGAGTCGCTGCACAACAACCTCTTCAGCTTTCTGTCGGCCTTCTTTGAGTTCAAGGGCCCCAATCTCTCCCTGGCCAGCCTGTCTCCCTGCGGCCTCCAGTGCATGGAGGCCGCCTCTCGAATGATCCGCCAGGACCAGTCTGATCTGGCCCTGGCGGTGGGATACGGCAACTGGATCACCGAAATCCCCCTGTACGAACTCCAGGGGCTCGGCCTTCTGTCCCATTGTCGGGAAGGGGCTGAATCCTTCAGACCCCTGGACAGGCGAAGGAACGGGTTCATCCCGGGCGAAGGCGGGGCCGCCCTGCTTCTTGAATCCGAAGAAGCTGCCACAAAGCGCGGGGCGTTCATTCATGCCCGGGTCAGGGGGATAGGGAACTGCATGGAGTTTGACAGGCCGGACAGCCTTGGGGTTTCCAGGCGTGTCAGCCTTCGTTCCATGCAGATGGCCCTGGGAAACGCGGGGGTGGATGCTTCCGGGCTTGGGTTCATCTCCCCTCACGGGAATGCCACACGAATAGGGGACCGCTCGGAACTCGAATCCATAGAGATGCTTTTGGGAAACCGCGCATCACAGATCCCCATCGTCGCCATAAAACCCTATACCGGGCACATGGGAGCAGCCAGCGATATCTCTGAGATCGTCCTGGGGATTCGCGGCATACGGAAGGGGATAGTCCCCGCAACGCTCAACTTCCAGGCGACCGAGGAACGATTTTCACATCTGCGGATTTCAGACGACCCTCTTCCCTGCGACAGAAATCGTTTCTTGTCGGTCTCCTGCGGAATGGGGGGGCAGGTCGCTTCCGCCCTGGTAGAGGTGTAATCCCATACGATGCCCATCTTCAGACTGAAATCAAAACATTTGAAAACCCTCCGGGACATGTTGCGCCCGAATCGTCGGGAATTCCTTCTGGTCCTGCTCCTAATGGGACTGTCCTCCGCGGCCATGATGCTCGTGCCCCTCTGGGCAAAGGTTCTTATAAACGAGATCATCCTTAAAAATGATTTTTTTTTGTTGTTTAGACATCTCATGTGGGGGTTGCTCCTTTTTCTGTGCATACTCTTCCTTGAATATGAAAGAGAATCAAGGAAACTCTACCTGGGCAACGCCATGGAGGCAGGCGTTCGAACACGGCTGTTTCAGAGCATCATTTGCATGCCCTTGAGTATCATGCCGGGACATCAAACGGGTGACATGATTTCGAGGATTTCTAATGACGTCAGGGTCTTTGGAGACGGAATGCGAGAAGGCATTTTCAACCTGATCCCCAATGCCATGATGGTTCTGGGTCTGGTTATCCTGATGGTCTGGTATTCGTTCACACTTACCGTGATGACACTTCTAATGATTTCTCCGATGGCATGGGCCGTCGGCTATTTCGTCCGCAGGATCAGAGCAACGTCGCGACATGCCCAGGAAAAACTCGCATCGGTCAACAACATGGTAGAGGAATCGATCCGGGGATTAAGGGAGATAAAATGCTACGGCCGGGAAGAATTCGTAGGGGAGAGGTTTTCTCGATTAAATGAAGAGACCTTGCAGGCCCATAACCAGCAAGATCGGCTCAGGGCCATTAACCCTGCCATTGTCTCATGCCAGACCTTTATCACGATAGGCATCCTGATCCTTGTCTGTTCGTGGATGGTCTTTCGGGGCTTTTTGCCCGTTGCAGATCTGATTGCTTTCATTACATGCCTGCTTCTGATATTTACGCCTATATCAAGGATTTCGGCTTCTCTTGGATTGATAAGCAAGGTCTTTTCGGCGATGGATCGTTTTGACGAGATCCTTTATCTGCCCAAGGAATCCGTCCATGCAGAAAACCTGCCCTCGCTTCCGACGATCAAGGGAAATGTCGTGTTTAAAGACGTCTTTTTTTCCTACCCTCGGAAGGGATTTCGCATGGAGGATATCAGCTTTGAGATTGGGCCTGGCGAAACCATCGCCATTGTCGGACCCAGCGGCGCCGGGAAGACAACGCTTGTCAATCTGCTTCTGCGATTTCTGGAACCCATATCCGGAACCATTCTGATAGATGGGCGAGATATCCACCAACATCGGATTGACACCCTGAGAGGGCAGATCGGTCTCGTACCCCAGGAGCCCGTCTTGTTTGACGCCACATTAAGGGAGAACCTTTCCTTTGGAAAGATGAGCGCCACCGAAGACGAAATCCGGGCCGCGGCCAGGGCCGCCTACGTGGATCAATTTGCCCGGAGGCTTCCCAACGGATATGACACCCCCATCGGTCCGTATGGCGGGAGGCTGTCTGTGGGACAACGGCAGAGGATCGCCATTGCAAGGGCCTTCCTCCTGAACCCGAGGCTTCTGATTCTGGACGAACCCACGTCTGCCCTTGACCCGGAATCGGAGCATTTGATCAGCGATTCCCTGCGGACTCTTTGGCACGGCCGAACCACCATCATCGTCGCGCACCGGATGTCCACCATCCGGAATGTGGATCGGATTCTCGTCCTCGACAACGGCCGCATCGTCCAGAACGATACCCGTCAGCATCTACTCAGGGAAGCCGGTCTTTTCCAAAGACTGTATGCCTATGCAATGTCCTGACCCGACGATGGGTGTGTCCGCAAGATTCCTAAGTCTGCATCTTTATGGCTGCTGAGGGCTGTCATGCATATCATGGAGATAATTTCCACAAGTGGGGTAAATGGCGCCGTCATGCACGGAACGATGGTGGCTCGGGAACTGGCACGCCGCGGCCACCGCGTGACAGTTGTTTGTCTGCCGGATTCCTGGTGTTCACAAAAAATGCGTTGTGAACCGGTTCGGATTGTCGAATCGAATCTTCGACGTTGGCCCATGGATCAATTGATCCGAATTGGAAGGCTTTCGCAGAGAGAGCGTGTCGATGTCATCCACACCCATTTAAGCCGTGCCAATTTTTTCGGCCAGACCCTTTCATGGCTCAGCGGAATTCCCTGCGTAGCCACGGCTCACAACCATTACATTCAGCTTAACTGGATGCTTCACGATAGGGTCATCGCCCCTTCAAAGGCCACCGGCCGCTTTCAACGCATCTATAACTTTGTTCGCGGCAGCCGACTCGAAATTGTGCACAACTTTGTGGATCATCAGCGCTTTGCTGATATTCCCTCAAAAACAAGATGTTATGTTAGATCGATGTTTGGCGTTGACGACAAAGATCTCCTCATCGGAATAGTCGGGGATGTCATCCCGAGTAAAGGGCTAATCTATCTTGAAAGAAGTCTCAAGACTATAACAACCCTGATCCCGAAGGTGCGGCTATTGGTGGTGGGAAATGGTCCCTCCAAATATATAAACAAATTGAGACTGAAAGCGGATCGGCTGGGTGTTTCTCCCCGCATCCTGTGGGCTGGTCATCGTATGGACATCCCTGAAATTCTAAGTGCCTTGGATCTTTTTGTTTTACCTTCCCTGAACGAATCTTTTGGCATCGCAGTCATTGAGGCTATGGCAGCCGGACTGCCCGTAGTGGCCACTTCAGTGGGCGGATTGCCTGAAGTCGTCGTTCCGTACGACACAGGCTTTCTGGTGCCCCCAGCCAATCATCGTGCCCTCTCCAGGGCCATTATCGCCCTGCTAAGAGACAAGAATCTCAGGCGTCGTTTTGGGGAATCGGGTCGGAAGAGGGTATTGAAGAATTTCTCCATCGAGACTCAACTGCCCAAGATCGAGTCTTGCCTGTGTCGGGTCTCTAAAGATCGAAGGCATCGAAAGAAAGGCTTTTTGCATATTCTTAAATAACGTATGTTTCCTCTCTATGAAGCCTTTTCCTTTGAATCCTGCTACGTTGGCGATGCCGTCCGCGAAGTGCCTGGGATTTCGAGGGGCGACCATAAGACCGGGACTACCTCTCAAAAACTTCTGAGTCCTCTTTCAATCTTGCTTGATTCGATGATTGGCAGCCCAGACCCCATGGGGCTCATGGCAGCATGCAACCGCGGCATGCCGAGCCATCGCATCACTTCCGCCATATGCTTCTTCATATCCCGTCTCGGCGCCAGATCCGATGCAGCTCGGCTCGTTTGTCCTACGATACGAGGATCCTGGAGCGTCAGCAAGACGTCGGCCAGTAATATGGTATCCCTTGGATCTTTTAGCCTAAATCCCTCCCTTCCCGATTCAAAAAGCTCGGCGGCGCCGTCTTTGGAATTCAAATAGGCTCGAACGCCTGAAGTCGATATCGGTACCAGACATGGTTGGGACTCTCAGTGAGGGTAATCAAATAGAGACGCGGAACTTGCT
>Ga0209164_1004929_pt1 | contig 11607 bp, 9 predicted proteins | sample MTBNYHSulfiMetaG_FD_187458 | JGI IMG/M metagenome (GOLD analysis project Ga0209164, IMG submission 187458) | Enrichment culture microbial communities from rom New York Harbor, USA that are MTBE-degrading - MTBE-NYH (New York Harbor Sulfidogenic)... | ecosystem: Environmental > Aquatic > Marine >... | reverse complement strand
CCCAGAATCCACGCCGAGTTCTTGAAGCAGTTAGACGAGATTTCCGGGCAGACTCCCGGCGCCATTATACAGGCCGTGATTCCTTTGCTCCTCGAATTGAACATGCAGTACATGTTCCACAAGATCCTGGTGGTGTGCATTTCTCCCGAGGCGCAGATCAAGCGTCTCGCAAAGCGGGACGCCATCACAAAAGACGAAGCGGCCAACATACTCAAAGCGCAACTACCCATCAACGAGAAGGTAAGTTACGCGGACTATGTGATCGACAACTCCGGTTCCATGGAAGATGCCCGGCGTCAGGTGGCCGGGCTTTGGGATACACTGAAGCGGGCACAACAAGATATGGCGGAGAATAAGAACGGAAAGGAGCATTAGCTGATTTTGACCGCATGAATACGTACGACTCGGTCCGGCTCCCGCTGTTGCAGACCGAGCTTGTCGAGGGCCGGGGTGAGGGTATCGTGCAGTTCAACAATGGTTTCGGTAAACATTTCCCCGCTTAGAGACAAGAAAAGGCCCCCTGCGAAGGAGGGCCTTTCTTATCCTATTTCCGCAGAAGTGGTCAGTCTTCTTCTTTCTTGGATTGCGCGATCACCTTTTCCTGCAGGGGAGCCGGCATGGGCTCATAGTGATCCAGTTCCATTTTGAAAGTGCCCCTTCCGGCGGTCATGGATGTCAGATCGGGCTGATATTTCAGCACCTCGGACATGGGTACATGGGCTGTAATCACCTGGTTCGATCCCTGACCCTCCATGCCGAGCACCTTTCCTCGACGTCCGTTGAGATCGCCGATGACATCACCCATGGCTTCATCCGGAACCGTGATTTCGAGTTTCATGACAGGTTCCAGCAAAATAGGCGAAGCATCTTCCATGGCCTTTTTGAAGCACATGGACGCCGCGATCTTGAACGCCATTTCCGAGGAGTCAACGTCGTGGGACTTTCCGTCGTAGAATCGGATCTTAAAGTCCACCACCGGATATCCCGCCAAGACACCCTTGTTTTTGGCCTCGTCCAGTCCTTTCTCCACAGCGGGAACGAAGTTACGGGGAACGTTCATACCCACGAGGGCCTCATCGAAAACGTATCCTTCACCCCGTGGCATAGGAAAAATGTCGAAATGGACTTCCGCAAATTGACCACGCCCCCCTGTCTGTTTTTTATGTCGATAGATGACGCCTTTTTTCTCTTTGGTGATCGTCTCCAGATAGGGCACCTTGGGCGCCTTCAAGACCGCCTCGACGCCGTATTTGCGAAGGAGCTTTTCGCAGGTGACTTCCACGTGTATCTGTCCGGTGCCGTACAGGAGAATCTCGTGGGTCCTCGGATCACGTTCGAGTTTCAGTGTGGGATCTTCTTCCGTGAGCTTCACAATCCCACTGAATACTTTTTCTTCGTCGCCTTTGTTCTTGGCATCGATGGCATAAGAAATGCTCGCCGGCAACGCTTCCGCGGCGGGATAGATTATAGGAGCGGATTCGCTGCACAACGTATCGCCGGTCGAGGTAGCCTTTAGTTTCGCCACAGCCGCTATTTCGCCGGCACCAGCGGACTCGATGGATACCTGGGCCTTTCCTTCCAGGTAGTACAGTTGTCCAAATTTTTCTTTTTGCTCTTTGGCCGGATTGTAAAAACCGCTGTCCGCCGAAAGAGTCCCGGATATGATCCGAAACACGGTTAGCTTACCTGCGTAAGGATCGGAGATGGTTTTTATGACCAGAGCGGAAAAAGGAGCGTTCTCATCCGGTTGCCGCTCTTCCGCCTCTCCGCTGACCGGATGGGCGCCTTTAAATGCACTGCGGTCCATGGGTGAAGGAAAACCGTCTACGATGAGGTCCAGTAAAGCCTGAACTCCGATGTTCCTCACGGCGGAGCCCGCCAGCACCGGCACGAATCCCCCTGAACGAATGCCCGCCGTCAGTCCGCGGGCCAATTCTTCTTTGGACAGTTCTTGTCCGTCCAAATATTTCTCCAGGAGTTCATCGTCGGATTCGGCAATGAATTCAATCAGCGACTCGCGCATTTCGGCGGCCTGATCCGCTACATCTCCAGGAATGTCGGTGGCTTCAAACTTGCCCGTCTCGTCGCTGCCATAGATATAGGCCTTCATTTTGAACAGATCGGCAACGCCTTTGAAATCATGCTCGGATCCGATGGGAATCGTTATTGGAACGAATTTGGTGGGAAATACCTTGTTGAGTTGATCCAGCACCTTGAAGAAGTCCGCGCGCTCCCGTTCCAACTTGTTGATGAACACGGCTCGAGGCAAATGATAAGCGTCCGCGTACGACCAAACTTTTTCCGTGGTGACTTTGACACCGTCCGTACCGTCCACCAGGACAACCGCGGCATCTACTCCCTGAAGCGCAATCTTGGTGTCGCTCAGGAAGTTTACGTCGCCGGGCGTATCCACTAGGTGCACCAACTGCTTCTTCCACTGGAAGTGGTTGAACGAGGCATTGATCGAAACATTTCTCTTGAGTTCCTCGGGCTCGAAATCCATCACAGCCGTACCCTGGTCCACTTTACCGATGCGGTTGGTGGTACCCGAATCATAAAGCATGGCCTCGGCGAGGGAAGTCTTGCCGGAGCCTCCGTGAGCAATCAAAGCAACACTTCTGATGCGCGAAACCTTCTCACTCATGCGGGATTCTCCTCCTTCAGGCATTGAAAACGTGAATAATATATAGAGGCGTATTGGGTGTCAAGAAGTTTCGAAATCTGCCCTCATGTCGAGGCGTATTCTCTTTACCGGCAATGCACTGGCGGGTATCCCGAATCGGCGGCGGACGTAAAAACGGATACGAAACGGCCTCGCCGAGCCGCAGGCATGGCAGCCTTCGGCCCCGGGAAAAAACGTTCTTTCGGTTTTTTCGTATAGGTAATCAGAACCCCTGTTACGCTGACGAAGCGTTCTAAGAACGTAGAAGGATGCGCCCAGTCTCACAAGCCTCCTCATCCGGGCAGCTAATCCGGATGTCTTAAAGATATCAGGGTACGCAATACGCACCCCTACACCAGAACCGCTCGGGAAAACAACTCTGGACGCGTGCGAGCCTGTTTACCCGTCCCGGGAAACGGCCCGATACCGGTTTAACGCCGCTACGGCCTTGATGGCCCTTTCAGAGGAAGGGAACACCGGAATCGAGTGGGATTCGAGCCGAACCGCCATTTCGCGTTCTTCGACTCCCATAGATGTGTTCCAAAGGATCAAGGGCTTACCGACTTCGCTCATTTTAACCAATGACTTCACGACCTGTGCATTCCATGCCTTGGCCATGTCCTCACTACCTTCCGGACCGTCATCCCTGCCTTCGAGCAGGGTGGGCGGCATCTGCATCACCGTGCAATCCACGTTGTCGTCTTCGGGTATGGCAAGCAGCGTGTCGAAAAAGGCCCCTATGTCGGACAGGTGAAATTCCATGCATATTCCGGCGTCAAAAGGATTCAGCGGGATTTCCCACTTGGGAAAAATGCGTTTCAGTTTCCCATGCGTGGTGTTCTCGAGACGGGCAAAGGAAAGGCCGTGCGCCTCGCAACTATCCGTGGCCATGACACCCTCTCCCCCGGACAGGGTGACGATGGCAAGTCGGGATCCCCGGGGCGGCTTCAGCATTTGAAAGGCCTTGGCCAGTTCGAAAAACTCCTCGAGGTTCTGGGCACGAATGGCTCCCGCCTGCCGGAGAACCCCGTCAAATACCGCGTCGTTCTCGCCGGCGAGGGCTCCTGTATGCGAAGCAGCCGCTTTCGAACCGGTTGCGGTGCGCCCCGACTTGAGAATGATTACCGGCTTTTGTCTGGACGCGGTTTTCAGCAGGTTGAAGAAGTCTCGGGCATTCCCGTGGAGGCTCTCGATATGCATGGCGATGACTTCGGTTTCCGGATCCTTGTGGAAATACTCGAGTGCGTCCACTTCGTTGATGTCCACCTTGTTTCCCATGTCCATCATCTTGTTTACCCCGAAGTTCGAGAAGATCCAGTTCATCTTGGGATCGTAAAAACCCGATTGAAATGCAAACGAAAGTCCTCCACATTGCATCTTTTTAATGACGTTGAAGCTGATGGCCATGTGTTTCGACGTATTCACCGGGCTTAACGTATTGGGTCCCAGGACCCGGATGCCGTTGCGCCTGGCGAACGCGCCGATATTCTCGTGCAGCTCCCGGCCTTCATCACCCCCTTCCGAAAATCCTCCGGAGATGATCACTACGTTTCTCACGCCTACCTGCGCGCATTGTTCCAAAATGGCCATGGTCTTCAAGGCTGGAACCGCGGTCACCACCAGGTCCACCGGTTTCTGAAGATCGGCCAGCGCCGGGTACGCTTTCAGGCCCAGAATTTCTTTCGAATGCGGGTTAACAGGGTATATTTTGCCTTGATACCCAAGGCGCAGAAGATTTCGCATAAGCTGAAAATTCATCTTGAAAGGGTTGTTTGTGGCGCCGACCAGGGCGATGGACTCGGGATTAAAAAACTTGTCCAAAAAATGATCTACAGTGTTCACTATTCCATCCTTTCAGCATTGGGGCCGCATGAGAGCATCCGATCAGCATTGGGGCCGCATGAGAGCATCCGATCAGCATTGGGGCCGCATGAGAGCATCCGATTTATACAGGTCGCGTATGGCGATCCGTCCATCCGTCTCAGAGTTGCACGCGCACATACAGATATCTACTGAAACTTCAGCGCTCCGCCAGGCGTTGCGGCTCAAGGGATTTGAAGTGAGTCTGAGGGATCCGCTCCGGCGGATTAGAGTTCCCTCAGCAAACACTAGTTCAGGATGACCAATGCGTCCACCACAATGGGCCGGTCTCCGGATATGATGACCGGGTTAAGGTCGATTTCCTTTATGGCGTCATGCTCGAGCCCGATTCGCCCCACAGAAATCAGAATATCGACCAGAGCATTCAGATCTACGGCCTCCAGGCCGCGCACGGCCTCCAGGATCCGACATCCTTTGATCTCTTTCATCATTTCCAGAGCGTCCTTCTTCTCCAAGGGAGCCACCCGAAAGGAAACGTCTTTCAGGATTTCAGTGAAAATTCCTCCCAGACCAAACATCACGCACGGACCGAACTGGGGATCGCGAATCAGACCCACCACCAGCTCTCGTTGCCCTCGGACCATCTCCTGGATCAGAATGGATCCGGCTTGGCCGTTCATGGTCCGGACAATCTCCTCGAAGGCTCGCTCGGCTTCCTGATCGTTCCGGATGTCCATCCGGATGAGCCCTTTTTCGCTCTTGTGCCGGACGTCAGGCGAGCACCCTTTCAGCACCAGGGGATATCCTATTTCGCGGATCGCGGCCCTGAGTTCCTTGATATCATGAATCAGAACCTCTCTAGTGACCGGTATTTCATAATGATCCAGAAGCTGCTTGGACTCGTATTCGCTTAGACTGGACCTACCCTCACGTACGGCTTGTCCTATGAGTTCCATTTGTCTCTCCCCATGTCGAAAAACCTGAATCCACTTTTTGTTCTCAGGCGTTGCTGTAAAAAGAGGTTCGCCTTCTGCGGTAACGTTTCGTTTGAAACGCGACACTCTGTTAAGGTTACCCGAAGCTGTAAATCATAAAAAATCGGTTGAGTATGGCGTTATTCGATCTTCTCATCTCTCTTTCCGGGATGTTTTCCCATGTTTCGAGAGATCTGTGACGCTGTTTCCACCGTCAACCGGCCCAATGCATCGACATCCTTCAGCTCGAAACTGAGTATGGTAGCCGCAATGCTTAAACCACCGGCCACATCATCCTTGAAATCGTAAATCGGGGCGGCCACCCGTCGCACACCTTTTCTAAGTTCCTGATCTTCGAAGGCAAACCCTTTTTCTCGGATGTTCTGAAGTTCTTCCTCGAGCCGGTCGAGATCGGTAATGGTGTGTTCCGTGACCTTCGGCAATCCGATTTTTTGGAGCACGCTTCGCCTCTTCTCCGGATCCATGTGGGCCAGGTAGACTTTGCCGACGGAAACGGCATGGAGGTATGGAAAAGCGCTTCCCACCCGCGAGTAGAGACGAACGCCTTCCGTGCCCTCGATCTGTTCGATAAGGATGAGCTGATCCCTGTCGAAGGTGCTGAGTTCGATGGTTTTGCGCGTTGTCTGAGCCAACTGTTGCATGCTCGGCCATGCCAGAGATCTCAACTGGATTTTGTCCTTAAGCCGATGGCCCAGATAGAGCAGCCGCATTCCCAGGCGGTAGCCGCCTCTCGGCCCGATACGATCGAGGACCCCCCTGTCGCAAAGGGTATGAAGTATCCGGATGAGCGACTGCCTCGGGATCCGTGTTTGCTCGAGGATTTCCGAGAGCGACAGATCCCGCTCCGCGGACGCCATGAGTTCGATGACATCCATGGCGCGATCCACAGCCGGGGCATGCCGGGAAGTTTTTGTATCAAGAACCATATATGGTATCCTTTTGTTCATATATGGTATTATAAAAGACCGGCCGGCCTGTCAAGTCATTCCAAGACCCACTCCAAAAAATCCGCCGCCTTCAGCGGCCGTGCAGCCATCCCAAACTGTAACGATTCAAAAAAGAATTGTGTTTGCAGTTTTTGGGCTTTACTATGTCAAAAAATCACGAAAGCGACTCGCCGTGGTGCGAAGAGAGGCTTACGCGTGACACAACCGGCTTAACTGCGCAGCAAGGAGCTTCGCGGTATCCTCCTTCCAACCGGTTCAACTTATGAACGCGGGCCAAACGAACGGTACGCAAGGAGAGAATGCTTTTGAAACCTGTTGGAATTATAGCTAATCCGGCCTCAGGTAAAGACATCCGACGCTTGGTGGCCTATGGTTCGGTTTTTGACAACAATGAAAAGGTCAACATCGTGCGAAGGGTGATCCTCGGCCTGGACTCGCTGGGAGTTCGCAACGTCTTCTTCATGCCGGACTTTTACGGCATCGGGATTCGGGCCATGGACGGACTGGACGTGTCCCTCGAAGTTTGCTTCCTGCAGATGGAGCCCGAAGGAACGCAGGACGATTCGACCCGGGCCGCCCAGCTCATGAACGAGCTGGGGGTGGCCTGCATTATCACTCTGGGCGGCGACGGCACGAACCGGGCCGTGGCCAAGACCTGCCGGAATACACCTGTCCTGCCCATATCCACGGGGACCAACAACGTGTTCCCTGCTGTGGTGGAAGGCACACTGGCCGGTATCGCCGCGGGCGTTACCGCGCTGAATTCGGCTTCCGATCCGTCGTTCGTCAAGCGGGTTCCGCGACTTGAAATCCGGCGGAGCGCCCAACTCGTGGACATGGCCCTGGTGGACGTAGTCGTGTCCGAAGCCGGTTTTATTGCATCCCGGGCCTTGTGGGACGTCTCGAAAATCCGGGAGATTTTCCTGGCCAGGGCGGAACCCGAAAACATCGGGTTCTCCTCCATAGGCGGACTCCTTTGCGGATTGACCTCGGACTCGGGAAAGGGCGTGCATATTATCATTGGTGAAGGAAATTGCAGGGTCAAAGCCCCCATTGCCCCGGGTCTGATTCGCACGGTCCCCATAAAGCAATTCCGAGTTTTCGAGCCGGGCGAGGAAATCCCTATTTCTCAAACCCCCGCCATGATTGCCGTGGATGGCGAACGAGAGTTGGTTGTCAAACAAGGAGATCGGTTATCCGTGGCCTTGAACCTCGAGGGCCCCCGGGTAGTAGATATCGCCCTGGCTCTGAGACAAGCCTCGGACAAGGGTCTTTTCTTTGAACCTCAATAGCAGGGAGACGGATCATGGAACTACCAAAGGAAAAGCTTCTTGAGATGTACAAAACCATGGTGGCCATCCGGGGATTCGAGGAGTCCCTTGCCGATGCGGTCACCGACGGAACTCTTCCGGGTTTCGTCCATCTTGGCGTAGGTCAGGAGGCTGTCCATGTGGGAGTCTGCTCCGGCCTCCGGTCCACGGATTGGATATCCAGCACGCACAGGGACCACGGTATGATCCTGGCCCGTGGAGCGGATATCAAGCGCATGCGGGCCGAAATCTTCGGCAAGGCCACGGGTTACTGCAAAGGCAAAGGCGGCTCGATGCACCTGGCGGCCTTTGACAAACGGGCTCCCGGCTGTAACGGCATTCTAGGACCCAGCCAGACCATCAACAATGGTATAGCCCTTGCCTTGAAAAAAGAGGGAGCGGGCAACATCGCCGCCGTAATTTTCGGAGATGGTGCGGCCCACAGAGGAGAGTTCCATGAAGCCCTCAACCTCGCGGCCTGTTGGAAACTGCCGGCCCTGGCCATTTGCGTGAACAACCAGTTCGCCATCAGCACCTGCGTTGACGACGTCTGCGCCGTCGAGGACATTGCCGCGCGCGCGGCGGCTTACGGTATTCCGGGTTTGGTTGCGGACGGCAATGATGTCATGGCTGTGTATGAAGCGGTCTCCGAAACGGCTAAATCCATTCGCGAGGGAAAGGGGCCGGCTCTTATCGAGCTGAAAACCTCCCGCTGGCGCGGGCATTTCGAGGGTGATCCCCAGCCGTACAGGACACCCGAACAGATCCTGGAAGACAAGAAAAAAGATCCCATCGCGCGTTTCGCCGGCCAACTGCTCGAACAGGGAGTGGCCACGGAAGTAACGCTGCAGGCCCTGAAGAAAGAAGCGGACCAGGAGCTCCAGGAAGCCATCGATTTTACGGACAGGAGTGCGTATCCTTCGGAGGAGGAGATGTTTACCGATCTGTTCTATGAGGAAGGGAGGAACGTCTGATGCGTGAAATCACATTTATCGAAGCCATAAGGGAAGCTCTTCGTCACGAAATGAGCCTGGACGAGAACGTTTTCGTTTTTGGCGAAGATGTGGGCGGTTTCGGCGGTTGTTTCGGAGTGACCGCCGGCCTTTATCAGGAATTCGGTCCCGATCGCGTATTGGACACACCCATATCCGAGTCGGCTATCATGGGAGCCGCCGTCGGGGCCGCGCTCATGGGACTGAAACCCGTTCCGGAGATCATGTTCATCGATTTCACCACGGTCTGCTTCGACTACCTCACGAATCAGGCGCCCAAAGTGCGGTACATGTGTGGAGGCCAGGTCAAGAAACTGCCGCTGGTGGTCCGCACCACTTCCGGCGGCTGGATCCGGGCGGCGGGCCAGCACTCCCAATCTCTCGAAGGATGGTTCACGCAGGTACCCGGCCTGAAAGTGGTTATGCCCTCGACCCCCAATGACGCCAAAGGATTGTTGCTGGCTTCGCTCCGCGATAATAATCCCGTCCTTTACATCGAAGAAAAGGCTCTTTACGGAACCGCGGGGCCCGTTCCGGAGGAAGAATACCTGATCCCCCTGGGCAAGGCTGAAGTGAAGAAGGAAGGCAGCGACGTAACTTTGATCTCGTATGCGCTCATGCTGCACAAGTGCCTCGAGGCGGCCGAGCAATTGGCCGGAGAAGGCGTTAACGCCGAGGTGATCGATCTGAGAACTCTGTCTCCTTTGGACCATCATACGCTGGCCGCCAGCGTGCAGAAGACCCACAAAGCCGTGGTGGTTCAAGAGGCGTACGAAATGGCCGGCGTGGCTGGGCAAGTAGTCAAGAGCATTATGGACCATTCCTTTGACTATCTGGATGCCCCGGTCAAGACCGTTGCTGCTTTGGACACCATTATTCCTTTCAGTCCGCCGCTGGAAGACGCCATGCTTCCGAGCACGGGAAAAGTGGTCCAGGCGGTAAAAGAGATTCTGGGCTGACCGCTTGGTGGAATGGAATTCAAGCACGCGGAGGTCGCATCGACCTCCGCTACTCCGGCTTTACTAAAGACCCTAATTCAATGAGGAAGCAGAAAAGTGGCCGTCAAAATCAAGATGCCCAAATGGGGCCTCACCATGAAAGAAGGAAAGATCACCAAATGGCTCAAGAAAGAAGGTGATCGCGTCAAAAAAGGGGAGCCGCTGTTTGAGGTTGAAACCGAGAAAATCACGAACCTGGTCGAATCCACGGCCGAAGGGATCGTGTTTCAGATTGTAGCGCCCGCAGGGGCCACCGTGCCCATCGAAACCGTCGTGGCCGTGGTCGCCGGGGAAGGTGAGCAACCCGAGCGCATCGAAGGCGTACCGGCAGCGGCCGAGGCCGTAACCCCTGCTGCGGAGACGGTTCGAGGGGCGCAGCCGGAGAAACCTCGGGAGGCCAAATTCGTTCGGGCCAGTCCTGCGGCGCGCCGCCTGGCCAAGGAACTCGGAGTGGATCTGGCTTCGGTTACCGGATCCGGTCCCGACGGAAGAGTCAGCGAAGAGGACGTTAAAAAATTCCACGAGGAAGGTCCCCCGGCGCCCAAGATCACGCCTTTGGCCGAGGAGATGGCGAAACAGGCGGGACTGGACATCTCGACCCTCACGGGAACCGGCGAAGGAGGCAAGATTACCAGGGAAGACGTCGCGCGGGCTCTGGAAGCGAAAGCGCCGGAAAAAGAAGCCGCGCCCGTCAGGTCCATCCCCTTATCCGGCATGCGCAGGGCCGTTGCTCAAAACATGCACGCCAGCCTTCACAACACGGCCCAGCTGACCACCTTTGTGGAAGTGGACGTGACGGAGATGGTCCGGTTCCGGAACAAGATCCGGGAGGAATACAAGAACGACCCATCGGTGAAGGTTTCCTTCAACGATATCATCGTAATGGCCACCTCCCGGGTCCTCAAACGCTTTCCCATTATGAACTCGACGCTGGTGGGGGAAGAAATACTGCTCCACGACGCCGTGCATATGGGCGTGGCTGTGGCGTTGCCCGACGGACTGATCGTACCCGTGCTCCGAAACGCGGACAAGAAAGGACTTCTTCAGATTGCACGGGAAGTCAGGGAATTGGCTCGCAAGGCCCGGGAAAGCGCTTTGACTGTCGAGGAAGTGACCGGAGGTACATTCACCATCACCAATGTGAGCATGTTCGAGGTGGACGGCTTCACGCCCATTCTGAAGCCCCCCGAGACCGGCATACTGGGCGTGGGTCGAACCAAGGATAAGCCGGCCGTGTACAATGGAGCAATCGCGATTCGAACGATGATGTTTCTGAGTCTTACGTTTGACCATCAAGTGGCGGATGGCGCACCGGCCTCCGATTTTCTACAGACCCTGGCCCGGCATCTCGAGAATCCCTCCTTGATTCTGGCCTGACGCATGGAAAAAATGATCTGACCTGTGAGGTGACAGCATGTACGATGTGGTGGTTATTGGCGGGGGGCCCGGCGGATACGCAGCGGCGATCCGAGTTTCCCAACTGGGAGGAAAAGTAGCTCTGGTCGAGGCCGGGGAAATGGGCGGGACGTGCGTGAACCGAGGCTGTATTCCCACCAAGGTGTGGCACAATGCCGCTGCAATGCTTCGTTCCTTCCGCATGGCCGAGGCTTTTGGAATCAAGTGCTCTGTGGAAGGGCTCAACCTGACGGACCTCCGCGCCAGGAAAGAAGGGGTCGTGAGCGATATCCGAATGGGAATGGAGGCGCTCCTCGCCAATAACGGCATCGAGGTTTTCAAAGGGCGCGCTGCGCTGCGAAATCCCCGCGAGATCGATATAGACGGAAAAAAACTAGAAACCCGAAAGACCATTCTGGCCACGGGCAGCAGCCTTGCCGTACCGGATATTCCAGGCATCGAGGAAGCCGCCATGGGAACGGATCAG
>Ga0209164_1004928_pt1 | contig 11608 bp, 7 predicted proteins | sample MTBNYHSulfiMetaG_FD_187458 | JGI IMG/M metagenome (GOLD analysis project Ga0209164, IMG submission 187458) | Enrichment culture microbial communities from rom New York Harbor, USA that are MTBE-degrading - MTBE-NYH (New York Harbor Sulfidogenic)... | ecosystem: Environmental > Aquatic > Marine >... | reverse complement strand
AGGACGCTTCATCCTCTTGCAGAATCCAGTAGTAATAGCTGCCGTAAAACGGGCTTTCTTCTCCTTCCAGGAATCGGACCTCGATCTCCAGCTCGGGCCGAACAATCAACTGGGCGGGAAGGCTCAGAACCTCTTCGCTCCAGCGCCAGGGATTCGGGCTGAGCTTCCACTGCTGGAAGAAAGCTCCATCGATATTGACGGCCACCGTCGCGACAAAACGGCCCGGGATCCCGCTGATGTCGGCCGTTCGCAGAATGAGCCGGGCCGGGCGAGCGGGGTCGAGGTTGCGCAGCCGGAAGCGCTCTCCTCCCCGGTGTTGCCGCCCGGCGTCGACGACGGCCCAATCGAGTCGATCCTCGCCCGCGTAGTGATAGACCAGATTCGCCTGAAGATCAGCCGGCCTTTTCCGCTCGGGACCGGACAGGAGAGTATAGTCGTGCCCGGCTTCGCTTGCGAGATCGGCCACGTCGAGCCGGTCTCGAATGTTCCAGCCGGGCATGAGCGACAGGCGCTTGGGCTCATCGCCGCTGCCGACCCAATCCCAACGTGCCCGGTAAACCTTCTTCTCGTAGCCGCTGGTGTAAGGATCGTCGATCGAAAAAAGCTCTTCGCCGAACAGGCCGATGTTTTTGTAGGAAGGAAACCAGCGCGGGAAAACGCAATAGTAATCGAAGCGTTCCTCGTCGGGAAGCTGCTCCAGGTATTCCGCCAGCGCGCCGTAGCCGACGCGGAAGGGGAGCGTTGTGCCGCGCGTGGTCAAGCCGACCAGGTCGAAGAAGCGCCGCTCGGAAGCGTAGGGCAGGATGCCGGCATCGTTGATCGCGATGCGGGCCTGCTCGGGAAGATGGTCATCGATCCACTGGGCCAACTGGAAATGTTTCTTATAGTGGATGCCGCTCTCTTGCCCGTACTGGTTCGCCCAGAAGAGGAGATGCGCACCTTGGGTGATGACGAACAGCGCCGCCAGGACGCGAAAGACCCAAGGGGCAGAGCGGCTTCGAAACGCCGATGCGATCCTCGACAGGCCTCCCGCGACGCCGACGAACAGCAAAGGAAACAGGGGCAGGAGATAGCGCCAGTGATGATCATTATAGCAGTACAGCGTTGCCACCGCGGCCATCGTCGCCCCCAGTGCGAGAAACATCCACGGGTGAATCGAGCGGAGGAAGGCCTGCCATTGGCGTCGGCTGAAGATTGCCACTGTCGCCATCAGGAAAAGCAGCAGCGTGCCGGGCGGGAGATAGGCCGACAGGAGATGGCGCGGGGCCTGCGGCCTCAGCCCGAGCAAGGTTTCTCCCGCCTCGGGGCTGAGGCCGAGCAGGAAGAGAACGATGTGCTGAAAGTGCGTCCAGCTGGTTTTCACGTTCGGCCACCAGAAGGGATTGGACGGCGCAAACTCGCTCTTGGCCAACAGCCCGGCCGAGGTCGTCTCCCCCGTCAGGAGCCAGTTCAAAGCCGGCTGGAAGAGGTAGGCTGCCACAGGCAGCAGAAGCATCCACCGCCCGCCCCAAGGTTCTCTCTCCTTGCCGCGTTCACGCAAGAGACGTTGCGCGAGAACGCAGCCGGTCAGCAGCAGCGCGAGAATCGAGCCTTCCGGCCGGACCAGGCAAAGCAGCGCAGCGGCTACCATGAGCCGCCTGAAGCCTTCGCCGCTCGAAGCCCACTGATGATACAGCCGGGCGGTGACCAGCAGCAGGCAAGCGAACAGGGCGATCTCCATCTGGCTGAACGCCCCCCAGAGAAAGGCGCCGGAGGAAAGGCAGAAGACGACGGCTGCGATCCCGGCTTCTTTATCGTAAAGCGCCCGAGTCAGCCGGTACAGCTCGAACAAGCCGAAGTAAAGCAGGAACAGGTTCAGCCCGGCGGCCGCCGTCAGCAGGTTCATCCCGTCGAGGCCGAGCAGCGCAGGCAGCGCCAGCAGGTGGACGTAAAGCAGACTGGTCGCGCCCGTGGTCGGGGGATCGCCCGGCTGATAGCGGAAATAATCGCCCCGGGCGATCTGTTTCGCGTATTGCAGGTGAATGAAAGTATCGTCGAGCGGGGCCGAACGGTGGCCGTCGGTGAACGCCATCATGCGCAGGGTGAACAGACAGAAGGCAAGAGCCACCCCGGCGGCGAGCGGCCAGGAAAGCAGCGGAGCGGCGCGTTCGGCCAGGCGGGACAAAATGGGCTACTCCGGGGCTGGCGACGCGGGATGCAGCTGGCCGTCGCGATCGAGTATCCAGGCTTGTCCCTGGGGGTCGAACTCCAGGTCGATCATCCGATCTTCGAGCTGGTAGGCTCCGCATCGCAGCGGGGTCGCTTCGCCCAAAGCGTGAACGCCGCCGAAACCGTCGAGGAGGTAGCCGCTACCAGCGCCGGTCAGGCAGAGATCCCGGGCGATATCCCAACCGAACGGTTCCGGCAAGCCTTTCGTCGGGACGTGGCCGAAGGTGGCCAGCCGGCCATGGCTTCGAAGGATGACGTAGCCTTTTCCATCCGGCGCGACTTCAAGGTCCACCGCCTCGCCGGAGCCTCGATGCCTTCGGTCATCCCCGCGGTGGCGGGCCGAGCCGAAGGTGTAGACGCGGCCGAACCGATCGAGAAGGTAATAGCCCTGGCCGTCCGGCGCGAGTTCGATGTCCACAAAGATCGAAAACGGGCGCTCAGCATCGCCGTGATGTGGTCTGGCGGAGCGCGGGACTCCAGCGAGGCGCTTGCCGGTGACATTTCCGTTTTCGTTGAGGGCGAGGATGGCGCTTCGGCCGGGGATGAACTCGAAGGCCACATAGGGGGAGAAGGGGCGGCCTGCGTCCATTGTTTCCTCGCCCGTGAGGGGGTTGAGCAAGGCTCCGCCGGCGCTGTAGAGCACTTTCGGCTGCCCGTCCTTGGGGTCCCATTCCAGATCAACGGGAAGCGGGTTGCCCAGTTTGGATTGCAGCAGGTTTTGGATCTTCTCCGTCGGGTCGGTTCGCTTGCGGAAGTTCTCCGTGAGGACGATGCCGTTGTCGCTGTAAATGACTTTGTGGCCGTGCTGTTCGATGGCCTGCTGGAGGCCTTCGAGGTATTCGTTCCAGGAGCGGGTCAGCCAGCGGTGGTCGTGCAGGTTGAGCAGGATAAAATCGCTATCGAAGTAAGCGCCGCCCCACCAGAGGAAGATCCCCCGGCGATGAGAGAAATGGGGCAGCAGCGCCATGGTCGTGGTCAGCTCGGCCTCGGGCGGGATCATTTTCGCGGCCCGGCGCAGTTGCGGCGCGTTGCCCGGCTCCTCCCAGCTGTAAACTTCAAAATGGGGCGGGCGGATCTTCGTCGTCAGCGGATTGAAGACCAGAAACGCCAGGAGGCAGCCGGTCGGCAGGACCCAGAAAAGCCTTGGAATGACGGGACGAAAGTCTCTGCTCCAGGGCAGGCGTCTCCAGCCCTGGCCTGCCTGGAGCCGGTCCAGGCCGCCGATCGCGCTGAGAAACAGCCAGGGGATCGCCGGAGCGTTGTACTGATAATACAGGCTGTGCTGATTGACGTTGTTCGACAACAGGTTATACGCCAGCACCGGCAAGGCCGGTAGCAGCAGGCGGGGGCAAAGCAGGCACAATCCTGCCAAAGGCCAAAGCAGATTCCAGAGGTAGAGCAATCTTTCCGACGAGCCGAACAGGTGGGTCAGGATCCTCGCCGGCTCGCGAACACAAAGCAAAAGCAGTTGCCCGGGGGTTTCGGCGAGATCGCCGTACCGGAGGAGCGTGTCGGAAGGCCCTCCTCGAAAGTGAGGAATGATGTGGAACAGGGCGATCCACGACCAGCCGAACCCGACGAGGATGAACAGAAGCCCCCGCCGCCGGGTTCGCTCGCAGAGCAGCAAGGAGATTCCCCAGAAGCCGATGACAATTCCTATCTGCTCTTTCGACAACAACGCTAAAAGTGTCAACAGGTATCCCCAATGCGGTTTCTTTCGTTCGAAACACAGCGCCGCAAAGAGAAACAGAGGGACGACAGCGACCTCGGGATGAAAGTCAAACCGGTTGATGAATCCCAGCGCGGGATAGAGCAGATAGGCCAGCGCGACCGCGGGGCCGGCCCAGGGCTGTTTCAGCTTCTCCGCGGCGAACGCCGCCAAGGGAAAGGCCCCGAGGGCCAGCAGGAGCGTTTGGGCGATCAGGATGATGCGCACGTCTTCCCACAGCAAATAAAGCAAGCTGAACAGCGGAATGGTCAACGTGATGTGGTCGCCCAGGTAATGCGGGGTTTCGATAGAAGAAGCGAACGCCCGGCCGTGAATCGTGTTCCAGAGGACATTGTCCTGGATGCCGAGGTCCAGGGCGGAGGAGTTGAAGCGGTTGTGGCGGCCGATGGCGTAGACCGAGAAGACGACAATGTAGCTGGCCACAAACAGCTTGACGCAAAGCCGTTCTTTCGGGCTCATCAGGGCTTCTCACCGGCGAGATAGAGTGCTTGTAATCTAACAGAAGCGGCGCGCAGGGTCAAAACGAGCGGGCGTTTGACAGAGAGTCGCCGGCCTTTCTATAATCCCCGGGTCTTGGGGAGGCGGCTGCGCGCCGCCCGAGCCGTATAAGGAGTCGCCGGCCTGTCTGTGAATCCATCACCTTCCACCCAGCCTGATAAGCGTCGAGACCTTACCCCTCTGTTGCTCTTTGGATTGTGCCTGCTGGTGTACGGCAACACCGCCTGGAATCAGCTCCTGTTCGAGGATCGGACGCTGACGACGGGGAACCCCGAGTTTGCGAAAGGGATTTATCTCGGCGAACTGTTTCATCCGGGCTATTTCCTTTATGCCCAGGCGCGAGCCTACCGGCCGGTGGCCACCGCCACTTACCTGCTGGATTATGCCCTTTGGGGCAGGAATCCTGCGGGTTACCACCTGAGCAATGTGGCCTTTCACTTTCTGGCGGCCTGGGGGTTGTATGTTTTCATCGCTCTGTTGTTTCGGAAGAAGTTTCCAGCTCTGGCGGCAGGGGTCTTGTTCGCCCTGCACCCGGCGGGGGCCGAGGCGGTCTGCGGGGTCGCCTACCGGGCCGATCTCCTGGCGGCGGGATTCGGCTTCTGGGCGCTGGCCGCTTATGTTCGGGGCCGTGGCTTAGCAATAGACACAAGGGATGAGCAAAAGGAGAGGCCGGCCGGCAGAGGACTTTGGGTTGCGTTGTCTCTGGCTCTCTTTCTGCTGGCGCTGTTCAGCAAGGAGTCGGCTTTGGGGTTGCCTGTGTTGGCTGTGTTGATCGAGGCGGCCGCCGATTCTTTCCCGCGCAGAATACGCCAGGCTGCCTTACCCTTGCTTGGTTTGTCGCTTGTGGTGGCCTTCTATGCTTATGTCCGGTTTCATCTTCTGGTCAGTCCGGAGGAAATCCCCGCGCAGTTTCAGGGATGGAACCGCCAAGTGGCGCTCTTCACCGGCCTGGTGACGGTCCTGAGGTATGTTCAGCTTCTGGTACTGCCGGTCCAGCTCTCGGTCGGCTGGGGCGCGGAGCCGATCCCCTCGCTGTTTCAATCGGTGGCGCTGCTGGGATTGGTGTTTTGGATGGTCTTGATCGGTTTAGTGGTTTGGTCGCTCAGAAAAGCGCCTGGTTATTTTGTGGCCGGGGCCTTGTTTATCGTGGGGCTGTTGCCGGTGGTGGGAGGGTGGCCTTTGGAACAGCCGGTCGCCGAGCGGTATCTGTATCTGCCGGTGGCCGGCTTCGGCCTGGCGGTCGCTCTGTTGATCGGCAGCAAGGTGCCCCGTTCGCTGCGGATTCTCGTTCTGGTGATCCTGTCGTTTCTGTATGGGGCGAGGACGCTGGCCCGGACCTTCGACTGGCGGGATGAGCTGTCCCTGTGGCGTTCGGCGCAGCAGGTCGCTCCGGACTCAGCCGCGGTGCAAAGCCGGCTGGCGGTCGCCTTGTGGCGAACCGGACTTCGCAACGAGGCTGAGCGAACCTTGCGGCAGGCGCTGAAGGCCGACCCGGAGGAGTTCGAGGCCCGCTTCTGGTTCGGGCTTTTCTGCCTCGAACAGGGGATGGGCGACTCGGCCGCCAGTCATCTCAGGAAGGCGGTCGAGCTGCGGCCGAATCATGCGAACGCCCGGCTGGCTCTTGGACAGACTCTGGAGGCTTTGGGACAAGCCTCCGAGGCCGAGCAGCAATACCTGCGCATGCTCGAGCGGAATCCGCGCGATCCGCAGGCCTTGTATCGCCTGGCGGCATTGAAGCATCAAAGGGGCGATAGGACGGCGGCGGATTTCTATTGCCGGCAGGTGCTTCAGGTCAAGCCTGATCAGAAGGAGGCCCTGGTCCTCCTGGCACAGATCTATGGCGAGGGGAGGCATTATTCCCAAGCGGCGCAGATCCTCGAACAAGTGGTGCAGCTGGACCCCGAGGCGACGACTTCGCTGTTCAACCTCGCCTATTCTTATCGGCAGTTGGGAGAACAGGGCAAGGCCCGACAGGTGTTCCAGCGGCTGCTGGCCCGGGAGCCGAACAACGCGCGGTTGTGGTTGGAGAAGGCGGACAACGAGCGCTTGGCGGGCGATCTCGAGCAGGCGCTGGCCGACGCCCGGCGGGCACTCGAACTGCAAGCGGGCTATGAGGAGGCTGAGCGCTTTCTGGAGATGTTCACCCCGTCCGAAGCGCCGGCGGCGATCCCTTCGGCGACCACTGTCCCCGAGGCGACTGGAGGCCTTGAGGATGTAGAGGTGGACCGAGGTCGAAGCCTCGAGGACGGAAGCGAAAACCGAAGCCTCGAGTAAGGGCGGCGAAGCCGGCCTGTATCGAGAGGCGAGGGACGGGACCGGGACCACCTCCTGAAGAAGGTGTCTGAGGGGGGTGCCGGCTGAAGCCCGGCAACGCCGGCGATAATAAAGAGCGAGGCTTCAGCTCGCTCTTCAGGTTAGACACCGGATTCATTCGGTGGCGGCTGCTGTCGGTAGGCTGCCGAGTAAGTAGGTCCGCCGAGCCGAGGCGGCCCCGTCGTTCTTCAGCGCCCGGGGGCCACGCTCGGCTCGCGTGGCCTACTGGATGTCTCGCACAGCCGGGGACAATGCATCCTATCGCCGGGGGATGAGTGCTGCTTCCTCGGCGGTGGGGGAGGCGGCTGCCCTCTCGCCGGCCTGTTGCTTCAGAATCCGGACATCTTCATTTGTGCAGCGCAGTTCATACACACTGCCCTCCCGGTCAATGGCCACCGGTTTCCGATAGCGGAATGCGGAAGGCGGCGAGAGGCGAAAGCGGCGCTCGCGCTTCCACCCGTCGGGATGATACCGGGAGACTCTCCATTCCGGGAGGTCGTTCCTCTGGATTTCGATGCCGAGGTAGATTTCCCCGCTCTTCAGCTGGCCGAGAAACCTCACCGACTGAATCGCTCCCCCTTCGATGATCGGGAACTCGATCCGGGTATTCCTCCACCGCACCTGTTTCTGCCGGGGCCTGCCGGTGTCCTGCACCTCCAGGGTGAGGAGGGGGGCATCATATTGAGGGTCCAGGGCGATATCCCGACCACTGCCGTCCCGAAGGAACACCTTGCCCCGCAGGTCCTTGCCCAGGAAGCTCATCCCGCCGCTGGCCCCGAGGATGTTGCCCGACAGCCGGAGCTGGCTTCCGTTCAGGAGATCAATTCGGTTGACAGCCGGGCGCGCCAGATCGAGCAGAAACAGAAACCGGTTCGCCTCGATTTCGATCTCTGCATACCCGGCGGAAGGAAACTCGTTGGGAATCTGGCCGAGCAGCTCGCCCTCGAAGTTGTAAGCAATCACCCGGCCGCCGCCCCAGGTGTCCAGGACAAACAGCCGCCCGTCCTCGGCGATACAGAAGCTTTGAGGTCCTTGGCGTCCGCCCTGGGGCAGGAAGAAGGCGCTGTATTGGCCGTCGCCCAAGCCCCAGGGAGCCACAATGAGATTCATCGCGCCGGAGCAGGGTACGCTCACCAGCGTCAGCAGGACGGCTGTAACCCGCAGGGACTTCATCGGTACTTCCCGGTCGGCCGCTTCGAGTTCGGCCAAGAATAAGCCCCTCTTATACCATAATCCGGCAGGGCATAACAACTGCTCGGCAGTCCCGGCGAGGAGTAAAAAAGAGTCGTTTCCCCGGGGAATCAATGGTACGATGCTGGAAGCATTCCGGGGGAGGCTGGGAGAGTCTTGCAGGCACACTCGGCGACAGTCCAGTCGCGATTCCTGATGGTTTTGCTGGCGGTGCTGCTGGCGCTTGGATTCGCTCTGGGCGCGCTGCTCGGGGGCTGGCCGCTCTATGCCCTTGCCAGTGGAGCGCTGATCGCCCTGTTGGTCCTGGTGCGCTTTGAGGCCTCGCTGTGGATCCTGCTGGTTGCCCTGCTGGCTTTTTCGGTTGAATTACCCATCCCCGGCACGAGCGCCGAGCTGGTCATCCCGACCGAGGTGCTGATTCCGGTGCTTCTTGGGGCGGCCGCCGTGGGCGTGTTTCTCAAGGGGCAGTTCACCTGGACGCGCAGCCGGCTCAACGCCCCGGTTCTGCTGTTCATTCTCTGCACTTGGGCGACGCTCATCGTGAGCCGGGACCGGGCGGTGACTCTTAAAGCTCTGCTGCGGGACGGCTCCTGCTTCCTGGCGGGTTACCTGCTGATTCGTCGCTACCTGACGACGAAGGCGCGGCTGCGGGTGCTGCTGCTGGCCTGCGCCTTTGCGACGACGCTGGTGACCTTGTACGGGCTTTACACTCAATTCATCGAGGGGGTGGCGATCTACCAGGACATCGCCCAGCCGTTTTTCAAGAATCATTGTATCTATGCCGCTTTTCTGGCGATGAACTTCGCCGTGATAGGCGCCTTTGTTCTGGCTTATCCCCGCTCCCGGCTGCGGTCGGCCGGGTTCGCACTGCTGGGGTTGTGGGGATTTGCGATCGCGATGACCTTCGTGCGCGGGGCATGGATTTCCCTCGTGGCGCTGGCGGCCTTTTACGCCTGGCTGGAGCGGCGGCAGATGAATCTGAAGCTGGCCGTTGTCGTTGCAATGCTGATCATTGTGGCGGTCGCTGTCGTGGGCGGCTTGCAGTTAGCGCCCCTGTTCGCTGAGCGGATGGAACACCTGACCGATGTGTCTTACGTCACGAACTACGACCGCATTGATCGGTGGATGGCCGCCTTGACGATTTTCCGGGATCATCCGCTGCTGGGGGTCGGCTGGGGCCGCTATGGCGACGAGTACTTTCGGTATATCTATTACCTTGACACCTACAGTGTAGACATCCGGATGGGGGCGCACAGCCTTTATCTGGAGGTGCTGGCCGAGAGCGGGGTGCTCGGGGCGGCGGCCTTTGCCCTGATGATTCTGTTTTTTGTTCTGGAAGCGCGGCGGTTGCGCCGCCGGTGCGCGGATCGGTTTCTTCGAGCGGCCTTGACGGGGGTGCTGGGGGCGATGGTAACCTATCTGGTCCATGCCGTGGTGAACAATCTGGGTCCTTCGGACAAGATCGGGCTTTATTTCTGGGTGTTGTTGGGGTTGGTGCCGGTGGTGGGTCGCCTGATGGAGCAAGGGCAGGAGGCGGCCGGGGAGGGTCTGCGAGGGAATGCGCGTACTGATCATTGATAAGACGGGGGGGCTGGAGACTGCCCGGGAACGGTTTGTCCAGCTGGCGCGCTATAGCGATGTCGAGCTCCACGTGCTCGCCCCTCGCCACTGGATGGAACATGGCCTGCCCGTGGATGCCGCGCAGGTTCAGCCGGCCGGTTATACGCTTCACACCGGGCGCGTGGGATGGAAGGGGTACTACGCTCGCGGATTCTATGTGACGGGGCTTCTGCGGGCTTTCGCCCGGAGCCGGCCGGATATCGTTCACCTGCTCGAGGAGCCTTGGTCGTTTTTTGCCTGGCAGGCGGTCTGGGCGGCCAGGCTGCTCGCGCCCCGCAGCAAGTTGATCTTCTACACTTGGGAGAATATCTACCGCGACTTCAACTACCCCTCCCGCATTTCGTTTCTGCAAAGGCGCATTGATCGGCGGCTGCACCGGCGGAGCGCGGCGGCGATGTGTGCGACCGAGCAGGCGCGTTCGGTGCTCGAACTGAAGGGATTTCAGGGAACCATCGAGGTGATTCCCTACGGGGTGGACACGCCCTTTCTGGCCGAGCGCATCGAGCCGGCCCTGCCCCCGGGAGGAGGCCCCTTCCGCCTGGGCTACGTCGGTCGCTTTCTCAAGATGAAAGGCCTGGACATTCTGATCGAGTCGCTGAGCCGGGTCGGGGACTGCGAGCTGGTTCTCATCGGCGCCGGCGATTGGGAAGAGCCGATGCGGGCGATGATCGCCAAGAAGGGCCTGGAGAAGCGGGTTCGCATCCTATCTCCTCTGCCTCGGGACAAGGTGCCCTCCTACCTGGCCTCGCTGGACGCGCTCGTGTTGCCTTCGCGGACGACGGAAGGCTGGATGGAGCAACTGGGCCGGGTGATGCTCGAAGCGATGGCGGTCGGGGTGCCGGTTATCGGCTCGGAGTCCGGAGCGATCCCCGAGGTGCTGGGCGAGGCCGGGCTGCTTTATCCTGAAGATACCGCCTACGCCCTGGCCAAGTGCGTTGAATCTTTGCGGGATGATCCCGCGCTGCGCGCGGAGCTGATTCGCCGTGGGAAGCAGCGGATCGCAGAACGCTACAATTGGCGCCGCTTCGCGGACGACACTTACCAGTTGTATCAGAACATCCTTTCAGTCTAGCTTCTTTCGTGCAAGGCGGGAGGATGGGAGAGCCATGGGAATCAAGGAACGTTCAGCGAGCCGCAGGAAAAGAATCGTCGGCCACCGGGCGGCGAACTTCAAAGAAGCCGAACAGTGGGATTTGGATTACTGGCAAAGCCAGACGCCCCGGCAGCGCTTGTCGGCCCTCGTAGCGATCCGCCGAGACGTCCTGAAGGTTCAGCGCGCCCGGTCGAGGGCCCGCGCGTCTGGGAAAAAGGAGCGATAAGCATGGAAAGGGTCGAGGACTTCGAAGATATGTTGGCGGTGCTGCACAAGCACCGGGTGAGGTATCTCATTATCGGCGGGCTGGCTTTCATCTATCATGCGAAACCACGCTACACGAAGGATATGGACTTGTGGGTGGATCCTGCAAGCCCCAATGTGGAGCGTGCCAATCGGGCGCTGGCCGAGTTCGGAAGCCCCTTCCGGCTGGATGTGAAACACCCGGCGGAGATTCTCCAATTGGGGGTTGGACCTGACCGGATTGATCTGCTGCGGCAGATCCCGGGGCTGAGGTTCGAAACCGCCTGGAGAAAGCGCATCCAGGAGCGGTACGGGCGCGCCAAGGCCAACTGGGTGGACCTTGACACACTCATTCGAATCAAGAGCCGCATTGATGATCCTCGTCATCAGGAAGACGTGAGAGTCCTGCGCGAAGTGAAGAAGCGTCGCGCGAAGGCCCGCCGCCGTTCATAACCGCGCTCGCTGTGAACACTCCTTCCCGGGCAATTGCCTGAAGTCCTCCAAGCGCACCTGCCTCCTTCGCCTGAACCCTCGTCTTCCCTTGTCAACGCAAGAAAAAGGGTGGTACTATCTTTTCCACTTATGGGACTCGCCCCCCCCAAGCGTCGGGAGTTTTCCCTGCGAAGCCTGCTGGAAGGGCTTGCGCTGCTGTGGGCGATCCTGATCCTGGCCAATTTTCTTTGGCGGGAACCTCCCTTCCGCCGGGTGTGCGT
>Ga0209164_1004925_pt1 | contig 11613 bp, 9 predicted proteins | sample MTBNYHSulfiMetaG_FD_187458 | JGI IMG/M metagenome (GOLD analysis project Ga0209164, IMG submission 187458) | Enrichment culture microbial communities from rom New York Harbor, USA that are MTBE-degrading - MTBE-NYH (New York Harbor Sulfidogenic)... | ecosystem: Environmental > Aquatic > Marine >... | reverse complement strand
GCCGTATGGAGGTTATATTTTGGATTTCTACTGCAAGAGGGTCTCTCTGGCCATCGAGCTGGATGGGGACTCTCATGCGGAGAGGCAGAGCCGGGATCGGGCGAAGGATGAGGCGGTTGCGAGAGAGGGGATCCGCGTGATTCGCTTTCATGATCGGCAGGTGAAAGAGAATCTGGAGGGGGTGCTGCAGGTTATCTATGATCATTGCCGGTCGGTTCTGGCAGAAAAGCCCGAGGGAAGTGAGGTTGAAGTGTCCCCCTCCCCCTAACCCCCTCCCGCGAGGGGAGGGGGGACAAACCGTCCCCTCCCCTTATTGCGGGGGAGGGTGAGGGAGGGGGGCGAAGATTCTCCAAGCGACGAGTATGACAAGTGCAATCAGGAATCGCGAAGATGGAAATGGAAAGCAAGGAGAACCGGGATCGCTGGTGATGCGAATCGGGATTGACGCGCGCACGATTCTCTCCAACCGGCGCGGGTTTCGCCGCTTGCGCCGCCTGCTCCAAGCCCTTGTCGAGCGGCCCGGAGAGGACGAGTTCGTCTTCTTCGCCCCGGCCGACGTTCACCCTGCCGGCTGGCCGCTGCCGGCCCGCGCCCGGTGGGAAGAGCCGCGTAGACGCCTCCGCCTCTTGCACCGGCAAGGCGCGCGCCTGCTCGGCTCACGCGCCTTCCGCGACCTCGACGTGTTCCATTTCCCGACGGCGGAAGTCTGGTACAGCAAATACGCCCCGACCGTGGTTACCCTGCACGACCTGACGCCGCTCCACTGCGCGGATCGCTTCTTCGAGACGCCGAAGGAAACTCGCCGGTACGAGAAACACCTTGAGCGGATCGTGGCCAACGCCGACCGCATTGTTACCGTGTCCGAGTACTCCCGGCAGGACCTGCTCGACACTCTCGGGGTTGAAGCCGGGCGCGTGCGGGTGATCTATCAGGGATTCGAGGACGTATCGAGCGGGGCAAGCGCAGAAGAACAATCACCGGGCGTTTTGAGCGAACTTTCCATTCCAGGCCGTTATCTTTTCTACTGCGGCGGGCTCGACTTTCGCAAAAACGTCGAAGGGTTACTTCAGGCCTTCGCTTACTACCGGCACCGGCTTCAGGGAGACCGCCTTCTGGTTATCGCCGGAGAGCCGGACCTCGAGCGGCCGCGACTCTATCCCGACCTGCGGCAGTGCGCCGAGCGGGAGAAGGTCAGCGAGTGGGTGCTGTTTTCTGGATGGGTCGAGGATGAGGTGCTTGGAGCGTTGTATCGTTGGGCTGACGCTTTTGTTTTTCCTTCTGTTTTTGAAGGCTTCGGCTATCCGCCGCTGGAAGCGATGGCGGCCGGGACTCCGGTGATTTGTTCAAACGCGGCTTCCCTGCCTGAGATCGCCGGCGACGCGGCCCTCCTGGTGGACGCCGCGAACCCGGAGCAGCTGGCGCGCGCTATAGCCAGGGTGACCGCCGACAGCGCTCTCCGCGAGCAATTGATTCAGAAAGGGCGGCTCAACCTGTGCCGCTTCGACTGGGCGAAAACCGCCGACAAGTTCCTCGATTTGTATCAAGAAGTCGCGCGCGAAGCAGGGCGACTTTGAAATGGAAAAAGTGTCGGGGATGAAGCGAGCGCTTTCGGTCTTCTGGAGGGAACTCCGGTGGGGAGACTGGGTAATCCTGGCCGCTTTGCTCGGGGTGGTCGCCTTGACCGCGATGCCCCGGCCGGCCGACAGGACCGGAGGAAGCCTCGCCATCGTCCACCTTCCGGATGGAAGCGAGCGCCCCCTCTCATTGGCGCAGGAGGGAGATTATACCTTCGAGGGGCTGCGCGGCCCCTCCGTTCTGCGCGTGGAAGACGGGACCATCCGCTTTGTGGACTCCGCCTGTCCAAATCAGCTCTGCGTCCAGTGGGGGGAGATCCACCGGGAAGGAGAGATTCGAGTCTGCCTTCCCAATCAGGTCTGGGTGACCATCCAAGGCACTGGGAAAGAATCCTCCATAGACGCCCTGTCGCACTGATACTGCCGCGCCCTTCCAAGGGACAACTTCCTTGGGGACGAGAGACTATCCATCCTGTTGCGATGAAGCAACAGAGAGTTAAATCCCGGCGACAGGGGGCATTCAAGGGTTGCCTCAGCATCGGGAATGATCTAGAATTGGCGTTTTCATTGCGGGCGGTAGGGGAGAGAATCCGGTGAGCGAAGAGCTGTCTGTGAATCTTGAGACGGTGCGCCTGGGCGAGGGGTCGGTTCTGCAAGTCTTCCCTCGGGGCAACTTTCTCTACAGCCAGGACGTGCAGCTGAAGGACCTCGTTTCAGAAAGTCTGGAAGCGGACACCCGGGGAGTGATCATTGACCTCAGCCAGATTGGCATGATGGACAGCTCCGCTCTGGGGCTGCTGGCCGCGCTCCAGAGTCATCTGGCCAAGAGGAAAGTGAGACTGGTCCTGGCAGGGCCGAATCCTCAAACCCGCAGCATTCTCCAGACGACCGGAATGCGGGGACTGTTTATGCAGTTCGAGACAACCGAGGACGCTCTCAACTACTTTAAGAAGATCTGACGGCGATCTCTGTCCGGATCGACTTCAACCGCCGCCACTCGCGCGGCCCCCTCAGCGCCGATTGCGATACAGGCTTTCGTCCACTGCGGCGGTCATCCGCTCCAGGTCCAACTTCCCGCCCAGAAACCGGTTGACCCGCCGGACCTGCTCCGATGAATGCTCCACTACGTCCCGGTAATTCACATAAAGCACCTCGAAGTTCGCTCCGGTTTGCAGCAGATAGCGGACTTTCTTCAGGTGCGCCTCGTAGTTTTGCTTCATCTTTTCGTCGCTGGTGGCGTCCGTCGGCTCGCCACGGCGAACCAGCATTTTGTTCTGGGAGGCCAGGATCTCATCAATGTCGCGAAGCATAAAGATGATCCGGTAGTTGTAAGTCAAGGGTAGATCCTTCAGCAGGAAGGAAATGATCTTGACGACCTTTCCCTTTGCGTCGCCAAGCCACGACTTATCTTTGCCCGGTTTGTCCAGGTCCTTCACCCGCTCCAGCTCGTAATAGCCTTTGGGGTTGTCTTCATCGGCCGTGCGGATACCGTCGCAGACGATTTCCATGCCCCCATCGTCGAGCATTTTCATCATCATCGAGGTGCCCGAGCGGGGCAGGCCGGAGACAATCACAATCGGCGTGCCATGCTTCAGCCGGGCCAGAACCCTTTTCAGAATGGATGCCATCGGCGCCTTTCTCCTGTTCCTGTGGAAATGCCGTCCGGCGCAGCGGGCCAGCCGAACCGAGCGAACTGGCCCGCACTGCGTCCGTCAATCCATCGTTTTATAGCGCAAGTAGATTACCGCCCGGAAGGGAAGCCGTCAATCGAAAAAGGTCTCCGGCGGATGGCGACGCCGAGGAGCCGGCGCCCGCCCCCTTGACGAGCGACCCTGCTCAACAATAATAGGAGAAAAGTGCGTCAGACCCTACTCTATCCCGCAAGGAGGCCCGAGAATGAAACACTCCATCAGCGTCTTCGCAGTCGTCCTGTTCGCCCTTCCCCTGCTCCTGCTTTCCACTTCACCCGCCCAAGCCCACTGTGAGATTCCCTGCGGCATCTATGGGGACAGCATGCGGCTTGACCTGATCGCCGAGCACATCACGACACTGGAAAAATCCATGCAGCAGATCACCGAACTTTCGAAAGGCGGCGAGAAGAACTACAACCAGTTGGTTCGCTGGATCGCCAACAAGGAAGATCATGCCAACCAGATTCAGGACATTGTCTCGCAGTATTTCCTGACCCAGAGGATCCAACCGGCCCCGAAAGAGGATGCCCCGGCCTACGAAAAATACACCCGGCAGCTGATCCTCCTTCACCAGATGCTCATCTCCGCGATGAAGTGCAAGCAGACCACCGACCTGGAGAACATCGAGAAACTCCGCTCGCTACTCGAGGAGTTTCGCACTTCCTATCTGGGACCGGAGACAGCCGCGCCGGGTCAAGGAAGCGCGCACAAGCACGAGTGACAGGCGCATACCTTCACTCGGGGCAACGATAGGGCGCAAAGCGTCTCGCGGTCCCTTACGATTTCAAGGGGCGCAGGCCCGCCTCGCGCCGGATGCGATTCGCTTCGGTCCAGGCGGTAGGGTGCTGAGCCAGAAACCGGACGAGACTTGAAGGAGACAGTCCCAAGCGTTCGGCCGCCAGCCGAGACTGACCGCCTTGCGCCGCGACCGCATCGAGGACGAGCGCCAGGGCGCGATAGAACGAGGGATTCTTCGGGTTGACCTTCAGCCGGCGCTCCACCACCTGAACCGTTCCCGGCCAGGCGATCGCCTCCGGGAGCGCTTCGCGGTAGCCGACCGCAATGGCCTCGCGCAACCGGCGCAAGGCCCGCGCCTTGTTCTCGGCCTGCGAGCGGCTTTCGGTCCCGACCGTCGTCAAGCCGCTCGGCCGATGGTGAAGCCGCACCGCCGAGGAGGTCTTATTGCGCTTCTGGCCGCCCGGCCCGCTCGCCCGGTAGGTATGGACCTCGCACTCGGCCAGCAGTTGAGCGTCGCTGTAGTCCAGCCGCTCGCGTATACCGGTTTCTTTGTTGTTGATCATCGCTATGAATGGATGGCCCGCTGACCGACCGCGAGCGCCGCTTCCTTCAGCGCCTCGGCCAGGGTGGGATGGGCGTGGCAGGAGCGGGCGAGGTCCTCGCTGCTCGCGCCGAACTCGATCGCCACGGCCGCCTCGGCGATGAGATCGCCGGCGCGGGGACCGAGGATATGAACGCCGAGGATCCGGTCGGTTTCGGCATCAGCCAGGACCTTGACGAATCCCGCCGTCTGTCCCAGCGAGCGAGCGCGCCCATTGGCGAGAAAAGGAGAAGTCCCCTTGCGAAACTCAATGCCCTCCTCCTTCAACTGCTCTTCGGTTTTGCCGACCGAGGCAATTTCGGGCCGCGTGTAAACCACGCCCGGGATAGCGTCGTAGTTGACGTGGCCGAAGCCCGTCACGAGATGTTCGACGCACGCGACGCCTTCTTCCCCCGCTTTGTGTGCCAGCATCGGCCCGCGAATGACGTCCCCGACGGCGAAGACCCCCTCGGCGGAAGTGGCGAAGCGCTCATCCACCGGAATGCGACCTTTCTCGTCGAGCTCGATCCCGACCGACTCCAGACCGAGACCCTCGGTATAAGGCAACCGACCGACCGCCAGGAGCACCCGGTCGCACCGCAAGGGTTCGCCTCCCTCACGCTCAACGACGCACTGATTCCCTTCCACCCGCGCGGCGGTTACTCGCGCGCCGAGCTGAATCTCCAGCCCCTGTTTCGCAAACAGCTTCAGGGCTTCTCTCGCCAGCTCGTCATCCATTCCCGGCAGGATCCGCTCGAGGTACTCCAGCACGGTCACCTTCGCTCCCAGACGCTTCCAGACCGAGCCGAGCTCCAGGCCGATATAGCCCGCGCCGATGACCACCAGATGGCCGGGAACCTCCGGATAGTCGAGCGCCTCGGTGCTGGTGCCGATCCGGTCGCCATCGAGTTCAACGCCTTTGAGCGGCGCAGAATGGCTGCCGGTGGCGATGAGGATATGCTTTGCTTCTATCTCCGCCTTTTCTTCGCCTTCGACCGAGACCTTGCCCGGCCCTTCGATGCGGGCGTTGCCCTGATAGCGGGACACCTTATTCTTCTTGAACAGGCCCTCGACGCCTTTGGTCAGAGCCGTTACGACCTGATTCTTGCGTTTGAGCATGGCTTGCAGGTCGAGCTCGACTCCGGCCAGCTTGACGCCGTGGCGCTTCAGCTCCTCCCGCGCCTCGTGGTACTTCTCGCTGGACTCTAATAGCGCCTTGCTCGGGATGCAGCCGACGCGAAGGCAGGTGCCGCCGAGCGATGGCTCCTTCTCCACGCAGGCGACGTTGAGGCCCAGCTGGGCGGCACGGATAGCGGCCACGTACCCGCCCGGGCCGGCACCGATGACGACAAGGTCATGTTGGTTCATCTTGTTCTCCTTTATCAGCGTGCGCCACGGACAAGAGCCTTCTTCAATCGCTCCGTTGCCCTCCTATACCTCCAGCACCAACCGTGCCGGCTCCTCCAGCACTTCTTTGACCCGTTTCAGAAAGGTGATCGCCTCCCGCCCGTCCACGACCCGATGATCATACGTCAAGGCGATATACATCATCGGCCGGATCACGACCTGCCCCTCGCGGGCGACCGGCCGGTCCTGGATGACATGCACACCGAGAATGCCGCTCTGGGGAGGATTAATCAGCGGCGTGGACAGCAGCGAGCCGAAGACGCCGCCGTTCGTGATCGAAAAGGTCCCTCCCCGAAGCTCCTCCAGGTTGATCCGGTTCTCGCGAGCGCGGGCCGCATAATCGGCGATGGCGATCTCAATCTCCGCAAAGCTGAGCCGCTCGGCATTGCGCAGCACCGGCACGACCAGCCCCTTGCCGCTGGCCACCGCAACCCCGATATCAAAGTAGTTTCGGTAAACGATGGACTGGGCGCGAATCTCGGCGTTCAGGCCCGGCACCGCGCGCAAGCCCTCGATGCTCGCCTTGACGAAGAAGGACATCAGGCCGAGCTTCACGCCATACTTTCGCTCGAAGGCCTCCCGGTACTGCTTGCGCAAAGCGATGACCGCCTCCATATCCACTTCGTTGAACGTCGAAAGCAAGGCGGCCGACTGATGCGCCTGAACAAGCCGCTCGGCGATGCGCCGCCGCATCGGGCTCATCGGCACGACCTCTTCCTCACGCGCTCCCGGCCCCGCAATCGCTGGGGGTTTCGGCGCGGCTGAAGGCCCTGCTTCCTCCTTCGGCTTGCCTTTCAAGTGCCGGAGCACGTCTTCTTTGAGCAAGCGTCCGCCGGGACCTGTCGCCTCAATTTGTTGCGCCTCCAAACCCTGCTCGGCCAGGACCCGGCGCGCCGCGGGCATGACCGCCGGCTCGACTTTTCTCTTCGGAGGTCCCACAGCCTCTGCCTCAGCGGGCTCCCTCGCGGCCCCCACCGGTGGCGAGACCTCTTTCGCAGGTCCACCTTCCGCTTTGACGCCCTCTTCGATCAAAGCGATAAGCTCGCCGACTTGGGCTGTCTCGCCACTGCCGCGCAGCAGCTTAGCGACCTTGCCCGCAACAGGCGCCGGCAGATCGACCGTCGCTTTGTCGGTCTCCAGCTCGGCCAGAGGCTCGTCGCGCTCCACCCGCTCGCCTTCCTTCTTAAACCACCCGACGATTAGCACCTCGGTGATCGATTCCCCAATCTCCGGCACCTTCACTTCGACCGACATCATCGCTCCTGTAAGAGTCGAGATGGACCACAGCTTCGAGGTGTAGTCCATCGACAGGTCCAAATCCCTGACAATCAATCTCCCCTTTTGCCGCTCGTCTGTCAACCTTCAGCGAATGCCTCGTTCAGCAGGCGTTCCTGCTCGATGGCGTGAGCTGTCTTGGAGCCGGTCGCCGGGCTGGCCGACTCCGGCCGGTAGACGCCCGAAAACGGCAGGCGGGCAAAAATCCGGCCTCCCAGCCGAGCTCGCCAGTACCGCCAAGCGCCCATATTCTCCGGCTCCTCCTGCACCCAGAGCACCGGGGTGCCGTCCCTGTAAGGCGCCAGCGCCGCCTGCAGCGTCTCATCCGAGAGGGGATAGAGCTGCTCGACCCTCAGGATGGCGACCTCGGATCGCTTCGCGTCTTCGCGCCGCTGCTCGAGCTCGTAATAGATCTTACCGGAACAGAGCAACACGCGCTCAACCTTCCGCTTGGGCTTGGCCCAGGCGTCCGGAAGAATCCGTTGGAAGCGCCCCTGCGCCAGCTCCTCCAGGCTCGAAACACACCGGGGATGGCGCAAGAGGCTCTTGGGAGTCAGCACCACCAGCGGCTTGCGCCAGCAGCGACGCACCTGTCGCCGCAGGCAGTGAAAATACTGCGCCGGCGTCGTGGGATAAACAACCTGGAGATTGTCTTCCGCCGCCAGGGTGAGGAACCGTTCGAGGCGGGCGCTGGAATGCTCCGGCCCCATGCCTTCAAAACCGTGCGGCAGGAGCAGCACCAGGCCCGAAAGACTCTTCCACTTGTCTTCGGCTCCGGCGACAAACTGATCAATGACAACCTGGGCGGCATTCAGAAAGTCGCCGAATTGAGCTTCCCACATCACCAGCGCATCGGGGTAGGCGATGCTGTAGCCGTATTCGAAGGCGACGACGCCCGCCTCCGACAGCGGGCTGTTGAAGATCTGCACCGGGGCCTGATCCGGCGACAAATGCTGGAAGGTCTCATACGGACGCCCATCCTCGAAATCATACAGCACCGCGTGGCGCTGGCTGAAGGTCCCCCGGCGGCTATCCTGCCCGGTGAGGCGAACACGCGCGCCCTCGAGCGCCAGCGTGGCAAAAGCCAACGCCTCTGCGGCGGCCCAATCCAGCGGAGTTTCTCCCCGCGCCATCCGGCGGCGCTGCTCCAGGAAGCGTTTGATCTTCGGGTGAGGATGAAAACCGGCCGGAAGCCGGGTCAGCGCATCCAACATCGAGAGCAGTTGAGTTCGTTCGACGCCGGTGTCCACCTCGTCAACATCCTGGTCGCGGCCGCCGCAATACTTCTTCCACAGGCTGCCCAGCACACTCGGCCGGTCGGGCTTCAGCCGGGGCGCTTCGCTGCGGACACTCTCGATTTCTTTCTCCAGATGGTTCCTCCGCTGCCGGGCGATCTCCTGCGCCTCTTGAAGCGTCAGCCCGCCCAGGGCCAGCAAGTGGTCGAGATAGCCTTCGCGTACCGACTTTCTCTTCTGGATCTGCCGGTAAAGCACCGGATGGGTAAACGCCGGCTCGTCTGTTTCGTTATGTCCGTAGCGGCGGTAGCAGTACATATCCACAAAGACGTCCCGCTTGAAGGTGCGGCGAAACTCCATTGCGAGGTGGACCGCCTGGGCGACCGCTTCCGGGTCTTCGCCGTTGACGTGGAAGATGGGGCTTTGGAGCATCTTCGCGACGTCGCTGGCATACACGCTCGAACGCCCTTCCTCCGGCGTCGTCGTAAAACCAATCTGATTGTTGACGATGACATGGAGCGCGCCGCCGATGCGGTACGGCTCCAGCTCGCTCAAGTTCAGCGCCTCCTGCAAGATTCCTTCGCCGATGAACGCCGCGTCACCGTGGATCAGGATCAGCATTCCTTTCTCGCCCCCCGCATCCCCCAGCCGATCCTGCTTGGCGCGGACGCGCCCCATCGCCACCGCGTTGACAAACTCCAGGTGACTCGGGTTGAAGCACAGCGCCAGGTGAATGCTTTGCCCGCTCGTCGTGTCCCAGTCGCTGTGGTATCCCAGATGATACTTCACGTCTCCGCCGCCGAGGAATGCCTCCGGCTCCAGGTCTTCAAACTCCCGGAAGATCAGCGCGGGGCTTTTACCCATGATGTTCGCCAGCACGTTGATTCGCCCCCGGTGCGCCATGCCGATGACGATTTCCTCATACCCCTGCCGGCCCGCCTGCTCGATCGCCAGGTCGAGCAAAGGAATCAAACTCTCGGCCCCTTCGAGCGAGAAGCGCTTCGCGCCGATGTACTTTCGCTGAATAAACTCTTCGAAAATAACCGCGTCGGTCAGGCGCGTCAGAATGCGGAGTTGTTCCTCCCGGCTCAGCTCGAGACGGTTCTGCGTCCCTTCCATACGCCTTTGAAGCCATTCCCGCACGGACAGATCGTCAATATGCATAAACTGCGCGCCGATTGACCGGCAGTAAGTGGCGCGCAGCCGCTGGAGGATCTCGCGCAGAGAAAGAGAATCCTCGCCGCCGAGCGTCCCGGCCGAGAACTCCAGCTCCATCTCCGATTCGGTGAAACCATAATACGCCGGGTCCAGCTCGGGCAGCTCGGGCAGCGGCGACCCGAGCGGATCGAGCCGGGCGACCCGATGCCCCCGTACCCGGTAGTTGCGGATCAGCTGATCCACCCGGTGCTGAAGGGCGGTGATCGCCGCCTTTCGACGCACCGCCTGACTGTCCGCACCCTGCCCGCCCGGAGGATTGAACACGCTCCACGGTCGAAAGCTTGGCCCCGGGGCCGCCTGATGCGCGCCGCACTCGCCCCGGGTCTGTTCCTCAAAGTATCGCTGCCAGTCGGGTGCGACCGAGTGAGGATCCTGGAGGTACTGCGCGTACAGAGCCTCAATAAAGGAGAGACTGAGACTGCTGGGATCGCTTTGCTTATCGGTCATAGAAAGTCGCTTGGATTCGTTCCCAAAGATTCGAGCGCTACCATCGAGAAACGCCCGCCGGAGGATGTGCTGTTTCCAACAAAGTGATGGCGACAGCCGTGGGAGTCAACCCCTCCCGGCCTCCCCCCAGCTTGGGGGGAGGAGTAGGTGTCGTACCCGTGTCAAGTGGGGGTATAGCCCCCCTGCATCCCTTGCTCAACCCTGCTGCAAGAGCGGGTCGAACTTCCAGCGCCTGCGTTCATGTTGCCAGGTTGGCTTCGATGCAGGTCTTGCCATCCGCCTTGCTGCTGATCTTCTCACCGCCCCGGAAGCGATTACCATAAATAAGCGCCGCTTCCACGCCGCCTTCGAGCCGGATCTGTTCCTTGCCCGCGTCCATAAAGTCGCAGGCGCAGACCGTCAGCCCGCCACTGCGAGCGACAATCGCCGGCGCTTGGGGATCCTTCTTGCCCCAGCTGATGAAGTGGCAGCCGTTGAAGGTGATGTGCCCGGCGCCTTCCAGAACGGCGTGGTGGTCCGTCACGCCTTCCACGCCCCAGAATCCGCAGGCGGTGAACTTCACCGGCCCGGTGTTCGTCGCCATCACTTCAATCCCGGCCATCATCTGACCGTTGACGAAGGACAGGCCCGCATGCCCCTGGCAATCGTCCACCCGAACCGCGACCGGCCCGATGTCGGCGCCGCATTGCGTCAGGACACAGTTGGGCGCGCCATCCGCCGTGCGCACGAAATGATAGCCGATGCTATAGAAGATGCAGAAACAGTTGCGAATATATTCCCAATCGGTCCGGCCGATGACAAAGGCGATCGCCTCTTTTCTGACCCACTCGTGAATCTTCGGATCGTCTTTCCAGAAAGGCCAGAAGTGCACGTCCTCGACCCGGCCGATGTCAAAGCACTTGTCAATGAAGAGTCCCCGGTAAAGCGCGTGAGCGTACAAGCCCCGAATGTAATGCCGTCCTGCCGGATAGGTGCCGAAGTCCACCGCCTGATAGGGATTGACGAGCAGCACGTCCACGATCGAGCAGTTATCGCCGCGGCCTCGGATGGTCCAGGGATAGGGCGTCGGAGGCATCTCGATGTTTTGCTCCGGGTAGAAAATCGCCAGGCCGTGCAAAGTGGAGTTCTGGTGCAGGGTGATAAAAGGTTTACCGTCAGCGTTCCCTGCCCCGGCAGCGACGAGCAAGGTGCTGCCCGCGTTCTCCCTACGGGCTGTCGGCGCGCGAAAGACGCCCTCAAGAACGACGTGCTCGGGAAACTCGAGCGCGTCCCGCAGCAGGTAGTTGCCGCGAGGCACAAACACCAGATTCCCCCCGGCTTTTCCGGCGGCATCCAGAGCTTTTTGGAACGCGGTGGTATCGTCCGCCTTGCCGTCGCCGATGGCTCCAAAGTCCCGCACGTTGAGCGTGCCGGGACGCGCGGTTGCCTTCTCCTCGCCGCTTTCAGCC
>Ga0209164_1004917_pt1 | contig 11637 bp, 11 predicted proteins | sample MTBNYHSulfiMetaG_FD_187458 | JGI IMG/M metagenome (GOLD analysis project Ga0209164, IMG submission 187458) | Enrichment culture microbial communities from rom New York Harbor, USA that are MTBE-degrading - MTBE-NYH (New York Harbor Sulfidogenic)... | ecosystem: Environmental > Aquatic > Marine >... | reverse complement strand
CGGCTGGTGGGTCAGCCAGGTGCCGGTCTCAGCCAGCAGGGCCATCTCGGCGCCATCGATATGCACGCCGTGGGCTACCAGGGTGTGGGGGCCAAGGATACCGTGCTTTTGCAGGCGGTTGACCACTCGCAGGCCGGATTTGGCCAGGCTGTCTTCCTCGTCGGCCTCGTGCTCGGCCACGTGGATGTGGAAGCCGACCCCCTCGGGCACGGCCTCTCGGCAGGCCTCCAGGGTGGCTTCGGAAAGCGTCAGGCTGGCGTGCAGGCCGAAAGTGGCCGCCACGCGACCGCCAGCGACCTCTCCCGTATGGGTGCGTTTCAGGAAGCGCAGGTTCTCGGCGATGCCCACTTTGGCCTTGGCCTCGCCGTCCCGGTCGGTGACCTCGTAGCATAGCACGGCCCGCAACCCGGCCTGATCAACGGCCTCGGCGATCACGTCTAGGGAGCCATCGATGAAGTTCGGCGAGGCATGATGGTCGATGAGCGTGGTAGTGCCGTGCTTGACAGCGTCCACCAGGTGCACGAGCGCCGAGGCGCGCACGCTGGCCTCGTCCAGGGCCTTATCGAGCGGCCACCACAATTTCGCCAGGATCTCGGGAAAATCCTTCGGCGCTGGGCCAGGGATAGCCATGCCGCGGGCGTAAGCGCCGTAGAAATGGGTGTGGGCGCAGATGTTACCGGGCATCAGGTACTGCCCGCCGGCATCCAGGACTTCGGCTTCGGGGTAGCGGTCTTCCAATTCACTCGTGGACCCGATCTCGGCAATCACGCCGTCCTGGACGTACACGGCGTGGTCTTCCAGGATTTGATTGGGAAGGCCCCAGGTTACCAACTTGGCGTTCTTAATCAGCATCACAGCGCTCCCGGTCGCCTAGAGAACAAAGCATCCCCGGCAGATAGATGAAATCCGCGCCAGGGACGGTCTTCGTGACTCGAAACAATAATACTGTCGTGCCCACGCAGGGGCAAAGGGGTGGAAAAACGGCGTGAGGAAGGATAGCTCTATCGCGCATGGACCGGCGGACGAGAACGGCGGCACTTTTCGCCAGACACAACCCGGCGCCGACACAGGTCTTCCCTGCATCGACCACCGATCCTAACGTTATTCTAACACGAATGCCGCCCCGCGCGGCCTGAAGGCAGCAAGTGACGGATGCGCCTCGGGAAAATGCAATATAATACCAGGGTTAACCAAATCGCCAGCAAAGGACTCAGGAAACCAACATGGCAGACACCCGAGAGAAAGCCTTGCAATACGCGGCGGGAAACCGCCCACAATTCCTCAAGCAACTCAAAGAATTGATCAGTATTCCGACCATCTCCACCGACCCGGAGCACGTGCCCGACCTCAAGCGCGGCGCCGAGTGGATAGCCGACAAGCTGCGCCAGATCGGCCTCGAAAACGTCGCCACCATGCCCACCGACGGCCCTGACGTGGTCTACGGCGAATCGATGGAGGCCGGGCCAGATGCGCCCACCATGCTGGTCTACGGGCATTACGACGTGCAGCCCGCCGACCCGCTGGAGATGTGGGAGAGCGAGCCCTTCGAAGCCACCCAGCGCGGCGATAACCTGTACGCCCGCGGCGCCTCTGACATGAAGGGGCAGGTGATGGCCAGCATCTTCGCCATCGAAGCGGTGAAGGGTAATGGCGGATTGCCAGTGAACGTCAAGTTCATGATCGAGGGGGAGGAAGAGGTCGGCTCCGGCAATCTGGAGGTGTTCACCAGAGAGCAAAAAGAGCTGCTGGCCTGCGATTTCGCCCTCAACCCCGATGCCGGCATGATCGCCCCCGACCTGCCCACCATCACCTACGCCCTGCGCGGCCTGGCCTATTTCGAGATCAACCTCACCGGCCCCAACCACGACCTGCACTCCGGGCAGTACGGCGGCGCGGTGCGCAATCCGGCCAACGAGCTAGCTCGCTTGATTGCTGGCATGCACGACGAGAAGCGGCGCGTCACCCTGCCGGGCTTCTACGATTCGGTGCGGGCGCTGGATAAGGCCGAGCGGGCCGAACTATCCCGCCTGCCGATGGATGAGGAGTTCTACCTCAAGCAAACCGGCGCGCCGGTGCTGTGGGGCGAGGAGGGCTACACACCGGTGGAGCGCACCAGTGGGCGTCCTACGCTGGACGTCAATGGCCTGTTCTCCGGCTATACCGGGGAGGGCAGCAAGACGGTATTGCCCGCCAAGGCGATGGCTAAAGTCTCGATGCGCCTGGTGCCCGACCAGACGCCCGAAGAAGTGCACGAGCAACTGGTGCAGTACATGGAGGAGAACGCCCACCCCGGGGTGACCTGGGAGGTGGAGATGCTCAGCAAGGGGCCAGCTTCGATCAGCGCCCGCGATTCGGCCGAGTCCAAAGCGCTCAGCGCGGCCCTCGAGACAGTGTGGGGCGTGCGCCCGCTATATAAGCGCGAGGGCGGCACCATCCCGATCGTGGCTTACATGCAGAACGTCCTGGGCGCCGAATCATTGCTCACCGGCTTCAGCCTGCCCGACGACGCCATCCACTCCCCCAACGAGAAGGTGCACCTGCCGACCCTATACAAGGGTATCGATGCCCTGATCCATTTCATCTGCAATCTAGCTGGGTGAGCATGTCCAAAGAAACCTTGCCTGCCTACGGCGGCCAGGCCGTGATCGAAGGGGTGATGATGCGCGGCGCCCGCGCTGTGGCCATCGCCATGCGCTCCCCAGATGGGGAGATCGTCACCCACACCGAGCCGCTCACCGGCATCTATATCAGCAAACTACGCAAGGTGCCTTTCCTGCGCGGCCTGCTGCTGCTCTGGGATGCGCTCGGCCTGGGGATGCGCGCCCTGACGATCTCGGCCAACCTGCAATCGGGGGAGGACGAGCAACTGGAAGGCTTTCCGCTCTTTCTAACGCTGGTCACTTCGCTGGCCTTCGCCATAGCGCTGTTCTTCCTGCTACCCGCCACCGCCGGGCATTTTTTCGAGCGCACTTTGGAGGTCTCCCCCTGGGTCGGTAATTTGTTTGAGGGCCTGGTCCGGCTGGCAATTTTGATCGGCTACATCTGGGCTATCGGCCTCACCAAGGACATCCGGCGCGTGTTCGGCTATCACGGCGCTGAACACAAAACTATCAACGCTTTCGAAGCCCGCACCGAACTCACCCCAGAGCAGGTCGCCAAGTATTCGGTCGAGCACCCCCGCTGCGGGACGGCTTTCCTGCTCAACCTAGTGGTGCTCTCGATCCTGGTGTTCACCATGATCGGGCCGATCGACTCGCTGTGGCTGCGACTAGGAGTGCGCGTGCTGCTGATCCCCGCGCTGGCCGGGCTGGCCTACGAATACCTGCGTTGGACGGCCAACCACCTCGACTCGCCGCTCGTGCGGTGGATGATCAAGCCCAACCTAGCACTGCAACGGCTGACCACACGAGAGCCAGATAAAGAGATGCTGGAGGTCGGCATCACGGCATTCAAGACCATGCGAAAACTGGAGGAAGAGTTCGCCGAAGGGTAATCGCCTCAAGCAAATACACAAAAATCCCTGCCGCTGGGCAGGGATTTTGAATTCTGAACACGAGCGTTATTCCTCTTCCAGGCCTTTCATCGGATACCAGACCGACTCTGGTGTGACCGTCTCCTCAGGCGTTGGGCCAGTATCCCCCCAGCCCTCGCTCTGCAAGGTCATCAAAGGGCGCACGTGCATGTCCGCTTCGCAAACGATCTGGCAGGAGAGGCGCGCCTCCCCCAGCAGGTCGGTAGCCTCCAGCCTATCGAACTCGGCCATGGTCATGGTATCCGGTTCACCAGCCAGGAACTCCACCCGGCAGGTGGTACACTTGGCGTTCCCACCGCAACGATGGCCAATATCCACCCCGCCTTCCTCCTCAATCGCCAGCACCAGCCGCTTCCCCAGGGGCACTTTCACCGTCACCCCATCAATGGTCAGTTCGATCATCGCGTACCTCCAGGATGATTATACTCTGCTCCAAACAGCCGCTGTTGGCTGAAAATCGGAAAACTGCTCTTTGACAGCCAGCCGCAAGTTGGGTAAACTCTCCCCTCACGGCACGGAGGCGTGCCAGGATCATATTATGGCTATACGAAATCTATTGACGAGAAAACCTTTGCTGATTTTTGCCCTGCTGGCGCTGTTGGTGCTGGCGACCGGTTTGGCGTGCAGCCTGCTGGGCCGGGCCAGGCAGCCCGAGGAGGTCCAGCAGCAACTTTTCCAGGGGATCGAGTACGTGCGCGACGTGCGCACCTCCCCTCGCCCGATGGTGATCCACATCGTCACCGTAGACCTGAAAGCTCCAGGGATGCAGGTAGTGGTCACGCCCGGCGACCCGGATGCCGAGCGCCCCTTGACGGCCCGCACCACCTCGGATTTCCTAAAGGGATTCAACCTGCAACTGGCGATCAACGGGGATAGCTTCGAGCCCTGGTACGACCTAGGCTTCCTGGGCTACGCTCCCAAGACCGGAGAGCCGGTGGATGTGTTCGGCTTGGCGGCCTCCAAAGGCACGATCTACTCCCAGACCAGCGATAAGGAACCGACGCTGTACATCAACCAGGGCGAGTACGCCAGCATCAACAACGATTGGGGGGTGATCTACAATGCCATCTCCGGCAACGAGCTGATTCTGTGGAACGGGCAGATCGTGGAGGGCCTGGATAACGGCACCGACCCCCGCACCGCCGTGGCCGTCGACCGCTCAGGCTACAAGCTCATCCTCATAGTGGTGGATGGGCGCCAGTCGGGCTACAGCGAGGGAGCCACGCTGGCGGAGCTGGCCGAGATCATGCAGGCCTATGGGGGCTGGGCGGGCATCAACCTAGATGGCGGCGGTTCATCAACCCTGGTGGTCGAGGACGACAACGGAGAGCCGCTGATCCTGAACTCCCCCGTCCACCAGCACAGGCCGGGCAACGAGCGCCCGGTGGCCAATCACTTAGGCTTTAGGGCCAGGGCAATCCCCTAGGCCGCCAGCCAGCTCACGCCCCACGGGGGGATAGCCAGGGAAACGAGGCCCTCTGAAACCGGATAGTGCCCTGAGCCGAGTAGATCGTTCAACACGCGCCCGTCTTCCCAGTTCAAATCGGCAACCGGGAGGTTCACTTGTTGAGCCTCGGCGCGGCAATTCGCCACCACCAGCAGGCTTTCCCCCCCTAGCGTGCGGCTGAAAACATAACAGCCTGTCTCGGCGTCCAGAGCCAGGCGCTGGAAGTCGCCGCGCCGTAAAGCGGGGGTGGCTTTGCGAGTGGCGATCAAATGCTGAACCCAGGCGCGCAGTTCGTGATTCCACTCGCCCTCGTCCCAGGGGAAAGCCTGGCGGTTGTCGGGGTCTTCCCCGCCTTCGATGCCAACCTCATCACCGTAATACACCGCCGGGGCGCCCGGGAAAGCAAATTGGAAGGCCAAGGCCAATTTGATTTTCGCCAGATCGCCCTCCAGAGCAGTGCTCAGGCGCTCGGTATCGTGGGAGCCCAGCGGGAGGTACATGGCATAGAGGTTGGGGCGCGGGTAGACGCTCAGCAGCTTCTCAACTTGCTGGGCGAACTCCGTCAGGGATCCATCCTCAGCGAGTAAATCCAGGATGGCTTCCCGCAAGGGGTAGTTCATCAAGCCATCGAAATGGCCCTCCCCCACCCAGCGTGGGTCGGCCTTCCAGATCTCGCCCACCAGATAGGCATCTGGGTTAGCGTTTTTCACAGTGTGGCGGAACTCGGCCCAGAAACTATCGTCGTCGATCTCGTCGGGCACATCCAGGCGCCAGCCATCGATGCCCTGCTCCACCCAATAGCGGGCCACATCCATGAGGTAGGCCCTGACCTGGGGGTTGTCGGTGTTGAACTTGGGCAGACCTTTCAACCTCCACCAGGCCTCGTAATCATTGGACTTGGCTTGCGAAAAAGCGTCCACGGGGTAGTGATGGATGTGATACCAATCCTTATAGGGCGAGCACTCTTCGTTTTCGAGAACGTTGCTGAAAGCAAAGAACCCGCGCCCCGAGTGATTGAAGACGCCATCGAGCACCACGCGCACCCCGGCGGCGTGAGTGGCATCCAGCAAGGCGCGAAAATCCTCCATCGTGCCCAGGAAGGGGTCGATGCGATAGTAATCAATCGTATGGTAGCGATGGTTGGCGGTGGAGTGAAAGATGGGGTTGAGGTAGATGGCGTTGACCCCCAGGTCGAGCAGATAGTCCAGCTTCTGGATCACTCCCCGCAGGTCACCCCCTTGATAGTTCCGGCGAGTAGGTGGTGAGCCCCAGGGCTCCACGTTGACGGGGTCGTTGGCAGGATCTCCGTTGGCAAAGCGATCGGGAAAGATCTGATAGAAAATGGCGTCCTGCACCCAAGGCGGCACGGTCATAGGCTATTCGCTGCGCCTCAACGCGTCAGAGCGCCGATCAGCTCTGCTCTCTCCGGATATTGGGCCAGCAACATATCACGAGGGCCAAGCTCGAAGTCACCGTCGTCGTAGGCTGGGGCCATGGTGGTGCCCAATAGAGCGTACTCGCCGCCAGCGATCAAGCGCGAGCCTTGCCAAACCCCACGCGGGACGGTGTACTGCACGTGCTGGCCGTTCAGCACGTCCTGTCCCAGAACGACCCGCCGGCTACCCCCATCAGGATAGAGCAGCAGCAATTCCACCGGATCGCCGAGGTAGAAATGATAGACCTCGTCGGTGGGCAGGCGGTGCAGGGCGGAAAAGGAGTCGGCTTCACCAGTCAGCAGATAGACAATCGCCGAGCCGAACAGCTTGGGGGCGGTGTAGCGCTCGGGGAGAGCCTCAAGAGGAATAGTTTCGTCAGCAGCGTAAGTACGGCGGAACAGGCCGCCTTCCACCGGCAGGGGCTGAAGGTCAAAGTGGGCGATCAAGTCCTCGATAATTGACATACTGTTTCCTCAGGTCACTCGGCGATGGTGGCAGCAATCTGGCCGGTGAGCGCCCGCACTTCGGCCAGCACCTGCTGCTCGTCTATGGTGAGCAGTTGGCGGTCACGCATCACCACCTGGCCTTCAATCATCACAGTGGCGACGTCATCACGGCCAACGGTGTAGGCCAAGTGCGGATAAATGTCGAAGAGCGGGGCGAGATGGGGGCTATCGAGCTCGACCACGATCAGGTCAGCGCGCTTGCCGACCTCCAGGCTACCGATGCGGTCGTCCAGATTGAGGGCTTGTGCTCCGGCGCGGGTGGCCATGTGCACGGTCTCATCGGCCTTCATCAGCGTGGGGTCGCGCTGGATGCCCTTCTGCTGCAAGCTGGCAAAGCGCATCGCCGTCCACATATCCAGGTCGTTGCTGCTGACGGGGCCATCGGTGCCCAGCGCCACGCAAACCCCGGCCGCCAGCATGGCCGGAATGGGGGCGATGCCGGAGCCCAGCTTGAGGTTAGAGAGCGGGTTGTGGGCCACCGCCGTCTCGCGCTGGGCCAAGAGGTCGATCTCCTCTTCAGTGACGTGCACGCAGTGAGCCAGGACGGTGCGAGGACTGAGCAGGCCGAGCGCCTCGAGGTGCCCGATAGGCGAAGCGCCGTAGCGCTCCTGCACGGTGGCGACCTCGGTCTGCGTCTCGGAGGCGTGGGTGTGGAACAGCGCGTCGAACTCCTCAGCCAGAGCGAAGGCCTGCTCCAAATATTCTGGGGAAACGGTGTACCCGCCGTGGGGCAGCACGCAAGAGCCAATCAGGGGATGATCCTTGTACTCGGTCAGGAAGCCCTTGGCCTGCTCGTAGCGATCTTCGGCCGCCATGCCGTCCGGCCCGTCGAAATCGAAGAAGATCGGGCCGCTCACCAGGCGAAAACCGGCTTCCACCGCTGCTTGGGCGGAGGCCTCCGGGAACCAGAACATATCCAGGGCGGTGGTGGTACCGCTGCGGATCATCTCGGCGAAGGCCAACTGGCTGCCCAGCCGGACGGTTTCCGGGGTGAGGGTGCTGCGCTCGGCGATCCACAGCTTATCCAGCCAGGGCTCGAGCGGCAGGTCTTCCACCAGGCCGCGGAAAAGCGTATCGGCAGCGTGGGTGTGAGCGTTGACCAGCCCGGGCATGACCAGACCCCCACCGGCATCAATCACCTCCGCTGCCCGGTCCCCATACTGCTTGCGGATTTCTGGTGTAGGGCCAACCGCGGCGATCTGGTTGCCGATGACCGCGATGGCGCCATCCTCCAGGATGGTATCGCGCTCATCAAGGGTGACCACTTTGGCGTTCACGATCAGGATAGCTTCCCGTTCAGTCATTCTCGCTCACCTCAATGTCATTTGGATGAAATCGCTCTCTAGAAGATCGGGCTGGCGGAGACCCCGCCGTCAACCACAAGATTGGCACCGGTGATCCAGCGCGCCGCCGGAGAGGCCAGGAAAAGACAGGCATCGGCCACGTCCTCGGCGCGCCCCAGGCGCTCCAGGGGGGCCTTGGCCTTCCAGCGCGCCACCCCTTCCGGCCAATCCCGCTCCAGGCCCGGCCGCCAGATCAGCCCAGGCGAAACCGCGTTCACCCGGATGCCGTGAGCGCCCAATTCTGTGGCGGTGGATTTGGTCAACATGAGCACGGCGGCTTTGGCAGCGTTGTAATGGCTGTGATCCACCGCCGGGTGCCGCCCCTCGATGGAAGCGATGTTGACGATAGCGCCTTGGATATCCTGCGCGATCATCCGCTTGGCAGCAGCCTGGCTGCACAGGAAAGCGCTGCGCAGGTTGGCGTCCAGCACCTCTTCCCATTGTTCCTCGTCCATCTCCAGGAAACTCGCCAGCGGATAGATGCCAGCGTTGTTGACCAGCACGTCCAGCCGCCCGAAAGCTTCCAGCGTCCCCGCCATCAGCCGCTCGACCTCGGCCTTGTGGGTGACGTCCGCGCCGATGGCGACCGCCTTACGCCCCAACGCCGTGATCGCCTCCACCACCGACTGGGCAGCCTCGGCGCTGCTGTGATAATTGACGGCCACATCGGCCCCGGCCTCGGCGAAGCGCCGGGCGATGGCCGCTCCGACTCCACTCCCCGCCCCAGTGACAAGCACCACTTGACCGCCGAAATCGAAAAGCTTTTCAACTTGTGGTATGCTCATGGGGTCTCCTTTGAAGGCACATTATATATTAAAAGCGCGGCGAATCAGCCGACGAGTCAATCATGGAACTCTCTCAAAGCGCGTGGCGCGTCATCCAATCTCCCCCAGCAGCAGGCGCCTGGAATATGGCGGTCGACGAGGCCATCCTGGAGGCGGCGGGGCGCGGGGACTCTCCCCCCACGCTGCGCCTGTACGCCTGGGCCCCCCCCTGCCTTTCGCTGGGCTACGCCCAACCCTACGGTGACGTCGACCTGGAACAGCTCGAAGGCCACGGATGGCAGGTGGTGCGCCGCCCCACCGGAGGGCGGGCGATCCTGCATACCGACGAACTGACCTACGCCGTGATCGGTCCAAACGACGAGCCACGCCTGGTAGGCGGGGTGCTGGAAAGCTACCAGCGGCTTTCGCAAGCCTTACTGGTGGCGCTGCAAAGCTTGAACCTCCCCGTGCAGGCCCGGCAGTTGGGGAGCAAATCCCCAGCGAATAAGGCTCCCAACCCGGTTTGCTTCGAGATCCCCTCAAGTTACGAAATCACCGTGGCAGGCAAGAAGCTGATCGGCAGCGCCCAGGCGCGCCGCAAGGATGGCGTCCTGCAGCACGGCTCGCTGCCGCTGCATGGCGACTTGAGGCGCATCACCCAAGCGTTAGCCTACCCAGACCAGGCCACTCACCAGCAAGCCGCCGCCCGGTTGATCGAACGGGCCACCACAGTTGAGGAAATATTAGGGGAACAGATCAGTTGGGAACAAGCGGCGGAGGCTTTCATCGAGGCTTTCAGCGGTACGCTCAAGCTCGATCTCACCCCCGGTGCGCTTACCGATGCCGAGCGCGCCCGCGCCCAGCAACTCGTAGAGGAAAAGTACGCCCACCCCTCCTGGACGGAGCGGGTGTAATCAGCTCTCGGGGGTAGCCGTCGATTCGACGAAGATGACTTCCGGATATCCCAAATCCCGCAGCAAGCGCCATAGGTAATTCTCGGCGTTGATGCGCGCCTGCTCCAAAATGCCGTCTTCCAGGGCTGAATCGAGCATCTCGTCCACCGCCGCCTTGCGCGCCTCGGTCTCCAGATCGACGCTGCCCTTGGTGAACACGCCGGTATCGCGGTCGTAGACGTAGGAGTTCTCGTTATCCAGGGTGGCCACGAAGACCTCCGGCTCGGGTAAACGCACGTACAGCACGCGGTTCTGCACCCACATATCCTCGGGGGATAGCTTGGCCAGGTCAACGCCGGCGATCACCTGGCCGTGGGCGATGAACAGCAAGCGGTCGCCGAAGAGGAAGCCCAGGGGGCCTTGGCCGCTCTCGGCGGTGATGACCTTCTCGAGGGAATACTGGATGGTCTCCAGGCGCGCCAGGGTGCGCACCTCGTGCACGATGGTGAGGGGATCAGGGATCACGGTGGGCGTCGGGTTGAGCACTTTGGCAACCTGAGTGCTCAATTCCCCGACCACCTGCTGAACGGGATTCAAAGTGGTTTGCGCTGCCTTGCCCACGACAGTCACCAGCCCCCAGCCCACCAGGGCAAAGATCAGCAGCACGCCGATAACCAAAAGCCAGGTACTTGTTTTGCTCATGATTCCCATTATACTTGTAGTGGTGCAAGCCTGACTACAGCAGGCTAGATCAACACAGACGATTCTCCAAACAGGAAAACCCTAAAGGCTGCCCCAAGTTATGCGCATCGGTGTGCTGACCCTCGAAATCCACCTTCCGGCCTGCGGCTCGCTCAAAGAGAAGCGGCGGCGCCTGAAGCCCTTGCTGGCGCGCCTGCACCGTGAGTTCAACGTCTCGGCCGCCGAGATCGACCACCAGGACGTGTGGCAGAACGCCGTGATCGCCTGCGCGCTGGTGAGCAACGATGGCAGGCACCTGCAGCAGGCGCTGGGAAAGGTGGCCCAGTGGGTGGAGGGCCATTGGCCGGATGTCGACCTGACCGACGAGCAGATCGAACTGCTTTGACCGGATAAAACTAACACTACCCCACGTTCTCAGGAGGCATGGATGGATCTGAAACTGAAAGATTTGCGCGCTTTGGTGACCGGCTCGAGCCGCGGGCTGGGCTACGCTACGGCGCGCGGGCTGGCGCTGGAAGGCGCTCAGGTGGCGATCAACGGGCGGGAGGCCAACAGCCTGACGGCAGCGGCCGACAATCTGATCAAAGAGAGCGGCGCCAAGGTGATTGCCTTGCCCGGCGATGTATCCGATCCGGATACCCCAGCTAAATTGATCGAGCAAGTCGCCGAGGCCTTCGGTGGCCTGGATATCCTGGTGACCAACGCCGGCGGCCCTCCGGCGGGGGCGTTCGAGCAGTTCACTGAAGAGCAGTGGACCCAGGCGATCGAGCTTTCCTTTCTCAGCCACGTGCGCCTGATCCGCGCCGCCCTGCCCCACCTGCGCAAATCCGCCTCCCCCAGCGTGCTCACGGTGACCTCCTATTCCGTGAAGCAGCCAATCCCCAGTCTGGTGCTCTCCAATAGCATACGCGCCGCCACCGTGGGCCTGACCAAGACGCTGGCGCTGGAATTAGGGGAGGACGGCATCCGCTTCAATTCGATCCTGCCCGCCTGGACAGAGACCGAGCGCGTCTA
>Ga0209164_1004915_pt1 | contig 11639 bp, 9 predicted proteins | sample MTBNYHSulfiMetaG_FD_187458 | JGI IMG/M metagenome (GOLD analysis project Ga0209164, IMG submission 187458) | Enrichment culture microbial communities from rom New York Harbor, USA that are MTBE-degrading - MTBE-NYH (New York Harbor Sulfidogenic)... | ecosystem: Environmental > Aquatic > Marine >... | reverse complement strand
ATGGATCAATGGCACCAGGTTTTGTGCTTCTCCTATAGTACCTCCATAAAGAACGACAAATGGGGCTTCTTTTCTTTCTGTCCCTTTATTATGGGTCTCCTGTTCTGCCAGTTTTGCCCAGTTGGGGATGAATTCAATGCGTTCCGGTGTTACTCCGTACGCCCTTTGTATATAGTCTTGCATGTCCCTTCCTATAACTATGATCTTGTCCGATCCATACATAAGTATCCTGGTCTGTCTTCCGAAGAAACGGACAATGGGGTTGTTCTTTGAAAAGCGCTTTCGTCTTATCCATGTGTCCGGAACAAGATCTTCCAGAAGAAGAATGAATGGAGCATTTTTTGTTCTGGAAATTTTAAAGACCTCGTAAGGGACCAGAACTGGCATAAGCGAACTAACAAAGAGCTTAGCCTTGAACTTTTTCAAAAAGGCTGCTGATCTGTGAGAGAAAAAAAGAAAAAACAACAATTTATGCAAAAGCCTGTTTTTATCCAGCCTTGGGACGGAAATTCTTTCGACCCAAAGGTTCTCGCTTGCTTGCTGTGAAGAATAGGTATTATCAGGGTTTTTGTAATCTCGGTCAGGGGCCAAAAGGAGCACTTTAAGTCCTTTATTTGCAAGACCTTCAGCGATGTCACGAAAAACCGATCCGTAGGAAATAAAAACCAAAGCCAGGTCGAATTCGGCATCAGAGCGTATCATGCATGCCTCCGACAAGTTTCCAGTTTTTCAGATCGTAGGTTTTTTCTATCAGATCCCTATTTAGCGCAAGGGCTACCATATTCTTGCGACGGTATTTGATGAATCCCTGTTTCCAAAGATCTTCCATTCGGTAGCCGCTTGTAAGTATTGTCGCGATAAAGGATATATCCAACCCCTTTGCTATTGCTGTCAATTCACGAAAGAAAGATGACAGGCATTCCGGGTGCCCGGACAGATCCACCAGGTACATCTCCTTTCGGTTGCCTTTTTGTACAACCGAGAAGATGCCCGACATCCATTTGCTGCCACTCGAAAAGGAGTGGAATCCGTAATGAAAGAAAGGATGGTCAAGGTATCTCCATTTGAAAAAATCTGGAGATACTTTTGTTCGGATAAGTCCATCAAGTGCTTCTGTCTCTTCCAATTCACTGCAATGTTTTTCTTTCAGCTCATAACCCTGATCCAGGTCTACTGGACGGGCTTGATCCCTGGAAAAGAAAGATCTTAGAATTGTCAATGGTTTAAGTGGTTTTATCAGCCAGGGGACCCTGGAAACAAAATGCCACCCCATGGAGAGATAGCCGGGGAGACTTGCCTGGTTGGGAAAGTTAAAGAGTATATCCGCTCCTTCTTTCTTTGCCCTATTCAAAGCCTCAAGGTTCATTTCTCTGAAGACCCCCATTCTACGGAATGAGGGGTGCACAGCCGTAGCCTGGGGTTGGTATGCTTTCAGGGTGTTTCCCTTACAAATAAGCCCCCAGGGCCAGAACGACCTGAAGCCCACGACCTGCCCACTGGAACTAACAGCAACAAGGTGTATCGGTTCTCCAAAAGGAGAGCTTTCGTACCTCCAGTGCCACCATCTTTCGTTGATCTCGGGACAGAAATACCCCTGTCCGGCAAAGGCGAGGTTTAGCAGATCTAATACCTCGGGAATGTCTTCTCTTCGGAGTTCTCTTGTTTTTATACCGTTATTATTCATAAGTTGTCCCTCATTGCGACAAACTCAAAACCGGTTCTTTTGAAATAATCGATAAGACCCATAAATTTCTTTCGGTTGGCCTTGATCCCGATATTTCTCAAGTTCAGGGTTGCTTGTATTCTTTGTTTTAGGCCCAAGGCTTCCAGGTAATTTATGTCTTTAGTGAATTCCCATGGGTGGAAGTAGAAAACCAGAGGGTCCTGTGAATTTCTCATAGCAAGTTTTTCAATAAACCAACCAGGAAGCAAACGGAAGTACCTTCCACCAGCAAAGGGGATATTGAAACCACCAAACTTAGCAACAGTAACCGGTAGTTCCTTTAATCCCAAAACTGATATCTTATCAATCTCTTCTGTTGATAGATGCCCATATCTTGAGTTCAATCCGAACGGGAAAAAACTTGAATCATACTTGTAACCTGCAGCGATGACCCTTGAAGCAACATTAGCGGTTATTGAAAAACTCGGAGCGCGATATCCAAGTATTTTCTCACCCGTTGCATTTTCCAGTATTTCTTTTGAGTAGAATATTTCATAGTCAAGCTCTGATCGTTTCAGGTTGCTGTTAAGAACGTGAGACATTCCATGACTTGCGATCTCATGGCCCTGATCCTGGATCATCCTGATAAGGTCAGGACGATTTTTCCCGAACCAACCTAGAACGAAGAAAGTGGTCGCGATATTGTTCTTGCGCAGAGTTTCCAGAAGGAAACGCAAGGGTTCTTCAATGGTCAATTGTTTTCCGGACCAAGACTCTATCGGGCAGTCCTGTTTGTAGAAAACCAGTTGGAACCAATCCTCAATATCTATCGAAAGACAAATTTTCATTGTTATGGCTCCATATTCACTTTCTTCAATGTGAGTTCATACTGCCTCATTTTTCTATTTGTGGGTGTTATAAAATCCCTTCTCGGGGTGAATCTGTTTTTCTCATAGAACTTGAGAGTGGCATCGTTGCCGACCAGGTCGGTTGTGAGGAAGATAGCATTGGCTTTCTTTTCGATAGACTTTTCGATAAAGTTTTGAAGCAGTTTCTTGCCTGTTCCCTTCCCCCCGGCTTCCGGAATGACTGCGACGGAGGCTAGTTCTACAACTCCTTGTGAATAATCTTCATCACGTGATGAGGTATCTGCCTGCGTCTTGCTGGCCAGGACCCGGGGTAGAAGAAAGGGGTTTCTTAACAGAGCCCCGGCCATTGACCAGGCGATCCTTTTCTTCTTTGTCGAAAAGTAACTGTAAAAAGATCTGGGGTCGTAATATCCCACTACAAAGCCGACAGGTTTATTGTTTTCGTTGCAGGCAACGAAGGCCAGGACGTTATCGTAACTTAGCGCTACTTCGTAATAGGTCTTAAGGAAATTCTTTCCGAGTCTTGTCATCAAGAAGCCCTGGAAAGCTTGAATATGTACGTCAACGATATCGGGAATATCTGTTGCGGATGCTTCACGAATGATCAAGAGGGGGATCCTCCGTCTTCACTTATCTTGCCTGGAAAGATCGTGCCAAGGATCAGTTTGAGATCTATCCACAGGGAGCGTTCGTTGGCGTATCTCAGATAAAGATCCAGTTTTTCCGGCAGTATCTCGTCTATATATGTTTTTTCCGGATCCCCGGACCTCTCAAGCAGTTCGTTCTCGTTCCGGAATTGTATTGCCGCATAATCTGTTACTCCGGGCTGGAGCGAGAATATCTTTTTCTTTGCCTCTTCCGGGTAGTAGGCTACGTACCTGGGTACTTCCGGCCTGGGGCCAACTAGGCTCATCTCTCCCTTGACCACATTTATCAGCTGGGGAAGCTCGTCGATCTTGGTCCTCCGCAGGAATTCGCCGGATCTGGTGATACGGGGATCCTTGCCTGTCGTGATGGAAAGGCCCCTGTTTTCCGCATCGCTTACCATTGTCCGGAACTTGTAGATCCTGAAAGGTTTTTCGTGTTTTCCTACACGTACCTGCCGAAAGAAGACCGGTCCCGGGGAATCGAGTTTTATCCAGACCGCCACTGCCAGGAAAAGAGGCGAAAGAACAATAAGCCCCGGAACGGTCCAGAAAAGGTCAAAAAGGCGCTTTGCCAGCATCAGGCAAGGATCTCCCTTACAGCCTTGATGACTCTTTGAACATCCTTATCGGTCATTCTGGTGTATATGGGCAGGCTTACCGCTTTGCCGAAAGCCGATGTCGCCTTGGGAAAGTCGTCATCATTCAATCCATAGCGTTCACGCCAGTAAGGGTGCAGGTGCAGGGGGATGAAGTGCACGCTTGTCCCGATGCCTTTCTGCGACATTTTTTCTATGAAGTTGTCCCTTGAGACAGGGGCCTTGTAGTTAAGTCGGAGAACGTACAGGTGCCAGGCATGCGTTTCGCCCTCAGGCGGCTGCGCAGGGATTACCACAGGGAGATCCTTGAAAGCCTCCGTGTATTTTTCTGCTATAGCAGCTCTCTTTTCCCTAAAGTCCCAGGCTTTTTTAAGCTGATGAATGCCCATTGAAGCGGCGATATCTGTCATGTTGTATTTGAACCCCGGTTCGACCACTTCATAGAACCATGATGGCTTTGTCGATGTGTAGCGGTCGAATACATCCCGGCTGATCCCGTGCAGGCGCATCACCCTGCATCTTTCGAGCAATTCATGGTCGGAAGATACCACCATTCCTCCTTCGCCGGTGGTAATGGTCTTGGTGGCGTAGAAGCTGAAAACCGTTGCATCGCTGGGCAAGGTCCCTATGAGGTGACCCTTGCAGGTTGCGGGGAACGCGTGAGCCGCATCTTCTACAACCTTTAGACCATGTTCAGAGGCAATTTCGATGATCGGGTCCATGTCGCATGACAGGCCGCCAATATGAACTGGCATTATTGCCTTGGTCCGGGGGGTGATCGCTTTGGATATTTTCCCGGGATCGATGTTGAGTGTTTCTTCATCGATATCCACGAAGACAGGATCCGCTCCCATATACCTGATCACTTCGGCTGTGGACGTGAAGGTGTAGGGTGTCGTTATCACTTCATCACCGGGGCCTATGCCTGCTGCCTCGAGGGCGAGGTGGAGCCCTGCCGTTGCCGAGTTGACAGCAATGGCCTGGAAATTTTCTCCAAAAAACTCCCCGAACTGCTTTTCAAAGGCTTTGGTCTTTGGGCCCGTTGTGAGCCAGCCGGACCTGAGAGAGTCGACCACTTCGGCGATCTCTTCTTCACCGATATCAGGCAGTGCAAAGGGCAAAAATTTTTCTTCCAAATCGGAACACCTTCTTTGTGTTTGGGTCGTCTTTTTTGGTGCTAGGATGCTCTATTCGACATCAGCCGTTCGCTCATGAAGGCCGGGACCATCTGCTTGATGGTGCGGAATATTTCGTCCCTGTCGTTCTTCGCCGCGGTCTTCAGCAAGTGCTCAAGTTGGAGGGAGAAGTCCTCGCCGATCTCACCCTGGTTGGCGACGTAGATCTTGGAGTGGGTGGTGGCAGTGGTGCCCTCCTCGGCGGTGAAGATCTCCTCGAAGAGTTTCTCTCCCGGGCGAAGACCAGTATAGACTATGTCGATGTCATCGTAGGGCTGGTAGCCCGAGAGGTGGATAAGGTCCTCGGCCAGATCCTTTATCCTGACGGGTTTGCCCATGTCGAGGACGAAGACTGTGCCGTTGTTGGTCAGGGAGCCTGCCTGCAGCACGAGCTGGGCGGCCTCGGGTATGGTCATGAAGTAGCGCTTCATGTCGGGGTGGGTGATGGTGACGGGACCGCCCATGGCTATCTGCTGTTTGAAGACGGGTATGACGCTTCCCCTGCTTCCCAGGACGTTGCCGAAGCGTACCGATACGAAGGACTGGTTCTCACCCGCACGGGAGGCGCACTGGCGGACGATCATCTCGGCTATGCGTTTTGAGGCCCCCATGATGGAGGTGGGGTTGACTGCCTTGTCGGTGGAGATATTGACGAAGTGCTCGACTCCGTTTTCAAGGGCCAGTTCGGCCACGTTGCGGGTGCCCCCCACGTTGTTGATGATGGCCTGGTCGGCGTTGGCCTCCATGAGGGGAACGTGCTTGTGCGCGGCGGCGTGGAAGATCACCTGGGGGCTGTGTCCCCTTATTATGCGCTCTATCTTTGCCCGGTTCTGAACGTCGGCCACCAGGAGGTGGCGACCGATGCCGGGACAGGTGTTCTTAATCTCCTGTTCCAGTTCGAAGAGGCTGTTCTCCCCACGGCCGACAAGGATGAGTTCTTCGGGTAAGAACCGGCAGAGCTGCCGTACGATCTCCGACCCTATGGAACCTCCCGCACCGGTGACCATTATCCTTTTGCCCGAGAGATATCTTGTGATGGCATCCACGTCGAGGGTGACCTGCTCGCGGCCCAGGAGGTCTGCCACGTCTACGTCGCGGATGTGGCTTATATTGACCGCGCCGGAGAGTACCTCGTAGATGCCGGGGATGATCCGGTGGGGGACCTTGGCCTTTCGGGAGAGTTCGACAATGCGCCTGACCAGGGCTCCGCTTGCGGAGGGTATGGCGATGAGAACCTCTTCTATCTGGTGGCTTTCAACGATTGTCGGGAGGTCGTCGATGCTGCCGCAGACGGGGATGCCGGCGAATACGGCCCGCCTCTTTGAGGGGTCGTCGTCGACGAAGCCCTGGGGCTGCAGTCCCGCCTCGGGGTGGCGGGTCATCTCGCGGGCGATCATTACACCGGCCTCACCGGCCCCCACGATGAGGACGCGCTTTGCATTTATGTAGTGGGGCTTGACGGAGTTCCTCTCAGAAAAGGCGCGGGTGGCCATGCGCATGCCGCCCAGGACCATGAAGGTCAGGGCGGGGTCTAACAGGGCTACGCTGCGGGGAACCCGGTAATCGCTGCCGAAGAGGAACATGAGGGCCCCTACGATGGCGCCGTAGACGAAGACGGCCTTGAAGAGGTGGATAAGGTCGCTCATGCTGCTGGAGCGCCACGAGCGCCGGGGCAGGCGGAAGAAGATCTCCACGGCGAGGAGCACGAAGGTGGAGATGATGGCGTAGGTGAGGGCGGAGGGAAGGAAGACTCCGAGGAGGGTGTCGAGGCGCAGGGCGAAGGACAACAGCGAAGCGAAGACGCCGCCGAAGAACAGATCCAATAAAAGTTTGCTCACCAGGGTTCGACTAAAATGTTTCAAGGTTAGCCTCCGTTTACTGTTAGGTGGCAGGCGTGAGACGTGAGACGTGAGACGTGAGACGTTTAAACAAAAGAGCGTGAGACGTGAGACGTGAGACGTTAGGCGTGAGACGTGAGACGGAAAACCTAAACCTAAAAACCTCAAGCCTCAAAATCTCAGATGTCAAACCCTGAAATCAATAAGCCCCGAATTTCGATCCTGAAACTTTGCTTGCTCCTTTAAAGATCCTTGTTTAAAAACGTGATCAGGCCGTTGATCAACTGGAACACCCTGCTGGTCTGAGATTCGATAATATCGATGTTTTCCAGGAATCCAAGATCCTTTGACAAGGTGATCTGGGTCTCTATTTCGCATAGGGAACCCCTGGCTATATGGAGGAAGTGGATGAATTCCTTTCGGGTTCCTCTTCCTGCTCCTTCCGCTATGTTGCTGGGGATCGAGACCGCACATCTTCGTAACTGTGATGTAAGTCCGAAACGCTCCTCGGACGGGAAATCCCTGGTTGCCGTGTATATCATCCTGGTCAGGTCCATAGCCTGTTTCCAGACTTCAAGTTTGCAGTGGGAACGGATGTCCTGGTCCTTCGTCTTAATGGTCATCGATGTTGTCACCTCGGTGTTTAACGTCAAGAGTGGCGTGTCTGGTATTATCCAGGTCTTGCGATTGCCCTTTCCATGATCCATTGGTTTGTCGGTTTTCGCCCGTTTTTCGGGTTTTGGTTTTCTCGCTCTTACGTCTTACGTCTAACGTCTCACGTCTCACGCTCTTGAGTGGCATCACTCCGGAGGCGCATAAAATCTGTAAACCACTTTCTGAGACAGCTGCGCCGGGCCCATGCGGTCGCGTTCCCATTCTTCGAGGGCTTCCCAGCTGGAGAACGTGGTATGAGGGCTGACCAGGGCCTCCAGCTGCAGGTACCAGGGGTCCTCGACCATTACGGCGACGACGCCCTTGCCCGAGGTTTTTCCCCACGATGAGAGTCGGTGTTCGTACCAGTTGCGCACCTGACCGCTCTGCCAGTATGTCCGTATCCTCTCGGCCACTATCTCGCCCACAAGCACCAGCCCCTGGGCCTCGAGGAAGCCCTTCTTCCCCGGGGCCATGAGGATGCCAGTGAAGGCCGGCTCCCTGCTTGCGTCCATCCGGATGAGGTTCCCGAAGGTGCCCGATAGCAGGGGAACCTGCACGGCGAACCCCTCGGGGGAACGGGTGTAGTCGAAAGCCATGGAGCCCATCCACCGGGTGGTGCTCTCCTTTTTGAAGGTGATCACTATGCCAGTGTAGGTCTCCTGGCCGGAGACGTCCTCCCAGAGGAGTCCCGCGTCCCAGCCCCCCATGTCGCGCCCGACGAAGATGCTGTAACCCTCACCGCACTTGCCCATGGGCAGCGACCTGAGCGCCAGGTCGCCCCAGCGGGCCTCGAAGTGCCACGGCGGGGTGGTGCGCCTGTAGAAAATGTACCTTTCGGCCCATTCTGCGGGCCTGTCGACGCCGAAGCTCCAGTCGATCCACACGCCGTGGAGGCCGAAGCCCGACCGGTGAGCGTAGTCGGCGGTGGCGATGACGCCGGAGTAGCCGGTGATGCCGCCCCCCTGAAGGTCCTCGACGCCGGGGACCTGGTCGAAGGTTGATATGGCGTCGGGGTAGGGGAAGCGCAGGTACCTTGCCCTCCCGGCCTTGACGCTGAAGCTGAAGACGCCGTGGCCGGAGTTGTGGAAGCCGTACCATTCGACGAAGTGCTCGTCGAGGCGGGGTTCCCACTCTCCCAGGCCGTTGAGCAGCCTGTTGGACCTCGCCAGTGCGTGCCAGCGGAGCCCCGGCGCCAGGTCGACGTCGGCCCTGACCTGGAGATTGCGGACGTCGAAGTGGTCGCTCCAGAGGTGGGCGCCGACGCTGAGTTCCCAGGTGCCGCTGAAGGTCCCTATGGTGGGGAATGACCAGCCATGGGGCTCGTCACCCCCGGCGGGGGATGGCGTGCCCCATGCGAGGGCGAATACCACTATGGCTATTATGCCCAGTATTATCCCCCACGAGGGTTTTTTCATTCCGTCAGTTCCCCTTTGGAGCGCGGCGGAATATCCTGGTGTATTTCTCCAGGTTGAGGGCTTCGGAGAACTCTTTAAGTTTTGCGCTCTGTTCGGGGTCCTGCTTCGCGCGCCGGATGAACTCGGCGACGAAGGCCGCGAAAACGGCCACAAAGAAGCCGAGCATTGTTGCAAGAATGACCATGAGTTTGCGCTTGGGCTTGAAGCGCATCTCAGGCGGGTCGGCCCTGTCGAGGACCTGGATCACCACCGGGGTGGAGGCCTCCTCGAGGCGGGCCGTCTCGAAGAACTTCAGGAGAGTGCCGTAGAGAACCTCCTGGAACTTCCAGTCGCGGTACTTCTCAAGGTACTCGAACCGCGCGGCGGGCATCCCCCCCGCGGGGTTGAGGGGGTCGCCCGGGTCGGACTGCTCCTCCAGGCGCTGGATCTCGGTCTTGAGGGCGTCGATCTGGTTGCGCAGCTTTATGGCCTCGGGGTTCTGGGGCGTGGCGTAGGCCAGAAGGGAGTTGAGCTGGATCTCCCTGGCGGCCACCTGGGCTCGCAGGTTGATGCGGTTCTGGATGTTGGCCGTGAGCTGGGCCTCGCCCATGTAGACTCCGGTCTCCTGCTGGTAAAGCTGGAAGGCTGCCTCGGCGCGGTTGAGGCTGGCCCTGGCCTTTTCGAGTTCCTTCTCGAGGTAGAGGCGGCGCTGGGAGGCGCCGGTGACGGCGAAGGTGTCGGCCATCCACTTGAGCCCCTCGATATGCGCGTTGGCTATCTCGGCAGCCTTTACGGGGTCGGTGTAGATGACGCTGAGGGATATGGTGCCGTCCTTGTCCTCCACGGCCTCGATCTCGCCGATGTATTCCTCGACTATGTCCTTGCGCAGGTTCTCCCTGCCGTAGCCGGTGGTGTCGCGCCAGCCTTCAGGACCGAAGCGGTCGAGAAGGTAGTCCTGCATGGTGCGGCTTTTGAGCATGCCCACGTAGATGTTGCCCTTGATATCGGGTTTGATAAGCTCGGCAACGCCGCCGCCCAGCTGCTGCGACAGGAGAGTGGCCATGGCAGACTGCTCCACGGGGTTGAGGATGCGGGCCGTGGCCTTGTACTGCTTTGTCATGACAAGGCTGAGGATGATGGCGGCTATGGCAAAGGCCGCCGTCACCCGGAAGACAAGTTTCTTGTGCCTGGCAAGGACCAGGAGCAGGTCCAGCAGGGATATTTCGTCGTCCTCGGGGCAGGCGGTGTATGCCCCCCGGGGCTGGTTTGCGTCTTCGTACTGTTTTTCAGTCATATCTTTTCTCCGTCACTGTCGCGGCCCTAGTCGGTGATGTTGTGGATGCTCAGGGCCGTCACTGCCATCTTGTAGATTATGTCGACGTAGTCGCGGGTCTGCCTCAGACCCCTGTAGCTTTCGATCTTCTGGGGGACCACGATGGCATCGCCGGGCTCGATGAGGTTCCACTCGATGTCCTGGTTGAATTCCTTGACCCAAGGCGTGGTTGCCCTGGCCGACTCCTTGGTGCGCATAGCCGTGCCGTCCGCCTTGAGGACGTAGACCCTCTCGGGGCTGGCCTCGCGGGAGTAGCCGCCGGCCATCAGGATGTACTGCTTGTATGAGAGGTTATTGTCGTAGACGAAGGATGACGGGTTGAGCACAGCCCCTATGACCTGCACGGTGGAGGGGTTGCGCGGCACGTAGAGCCTGTCGCCGTGCTCGAGTTCGATGTCGTAGGCCGACCCGCGCAGCACGTTGGCCGCCGCGATCATGGTGGTGATGCGGCCAGTGGCCTTCGTGTCCCTCAGGGCCTGGAGGAGGCGGCTCTTCTGCTGGGCCTCCATCTGGAGCATCCTGGTCTCTTCGGGCGTGAGGGCCGAGGAGAGTTCGTTGAGGCCCACGGCGAGGAGGTCCTTCTCGAAGCGCTGGACCATGTCGTCGATCTGCTGCTGCTGGGCCTTCTTGACGCTCTCGCGTGTGAAGATGGCGCCGCGGGTGTAGGCGTTTACGGAGAAGCCGCCGGCGCGTTCGATGAGGGACGAGAGGCGCTCGCCAGGGCCGATGGTGTAGACGCCGGGGTAGGTCACCTCGCCGTATACGGCGACCTGCTTGTAGAGCTGCCAGTCGGGCACTGCCCTGACGAAGATGTAGTCGTTCATCTGAAGCGGTATGTTGTGCATGGGGTCGCCCTGCATGGCGGCGCCGAGGCTTATCTTTATCCTGGTGGTCTGGGGGCCGCGGTCGGTCACATCAACGCGGGTGATCTCGGCCTCGTCGGCGGCGTAGTAGAGCAGGCCGCCCGCCCAGTGGATGACGTCGCTTACCCTGTTGACGCCCTGGTTGATGGCGAACTGCCCCGGCTTGGCCACGGGACCGGTGATGCGGACGAGGTTCTGCCGCTCGACGACCGAGAAGAGGCGGATGAAGTCGCCGTCCTGAAGGGTGGTGCCCTTGAGGGAGTTGGGCGACAGGGCCCTGAGGTCGCCCTCGAGCATGGTGCGGTACTGCCTGTCCATGACGCGCATCATCTGTATGTGCCCCTCGAAGCCGGTGGAGGTCATGCCTCCGGCCATCTCGATGAGGTCGCTGACGCTGACGGGTTTCTTCATTTCATATATGGCGGGGCGGCGGACGTTGCCCGTGACGGCCACCTGGGGTCCCACGTTGGGTATGAAGATGACGTCTTCCGGCATGAGGCGGATGTCCTTTGTCTTGTCGCCCTTCATGAGGAGGTCGTAGAGGTCGAAGTCGGTGATGATCTTTCCGCCGCGCTTGACCTGGATGCTCCTCATTGAGCCGCTCTCG
>Ga0209164_1004914_pt1 | contig 11640 bp, 6 predicted proteins | sample MTBNYHSulfiMetaG_FD_187458 | JGI IMG/M metagenome (GOLD analysis project Ga0209164, IMG submission 187458) | Enrichment culture microbial communities from rom New York Harbor, USA that are MTBE-degrading - MTBE-NYH (New York Harbor Sulfidogenic)... | ecosystem: Environmental > Aquatic > Marine >... | reverse complement strand
GGAACATTCTGTATTCGAAGTGGTCGAGCAAGAGGAAAAGACTAGAAACACGGCATTAATCAGTGAGTGGACTTACGAATACAAAAGGACCAAGGAGAAGCTGTTATTGATGGCTGGAATTATTTCATTGCTGTGTCGAGACCTGAATTATCCTCATGGGGAATATCATGACCAAATCTCGAATTACGTTTCTTTACCGATAAAGAGCGCAGCCATCCCTGACAGGGCGTATGATATGCACACCGCTCTTGGACAAAAACGAAATCGCGGACTAACGCACTTTTTCAAGGTGGCAGGTTCAGTGAAAAACGAGAGATTCCCGAACGACTGGGAAGAGAGAGGGAAGAAAGCCTATTACGATGCTCAAAAGGAAGGACTTGAAAGAGCCAGGAAGGTGATTGAAGCAATCGAAGGAAAATTGAAGAAAATGCCGGGAAGAAAAAAAGCACAAATGGAGTTATTACCAATCTGACTTTCAAATCGTAACTGAGGTGCGCATTTATCCTGTATTGTTCATGGCACAAGAAGCAAATGAGTTCTACGTGTCAACTCGATCAATTGCTCACCATGTCGCTATGTTGCTCTCTAGCCTTTCAAGATCAATCCCGACGGCGGCCAGCTTCCTCAACGTGCCATTATCTAGGTGAATGTTTGATAGCGTTCGAATTTGATCGAGAGCGGCTTCATACAGGATCACCTGGTCTTTAGAAGCTCCCTTCTTGAATAGTCTGTCCAATCGCGATTGGTTATCCTTGATCCCTCTCCTTTCTTCAAGATCAATTCCTGCTATCAGCCTTTCAGTCCTGTGACGGTCCTCCCGAACGAGAACATTGTGACTGCCGGAGTCCCCTATATCCAGAAGATACCTGAAGTAAAGGTGCTGCGAGGTGGCCATTTTAATATCTTCCGTAAAAGCCTTGGTTTTTTCTATTTCCGCGACTTGCTTTACCGCCTCCCTTCGTATTGCCACCTTAACGTTTTTATCGAGTGTTTTATTCACCATTTCGAATGGGATATCTTTCCGTTTTCCCACATTCGGTGCAGCTAAATAGTATCTGTCATCACCCCAGCGCCCCAGGTATCCCCATTGCAGAGAAGCCCTGAGTCGCTCATCCAACTGCAGCGCTTCCTCCAGGAGCTGGATGGCATAATTATATCTTAATCCGTTAAGCAAAGATTTATCGTTATCCTTATATGGGCCCTTAAACACAAGGTCGTCCACTATACGGACCTCTTTCTTGTATCTAGCGGTTCTCTTCTGGGCTTGAACGGCGTCTTTTATTGCCGTCATTGTCTGAGAAGACAGGTTTCGGATTGGAACCCCTGCCTCTTTGGCAAGCCTTATGAGTTTATGGTAAGAATCCAATTCCTTTTTGAATAGGTTGTATATCTTCCGGTATGTTCTATTTAAAAAGACCTTGTTCTCGTTTTTGACATACGCACCTTCCAAGGCAAACCTTTTCAAGGGTTCATCACTCTTTTTCCCTGTTTTAGTGTGGATATCCTCAACGTACTCGTCCATTTCCATTTTCCCGCCGCTCAAGTGATCTGCATATATTTTGTTTACAGTGCCAATCGGAGTGTCTATTCGAGGAGGTTTTGATGTCCAGTGGATCTGATCCCGGCGAACAATCAGAAGCACAGCATGATAGAGGTAGATGGGTTTTTCTTTGTGTCCCATCGCTGTATGAAAGTCCTGCAGTGCGAAGATGACCGGCCTGACGAATTCGTATTTGCTGTTTTGATCTATGTAATGATGAAGGATCTCCCATACTAATCCTGTGTTAGCCAGATTTGGTGGCTTGGGTTGTATCTTTTTGTTTTTTGTACCGGCCATTGCAGCTTTCAGATTCTTTTCGTATGCATCTTTCACAGCCTTTTCGTATGCCTGTTCAGGATCGCACAAGTTCCTGATCCAATAGAAGACGTTGTCGCTGCCGATTTCCAGGTTGTAAATCATCCCTCTGATGCATTGCTGGATTTCAGTCGGATATTGGCTTGTGTCCCAGTCCCAGGTTGTCTCACCGACTTTATCCTGACCCAAGTATATCTGTGGATACCGGTCCTGAATGCTTTTGTGGATTTGCAGCAGGTCCTGCATTTTGTCCGGCTTCAGGTAGTGCGGCGGCAGGAGAAAGACCGACTTAAAATCGCTGATGAGGCGGATCATTTTCTGGAATGTCAAATACAGGTACATGTCGAGAAGGAACTTTCTGGAAGATGGCGTTCCCCGATTCTCAATCCATTTTTGATAGAGATCAAAGATGATCGCCGGCATCCACCATGCTGAGATATTCACCTCCTCACTCATCATGACAACGAGCCTGTTCACCATATTGGTTCGTATCACCTTTGAGTTGATCAAAGTATTCGCGTGCGGGAGATTTGGGTCATCCGGGTATTTTTGCAGGAAGGCATTCAGCACAGGCCCGTTCCATTCGAATAGGCTGAAGAGATCCATCTCGACCAGGCACCAGAGACCTTTTTTGATTTCATTTCGCCTGGCGTATTTTTGCATGCCGCTCTTCAAAACGCTGGGATGATAGTCGAAATAGCTATTTCTTGCTCTTCCCTTGACATATAAATTCCCGAATAGAGCGTGTGGCACTCTGGTGCCCGACTTGGGGGTTGTTGCTGAAGATTGAGGTGTGTTCGTTAATTTATTATCCATTGAGGGAAGTTGCCATCTCTACTTTTTCGATTTAGCAGGGGTGTCTTGGCTGTGTGGGCTCTCCTATCGGCCGCCTTTGTTTTGACCCGATCCGATCCATGCGTCGATGGCGTCCTTGTCAAACCTCCAGACCCTCCCGATTCCGAGGAGTCTATTCGCGGACAATCGATAAGGACCTTGGCTTAAGATGTGATCAAACAATTGTCCTAAGCGGCATAATGACCTCAAAGGAGTACACCGAAAAACTGAGACGAGTAGGGTACTTTGATGACAAATCAGAAAGAAGGTTTTCGTTCCTTACAAACAACTTCATTGTGCCGGCTCTGGTTGTCGCAGAGCTTTATCGCTGCCGTTGGCAAGTAGAACTTTTCTTCAAGTGGATCAAGCAGCATCTTCGAATAAAGTCGTTTTATGGTACGAGTGAGAACGCTGTGAAAACTCAAATCTGGATCGCCGTATCTGTGTATGTACTGGTGGCCATCGTAAAAAAGAAGATGAAACTGGAAGATTTGAGCCTCTACACAATTTTACAGATTTTGAGTGTGACCCTTTTTGAAAAAGCATCGTTATTAGAGGTGCTTACCGCTTCGCAATACAATACCTACACCATATATAACGATAACCAACTGAGATTATTCAGTTATTAACCGGACACTTATGTCTCACGATATAGTTCAACATCCCGGTACAGCTGGCCCGTTTGCTGACAACAGTCAGAGCGGCCTTTGATGAAAGAGTCTAGGTTTTTCCCGGCGGCGGAAATTGCCCCAGAATTTTGTTCACCAGCGTGTTGATTTCTTTCGTGGTTTTCTTTGGGCCTTCTTGCCAATTCAATCGAGTGGCGCCTGAGCCTTACTTTTACTAAGCCTATAAGATCTGGTTATCTGACTATAACTTAATTTAACTTGACTCAAGAAATAAAGTCACTTATCGAATAATAGACATTGTTACATTCGTCCCAAGAAACAAGTACTTCTCTAACACATGAAATACGAACGGAAGCGTTTCACATGGTGTTTTACTTTGCTACGATAACACTCAATTCGCAGTTTCCGTTTGACAGGAAGACACCTTCTCTGGCCACTTTTCTATTTGACAAACTCACACCTCATCTGTGATTGGTTTAACGGAATTTTATGGCCATTCTTATCGATTTAGCAACAAATCTTTTCAACGGCCTCCTGGGCAAAACTTTTTTCTTTCACTTCAGCGCTCTATTTGGCGGTGGTGTTTAGCAAAAAACCTTCCTTTGTTAATTGCTCTGATGTTATTTGCTTTTGATTTTTGTCGGCAAGTCACTTTTCGCAAAGGACTTGAGCCAAAAACTGAAATGACGAGCTTTGCATAATTGAATTTACATAGCAATTCCTTTTACTTTCAGTCTTATTGAACTACAACAACTTTCCACCACTTTACTGTGCATGTAGCTAAAAGAATATTTGAAAAACCTCGTCTTTGGACCTTTTGAAAATGGGGTATTTTTATGCAGGCGAGAGGTCTGCGATAACAATGCCCGGTTTTAACTTTGCTAGGCGACGTCGTACTGGCGGGTACAAAGCCGTATTTACATTTCCAACGGCTTAGGGGCTGTGAAATGAATGCGTTAAGATAACCCTCTGTAACGGAAAGCATTCTGTCCTTCCGGATAGGGGGTGTGAGCGGGATTGGCGGCCACATGCGAATAAACTGATTGATGTTTTTCATGACACACAAGGAGGCTTCTCGTATTGTCTTTCGCATTTGAAGTATTTTTATTACCAAACCCATGGAAGTAAGGAAAAGAAAGGAGACAGTGTTTTCTTGAGGGAAGTTTACAGAAAAAGCTCACAATTTTTCCAGAGCAGATTGCATGTTTGAACCAGATAAAGGGATAGTTAACAAAAAAGGGAAAGGAGAAACATGGAATGCCAAAAGGGCCGGGTCATGTTTTCTAGACCAGTGTACTTGTGCAATATGAATGGTCCCATAATAGTTTTAACATTGCTTTTGCAGCTTCCGCCTAGTGCCGTCATTGCGAGCCCGGCTTTACCGGGCGTGGCAATCTCTCAGCTCGAACAGTGAGGTTGCTTCAGTGCGTTCGCAATGACATTTTAGTCAATACTATTTCGAGACGGTTAATAAGTTCAACGGATTATAAGAAATAAGGGATGGGACACGACGTGGGATAGGCTACATGGGAGGGAGCTATTTATTGTAAGCTTTGAACCTGATGTCAAGCCGAGTAGAGGGCGCGACAAAGAAAGGAGAGAAATACCATGGAAAAGGAGAGCAAGCCTTATAGTAGCACTTCAAAGGAATTGCGATGGGTCGAAGCCTCAAGACGCGCTCGGAAATGCTATTGCATTGGAGTGAAAGGGTTTCTAGGAATCTTGGCTCTTGCAGTGGTGATTACATTCCTCACTGTGGTGACTGCCGAGGCAAAGTTCGAGGAAGTGGGCGGTAAATTATCGGATGGAACGGAGTACCTAATGCGGGTTCCCCCTAACTGGAACAAAACACTCGTTAGGGATCTTGACTTTGTCCGAAAACGCGACAATGCTGAGTCTCTTTACCTGCTCAATAAAGGTTACGCCATGTCGGGACTGCACCGGCATCCTCTACGAGCATTTAAGTACGATCCTGCGAGAGAAATCATGAATCTCAGTAAGGTGCAGGATATTTTCAGCGAGCGCTTCGGTAAGGCAGATCGGGTCATCCAACATGGATGCTCTGGGGGAGGACACGTCTCGCTGTGTGTTGCGGAGGATTTCTCCGACCGAGTCGATGGCGTTATCGCCTGGTGCGCTCATACCCCAGTCTGGCTCATGAATACCTTTCTGGATGGATGGTTTTCGCTAAAAGCGCTGATCGATCCTAAACTTGTTATCACGTCTCTTCCCCGCGATGCAGTTTATGGTTCTAGTGGGCATGGAATGATGGGCGCAATTCCTATAGCCTGGCGCAATGCCATCGACGCTGCACAACAGACCCCGGAGGGCCGCGCTCGTATTGCGCTGAGCTTTACGATCGGACAGTGGCCGGCTTGCACGGACCCTGTTCGGCAGCCGGACTTGGAGGATGTCGTTTGGCTTCAGGAAAGTATGTACCATATGCTTTACCGTAATGCTGCGAACCCGGGCGGTGAAGCTCGGTACATGTTTGAGAACGCGGCCTGGGGTGAACAGTTGTCTTGGAACACCGGCGTCGACTACGTCGAATTATTCAACAACGGCAACGAGTTCTTCAAGCGAGCAGTCCGCCAGTTATATCAGGAAGCTGGCCTTGATCTTCAGACTGATCTGAAGCGGATCAATGAGTTTCCCCGTCTCTCCGCGTCCGACTTCGCACTAGACTATTGGAAGGCACCTGGGCGCAATGTCGTGGGCAATCCCATGGTCCCGCTTCTTCGATTGCACTCAGTCGGGGATTATCAGGTTCCCCCTAGTCTGGTCGAGGGTTATTCCAATCTCGTGCGCGCAAACGGTAAAGATGACGTGTACCGTCCAGTGTACTTCAATGCGCCCCTGCATTGTAAACAGAACGTCGCGGAAACCGCGGCTGCTTTCGCAGTTATGAAGCATCGCTTGGATACGGGTATATGGGGGAGCACGGACCCTGATGAGCTCAATAAGCTAGCGGCGTCATTAGGCGCAAGTGACATCGCACGTTTCATGAACTTCGATAAGTACAAACAGGGTAAGTACAACCGTGCTTGGGTTCCGAAGTAATGGTCGGTAGTAGCTCCAAGGCTTAGAGTGGCCTTTGACTGGATGCCTATGGATGCGATCTGCGCTCCAAGTAAGTGAAGCTTCCTCCCCTGAAGGCGGACTGTAACAGAAGAATAAAGCTGCCTCCTTAAAGAAGAAGGAGCAAAAAAACATGCTTCCAGTGAAAGACAAATAGGTTTTTACGGCATTCCCGAGTTGTTACACTCCCTTAACCAAATAGAAAACCGTTTAGGAGGTGCGAAATGAAGAATTCAAGGATCATCACTATTATAAGGAGTATTTGTCTCATAGTTCCGTTAAGTTTAATTCTCGGATTCACAGGCACGGTGAGCCTTGCCGCCGGAGAGAATCCTAAACACAATGTAGTCGTAAAGCCAGTCGATTTCCCGTCAAGTGCTAGAGCCTATCTGTACTTACCAGATGGTGTTCTGCCAACGACTGCCTTTGTTATGATTCATCCTTCTGCTGACATGACTCGGTATTTTGCCTATGAACCGCTTGCTGGTTATGGGTTTGCGGTTCTTGGTATGGCCAGCTATGCTGAAGGTAACGACATGGCGACGTTGATGGAGAAGGTTCTTCTGGATATCAAGGGTGCGATTGAATTCTTAAAAAACGAGAAAGGTGAAAAACCAACACTTCTCATGCCTTATCTTCCCAAAGGGCAAATCAGCAAGGTAGTATTGCTCGGAAGCAGCGGTGGACCCGCAACCATGTCATTCTACCAGTGTCAAGCCGAAACCGGAATCTACAAGACTTATCCTTGGGGCGAAGCAGTCGATCTCTCCAATCTGCCCAAAGCGGATGGGTTCGTTTTCTTGTGCCCTCACCGCGGTCGAGCTCTTGTTCTGACGCAAGAGATGGATGCTTCAGTTGTGGACGACGAAGACCTATATATCAAAGATCCTAGCTTGAACCTGTACGACCCTAAGCATGGATTCCGGAACTACCAAAAAGGAGAATCAAGCAAGTATGCTGAGGATTTTCTTGTGCGATATCGGAAAGCCCAAATCGAAAGGAATGATCGAATTTCCAGAGAAGCTTTAGCCCTCCTGAACCAGGCGAAAGACGAAAGAAAGAGGATAGAGGCAGAAACTGGATGTGAGCTCAAGTTTGATATTGATGTCCCTTTTATTACTCACAGAACATCGGGCGATCCTCGGTTTCTGGACATGTCTATTGATCCCTCTGACAGGATAATAGGATCTGGATTCGGTGACGCACTATCAGTAAACTACAAACCTAATACCTTTAAACGCGTTCATACGGCGAAGAATTGGCTCAGTATGTGCAGTCGGCTCTATAGCAACGCCGCAGCCGAACCAAATATTGCAAGAATCCAAATACCCGTTCTTGGAATTTGGCCAACTGCAGATCAACTGATTTTCCGGCAGGACGCAGAGGACATATTTCAAGCTGCGCAGTGCGAGTTCTTGCCACCTGAGCGCCAGAATAAGGAATTAGTCCATGTGCCCGGTCTTAATCATTTTTTCCGTCCGATAAGGAAGGAATTCGAAAAAATGCCCGGGCGTGTTGTAGATAGGATAGTCGAATGGACACGGAAGTGTGTGGAAAATACTTGTCCTCCCCATGTGCAAAGAACGAAAATGCAAGTCGAAGGCGGGGAGGTCCCCTTAGAAGACGCGATAATTACCGATCCTTTGTCGCGCTTGGTTCCGCTGCTTCCGCCCAACAAAATACCTTGCGGCTTATATGAAAAGAAATAAGTCAGAGTTTCTCAATTGAATCCTAAATGCTTGAACCTGTTATTGTTAAATTCACTTGATTCTTCAGTTCTGGCTTTAAGACCCAATCTCTTTTTCTTGTAAGGTTTACATCGGGTTTTCTAAGGCGTTTCGAATTTATCCCCTTTAAAAGCTAAAAAAGCTTACAAAGAAAATTTGTGACAAACTAATCGTGAATTTTAGAAAGAATGTTTGCCTGCATTTATCTCTCAAGGAGAGGAAGTCCTCATTACTCTTTTTGTAGAGATAGATATTAAGAATCTGTCAAATTTATGCGGATAAAAGATAAACCATGAGAAAAAGAATTCTAAAACTTCCCTATGTTGCCTTTAAGGAAATATCACGTTTTCTTGGAGGCTATTCTTTCATCAGGATATATTAAAACAAATTACACAAAAATAGTTTTGGATAGAGCCTAATAAAATCCTGTTGAGGAGATTTCTAAACCTGATCGACAAATTAGGTGGAAAGGCCCGGCGTGAAAAAGTTCACGCGGACGGGGGCTATACCGGCATTTAACCCTCAAACCAAAGGAGGAAGAAGTCATGGTAAAAGAAAATAGAAATTTAAAAGATGATCATAGAACTCGATCAAAATGGCATTCCAACAAACTATCCAAATGGTGTGAAGTGATTCTCAGAACCTGGATGCTTGCGGCGGTAATTACCGCTTTCGTGGGTGTGAGCGCATCAACTCAAGAGGCCGTTGCCCAATTAGTGTTCACTGAGGAGTCAGGTACGCTCGCCGATGGAACGGAATACCGGATGCGGGTCCCATCAAATTGGAACGGAACGCTTATCAATGATCTGGACTATGCTGGTGCTGCGAATAACGATCGTAATCTTTACTTACTCGAACAGGGTTATGCCCAGTCGGGAACGAAGCGGCATCCTCTTCGAAGATACCAGTATGATCCGGCGAAAGAGATTTCGAATCTTATTACTGTGCTTGATATGTTCGAGGCGCGCTTCGGTAAGCCGGACCGAGTCATCCAATACGGACACTCTGGAGGCGGTAATATCGCCCTCGCCATGGGGGAGCTACATCCCGAACGTGTCGATGGAGTTATCCCGGGGTGCGCACATACTTCAGTTTGGCTCACGAACACGTATTTGGACGGATGGTTTGTTCTGAAGGCACTGCTCGCTCCTGATCTGACTATCGTGAATCTTCCCGACGACCACAGCGCACTCACTGTCGCGTGGCGTGAAGTGTTTAGCAATGCCCAGCAGACTCCGGAGGGCCGAGCCCGTATTGCACTTGCCTTTACGATTGGACAATGGCCGGCCTGGTCAAGCGCGACGACCCTAGAGCCAGATCCAAGGGATGTGGAGGCCCTTCAGCATAGTATGTATGAAACTGTTTACTATGCTGCTGGGCAGCCAGGCGGCCAATCGCGGTTCATGTTCGAGGTTCAAGGTCAGTTGTCGTGGAACACTGGAATCGACTATATGGAATTTTTCAATAACGGCAACGAGTTCCACAAGCGAGCGGTTCGCAAACTCTATAAGGAAGCTGGTCTCAATCTCAGGGATGACATAGATAGGATTAACGCGTTTCCCCGCATCTCAGCCGACCCCAGCGCAATCGAATTCTGGAGTGAGACTGGTCGCTATGCGGTCGGCAAACCGCAGGTTCCGATGCTTCGAATTCACACGATAGGAGATATTTTGGTTCCTCATTCGCTAATTCAAGGTTATGAGGATGCGGTACGGTCAAATGGCTTGAATGACCTCTACCGAAGAGCAATCGTCGATAGCGCAGGGCACTGCAATTTTAGCGTAGCGGAGAGCGCGGCCGCGATTGAGACTTTGATGTATCGTCTAGACACTGGGCGTTGGGAGAGTAGCACGCATCCGAAGCAACTCAATGAGTTGGCGACTTCCTTGAATGCAGGTCCCGCGCGATTTATTCCGTTGGCGCTGGACAAGTATAATCGTTCATGGTTTCCGGAAGAATAAAGCAACCAGGCGCCGCCTAGATTTCGGCGATTTACCGGCTAGAATTACAATAATATTGTACAATACCTTGGACTTATTAATCGTCTCAAAATAGTATCGACACTTCTCTCCCCCTCACTTCAACCCTCTCCCCCAACGGTGGAGGAGAGGGCAGGGTGAGGGGGCTTCAGGGTGTCAAGATAATTGTCAGACAGTTAATAACAAGAAAGTCCTTGCAAAGGAGGTGTTACTTGATATCGGGTAGTTAACATTTTTTCCGCAAAACGGATCAACTATCTCAATCTTGAATATTGATATAATGCGCATAGGTTATTTTGCTTATTTATTTATAGATTCCATACATTGTACATTCCAAAATACCTGTTGATACAAGAGATTATATCACTTTTAAAAAGGCAAAATGGCCTTTCTTCTTTCTGATTTCTGCAACCATGGAGTTAATTCGGTACTGTGTGCTGTATCGTCAATAGAAAAACTGTAACCAGCCATGGGAGTGGGACGCTCTTTTATAACTTAAGTATTCACCTTTCGAGAAAATTAATCCAAAAAACCCTCTCATAAGTGCCAAAAACCTCATTATAACTCCTCACATCGCTTGGGCTACGAAAGAGGCAGGAGAGCGACTAATGAAAATGACGGCTGAAAATATAAAATCTTTCTTAGAAGGTAAGGCAAGAAACATTGTCAATGGAGAATGGCTTGATCAAATATGATCCTTCGAGATGAAGAAGAATATGATGATCGCCGTTGCAGCCGATGGATTGACCAAACGTTATTGGGAGGTTTAGGCCATTGCGGATGAAAGCTTTCTAATTCGCGAGTGCGATTTATTGGGTTTTCTTAGCCCAAGCGGAGCGGGTATCACCCCTTTATGATTCACTTGGGCCCTCCCATGCGCCTCCACTTCCTGGGGCTCACATACTTCTCGCCGCCCTGCACCCACATTCCCTTCCTGGCCTCTCTAGCTTCCCTTTCAGCTTCCAGGTAAGGCCCAGGGTCAAACCCCTTCGCATGCTCCCCCCGGTAGACTTCCGCAAACCCCGCCCTGACCATCTCGAGATTGACGTTTTTTCCATCCACAAAAACCAGGCCCAGGACACGACCGTATCTGTCCTGGCCAAAGCCCTGGATATCGACCTTCTTGTTCAGGACCAACTCTCCCAGGTATTTCTTTGACTGTTGACTGAAGGGTTGCCCAGTTTCCCTCTTTTTATGGGACGTCTCGGGGGCGTCAATACCGACAAGCCTGATGGTCGTTTCCCCGGAAGCACCTCTGACCTTGATCGTATCGCCATCGGTGACTCGGGTGACTTTGAATTGTTCCGCCGGGGATGAGGTCGGGACCGCCAGAAAGGTCAGAAACAGAACGAAGAGAATAATGAGGTATGGCCCTTTCCCACTGACCTTCTCATTTCACCGCCCTCAGCCTGTGAGAGGATTGAAGCTTTGCCCACAGCTCCTTGATGATGAACCCGGAGCATTCGTCTTCGCTGAGATTCTGCCCGGCCCGGAGGCGACAGGACTGCATCAGGCTCCTATTTTCTGCCCAGAGGCCA
>Ga0209164_1004913_pt1 | contig 11641 bp, 9 predicted proteins | sample MTBNYHSulfiMetaG_FD_187458 | JGI IMG/M metagenome (GOLD analysis project Ga0209164, IMG submission 187458) | Enrichment culture microbial communities from rom New York Harbor, USA that are MTBE-degrading - MTBE-NYH (New York Harbor Sulfidogenic)... | ecosystem: Environmental > Aquatic > Marine >... | reverse complement strand
CTTTGTTGTCTCCTCATCAGTTTTCGTAAATCGTAAACAGTTAAACGTAAGGTGTTAAAACACTTCACACTTCACGTCTCACTTTTCACGTTTTGATCGTCCCTGACTTGATCTGCTTTTGAATGCAACTTGGTATCAAGATATGTGTATGGCTTTTGTTCCGCGTTATCTCGCGTTATACGAATCGGGTGAACTGGGAAACAAAATCAAACAGTTACTGTTGTTGCTCGAGTCATGCACTCTGTGCCCTCGAGAATGCAAAGTAAACCGCTTGAAAGGGGAGGTTGGGGTTTGTGGAGCAGGAAGCGCCATAGTCGTCTCCAGTGTGTTCCCTCATTTTGGAGAAGAAGGGCCGTTGGTCGGCCACGGCGGTTCCGGAACCATTTTTCTCACCTACTGTAACCTTAAATGTGTATTTTGCCAAAATTATGACATCAGCCATCTGGCGCACGGCGAAGAGATTTCCAGCGAAGAACTGGCAACGCGCATGATAACGCTCCAGCGAACAGGGTGCCATAACATCAATTTTGTTACTCCCACCCACTTTACCCCTCAACTAATCGCTTCTTTGCCGCAAGCGATTGAACGCGGGCTTCGTCTTCCTTTGGTTTATAACTGTGGCGGATATGAATCTCTGGAAGTCATTAAACTATTGGAAGGAATCATTGATATCTATATGCCCGACGCGAAGTTTGCCGACCCGGGGACAGCACGTAAATATTGTAAGGCTGCCGATTATCCTGAGGTAAACAAGCAGGTATTGAAAGAGATGCACCGCCAGACCGGTGTTCTCAAGATCAACCGGCAGGGCATTGCAGAACGCGGATTGTTAATTCGTCACTTAGTTATGCCGGGGGGGGCAGCAGGATCAAAAAAAATTCTCACGTTTATCGCCGAAGAATTATCCAAGGAATCTTATGTGAATATTATGGCCCAGTATTACCCGCAGTTTGAAGCCGCTTACTATCCTGAGATTAACCGGAGGATAACCCCTCAGGAGTACCATGAGGTAATCGTCCTGGCCCGGAGTTCTGGCCTTCATCGAGGCTTCCCGGAAATGTGATAACACGTCGCCTTCATGTGCATATCTTTGTTGTCTCCTCATCAGTTTTCGTAAATCGTAAACAGTTAAACGTAAGGTGTTAAAACACTTCACACTTCACGTCTCACTTTTCACGTTTTGATCGTCCCTGACTTGATCTGCTTTTGAATGCAGCGTGGTATAAAAGCATTGTCACGCACAATAACTCAGCACAATATCAAAGAGCACTTTTGTCCCGAAGACCAGGTCTTTTTTCGCTATCCGTTCATTATGTCCATGAACCATATCCTGATGCTGCGCCAGGTCTCCTTCAACCAGGAGAGGAGCAAACCCAAACGCGACGGTCTTAGCGTTGCGGAAGAACCGGGAATCGGTCGCCCCTGATGAGATAAACGGGATGATCCTGGCGTTTGGGTCATGCCGAACAATGGCTTCCCTGAAGATTTTAACAATCTCGTGGGAAAAATCCGACTCCGAAGCAGTATCGCACTGTATTTCCTGGATCGTATACTGAGGGATGCCATCCAAAATTTTTGCGATCTCCTTTTTAACTCCTTCGATCGTTTCTCCCGGTAATATCCGACAGTCTACCTCGCAGTAACATTCACTCGGAATAACATTGACCTTTTCTCCTCCTTTAACCACCGTAGGAACAAAAGTATTACGGATCATGGTTAGGAGGAGTTTCTTTAAACCCTGATCAGGCATTGCCTCAAGAATTTCTTCGGCTCGAACCGGTTCCTTTAAAAGATTTTGCAGAATCGGAGCTATTTCTTCATCTTCAGAAAAACCCCGTATGAACTTTTCTACGATTTGCGGCATCTGAATCCGGCCGCGATACCTCTCCAAAGCCTCTATGCTTCTTCCCAAGGCAAGGATGCAGTTATCTTCTCGAGGAAGTGAGCCGTGTCCCGGTGTTCCCTTAAAAATAATCCGAAACCAGCAGGCTCCCTTTTCTCCCGCCTGGCAGAGATAAAAATTCTTTGTCTTTCGGGCAATTCCAACCCCTCCGCCTTCATTGATCACTACCTCAAATCGATTGAACTCCGAGCGGTTCTTGCAGAGCCATGCGACCCCGGATTGTCCGCCTTTTTCTTCATCCGCAACGGCCGCCATAACCACATCCCGTTTGAGAGGCACATTGATTTTTTTAAGGAGAATAAGCGCCAGGGTTTCCATAATCCCCAATGACTTACAGTCCAAAGCCCCACGCCCCCAGATTTCTTTTTTCACGATCTTTCCCGAAAACGGAGGATACGTCCATTTTTCTTCTTCAACCGGCACAACATCGATATGGCTCAAAAGGAGAAGCGGTGGTTTGTTACCAGTACTATTGAGACGCGCGATAAAATTTCCCCGGTCAGGCCCGGATTCAATAATTTCGTTTTCAATACCCTCATGATCAAAAATGCCCTTTAAAAACCGGGCGCCTTTAATCTCGTTTCCCGGAGGATTGGTAGTATTAATCTGAAGATATTGACTCAAATACGTGGTTGCTTTTTCTTCAACGTCTTGCCAGTTAATTGTGTGTATGTCCATAGTATTACCTTGATTTTTTTATTTTTTCTTAAAACCCATTACTCTTTCTCTGCTATCAAACAGCGCACCCTCCAGCTGCAACAGTCTTTGCTTTAATAAAATTCCTCCAGGAGCTGAAAACCCCCCTAACGTCCCATCTTTCCGTATTATTCTATGGCAAGGCACGACAATGGGAAAAGGATTTTTTCCCAATGCATTTCCTACCGCCCGAAAAGAACCCGGGTTTTTTATTTGAGCGCTTAACCAGGTATAACTCCTCACTTCCCCCCAGGAAATGGATTGAGCAGCTTTCCACACCTTGACTAAAAATTCCGTGTTACCCGACTCATCCAGGGCAAAACATCGAGTAATTTTTTCCCCTTCAAAATACTTTATCAAAATTCCGGCGAGAGATTTAAAGAAAATATTATCTTCTTTAACCTTAGGGAATTGCTGAAAAATAATTTTTTTAACGTCCGCTTGGCCGGTATGGGGTAAAATGATTCTTTTAAGCCCCTTTTCGCTTCCCACCACCCCAATCCAACCAAAAAGCGTTTTGAAGGTAGAATATCTCATAATACCTGGAAAAAATGACCACCTTACTTTTGTATAAAAAGTTTATCTCTCCCGGAGAAATTTTAGAGAGATTTTGCCGGTAAAGTCAAGTAAAAAGGAAAAGGCGATCATTATCGTGAGTCCTCGCGTGATCAATCTTGACCCAGCTCGTATAACATGGTATTAAAAAAACTTAGCCCAGATTTTCCTGAAAAAAGGAGCTCTTCATGAAAAACTCCCCTTTTAATATTGGAATAATTGGCGCCGGAAGCTGGGGTACCGCTCTGGCTACCCTGCTCGCCTATAATGACCATAAGGTCACCCTGTGGGTTTACGAAAATGAGTTACATGAACACTTGTTAACCAATCGACAAAATCATTTCTACTTGCCGGGGGTTACTCTTCCGGAGTCTATTTTCCCCACGCAATCTTTTTCTGAAGCTACCCGAAAAAAAGACCTTCTGGTCTCCGCGGTTCCTTCTCATTTAACAAGAAAAATCTTGAGCGAATGTGTCCCTTTTCTCGATTCTCAAACCACTATTGTAAGTGTTTCCAAGGGGATTGAAAACGAGACCCTTATGCCCATATCAAGTATTTTTAAAAAAATTCTTCCTAAAAAAAATTTTCCCAATACCGCTTATCTCTCAGGCCCGAGTTTTGCCAAAGAAGTCGCCCTCCAGCACCCCACTGCAGTCGTGGTAGCCTCAGAAGACCATGAGGTTGCTCAAAAAGTACAGAAAGTTTTTGCTGCTCCTTTCTTCCGGGTCTATACCAGCAGTGATGTTGTTGGCGTGGAATTAGGCGGAGCAATAAAAAATGTCATTGCTATTGCCGCAGGTTGTTCGGATGGCTTAAATTTTGGTGATAATACCCGGGCTGCCCTCATTACCCGGGGGTTAGCTGAAATATCCCGGCTGGGAGTTGCCTTCGGGGCAAATCCTTTAACCTTCGCTGGGCTTTCCGGCTTGGGTGACCTGGTCTTAACGTGTACCGGAGCGTTGAGCCGTAATCGAAAAGTAGGCATTCAATTGGGTCGGGGAATGAGTTTAGATAACATCATAAAAAGCTCAAAAATGATTGCCGAAGGGATAAAAACAGCCAAGTCTGTGTACCAGCTTGCTAAACGTCGCAAGGTAGAAATGCCTATCGTTGAGCAGGTCTATCGAATCCTTTATCAAAAGAAAGACCCCCGGAAGGCAGTCACTGACCTCATGGGAAGAAGCCTCCGGTATGAATTAGATGCCCACCCTGAAAGGTAACTTTCCTGACGAGGAAAGATCTTTCACGAGGAGAATTGTATGGCTGGGGAATACTTTTTAGGAATTGATGTCGGGTCAATAAGCGCCAACACGGTTATTGTCAATTTCAAAAAAGAAATTTTAGAAGAGCATTACCATCGCCTCCACGGTCAGCCAATCACCACCGTCCGAAGACTTCTCCAGGACGTTTTCACCCGCATCCCGCCTTTTGATTTTGAAAATATTTCTTTTGTCGGTTCGGGCGGAAAAATTTTAGCCCAATTACTGAACGCCCATTTTTTCAATGAGATCATTGCTCAGTGCAAAGCGGTTGAGTGGCTCCACCCCCAGGTAAAAACTGTTATTGAAATGGGAGGAGAGGATTCAAAGTTAATCGTGCTTGATTACGACACAACCCTGGCAAAGATGAAGCTGGTTGATTTTTCCATGAACACCATCTGCGCCGCGGGAACCGGATCGTTCTTAGACCAGCAAGCAACCCGACTCGGCCTTTCCATTGAAGAATTTGGATCTTTAGCACTTAGGTCAGCTTCTCCTCCCCGGCTTGCGGGGCGATGCAGTGTCTTTGCCAAGAGCGATATGATTCATTTACAACAAATTGCTACTCCCGACTATGATATTGTGGCTGGCTTATGTTTTGCGGTTGCCCGAAATTTTAAAAGCACCATCGGAAAGGGCCTTGATTTTAAGCCCCCGGTCGCCTTCCAGGGTGGAGTTGCCGCTAATCTCGGCATGAGGCGGGCTTTTGCGGAAGTCTTGAAACTTTCCCCGGAAGAATTTATTATTCCTAAACATTTCGCTTCGATGGGAGCAATCGGAGCGTGCCTCATGGCCATCGAAGACCCTGCTGACCGGAAAAAATGGCAAGGATGGCAAAAACTCGAAACCTATATAACTGCTTCACCTCAATCTGAAAAAGTCGAACGCCCTCTTTCGCCCTCCCCTCACAAAACACCGCCCCGGAGACACCACCTCACCTCCCCGGACAATGAAAAGAAAAAAGGCTATCTCGGGGTTGACGTCGGCTCGATCAGCACCAATGTGGTGGTGATCGATGAGCATAAACGGATTCTTTCAAAGCGCTATCTTATGACTGCCGGCCGGCCGATTGAAGCAATCAAACAAGGTCTTAAAGAAGTCGGCGAAGAGTTAAACGACCGAGTCGAAATCCGTGGTGTGGGAACCACCGGATCAGGCCGCTATTTAACCGGTGACTTTATCGGCGCCGACGTGGTCCGCAATGAGATCACCGCCCAAGCCACGGCGTCTGCCCATATTGATCCTGAGGTAGATACTATTTTTGAAATCGGCGGACAGGATTCGAAGTATATCAGTCTAAAAAACGGCGCGGTGGTTGACTTTGAAATGAACAAAGTCTGCGCCGCGGGGACCGGATCGTTTTTAGAAGAACAGGCAGAGAAGCTCGGGATTTCTATTAAAGATGAGTTTGCGCAATTAGCCTTTAGTTCTCAATTACCCGTTTCTTTAGGAGAGCGCTGTACGGTGTTTATGGGATCTGATCTGGTCCACCATCAGCAGCAAGGAGCTAAGAAGGAAGACTTAGTAGCCGGGCTGTGCTACTCGATTGTCCACAATTACCTTAATAAAGTAGTGAGCAAAAAGCAGGTTGGCGAGCGAATCTTTTTTCAGGGGGGCACTGCTTTTAACCAGGGCGTGGTGGCCGCTTTTGAGAAGGTGCTCGATAAAAGCATAACCGTCCCTCCGGATCACGAAGTAACCGGAGCAATTGGGGCCGCCATCCTCGCCATGAAAGAAAAAGACCCTGGCACGAGCAGGTTTAAGGGGTTTGATTTAAGTAAAAAAGAATATGACCTCTCTTCTTTCGAGTGTAATGGATGTCTGAATATGTGCGAGATCCATACGCTTACGGTAAAAGGCGAAAAGCCGCTTTTCTATGGCGGCCGTTGCGAAAAATATGAAATCGAAACTAAAAGAAAAAAAATACATCACATCCCTGATCTCTTTGGAGAACGGGAGGCTTTCCTCTACCAGTTTGAAAAGGAAAACGAAAAAATACCGTCTTCAGCTCCGGTGATCGGCATTCCCCGGGTTTTGTTCTTCCATGAGCTCCTTCCTTTTTGGGGCGCCTATTTCAATGCGCTCGGGTTCCGCGTCGTCCTTTCTGACCAAACCAATAAAAAGCTCATTCAGGAAGGGCTGGAGGCAATCGTGACTGAGACCTGCTTTCCCATCAAAGTAGCCCACGGCCATGTCTTGAACCTTATGAAGAAAGATATAAAAACCATCTTTTTACCGAGCCTCATTAACTTTAAGCAGCCCCAGCTAAACATCCCCCAGAGCTTTGCTTGCCCCTATGTCCAATCTTTTCCCTACACTATCCAATCAGCGATTAACTTTAAGGAGCATGGGGTGAACTTTATCCATATCCCCCTGTTTATGGCGAATAATCCTGACCAGTTAACTAAAAATTCAATCCCCTTAATGGTAAGATTAAAAAAGAAAAAAAGAGAACATCGCGAGGCCATTGTGAAAGCTTTTCAGGGCCAACAAAGATTTACTGAAGCTCTCCGCCAAAGAGGAAAAGAAATTCTCGCCCAGATTGACCCGAAAGAAAAAGCATGCGTGATTGTGAGCCGCGCTTACAATGGCTGTGATCCGGGGATTAATCTTCGTATTCCTGTTAAGTTGCGGGAGATGGGGGTAAAAGCAATCCCCCTGGATATGCTTCCCTTAGAAGAGGTTGACATTTCTGAAAAATGGCGGGGGATGTACTGGGCTTACGGACAAAAGATATTAGCTGCTGCCCACATAATAAAAAAAGACCATCGGCTTTTCCCGATTTACATTACCAACTTTAGCTGTGGCCCCGACTCTTTCATCTCTCATTATTTTCAGAAGGAGCTTCATGAAAAACCTTTTCTCCAGATCGAGATTGATGAGCACAGCGCTGATGCCGGAGTCATTACCCGGCTGGAGGCGTTCTTAGACAGTCTGAAGAATGTGCGGCCAAAAAATCCTGATGAAATTTCAAAAACCCAGATCACGATCATTCCTTCGAATGGAAAAAAGAAAGTTGTTTTTATACCTCGGATGGCTGACCACGCCTATGCGTTAGCCGCTGCTTTCCGGGCGTGCGGGAACCTTTCGGAAGTGCTCCCGGAATCGGACGCGGAAACCGTGAAACTGGGACGGAAGTACACTTCAGGCAAAGAATGTTATCCGTGCATCTTAACCACCGGCAATATGGTAAAGGCCACACAAAGGCCAGGCTTTGACCCGGACCAATCCGCTTTTTTCATGCCCTCGTCTAACGGGCCGTGCCGGTTTGGTCAATACTCTCATTTTCAGCGGCTGGTTCTCGACGAACTGGGATTTCATCAGGTACCGGTCTTCGCTTTTAATCAGGATGATGCTGTCTATCATGAATGCGCAACCGTAGGAAAAGAGTTTGCCCGCTTGGCCTGGCAAGGGATTGTCGCCATTGACCTTCTGGATAAGAAACTGCGGGAAACCCGGCCGTATGAAAAACATTCCGGAGAAGCGGACCATGTTTACCAACACTACTTGCGGCAGGTGTTTGACTATATAAAAAACAAAAAAGAGCTTATCGACCTACTCCACAAAGCCCGCAAAGAATTCGAAAGCATACCTGTAGACCGGGGAACACGAAAACCGTTCATCGGGATTGTCGGGGAAATCTATATCCGTTCCAACCGGTTCAGTAATGAAAATATTGTCGGTCAGATTGAGGCGCTCGGCGGAGAAGTTTGGCTTCCGCCGGTTGGAGAGTGGATCTCATACACCAATTTTACTGCTTTAAGAAGAACCTGGAAAAATCGCAGCTGGTCAAATTTACTTAAGACTTATATAACCAATATGTATCAACAATTTTATGAGCACAATCTTAGCAAAGTTTTTGCGCAAAGTCTAAAAAATTATCCCGAGCCTTCAATCAAAGAAACCCTCCGCAGTGCCAGCCCGTACCTTGATTCATCGTTTGAAGGGGAAGCGATCCTGAGTATCGGCAAGGCAGTTGATTTTATCCGCAAAGGGGCACATGGGATCATTAATGTTATGCCTTTTACGTGCATGCCTGGAACCATTGTCAATACGCTTTTCAAACAATTACGGGGAATCGAAAAAAACACTCCTATTCTCACTATGTCGTACGATGGTCAGGAACAGACCAACACCCGGACCCGCTTAGAAGCTTTCATGCATCAGGTAAGACAGTTTCAGGGAAATGATTGAAGATGGTAGGGGCGAAAAATTTTTCGCCCCTACGGCTTCGATGATAAGGAAAACAAAATATGCTGGAAAAGATTAAAAGCCGCCGGAGTATTCGCAAGTTTACCTCAGCAGAGATTGATGACCGGACCATTGACACAATCATTGAGATGGGAACCTGGGCGCCTTCGGGCTTAAACAATCAGCCCTGGAAGTTTGTGGTTGTCAAAGAAAAAGAAACATTGAACAAGCTTTCCCGGCAAACCGTTTATTCCCATATTATTAAAACCGCTCCTGCCTGCATCGCCGTCTTTCTCGACAACAAGGCATCGTATCATCGGGAAAAAGATATTCAGGCGATCGGAGCCTGCCTCCAGAATATGCTCCTTGCCATCCATCATCTCGGATTAGGAGGGGTTTGGCTGGGCGAGATTCTCAAAAACCGGGAACAGGTGGAAAACCTCCTCGAGGCGCCTGATGGTGTAGAGTTGATGGCCGTAATTGCTTTAGGGCATCCGGCTGAGAAACCGGGAAAAGGAACCAGAAAACCTCTCGACCAGGTAATCATCGGACGGAAAGAGCAAGTTTAAGCTCCGCTTTTGTTTACAAGAGGAGAAGGATACTCAAAATTTGACAATCTCCTCGCTATCATGTATAAATTTTGATTAACAACATCAAGGTGTCACTGGAAAACAATATGACCGGCAAAGAATTTATAAACGCAATCGCAAATGGTGAAACCGATATTATCCAGGCGTTACTGGATCTTCTGAAGGAGACCGACTCACTTTATTGCATAGTCGGCGGTCTGGCGGTGAACGCGTACGTGGAGCCGGTTGTAAGCCTTGATCTTGATGTTGTGGTGGTTACTCGAAATGTCAAATTGATCTGTGATGAGGCCCTTGCCCAAGGCTTTAAGGTTGAACAGTTTCCGCATAGCATCAACCTAAGCAGCGCCAAATCAGAATTGCGAATACAAGTGCAAACGGATGCTCGTTACCAAGAGTTCATCAACCGCGCAACGAAAAAAACCATATTGGGCTACGATATGCAGGTGGCCCGCATAGAAGATGTGCTGTGCGGAAAGATTTGGGCCTTTCAGGATGAAACCAGACGAAAAAGCAAAAGGCAAAAGGACCTGGCGGACATCATCCGACTTGTTGAAGAATACCCTACCCTCATGGAAAAGCTGCCCGATTCGATCCGGAAACTGATCGAATAAAACCAAGCATTATTTTTTCTTTCCATAATGTCTTCATCTATTGTTTGATCTTTTTGGCAATCTTAAACACGATGACACTACCGATAATCATGACTACCGAACAAACATAAAACGGTGTTTGGAGACTGAACGCATCGGCTAATACTCCCGCGAGCCATGGCCCAACGATATAGCTCACGGAGAACATCCAGGTATTAAGCCCATAAGCAATCCCCTGATCCTCCTTCGGCACCGCATCACCGACCAGGGAAAGGGTCGGGGCATAAATGAAGGCAGACACCAAACCTAAAAAGGCCATGGATACTAATAAGTAACTTAAGGTAATGAGATGAAAAGGTATCGGAGCGAGCAGGGCTAAAAATAAAAGGCCTAAAAGGATCGGCAGCATTCTGCCGACCCGGTCAGAAAAGATACCGGCTACCGGTTGAAAAAGCACAAACGTGATTCCGGAAACACCAAACAGAATCCCGACCACGAACCGGGGGTAACTACCCGCTTGCAGATAGAGCGGAAAAAGCACCTCGAGCATGCCCCAGAAAAACCAGCAGAAAACGACACCCAAACAGGAACATTGCACTTCCTTTACGTGCAACAGCCGAATGATCTTTTCTTTTAATTTTACATACTCCTTGTGTTTCTTCACTTCTTCCGGCTCCTCTAAAGAAAACAAACAAAGAAGTCCCAAACCAAAGGTAACCAGCGCTAAAAAATAAAAAGGGGTGTGAAAGCTTCCCAAGCCGCCGATCACCGGCCCAAGAATAGACCCCAACCCGATCGCGATGGAAATAATGCTCATTTCAAGTCCCCGTCTGTCTTCAGTCGTTGCCTGGGACGCTAAGGGGAGAGCTGCCGCCCAGGTTAAAGAGGCAGAAAATCCCTGGAGCATCCGGCTTATGGTCAAGAAAAAAAGAGAACTGGAGAAAGCATAGAAAAAAGAACTTATAGCAAGAAGAAACATCCCCAGCACGATCGGCTTCTTTTTTCCGTAATTATCCACACCGTGACAGAGCGGAAGAAGCGCAAAAAGAAACACAAAGGAATAGGAGGCAAACAAAAAACCAATTTTTGTTGTTGTAGCGCCGAGCGTGGAAGCGTAGAGAGGAAGGATGGGCACGACAATACCATATCCGATCATATCAATAAAAAGCACTCCGGAAGCAAGTGCCAGCACTTTATATCTCTTGTCCGGGACCATTGAAAGTTCCTCTATAATTTTTTTAACCGCACTATCGTTGCCCCCCAGCTTCCGCCAGTATCGTCCGCCAGATGAAAGGAGTCAACCAAAGGTAATTTTCTGAGCACGGAATGAACTTTTTCTCTTAAAAAACCCTTGCCTTTTCCGTGGATTATCCGCACGTCAACGATTCCTGCCTTAACACACTCCGCGAGGTATTCCTCTAAAAGCGAGGGAACCTCTTTGGGTAAAAACGAATGGAGGTCAAGAGTATCCTCAAGGGGAATTTGAACAGGCTTATCCGGGTCAAAATAATCATTCATAATTGGTTAGTTGCTTTGGTCATTTTAATTTTTTCTTTATTTTACCCCGTTAGAAATAGCCTATTAGATATCAAGCAGCTAATGTAGTGTAACAGAATTAGGTTGTCATCTCGACCGAAGGGAGAGATCTTTAACGTACTTACAATTATTAAGATTTCTCGCTCCGCTCGAAATGACATTTTGCTATGGTATTTGTGATACACTACACTAACCCCTAACCAAGTGCAATAAAGATAGTTTTTACCAAAAAAACACTCGAAATGCCCGCAGATATTGGTTAAAATGAATTTCAGCAAAAACATTTAACCTTAAAAAAGGAGCATTTCGAGTGAAAAAACA
>Ga0209164_1004912_pt1 | contig 11645 bp, 8 predicted proteins | sample MTBNYHSulfiMetaG_FD_187458 | JGI IMG/M metagenome (GOLD analysis project Ga0209164, IMG submission 187458) | Enrichment culture microbial communities from rom New York Harbor, USA that are MTBE-degrading - MTBE-NYH (New York Harbor Sulfidogenic)... | ecosystem: Environmental > Aquatic > Marine >... | reverse complement strand
GCATCGCGTGAGGTTGATTATACTTGATAACCAGCGCTACCCGATTGACTTTATTGTTATTCCCCATGCTCCTTCCCTATATATAGGGTAAAACGGCAAGTCAAGAAGGTACGCTGTACCCTTCTTAGGTTGCCGTCCCAGGCATCCTTCAGCCCCGGCAAGCGACGGCGAAAACGAGCCCGTTCCCACACATCAAGCCTTGTCCCGCCCGACTTTGAGAAATGGGAACAGCCCAATTCCGGATCCGAGGGGATTTTGCGGTCCCCAAGCCGAGGGAATCCCCTCGGAACGCCCATGATCCGAGGGGATTTGCGTCCATCGGTGAAATGTGGTAGGGGAAAATCGGTTATATATGTCCACCACGGGTCTACAGAGCGATCGTGAAAGGGACTGTGAAACCCGTCGGATCATAGAGCGAGGTTCCATGTTTATACTCGGAGGAACCTTCTTTCACCCCGGGCGTGGGGGGTGCTTCCACTGAATCCCGGCAAACCGGAGAGTCTGAGAGATGAAACAGATCGGAAGAAACGAACCCTGTCCTTGCGGAAGCGGCAAGAAGTTTAAGAGATGCCATTTGGGACGTGAAGGCGAATTGATTGTCCACAAGATGGAGCATCTCCCGGACAATGCGGGGAAACGGATCATCGACTTACCGGAGGTTCACTACGGCCGTTCCAAAGAATTTCTGGAAGCGCTCGATATAGAGGAACTCACCGGCGCCCGAACAGGCATCAAGATGATCGATCTACAGACCTATCAAAGTTTGGGTTTTTCAGGACGCCAAGCCTCCAAAGATCTTCGAAACGCCGGCGTCATGGTGAATCCCAAGAAAACAGAGCAGGAGGATCCCAATCACATATACCTGGCCATTACTCCCGACATTAATGATTCCACGCTGATCCATCAGATTGCTCATGTTTTGGATTACCTGGCCGGCTCCCGTCTGGCGCCTGGAGGAGGTGACGCACTCAGTATGCAGACGGGCATTCCTCCGGAACAATTGGATCATACGAAAGAATTCGCCGGCTGGCTAATGTTCCTAAAAGACCGTTTCCATGTGGAACTGGATGCCGAAGATGAAATCATCTCCTTTCTCAACGAACATCATCAACTGTTCACTACCGACGAGATCAAGTCGCAAGACACCACCGGTCTCCTGCTTCGATCGGAACGCCTCCTGCGGTTTCTGCGCGCGCATAAGGAAGAACTCGACCTGCGCATCCGTAACCTTCAAGGGTATATGAAGGACGCATCACACACCGCATCCTGAGCAATTCTCTATATGAACAGGGGTACTATACGGAATTCGTTCACATCCACCAAACCTCGATCCGTCAGCTTGAGTTCGGGAATGACGGGGAGCGCCAGAAAGGAAAGGGCCATGAAAGGATTGCCCAGAGCACACCCAAGCTCCCGGACAGCCTTCGTGAGTGTCTGCTGGCTTTTCACCACCGCTTCTGCGGATTCCAAAGACATGAGGCCGGCCAAAGGAAGGGGAAGTGATGCCGTAACTCCACTCTCCAGAGCCACCGCCATTCCGCCGCCCATTCGTTCAATTTCTCTGACCGCATAAACCATGGCTTCATCATGAACCCCCGCGATCACGATGTTATGGGAATCATGGGCTACACTGGAAGCCAGAGCTCCCCGCCTCAGCCCCAGACCGGTTACCAGGCCCAACCCGACGCGTCCCGTCCGATGATGTCGCTCCACCACCGCCAACTTGATCACGTCGTTTCCCGGGTCCGCCCTAACCTCCCCTTTGCTTCTTAGGACCCGCAAAGGAACCGTCTCCGTGAGCAACTGCCCGGGAACCACTCGGATCACTCGGGCCGTTTCACCTCCAGCAGGAATTCGAAAAGAATCCTCCGAGATCGCCGCTATCCGAACCGTGTTTTCGAGAAGGCATTCAGAGGAACGCGAAACCTCCAATTCAAGCAACCCTTCCCGCGCCACCATATTCCCTTTAAAGAATACCGTGTTAACGATAACTTCCTCGAGGTTCTCCAATAACACGATATCGGCTCTATAGCCCGGAGCTATGGCGCCTCGGTCGGCGAACCCAAAGTATTCCGCCGCGTTCAACGTGACCATCTGTATGGCGGTCGCCGGATTCAAGCCCCTCCGAATGGCCCGGCGGAGACTATGATCCAAATGTCCGCAGGAAAGCAGTTCACCGGGATGCCGGTCGTCGGTTACCAACATCATTCGCCTCGAGGTTTCGGCGGTAACCAGGGAAAGCAGTGCGTCCAAATTTCGGGCCTGGGTCCCTTCCCGGATCATGATGAACATTCCCCTGGCAAGTTTCTCCCGAGCCTCCTCCAACGTGGTGCACTCGTGGTCCGAACGAGGTCCCGCGAATAGGTAGGCATTGAGGGCCCGCCCGGATAACAAGGGTGCGTGGCCGTCCCGAATCGAATCCTCGAACAAAGCCAATTTTTCCAGAAGTGAGTCCAATCCGTTGACTACCCCCGGGAAATTCATGACCTCTGCCAGACCCAGGACACGCGGTCTTCCTTTAAACCCCAGCATTTCCTCCACGCCGAAAGATCCTCCGGCCGTCTCCATATCCGTTGCGGGAACGCAAGAAGGCAGCAGGAAATGGACGTCTACAGGTAGATTTCGGGTAGCATCCAGCATGAACTCAACCCCATCTGATCCCATGACGTTGGTAATCTCGTGGGGATCCGCCACCATGGCGGTGGTTCCCCTGGGAACCACCGCCCGCGCCAACTCAGCCGGCGCCAGAAGGGTACTCTCGATGTGGATGTGTCCCTCGATGAAACCGGGCGCGGCGATCATGCCACGAGCGTCCACTTCCCTCAGACCTCGGTAATCACCCAGTCCCACCACCCGTTCTCCGCAGACGGCGATATCCCGGCTCTCGAGTTCCCCCGTAAACACATTGATCACATCGGCTCCGTGAATCACCAGATCCGCCGGAATGTCGCCCCGTGCCGCCGCCAAATGTTTCTGGACTGCTTGGAACCTGTTGTTTCCATTCATGGAGCATCTCCTTGGGAAGGTTTCAGAGAAGTACACGAACACGCATGAACCTGAAAGAAATGGAATCGCGCTTGGGTTACCAGCCCGTTGATAAACATCATTTCGAGCAGGCTGCTCAAAAAACATGCGATGCAAGACGCGCGAATCCTGTGGAATGAGGCGCACATACGGTAGGCCGCAACGGCCAAGGATGAGGCGCAACACAGCAGGTCGCGTTTGTCGCCAGCCTGTTACCGGATGCTCGAAGCCCGCAAACGCGCTTCCAGGAATGTAACGTTTTGCTGCACGTCATCATCTCCCGCCACTTCCAGGTATCGATTCGTCGGAATTCCCGCGCGTGGTTGGAAGCCGACCTTCTGCCTTCTGTATATTTCCCAACGAGCATCCGATAGTGCCGCCGGATCCTCGGCCCTCTTTGAAAGGCGTTCCCGGACAGTGCCCTCCTTTGCGGTACAGTAGACGAAAAGCACCTCAATATTCGCATCGGTTTCAAGATCGAGAAGACGTGCTCTGTCCTCGGAATTTCGAAATGAGGCGTCCAGAATGACCCAATAACCTTGCGACAAGAATTTTCGGGCGTCCTCGGCCATTTTGGCGTAGGTGCTCTTCGTCATCTCGCGGGAATAGAGACCCTGTTCGAAGTCTTCCGGTTCTCGAGCTGTGGGGGAGAGATTCGCAAGGACCTTCCTGATCCGGTCCGCCGAAAGCACCGGGACGTCGAGCCGGTAACCTAAGGCTTCGGCCAGAGTGGTCTTCCCGGTTCCCGCCAGGCCGAACACGACGATGACCCTGAGCAGCCTGGTAGCACTTGTATAGGATTCCGCCAAGGCGAAGTACCGCTTGGCCTGCCCCAGGAAACGCGCTTGTTCGTCGGGGCGTCCCCAAGCTTCATCAAAGGCAAAACACAGGATCTTACCGCGCACATACGCACGATAGCACTTATAGAATTCCATGAGCTTTAGACAGTCCGGATCGTTGGACTTGAGGGCGAATTCCCTTATGAAGAAATCGGAAAGATCACGCCTTCCCAAGAAATCCAGATCCATAGCGAGAAACGCCACATCCGCCGCCACATCCCCATACCGAAAGCGGCGGTTGAATTCGATACAATCGTAAATGATTACATCATCGAGGATACAGATATTCTTAGTGTGCAAGTCCCCATGACAATCCCGGATTTTTCCTTGAGTAATCCGGGAACGAAACAGGTCTTCTTGGGTCAAAAACATTCTGGTAAAAGACTGGATGTGTTGAAAGCGGGAATCGGACAAAGCCACGTGGATGTACTGCTCCGTTTGGGCATAGTTCTCTTCCGTATTGAAGCATATGGCCTTAACCTCGCCGTACCGATTGATCTCTCCTCCCGTGTCGGCATGGTCGTAGAAGTCTACCAGGACATCACAGATACGCCGGATCGTGTCCGTGCCGACCAAGTTTCGATCCAGGAGGCGGTCCAGCATGCGATCTTGGGGGAGTCGTCTCATTTCAACGGCGTATTCAATGATCCGCCCCCTCCCTTTTACCCGGACCTTCCTTTTCTCCAAGGTAATGGGGACTACGCCCAAATAGACTTTGGGGGCAAGGCGCCGATTCAGAAGTACTTCCTCGTGGCAGAACCGTTTTCGTTTGGCAAGGTTCGAGAAATCCAGGAAGCCGAAGTTGAGAGGTTTCTTTACCTTGTAGGCCCGATCCCCGGCAAGGAAGATCCAGGAGATATGAGTCTCGACCCGTTCGACAATCTGCGGTCGGTTGGGGTATATTTCGGGGTTCATCAAAACCTGCTCAATGGAATCTTCTTGTCTCGAACCGCCCCCCATGACAAAACCGTCCCGCGCACCTTCAGCGGATTCGATCCGGATCCCTGATATCGAAGTCATCTCTCAAAAAGGCATTCTCGTTCATATCCAGGCGGTATTCAGGCTTTCTCAGACGATTGTAGTGACGGAACAGCAGTTCGAAGTATTGGATCCATTCCTCCTTGTCTCGTGCTTCGATACGCATAGTGAGTTTGGGGGATGTATTCGAGTACCGGAACAAAATAAATCCGTCCGGGGTATCCAGGCGAAAGCCGTCTCCAAGGACGTCCATTCCGGCTATCTCCCAGTTGTTCCGGGCGGCTACCTCTCTGAACGCCGCTTCGACACCGGCGACCACACGTGCTTTGTCCGAATTGTCATATACTGTCCGGATCTCAGGCGCCTGGAGAAAATCATCAAATAACCCTTCGGCCTTTTTTCGTTGCAGGAAATCCCGGATCGTGAGGCCCGGTACATTCCATATCTCGGCATATTGATCCATGATAGTAATGAACTTGAGCATAAACCGCAGCGCGTCGTCGGAAGGAACGCCGTATTCATCCGTCCCAAAAAAATGGAGGGAATACTCCGCCTGCCACATCACGTAGTCCGTCTGTTCAACCAGGTCCCGTGGGGACGAGAATCCGGAGGCTCGGGCCAAAGCGTCCATCAACCGGTTCATGGTGGACTTGATGTGAGAGTGTCCGATCCGATGTTGTACGGGTCGGCCCCCCAATCTACGGACCAACTGGGTCAACTGCTTACTGCATCGCGGATCGGCCAGCACCGTACCGGCCAGTTCTTCCAATTTGGTTTCATCGAATCGGGTACCCAACCGCTTCAGTCGGGAGATCAAACCGGGTCTGTCGACCTGGATCTTATGCGCGGCCAGAGGGAACCCGATCATATCGCCTAGGAACAGGTCGCCGGCCACCATGACGGACACACGGTCGGCATCCAGATCGAAGCTGAACAGTGTCACCTGAGGATTTGCAATGGACCATCGAATCTGCTCCTGCAAGTAACGGGGTTGAGTCGGGTCCGGCAATCCCCCTGTAGCCTCCGGGTCGCTTTCGATTCGGAAAGTCTTTACAAGCCGGTCGCCCAAGATCCGTTCAAAGGCCCGGGCATACAATCGCGCCGTCCCCCCGCCGAAGTTCACGGCAACCGGTGCACGCCCTTGTTCAATCCCGGACCTGAATTCTTCCTCCAGACAGTTCATGTACAGTTCCGACGTCTCGTCGCCGATCTTCAGGACAGATGCATCCTTGTCCGCACGACGCGCACGACCTTCGAACACCGAGTCCCGAATCCGGTTGATATATTCACTGTGCAGCGCCTCCCTGCCGAGGACGATTTTCATCCCATTGTATTCCTTTTCAACGTGTGATCGAGTTATCATGATTCCGCCCTGGGCGTGGAGTTTCTGAATCATTCCATACACTTCGCCTGTGCATCCCTCACCCAGTATCACCACGTTGATGCCGCTGCGGACGAGTCCCCGAACCAATCCTTCCAACAAGTCCGGCGATGTACGGCCGTTGTCCATACCCAGGACGAAACAATCACCGGGATTGAGTCCTTTTACCGGCCCCGGCAAACCATCGAAAACCACGCATCCTAAAGAGCGTCCCACTCGTTCGGCGATCCCAGGCCCTAAGTTGGCCGATATCTTGCCGGAATCCCCAGCGCCATCGTAAGAGATCACCACTCCCCGAATGTCGTAGGACTTGAAAATGGATGCCAACTGCTCGCGGGCCTCTTCCTGTCGGGTAAACGCCCGCATCTCAGGAAGCTCGAAGACAGGAGGCAACATTTCCCAGGAAACTTGCTCTTCTGTATATTTCGTCCTCCGTTCTTCAAGGATGTTTCGCAATCGCCGGATTTCTTCTTCAATCATCGTGTTGATAACCATCGTCGGGCGCTCCTTCACATTCTATGCACCGCATGAAGCTTCAGTAGATTTGTGGGGTTTTCCTGGGGGATGGGTGAGCCCATGGTTATGGCAACCAAATCTCCTTCCTTCGCCAATCCACGTTCCAATGAGAAATCGTTCATATAGCGAATGCAGGATTCGGTGACGTCGAAACGAGGCGAGAGCAAGGGATGAACCCCCCAGAGCAGGGTCATTCGTCGAATTACATCCTCCACGGGGGAAAATGCATAAATATCCAATGGAGGCTTGAACTTGGATACGAAACGGGCCGTATTTCCGGTCTGTGTATACACCCAAACAGCTTTGAGCGGAAGATTGTTTCCCGCCCGGGCGGCCAGACGGCAAATGGCCTTCGGAACGGTTTCATTGTCGATATCCGGAAGCGTGCTGAAGGCGCTGTAACCCTCCTTGAAATGTTCGGCATTTGCCACTATACGCTTCATCATCTCCACTACCCTTACCGGGCGCCTGCCCACGCTGGTCTCTCCCGAAAGCATCAAAGCATCCGTGCCGTCATACACCGCATTGGCCACATCCGTGGTCTCCGCCCGTGTGGGTATCTGGCGTTCGATCATGGATTCAAGCATCTGAGTCGCTGTAATGACCGGAGTCCCTAATCCGTTGGCCTTCCGAATTATGATCTTCTGCAGCACTGGAACTCGTTCCACCTCCAGTTCGATGCCCAAGTCCCCTCGCGCCACCATGATCATATCCGCCGAGCGGATGATGTTGTCCAAATCATCGAGCACCGCAGGTCGTTCCAGCTTGGCGATAATGGGAAGGCACCGACCTAACCGGATCATTTTTTCGCGAAGCAACTCCACGTCCTTTGCGGTTTGCACGAAGGAGAGAGCCACGTAGTCAAAACCCAGATCGAGCCCGAGTTCGAGGTCTCGTAGGTCCTTATCCGTCAGGGGAGGCAAGCTGGTCCTTGTGTCCGGTAGATTGGCGCCTTTGTTTTCCAGGAGAACGCCTCCTTCCATCACTCGGCAACAAACCCACTCGCCCTCTATTTTCGTCACTTCCAGGCGCAGATTGCCATCATCGAGAAGAATCGCGTCTCCGGGTCGAGCATCCCGGCTGAGTCCGGAATAGCTCACCTGAAAACGGTTGCCCATGCCTTGAATGGAAGCGGCCGTAACACAAACTTCTTCTCCTTCTGTCAGGAACAGGCGCCCGTTTTCCAAAGAGCCGACCCGAATCTTGGGACCCTGAAGATCTTGAACGAGCCCCACCGGTCGTCCCGCGTCGGCTATGCAACGGCGGGCCGTCTCGAAGAGTTTCCGATGAGAAGCATGCGTGCCGTGACTGAAGTTGAACCGGAGAGCATTCACCCCGGCATGAAGCAGTCCACGTATGACCGTTTCCGAGGAAGAAGCGGGACCCAGCGTAGCCAGTATCTTGGCATGCGTTCTAACTGGTTCCCCGTCTCCTCGATTGGCCAATGCGCCGTTTCCGGACTTCTGTATCATCGAGCACCCTTACACTGCCGCTTATCGACCTGCACACGTGTCTCCCCTATCATCCAACTTCCCTCCGGGTCCGCATCAGTCTGACAGATTCGATGCAGGCTTTCAACCGGACCTCCGCCGGTCCACGAGTCGCCCATAAGGGCCGTTTTCAAGCACCGATCCGCTGTGTCCGCTGCGTTCCTGTTGCCCTTCTGGAACAAAGGAACCGATGTCCCTGCAGGCATCCGAAGTAACTCTCTTTCCTCTGAATTCGCACTACCGCATCGCTTCAATGTTCCCCGGCCATCAATAAACCCGATCCTCACTACATATACCCGTCAATAAAGTTCATATCGCAGGAGCCGGCATTCTATGGGGCCGTTGAACAAAATCCTTCTACGGCAGGTTCTCAATCCGATCTGTTTAGGCATATTCTTGTCACCCGTAAATACCTCTGCAACCCATCCGCTGAAGCTTCGCTTCAGCATATCTCCGAAGGTCTTATAGAATTGTCCGGCGTCCCGCCCCAGTCTCAATCGATGCCCGAATGGGGGATTCGTCAAAATGATCCCATGAGTTTCGGGAGGGCTTATTGAGAGAGCGTCCTGTTGCACGAAGCGAATCAGATGGTCTACTCCCGCCTTGCGCGCATTCATTCGTGCAGCCCTCAATACGGATGCATCCGTATCCATTCCCAGAATCCGACATCCTGCTTCCGGAGGTTGCGCTTCCGATGCGCCGGAAAGCACCGCTTTCCATGCCTTCCTCTTGAAATTCAACCATCTTTGAAAACCGAATCGAGACCGAAGGCTTCCCGGAGCACGTTTCTCAGCCATCAAAGCTGCTTCAATGAGGATCGTCCCCGAACCGCACATGGGATCCAGCAAGGGAGAACGGCGGTCCCATTGAGAGAGTAGGATCAAACCCGCGGCAAGGGTTTCTTTCAAAGGAGCCATCCCACGATCTTGCCTGTACCCCCTTCGATGCAGCCGATCTCCCGAGCTGTCCAAGCTCAGGCTCGCTTTTCCTTCATTCACGTACAGATTGATCCTGAGATCAGGATCCATGCGATCCACATTAGGTCGGGCGCCACGGCGCCTGCGCATGGCATCCGCCACTGCATCCTTCACCTTCAGCGCGGAATACTGAGAGTTCCGCAGCCGGTCCGTATCCCGCGTGAATGCGTCCACCATAAAGGTGTGCGAAGGAGTGAGCAGTTCCTCCCACGGAACATCTACGGATTCTCGGTAAAGGGTATCCGGATCGTCACAAGGGAAGTTCTTCAGAAGCATGAGAATCCGGTTCGAGGTACGAAGGTGCAAGTTCGCTCTGTAACACTCCTCGACAGGGCCTTCGAAAGCAACCCCTCCCTGTCCCTTTTGTACCCCCTTCATCCCCATATCGACGAGTTCCTGCTCCAAGACTTCCTCTAACCCCCGCGCCGTGGTTGCAAAAAAAGCGTGCGACCTTTCCGTCATCGATTTCCAACCTCCCACAGCCCATTCCAACTCGTTTCCTGATGCCATTATACATTTGACCTTCCCCGCGATCTATTCTAAACCGGAAACCTACAAAATGGTAGGGTTGCCTTTGTCGGCCGGAGGCTTGAATTCTTTGTAGGAGGTGTGTAGCGTGACCGCCGAACAGCCACCCGTGAGAAGGGAGTTGAAGGAATTATCCCTCTTGTTCGAAATCAGCCAGATCCTGGACGCGGGAACAGACCTGCGCGACGTGGTCGACCCCGTGTTGCAGGCCGTTTCAAAACACATGGGCATGGAACGGGGGACTCTTCTCCTTCTGGATCAAGACAACGGCGAGATTCTCATCGAAGCCGCCCATGGATTGACACCGAGACAACGCCAATTGGGAAAATATCGCCCCGGTGAAGGCGTCACCGGGAAGGTAGTACAAACCGGGCGGGCTCTGGCGGTGCAACGGATTTCAGACGAGCCTCTGTTTTTGAATCGCACCGGAGCCCGAAAAAACCTCGCAAAAAGCGACATATCCTTTATTTGTGTGCCCATCCGGTTGGAAAACGAAATCATCGGAGCCTTGAGCGCCGATCGGCTCTTCGCTTCAGAGGTAGCCATGGAGGAAGACATTCGGCTGCTCTCCATTATCGCCTCCATGATCGCTCAGGCGGTTCGGCTCCGCCAGTCCATGCTTCGGGAACGAAAACGCCTCATGGAAGAGAACTCCCGTCTCAGGGAATCCTTAAGGGATCGATTCAAGCCCCATAACATCATTGGAAACTCAAAACCCATGAGGGATGTATTTAATCTCATTGCCCAAGTTTCCGAAAGCGACACAACCGTATTGATTCTCGGTGAAAGTGGTACCGGAAAGGAACTTGTGGCGCACGCCATTCATTACAATAGCTCCAGAGCCTCCAAGCCGTTTATTAAGGTGAACTGCGCCGCCCTCCCCGAAACCATGCTTGAAAGCGAACTGTTCGGTCATGAAAAGGGTGCTTTTACCGGAGCACTTTCCCGACGTTTGGGCCGCTTCGAGATGGCTCATGGCGGCACCATCTTTCTGGATGAAGTGGGGGACTTCACCGCGGCCACGCAAATACGACTCCTCAGAGTCCTCCAGGAGCGTGAATTCGAGCGCTTGGGAGGAAATAGGACGGTCAAGACAGACGTACGTGTGATAGCCGCGACGCACCGTAATCTCGATATCCTTATGAAAGAAGGGAAGTTCCGCGAAGACCTCTACTACCGTCTCAATGTATTTCCGATCCATATGCCCCCCCTGCGGAACCGCAAGACGGACATTATGCTTTTGTGTGATCACTTTGTGGAGAAGTATGCCGGCCTGACTCACAAGAACGTCCGTAGGATTTCGACCCCCGCCATCGATATGCTCGTGGGTTATCACTGGCCGGGTAACGTGCGCGAACTGGAAAACTGCATAGAACGGGCGGTCTTGTTGAGCGACGATCAGGTGGTCCGGTCCTCAAACCTGCCACCCTCCCTGCAGACCGCCGAAGCCAGCGGCACAATACACCCGAAATCCCTCCCGGCGACACTGGAAACCGTGGAACGGGAACTCATCATGGACGCCCTCAAGTCCGCTCGTGGAAACAGAGCCAAGGCGGCAAGAGCATTGGGGATCTCTGAACGCCTCATGGGACTGCGGGTGAACCGGTACGGCATCGATCCTTCCAGCTTCCGTACCTCACGGTAGTTCTTTTCACCCTAATCCTACGATCTTGTATGACCTCAATGGTAGGATGCCCACCGCTGTCCTTCCACGAAAGACCTAATTGCTGAGGGTCTCCAGGCTCATGAGCCTCCAGCTGATTCTCTCCGTTTTCCTGGCGCGGAACTTGCCAAGAACATACGCATTTCCCCTTCCCCGAACCCGCACGCAACTCCGCAGGCGGAGACGGGCCGGGGCATTATCTCGAATGTTTTGAGGAAAGGAGAATGCGTTATGAGGCGTATGTACATC
>Ga0209164_1004911_pt1 | contig 11646 bp, 7 predicted proteins | sample MTBNYHSulfiMetaG_FD_187458 | JGI IMG/M metagenome (GOLD analysis project Ga0209164, IMG submission 187458) | Enrichment culture microbial communities from rom New York Harbor, USA that are MTBE-degrading - MTBE-NYH (New York Harbor Sulfidogenic)... | ecosystem: Environmental > Aquatic > Marine >... | reverse complement strand
TCCTTCGCCGCAGAGGGGGAGAGTGCCTCGCAGACACCCGGGTTTCGGCGGCCCCGGCTCATGCGCGCACCAGCCAGCCGATGAGGCGGGGGGAGAGAAGCCAGGCCAGCGGAATGAACACCCACACCCGCCCCGCCAGCAGATTGTAGTCGTGAAGCAGCGCCTCCCAGGAGTTTCCCATCACGTAGTGCCCGAAGCCGAACTCGAACAGCACGGTCAGCGAAAACCACAGGACGCCAAGAAGCCACAGGTCAGCCGTGGCATACGAAACGTGGACAAAGCGAAGGAAGACATAGACGGCCAGCAGCAGCACCGCCAGGAAGACCACGGTGGAAATCACGTGGCCAGCATGGTCGCCCAGGCGGGGGGCCACCACGTACTCGCGCACTCCGGCGTTGACGATGGCAAAGGGAATGAACAGGGTCCAGAAACCCAGGGCGTACAGAAGCAGTCTGGTTTCCATGCAGAAGAAAAGAGGAGCCCTATTTTAAAATTGCGAGACACGGCCACAGGCTGGTTACAGACCCCGGTAGGCGTCTTTGCAGAGGGATACTGATTCGCTCGCTTCATCCTACCCGGTACACCACCCTCATGCCCCGATGCGCGGGCAACACGGATACCTGCCGGCATCGCCGGTTGTCCTGACCCTGCGAAGGCGTAGAACGCGCCATGCCGCTCATCTATCCCCACAGCACCTCGGGTGCTTCCTTGGCCACCTGTTTGCGGGCGTCCTCCGGGCAGGCCACCATGATGCCCCAGTCGGTGATGCCCCGGAGCTGGAGGGCGTTGGTCAGCGGCGTGTGCTGGCTCAGGGGGGACAGGGTGCCCTCCTCCAGTACCTGGAGGTCCATTTTGCGGAGGCGGGGCTCGGAGAGCAGGATGTCCCGGCCGGGGACGTCCACAATCACGTAGCCGTCGTCCAGGCCGGCCCGGCGGGCGATCTCGTTTTCCGCCTGCTTGGTGTCCAGCTCGGCCAGATGCTTTTTTTCCTCGCCGGAGAGGGTGGCCAGGCTGCGCCAGTAGGCACGCTTGAACAGCTGGCGGTACTTGAGCCGGAGGGCAATGTCCCGCTGCAGGGGGCCCATGTCTTTGAGGGCCTGGATGGTCTCCCCGTCCGTCATCTGGGAGAAGTCAAAGGGGGGAGCCCGCTCCACCGCCCGCACCAGCATGAGCTCGGCGATGCGCACCGTCTTGTGGAGGTAGACCGAGGAATACATGAGGGAGCGGGCCACCAGCATGCTCTCCAGGGCGCTGACCCCTTTTTTGGCGATGACCAGGCGCCCATCGTGCAGGGTCAGGGTCTGCATGAGCCGGTCGAAGTCAATCACCCCGTAGGCCACGCCGGTGTAGTGGGCGTCCCGTCGCAAAAAATCAATCTGGTCGGCGTCGATGGGCCCGTGGATAATGTCCGACAGGTGTCCCCTCTCACCGGCCAGGATGGCAGCGATGCCGGCGGGGTCTATGTCGTGGTCCTCCAGCACCCGGGGCAGGGCCTCCGGCGTATGTGCATCTGCCAGGGTGGTGGTGCCCACGATCATGTCCCGGGTGATGGTCTCGTGGTTCTTGCCCGTGGCCAGGTGCAGCAGGTATTCCAGGGTGTGGGAGAATGGTCCGTGGCCGATGTCGTGCAGGAGGGCGGCCACCCCCACCGCCTGTCTTTCTTTTTCCGGCAGGTTCAGCGCCGCCGCCATGCGTCGGGCCACATAGCAGGTTCCCAGGGAGTGCTCCAGCCGGGTGTGGTTGGCCCCCGGGTAGACCAGGTAGGTGAGGCCCAGCTGCCGGATGCCGTGCAGGCGCTGCATCTCCGGCCGGTGCAGCAGCTCGAGAAACAGTCCGCTGACCTCGATGTTCCCGTACACCGAGTCACGGATGGTCTTGGTGCTCATCTGGGTCGCCGTCGCCACAGGCCGCGTCCGGAGCGCCACATGACCAGGAGCATGCCCAGGGCCGCCACCAGCAACACGAAGTCGAAGCCGGCCGCTCCGTCGCTGGATTTGACCTCGATGGCCCGGGAGGCGGTGGCGGTGTCCCCGTCGTCGTCGGTGACGGTGAGGGTAACTATGTAGGTGCCGGCGTCGTCGTATTTGTGGTTGAGGATGTTGCCGTCGTCCTCGACGGTGCCGTCCCCGAAGTCCCAGGTGGCAGTGACAATGGTTCCGTCCGGGTCGGTGGAGAGGTCGGTGAAGGTCACGTGTTCGCCCTCCTTGGGCTCATCCGGCTCAAACGTGAATGAGGCGGTGGGTTTCACATTGGCAATGGAAACCTCCTCTGTGTGAGAGGCGGTGTCCCCGTCGTCGTCGGTGGCGGTGAGGGTCACCGTATAGACCCCGTCATCGGCATAGGTGTGATTTACCTGAGCGCCGTAGGAGCGGTTGCCATCTCCAAAGGTCCAGGAATAGTTGGCGATGGTTCCGTCCTCGTCCGTGGCAGTGGCCGTGAAGCGCACCACGTCCCGGTCGGTGGGTGCCGCCGGCGTGTAGGAAAAGTTGACCTCCGGGGGCACGTTGCGGACCACTATGGACCGGGTGGCAGTGGCCGTGTCTCCGTCGTTGTCGGTCACCGTAAGGCTCACCGAGTAGACCCCGTTGGACTCGTAGCGGTGAGAGGGGTTGCGGCTGGTGCTGGTGTTGCCGTCGCCGAAGGTCCAGGCGTAGGAGGAAACGCTTCCGTCGGGGTCTATGGATTGGTCGTAGAAACTGACCTCCTCCAGGTCGGTGGGCTCCTCGGGAAGATAGGTGAACTCCGCTACCGGCGGGGTGTTGCGGACGGTCAGGCTGATGCGCTTGGTGTCCGCCTCGCCGTCGTCGTCAGTCACCGTGAGATTGACCTGGTAGGTTCCCTTGACCGCATAGGTGTGGGTGGGGTTGCGCTTGCTGCTGGTTTTGCCGTCGCCGAACTCCCAGAGCCAGGAGACGATGAAGCCGTCCTGGTCCACGGACTGGTCGGTGAACGCCAGCATGTTCACGGTGACGGGGCTGGCGGGGGAATATGTGAAATCGGCCGTGGGCGGGTCGTTGAGAACGGTGATGTTCAGGGTCACGGTGTGGCTGTTGTTGGTGTCGTCGGTGACGGTGAGGGTCACCGTGTAGGTACCGTTGTCGGCATAGCTGTGCTGGGGATTTTTCTGGTAGCTCACGGTGCCGTCCCCGAAGTCCCAGGTCCAGTTGACGATGGAGCCGTCCTGGTCCACGGAGGCATCGGTGAAGGAGATGGAGTCGGCGGTGGAGGGGGTGGCGGGGAGGAAGCCGAAGTTGGCGGTGGGCGGGGCGTTGGCTACGGTCACCGTCTCCTGTCTGCTGCCGGCGTCGCCGTCGTCGTCGGTGACGGTGAGGCTTACAGCATACACGCCGGTGGTGGCGTAGGAATGGGTAACGGTGGGCCCGTAGCCGACGTTTCCGTCCCCGAAGTCCCAGGTCCAGTTGACGATGGAGCCGTCCCGGTCAGTGGAGTTGTCGATGAACTGGATGACATCCAGGCCGGTGGGGGACACCGGTATCCAGGTGAAGTCAACCACCGGGGGCAGGTTGGCCACCTGAAGCACGCGGGCGGCGACGTCGGTGTTTCCCTGGTTGTCGGTAACCGTCAGGGTCACCGTGTAGGTTCCGTTGTCGGCATAGCGGTGCTGCGGTGATGGTAGATAGGACGTGTTTCCGTCTCCAAAATCCCAGGTCCAGTTGACGAGGTAGCCGTCCACGTCAACGGAGAGGTCGATGAAGGTGATGGTTTTCTGGGTGTTGAGGTTGACCGAGGGCGTGTAGGCGAAGTAGGCCGCGGGCATTCCCGCCTTCCGCATCAGCGGGTAGCGGTCGGTGCTGCTGCCGCCGGATATGGCATAGGCCGTGTCCCCGATACCGTCGTAGTCGTTGTCCTCGCCATCGTAGTCGCTCCAGTAGTTGCCCACGCTGCCGTTGTCCCAGTTATTGGCGGCGCCGTCCTGTGCCTGCACCTCGTTGTCCAAAAAGTCGTTGAGATAGAGCCAGTTTCCGGTGGAAGAGTGCACCTGGACGCCGTAGATGCCGTGGGCAAACGTGTTGTGGTGGACCAGGTTGCGTTGGGAGGCCTCCCGCATGTTGAGATTGACGAGGGAGTTGTTGTGAAACGTGTTGTGAGCCAGGGAGGAATCAGTAACCTGGGCCAGCACCACGCCGTTGTTGTTGTAGAAAATGCTGCAGTTGCTGACCGTCATATACGTGGCATACCGGCCCAGCAGACCGGTGTAGGAGTTGTCCCTGAGGGTGCAGTGCTCCACTGTGGCCCGGGCGCCCCCCACATACACTCCGTAGTAATTATCATATAGAGAGCAGTTGGCCAGCAGCACGTCGTCCCCGCTGATGTACACTCCGGCGTCATTCCAGCAATCGTGCACCCCCAGCCGCTCGACCCTTGCCCCTCCGCCGGAAATCACCAGGGCACCTCCGCCGTCTCCGGAAATCGTGGTGTTGACGGGGTCTTCCCCGGTCATCCAAATGGACTGATTGATTATCACCCTGTCGTGGTAGGAACCGGCAAACACGTAGCAGCCACCCCCCGTCTGGAGGGCAGCAACGGCCTCACTGAGGGAGGTGAAGTGGTCACCGCTCCAGCCCGGACCGGAAGGAGCGAAACCGGGATTGACCCATACGAAAGCAGGCGAGTCGGAAATTCTGTTTTTGAGCGGAAACCAGTCCACTGCATCTCCGCCCGGGATGGCATAGGCATGGTCAATCATGCCGTCGTGGTCGGCATCCGGGCCGTCATGCCGGCTCCAGTAGTTGCCCAGTACCTCCCGGCGCAGTCCGCCCCACACGTTGGCCCCGGCGTCGTAGGCCCCGTTGTTTATGAAGTTGTTGTGATAGACAGCGTTGTCTGCGGTGTTGTGCATGGCGTACAGGCCGTAGTTGGCGTTGTCGGCGAGGTGGCAGTCGCTCAGCACGTTGCCCGAGGAGCCGTGGCCCAGCTCCACGCCGAAGTAGGAGTTGTTGTGGATGCGGGTGCCGGAGATGAGGGTCGAGGTGGCATTGAACAGGTATATGCCCTTGGTGTTGCCGAAGAAACTGCTGGTGGTCACCGAGCAGTCAGCGGTATGCACCAGGTAGAGGCCGAATACGGCCTGGCTCACGTGGCAGTCATGGATGAGGATGTTGTGGGCCTGCTGCACCTTGATGCCGTTCTGGTATGCGGTGATGCTGAGGCCGGTCAGCTCAACGTCGGAGGCCGTTATGAACACCCCGTCCTGGCCCGCGGCAAGGGTGGCTCCCGGTTCCCCCCGCACCGTCAGGGGGACGGTAATGTTGAGCCCTTCGCCGTAGGAGCCGTTGTACACGTACACCGTGCCCCCGGGGGCCGCCGCTGCAACTCCCGCCTGGATGCCGGCAAAGTGGTCAATCTGCCATCCGGGGCTGCTGGCATTGAAATCGTCGTCCACCCATACGTAGGAGGGCGGGTCGCTGATGATGTGAGCCAGGGGACGATGGTCGGAATTGCCCCCCAGCAGGTAGGGGATGTCCCCGATGCCGTTGCCGTCTTCGTCGCTCCCCGTGTAGTCATCCCAGTAGTTGCCGATGCTGGTGTTCCAGTGGTTGAGCCCGCGATCTATTGCGTTGATGCCATTGCCAATATAATTATTATGGTGGATATAGTTGTCGTGCGACGTCGCTTCAGCATAGATGCCACGGTCGTTGCCACCGATATAACAACTGGTAATATTGTTTTCCCATGATGCATTGATATAGATGCCGTATCCAAAATCGGTGCCCACACCGGCATTGGTCTCAAAACGGCAGTTTTGAATGTGATTTTTCGCAGCGCCTATATCTAGAATAAGACCAATTTTATTGCCAGCAAACGTGCTATTTGTGATACGGGAAGCAGTGGTTTCTACAACCCGAAGACCGCAGAATACATCAGAGGCGATAACGTGATTGACGGAAATATGTGATGAATGGTCCACCACGATGGCCTTATTTTCTATGTTAGTGAATGCCGTGTCAACAAGGTTGCAGTAATGTGCTTGGGTGAAATTTATACCCCAGCTAGCTGCCGTAATGGTACAGTCAGAAATAAAAGCATAGTCGCCACTGATATGAAGCGCTGCACTGCAGCTTTTCCGCGTGTCCTGTGTTATTATGCAATGCCTGACTGTCAAATAGTCATGGTGAGTATATAAGGCAGCGAAAACACCCTTCTTAATAGTAACGTTCTTTATGGTAACACCGTTAGCAAACACTCCAACAGTATAGGGGGCGTAGGGTAGACTATCGGTAATGGTAACAATGGTGGCACTTTCTCCAGAGATAACGATGTTAGGCTTGTTGACTATAATAGGGCTATAGGTTCCCTCGAACACAGCAATGGTATCACCCGGTTCTGCATCATCAATACCTTTCTGGATTGTGTCCCACTTGTGATTGGGTGGGTCGTCCGTAAAGTCGTCATCCACAAAAATGAGTTTCCCCTCCAATATCGGCATGGACAGCATCTGCTCCCCGCGACAATGAACACATCCCATGGAGAGAATCCCCACTGCCAAAAGAGATATCACTACAAGTAGCGCAATCCCGACCCCTCGCTTCATAGATACACCTTGAGAAAGAATACCCTGCTTGCACTTAAATCTTTTTATTTTTCCCGATATGCTTCTTCCGTAGAGGCTGGCACCGGACGGATGACCAATACTTATATACTGGGTGGTCATTATCCAGCAAAATGGACATAACATTACACGCCGTGGGCGGCTACGAGGAAGTAGGCAGAAACATGACCTGCCTGGAGATAGGCAAGGAAGCGGTCATCCTGGACATGGGAATCTACCTGGACCGCTACGTGCCCCTGCAGGACAACCTCGACCAGCTGTCCGTACAAAAATTGATACATGAAGATGCCATCCCCGACCCCCATCCCATAGGCAAGTTGCGAAAAAAGGTAAAGGCCATCATTTTGAGTCATGCCCACCTGGACCACATCGGGGCCGTGCGCTGGCTGGCCTCCTATTACAAGTGCCCCATCCTGACCACCCCCTACGCCACCGAAATTCTGAGGAACATGGACGAGGGCAGCAGCATCATGGAGAGCAACAAAGTGGTCAGCATCAGTCCCAACTCCAGTTACCGCGTATCCGACACCATAGAGGTGGAATTTATCCTGGCCACCCATTCCATCATCCAGGCGGCCATGGTCAACATCATTCTCCCCCAGGGAAACATCCTGTACTCCCTGGACTACAAGTTTGACAACCAGCCCATCATCGGCCAGTCCACCAACAAGCGCCGCCTCCGCCAGCTGGGCAAGGAAAACACCATAGCCCTCATCGTGGATTCCACAAATGCGGAGCAGGAGACCAAAACCTACTCCGAGTCCGTGGCCCGGGAGATGCTCCGGGACGTGCTGCTGGGCATGGAAACCAAGGGACACGGAATCGTGGTTACCACGTTTTCCTCCCATACCGCCCGACAGAAAAGCATCTACGACGTGGCCCGGGAACTGGGCCGGGAGGTGGTATTCGTCGGCCGATCCCTGTACAACTACATCAGTGCAGCCGAGAAGCTGGACTTTGTGAAGTTTTCGGGGAATGCCACCATCATCCCCAGCGCCGTCCGGTCCAGCAAGCAGCTGAAAAAACTGCACGAAAACAGGGACAAGTACGTGGTGGTGGCCACCGGCAGCCAGGGAGAGCCCAAGGCCACCCTGTCCAGGATAGCCGACGAGGAGGTGCCCTTTACCATCGTCCCCGAGGACTTCGTGGTGTTCGCCTGCGGAGTCATCCCCACACCCACCATCCAGGGCAACCGTAAGATACTGGAGCACAAGATACACCGCCAGCAGGGCCGGATTTTCAAGGATATCCACGTGTCCGGCCATGCCTCCCGCGAGGACATCCGGGATTTAATCAAGATTGTCACCCCCCAGACCATCGTTCCCGCTCACGGGGACATGCCGAAACTGGCCTCGGTGGCCGCCCTGGCCGCCGAGATGGACTACCGGCTGGGAAAAGAGGTGCATCTGCTGCAGAACGGGCAGAGCGTGCTCATAGACAGCGTCTAGCCAGGGTGCAGGGTTACCCGGGTTTCTCTGCCGGCGGGGAGCACCGCATCCACCAGTATTTTGGCTATGCCCTCCCCCCTTCGCTGGTCCACGATCACCCCGTTGTCCACAGCATAGGTACCCTCCGGGGCGTAGAAACACAGGCGGACCGTCAGGTCCACATCCAGGTCGTTTTCACAGGTGGCGGTGACCGTATCCGCCGTGCCGTCGTTGCGGTCGTAGGTGTAATTGAGTCGATACAGGGGAATGCTGTACTTGGGCTCCCGGTAGTTGTAGGAGTGAATGGCGTCTCCGGTTATCCTCACCAGGCGATAGCCCCAGTAGGTGTCCGGGGCGCTCAGCCCGCTGGAGACGGTGGTGGTGGTGAGATACAGTGTGTCATTGACCGTGGTCACGTGGTCGTAGTGAACGTGGCCGGCCAGCACCACATCAACGCCGTGGGAATCGATGACGTCCAGCAGCGCCTCCCGGCCGGTGTAGCCGTTTCCCAGCAGGGAGTCGTTAGCGGTGTCCCACAGGGGGTTGTGATGCATAAACATGACGGACAGAGCGGCGTCGCTATTGGCTCCGGCGTCTGCCTCCACCCAGGCCAGCTGCTCGGCGCCCACGTTGCCCCCCCAGTTGAAGGCCAGATAGGAAAACGCCCATCGGCTCCGATTGGGCCAGTCATAGGAGTTCACGGCGGTGAAGTGGTAGGAGCCGTAGTCAAAGGAGTAATACCGGGGTCCGAAGAAGCGCTCCCAGAAGACCAGGCCGTCCTGGCCGCACTGGATGTATCCGTCGTGGTTGCCGGGAACCAGGTAGGTGGGAACCTGGAAGCGCTGCAGGATGTCGTGGCAGGTGCGGTACTCAAAGGCATATTCAAAGGGGTACAGCTGGCCAAACACCAGGTCGCCGGATATGAGCACGAAGTCCGGATTGAGCAGGTTGATTTCGTCGATTGATTTTTTTGCCGCCTTCCAGCCGAGGGTTTTGTTGATGTCCTCGGTGAAGCCGCGAGGATCGCCGATGTGGAAGTCGGTGAGGTGCACGAACGAAAAGTTGCTCTTGAAGGCGCTGACCACCGACACCGCCCGGGGCTCAGTGACCGCAGCCCAGCCGCCGCCAAACGTTGCGGTCACCGTGAGATTGTACAGTTCCGGGGTGGCGGTCTCCGGTACCTGCACCTGCACCCGCCACATTTCACGTTCCTGAAAATAGTAGGCCTCCCTGACGGGAAGCGAAAAGCTCTCCACCACCCGGTCATAGGCGGTGTCCAGTGTGGCCTCCCAGTCGGCGGCGGGCTGGGCCAGGGAAACGGTGATGACGAACAGGTCATGGGGACGCACCATCACCGGCATGGCGGAGCGGGGAGCCACCAGGGTGAAGCCTCCACCCCGGGGCACCAGATGGCCGGGGACGGAGGGAGCCACCACCACGGCATGGCTCTCCCCGGCGGGGTCGTCCCGGTTTACCGTCGGGGACATATCGCCGATGGCCGGCACCATGAGCATGATGACTATGCCCAGCGCTCCCAGAACTGCCGCTTTCTGCATACTCCTACATCGCCGGTTTTCTTTTAACGTTTCCGCCGCTGCAGAAGAATAAAAAAAGGCCTGCCGCCTTTACCCCCATGGATGTGTGTCTGGGCGGAACCTTCGACCTCCTGCATGAGGGGCATCAAGCGCTCCTCGGCACGGCCTGCCGGCTGGGCAGGGTCACCGTGGGGCTCACCAGCGACGAGTGGGCCCGGCAGCGGGGCAAACAGGTGCGTCCCTACGGTGAGCGGGAGGCGGACCTGGCCCGGTGGCTGGAGGCGCACAGGTGCCCCCATCGCATCGTTCCCCTGCATGACCCCTACGGGCCCGCGGTGGAGGAAGACTTTGAGGCCATCGTGGTGTCCCCGGAGACCGATCCCACCGCCCGGGCCATCAACGAGAGACGGGAGAAGCGGGGCCTGCCGCCTCTGGAGGTGGTGGTGGTACCCTACGTGCTGGCCGATGACGGCATTCCCCTCAGCACCACCCGCATCCGGCGGGGAGACATTGCCGACGGAAAGCGCCTCACCCCCGTCCGGGTGAACGTGGGCAGCACCAATCCGGCCAAGCGGGAGGCTGTGGAGGCATCTTTTCACCGCCTCTTCGGCCATCTGGAGATAAAAGCCGAGCTGGTGGACGTGCCCCGGTCGCCGCTGCCCTGCAACCGGGAAATAGTGAAGGGCGCCTGGGGGCGGGCCCTACGGTCCCTGGACGGCGCTGACTACGGCGTGGGCATTGAGGCGGGGCTGCGGGAGGCGGAGGATACCTGTTTCGTGGAGCACTGCTGCGCGGTCGCCGATGCCACCGGATATGTTACCGTGGGCCGGGGTCCGGCCTTTACCTGCCCGGAGAATCTGGCAGAAAAACTGGAGGGGCCGGGCCAGCAGGAGGACGCGGTGCGGGCGTCGGTGGTCTCCTATCTGTCCGGGGGGCGCATCTCCCGTCGGGAACTCATGGAACAGGCGGTGCTGATGGCCCTGCTACCCCGGGTTAAACATTAACTTTTTATGTCCTGCAGCATTCCCATTGCGTCCTGCGGGGATAGCCCAGCCCGGTAAGGCGCAGGATTGCTAATCCTGTGCGCGTGAGCGCTCGTGGGTTCGAATCCCACTCCCCGCGTTTTTCCTGGGCTTGACCGGTCTGTATAGCCCGGGAGCCAGTCAAAATCCGCTCACCTACAAAAAATTGGAGGTAGGGCAGGGGAGGTTGGGAGGTAAGAGGAAAAAATCTCTTAGTAACCCTGCCCTGATTAGGTATCAGGCTGCCCTATATAAATATTGCTGCGTTCTCTGTATTCAACCAGGGAACCACGCATATCCCCGGCAAAATCGTGCTATGCCATCCATCACCCACCCATCGACAAAAATATTAATAAGCATTATTTTATATACAGATTATTGGGAATTCAACTGTTGCTCCGCGGAGGCGGAAGGCAGAAACATGGACTGGTATCTGTAACAAGAGGCGGGGCAGAGGACGCAGGAGGATTGAAAAATCCAAAGGAGGCGCACACCCCTGCCCCGTGTTTTGAACGCCATTCCCATATTTAACGATTGTGATAAAAATAGGGTTGCGCAGGGTCCCGCTCCTCCCTGCCCCTTCCGCCGCTAGTCCCAGTCCAGGAGACGGCGCTGGCCCTCAATCTCCTTGAGTGAAGTGATGTCCTGCGTAACCTCGACGACGCCCAGGTACTCGCCGTCCTTCCATACCGGGAAGTAGCGGATGTAGATTTTCCTGCTCCCCATGTCAATCCAGAATTCGGCGCTGTCCCGCTCCCCTTTTTTGAAGGCCTCCACGATTCGGTTGACCACGTCCACGCTCTTGCTGGGATGGCAGTTCTGGACGGTGCGCCCCAGAATGGCCTTGGTCCTCACGAAGATACGGTCCTGGGCCTGGTTGAAGTAGCGAACCCGGTCGTCCCTGTCCACGAAGGTGATGTCCACGGGCAGGGCGTCCAGCACCGCCTCCAGCTCCCGGCTGGTGAAGTGACCCGTTTCCAGAGATATCTCTCCTTTTTGGGGCCTCTCCCCGCCGCCCCCCGTCTCCTTTTCCACGGGGGGGACCTGGGGGGTGAAACAGCAGTAGCCGATGTGGTCAAATTGCTCCCGGA
>Ga0209164_1004909_pt1 | contig 11648 bp, 8 predicted proteins | sample MTBNYHSulfiMetaG_FD_187458 | JGI IMG/M metagenome (GOLD analysis project Ga0209164, IMG submission 187458) | Enrichment culture microbial communities from rom New York Harbor, USA that are MTBE-degrading - MTBE-NYH (New York Harbor Sulfidogenic)... | ecosystem: Environmental > Aquatic > Marine >... | reverse complement strand
TCTGGCAAATAGCACTGATGAACGCTTTCCGCTCCGTGCCCACACCATCAGGGGAACGATCAGCGAGTGATGCGTTGAGATACCTGCGGCTGTTCCTGTTACTTGTCCTCCTTGCCGGGCTTCTCACCCCCAGCGCTACCGTCAGCGCCCAGCAGCCGGTGGTGCACGCCGTGCTTTTCTACTCCCCCTCCTGCCCTCACTGCGAAGCCGTGATCACCGAGCTGCTCATGCCACTCGTCGAGCAATACGGCGAGCAGCTGTACATCATCGCCATCGATTACACCACCGAGGAGGGTTGGGCCTTCTACGAATCGGCCGCCCAGAACATACCCATCGCTGAAGATGTCTACGGTTACGTGCCCACCTTGATCGTCGGCGACAACGTCCTGGTGGGCAGCGGCGAGATTCCGGAGCGTTTCCCCAGCCTGGTGGAGCAATACTTGGCTGGAGGGGGCGTGGACTGGCCAAACATTCCCCTGCTGTGGCAGGCCTTGGAGGCGCAAGCGAATGCCACTGCCACCACTCAAGGCAGTGCTACGCCCGACGAGCAACCGGAAACACAAACACCGGATGCGCAGACGACCGCCGATGTGGATACAGATGGCCTCAGCACCGATCTGGCCACTGCCAGGGAGATCGCCGTCGGCGAGCGCTTCGCCCAGGACCCAGTCGGCAATGGCCTCTCTGTGGCGGTGCTGGTCGTCATGCTGTTCACCTTGCTCAGGGTCGGCCTCGACTTCCAGCGCGCCCAGGCTAGGGTCAAGCCCTGGCACCAGTGGGCCGTGCCAGCCTTGGCCGTGATCGGTTTAGGGGTGGCCGCCTACATGAGCTACGTTGAGGTCACCCAAACGGAGGCCGTTTGCGGGCCAATCGGCGATTGCAACACCGTGCAGCACAGCTCCTACGCCCTGCTCTTCGGCTTCCTGCCCATCGGCGTGTTTGGCATCTTTGGCTACCTGTTGGTCGGCCTGGCTTGGGTGGCGTCTTACTTCGGCACGCCCGATATCCGCCACTACGGCTCGCTGGCATTGTGGGGGCTGGCGCTCTTCGGCACGCTCTTCTCGGTCTACCTCACCTTCCTGGAGCCCTTCGTGATCGGCGCGAGCTGCGCCTGGTGCTTGAGTTCGGCGCTGGCGATGACCACCTTGCTATACGTCACCACCCCCAAAGCTATCCTGGCTTGGATGAATCTCTCAAAATCCTAGAAAGGCTCGGTAAATGAAGATCGCCATCGTGACCGACGATGAAAAGACCATCAGCGCCCACTTCGGGCGTGCTACCAAATACGTGGTCGTGACCGTGGAAGGCAATGCGGTGACCGACCGCCAGGTGCTGGATAAGGCAGGCCACCGCGAGTTCCAGCACGACCACGATCATCACGACCACAATCATGGGCACGGCCAGCACGACTCACGCGGCCACGGATTCGGCAAGCACGCCGGCGAGAGGCACCAGCTGATGTTTACTCCCATCCAGGATTGCCAGGTCTTACTGGCGCGCGGCATGGGCCGCGGCGCTCGCATTGGGCTGGAGGGCCTCGGCATTCGCCCCATCCTCACCGAACTGCGCGAGATCGACGACGCCGTCCAGGCCGTGATCGACGGCAGCATCCAAGACCACCCCGAGCGCCTGCACTGATCGGCAATTTATCCTCCACGGCGATCTAGAACACGATTGGAGCGCCCATGCCCTTGTTAGATGACCTGCTCGCCACGCTGCCTGACGGCGATGTGGTGGAGGTCTGCATCGGCATCCACTGGAGCGCCGTGGTCGTGGAAACAAATGGGGTGCAGCGCTGCGGGCTAGCCACCACCCTGCTCACCGACCACGAGCATCACCTCCACCCCGACGTGCCCGTCGCCGGGGAACTGCTCGACTTTCCAGCCCGCGAGCTGGCCGCCCAAGTCAAATCCGATCAGCCCACCATGGTGGGCGTGGGCATGGCAGCCGTCAATGCCCTGCTGCCTCCCCTCGACTTGCCCTCCCGCGACCTGAACGCCGAGGAGGTCATCGCCCGGCTGGGGACGGGTAAGCCGGTGGCCTTGATCGGCCATTTCCCCTTCATCCCCAGGCTCGAAGGGCGCGTCGGCCAACTCACCGTGCTCGAGCGCACCCCGCGTCCCGGCGACCTGCCGGCTTCCGCCGCGCCGCAGGTGCTGCCGGAGGCCGAAGTGGTCGCCATCACCGGCATGGCGCTGCTCAACGGCAGCATGGAAGACCTGCTGGCGCTCTGCCAGCCCGATGCCCAGGTGATCGTGCTCGGCCCCACCACCCCGCTCAGCCCGGTACTCTTCGATTACGGCGTCGATTTCCTGAGCGGCTCGCTGGTCACCGATATCGAGGCCGTGCTGCGCTGCATCCGCCAGGGCGGCAACTTCCGCCAGGTGCACAAAGCTGGCGTGCGCCTGGTGACCTACGCCACCCCGCAACTCATCCAGGCCCTGGAAACTTAAACGAAAAGGGCGGGCCTTCAACCCGCCCTCTTTTTCGCCTACTCCCCTAATTGCCGATCCCTAGTCACTTATTCCTCTTCACCCCCAGCGTGATCTTACCCCCCTCCAACCTGTGCGTCTCGACATGCGCCTCGGCGGGCGGCTTTCCGGCCACCAGCTCGGTGCTCAAGGTCTCGTTCTTGAGGTAATCGCCCCAGGTCTCGAAGACAGCGGCCAGCTCGCCTTCTGCCTGGTAGTAGGTGGTGATGCGGTCCTCGATGTTGAAGTCGGCGTTCTTGCGCATCGACTGCACCCGCCGCACGATCTCGCGCGCCAGCCCTTCGGCGCGCAGCTCCGGCGTCAGCACGGTATCCACCGCCACCGTCACGCCTTTCTCGGCGGCCACTGCCAGCCCCTCAGCAGGCTCGGTGTTCACCAGCAGCTCCTCGGGCGCCAGCTCGACCTGTTTTCCCCCCACCTTGACCGGCACCGTTTCCCCAGCAGCCACCAAGGCGCTGACCGCAGTGGCGTCCAGCGCCGCCAGCGCCTCTCGCAGCTTGGGGAAATCCGCGCCCAACTTCGGCCCCAGCAGCTTGTTATCCGGCTGCACCTTGTAGTCCACCAGCTCGCTGGCCTTTTTCACAAAGGCCAAGTCCTTCACGTTAAGCTCGTCGGCCACAATCTCCGCCAGGTAGTCCGGCAGCTTTCCCCCCTCGGCGCTGTGCACCAGCGCCTTGGCCAGCGGTTGGCGCACCTTCAAACCGGCGCCGCTGCGGGCGCTCAGCCCCAGGCTGGCCACCTGCCGCGCTAAGCTCATCTCACGGGTCAGCGCCTCGTCCACGGCGGCGGCATCCACCTGCGGCCAATCGGTCATGTGCACGCTCTCGTGGGCTTGCTTGAAGAAGGAGCGCACCAGGTTCTGGTACATGACCTCGCTCACGAAGGGGGCAAAGGGCGCCAGCAGCCGGGCGAACTTGACCAGCACGTGATACAGCGTGGCGTAAGCCGCCCTCTTGTCGCTGTCCTGCTCGCTCTTCCAGAAGCGCCGCCGGCTGCGCCGCACGTACCAGTTGGTCAGGTCGTCCAGGAAAGGCTCAACCGTCAGCGTGGCGGCGAACGGGTCGGAGTTCTCTAGGGCTTGCGTGACATCCCCCACTACCTCATTCAGCCGCGCCAGCACCCAGCGATCCAGCGGATTCTTGCCCCGAGGCGTAGCACCCTCGGGGTGCGCCGGATCGAACTCGGCCACCTCCGGCCTCCAGCCATCTAGGTTGGCGTAGGTCGTCAGGAAGCTGTACACGTTCCACAGAGGGATCAGGAACTGCCTCCGCACCTCCTCGGCGCGGTTGTAGCCGAACAGCAGGTTGTTCTCCGGCTTGTGGGCGAAGAACTGCCAGCGCATCACGTCCACGCCCATCTTATCGGCCGCCTCGTTGAACTCGATGGCGTTGCCCCAGCTCTTGTGCATCTCGCGCCCGTCCTCGGCCAGCAGCGTGGCGTAGCTGAACACCTCTTTGAAGGGCGGTGAACTGTCCATCACCGTGCCCATCGCCAGCAAGCTGTAGAACCAGTTGCGGAACTGGCCGGGGAAGGACTCGCTGATCCAGTCGGCCGGATACCACTTCTCCCAATAATCCGGGTCGTCGCGGTAGTGCAGGGTGCTGAAGTTGACGATGCCGGCATCCAGCCAGGGGTTGCCGACGTCGGGCAGGCGGCTCATACGCCCCTCGCATTCCGGGCAGGCCAGTTTGACGGCGTCGATGTAGGGGCGGTGGGGGGTGTGCCCCTCGAACTGCTCCCAGCCCTCCACGGCGCGCTCCGCCAGCTCGTGCTCGTCCCCGACCACCAGCCAATGGCCGCAATCCTCGCACACCCAGATGGGCAGCGCCAGCCCCCAGTAGCGCTTCTTGGAGATCATCCAATCGTGCATGTTGCGCAGCCAATCCATCTCGCGGGCGTAACCGAACTCCGGTACCCAGCGGATCTGGTCAACCACATCCATAATCTGGTAACGCAGGCTGCGATCTTTCTCCTCGGCCGTCAATTGCTCGCGCGGCTTATCGTAGACCTCGCCCATGCTGATGAACCACTCATCCACCAGCCGGAAGACCAGCTCGGTCTGGCAGCGCCAGCAGGTCGGGTAGCGGTGGGTGTAATTCTCCACGTTGTACAGCAGATCCTTGTGATCGAGGTCGTCGAAGATCGAGCGCGCCACATCGGCCACGTTGTTGCCAGTAAGCCAGCCAAAGCCGTCCACGAAATAGCCCTCGTCGTCCAGCGGGGCCAGCAACGGGAATCCATGCTCTTTGCCGAGCTGGAAGTCCTCGGCGCCGCAGCCGGGGGCGATGTGCACGATGCCGGTGCCTTCCGCCTCCCCGACCTCATCCCAGGTGATCACCCGGTGGGCCTGGGCGGCGCTTTGCTCGATGCCCTCGGTCAGTTCATGCAGCTCGGTGTGCCCGCCCAGCTCCTGGGCCGCAGGCAACTCGTCGAAGGGGCCATCGTAGGCCCAGCCCTCCATCTCGGCCCCCTTGAGCTCCTCCAGCACCTCGTATTCGCCCAGCAGCATGTGCTTGGTGCCCTCGGAGAGATACAGCACCTCATCGCCCTGCTTGACCTTGAGGTAGACCAAATCCGGGCCGACGGCCGCCGCCACGTTGCTGGTCAGCGTCCAAGGGGTGGTCGTCCACACCAGCAGGGATTCGCCCTCCCGCCCCCTCAGCGGGAAGCGCAGCGTCACACTGGGGTGAGTCAGTTCGGCGTAGCCATCGGTGACGATCTCGTGCTGGCTGATGGCGGTGGCGCAGCGCGGGCACCAGGGCATCACGTCGGCCCCCCGGTACACCCAGCCGCGCCCCCAGCACTTCTTCAAGAAGGTCCAGATCATGTAGTTGTTCTCGTTCGAGAAGGTGTAATAGCTGCCGCCCACCTCCGGCATCCCCAAATGCCCGACCACCTGCTCGACCGTGCCCTTCATCGTCCCCCCCGGCCCCTGGTACTCGATCTCCTGCTCGGGGTCCTCCGCCAGCTTATCGGCCAGCCAGCGCAGCTTATCGGAGTCGTCCCACTCCATCCAGTAGCCCAGCCGCTGGGATTGCTCGGTGATGGTGGCGGCGTATTGCAGCACGCGCTGCTTGCACTTGAGCACGAACTCAGCCAGCCCGTAGTCCTCGATGTCCTTCTTCGATTTGAAGCCCAGCTCGCGCTCGACCTCGACCTCCACCCACAGGCCCTGGCAGTCGTAGCCGTTCTGGTAGCGCGTGTGATGGCCGCGCATCGTCCAGAAGCGGTTGAACAGGTCCTTGTAGCTGCGGCCCCAGCCGTGGTGCACGCCCATCGGGTTGTTGGCCGTCATCGGCCCGTCCATGAAGGACCAGCGCGGGCCGTCGCGCCGCAGGGCGCGCATCTTCTCGAAGGCCGCGGTCTTCTTCCAGAATTCCAGGACCTCGCGCTCCTGCTTCACAAAATCCACTTTGTTGGGTACCTGTTTGAAGGGCATAATGCCTCCTACTTCAGTAATCAGTGATTAGGGATTAGGAATCAGGGGAAAAGCTTCCTGTCAGTCCTTGTTCCTGTGCGCCTGATACCCAATCTCCTGGTTGCCTAATTCCTGGTTGCCTGATTGCCTAATCGCCTGATCTCCTAATTGCCTGCTTCCTGCTTCCTAATTGCCTGATTCCTGCTCTCCTAATTACCTAATTCCTAAGTGCCTGGTTGCCTTAAAAAGCAACGACCCTCATCCCATGTGGGGACGAAGGCCGAAAAAAGCCTGCGCGGTACCACCCCGCTTCCCGCCTTGCGGCGGGCACTCGGTCAGATGCGGCGAGCCGGACGGCTCACGATATCTGCGCTGGGCTAACGAGGGACGACCCCGTCTCACCTACTCGCAAGTCGCCTTGCTTTCAGATCGAGGCTCCGGAAGGATTTTCAGCCTGCCTGACTGCCCCGGCTCTCACCGCGCCCGGGTTCGCTGCCAGCCCGTCCACAGGCCTACTCGTTTCCATCACCGCCTTTGGCTATGCGGTTGATAGGAGGATTATGCCATAAGATAGGGGCGAAGTCAACTAAATACTGACCAATTAGACTTGATAGCTATCATCCTCTCCAAAGCGAAACGAACAGGTATTGGGGATAATCTCTTGGATCTGTCACTATTTTCCAATGCATCAATTCGCTAGGGAGTGATAGGATTGCTTCCTGTAATTCATCCGAACGTGGGGTTGGATAAACAAACCCCAAAAGCCATCTGTTTTCAAAATCCAGGGAATCTAATTTTCTAAAATCTTTCAACAGTCCGACATTGTCGCCCCGGAAGTAAAACATCAAATTACGAGGGGTTCCTGCTGCTTGACTAATGCACATAGCCTTTAATTCACATAAATGCTCCTCATCGCCCATTTTGACCCAGAAATCTATCTGTTTTCGTCCCCTCTTTTCGGGCAGATGCACACTGTACTCACGCCTAAAGTCGCTTATTCTACCATCCTTCAACAAGCCTGTAAAAAGCATAATCAATTCGGCTTTTAACCAACCCTCAACGCGACTATCCGTACTGGAAAACACAGATAAGTAGTCTTGCTTGCCTAAGAACCATTCATTGATGTAAGGCAGTAACATTCTCATCAGTATCTACTGATCATCCCCCATCAAATCATCCTTCATTTGAAATCTAGGATTGCTGAAAATCATCCTGTCGATGTCAGAGAAGAACGAAAGGACATTTTCATCAGACAGGGTTGCTTGCCCGGGATGAGCAGATGTATCGCGCATCGTTAAGCAGATACCCAACCTTTCATGCTCATTGCTGTCAATCGCCCCCATGAACTCTAGTACCCACAATAAATCCCTGTCAAATATTGTCATCCTGAGGTCACTTAAGTTATGTACTTCAAACCGTTTATTAAATCGTTTATATCGTCCCTTTGTGATGTTTGCCATTCTGATGCTTGCGCTGTTGAATTCCTCGAAGCCTTTCCTTTCAACATACGAATGTAACCGATCAACGGCAGCACACCACCCCAATATAACTGCTGCTCTTCGCTTCTTTAACCTAGCACACTCAACCGCCTCTATAAGATATTCCTTCTCAATATCTGTTGATGCTGTAAATAATCCTTGCAGTTGTTGGAATTCTGATAGTATCGCTTGGTGTTTTTGTACTGGAACTACCAAATCACGATGATAATTTTCGGTAAGTTTGTCCAACAATTCCTGAACAATCCTCTTTGAGGGTCTCCCACCTGTGATTTCAAGCACTCTTCCAAAAAGATCGCGATATTTACCTGTAATCTCATCGTCAATGTCGTATTGTGCCCGTAGGCCAGATTCGATCTTATCAAACCAAACAACTCCAAGTTTCTCTAACTTACCCAGCAACTCTTTTGTTTGGACTTGTCTTCCTTTGGCAGATTGACATTCTTTGGATACTGCCACTATTTCTTTCTTGAAATCCTTTAGAAGATTGATGAAATCTTGCTTATTCATGCTCGGTGCTTAGTTCATCAAGCAAGTCAGCTAGCTCAGATTTACCCATAGGTGAAAGCACTAAATCTTCGACATCGTCAATTTCCTTGAACCAATCACTCTTCCTTTTGATATGGGCCTTGAAGTTGGCCGAGTCGTAACATTTCTGCTCTTGACACCTTAATCTCAATGCTTCAATATTCACTTCAAAAGCACCTGATGAAATTGCATTTTCAAGACACATCATTAACGCGTGCTGAAGTTGAGCCTCAGATTTGACTGCTGTGGATAACTTGTACACCGGACGAATCTCACCTTCCCCCGCTAGGAAGAAATCCCATAACGTGTTTTCATCCAATCCATATTGAGCCATGAACGCTTTCACATCAATAGGTAGGATGAATTGCTCAGAAGGTTCAGAGACTTGAGGTTTTTTCTCCTCATCTAACTCCATTTCGCTCTTCACAATCCTGCCTGAAGACTTTGAAAGCGAATGAAGGGTGTGGCTCAGCAGGAGCTCGAAGCATTTTTGCCTATACTCTTCGGGGACAGTGCCAGAAAGCTCTACAATCTCCTTAAGGTCATCCTCTGTAATCAAGTTCTTTCTCATTTTCCTACCTCTTGTTGCTTATTCACAAGATTAATTGTCTGAACAATTATACCCTCAAGAATAATCATTCCTGTCAAACCTTGCAAAGTATAAGATACCTCCGCCCTCCTCCCTTCCCATCCCTGGCCCTCGCCCCCGCAGCATCACACCCCTCCCTCCATCCCCCTCCCAAAAATAAAAGAGCAGGATACCAACCCTGCCCTGCGCTTCATGTTCCCAATTGGCGATCGAATACCCGTTCGCGAACCACCTACCCCTGCTTAGCCTTGATCGCCTCCTGGTCCAACTCGGCCACGTAGGGCAGGGTGCGGTGCATCTCGGCGAAATCCAGCCCGTAGCCCACCACCCACACGTCCGGGATCTGATAGCCCTCGTAATCCAGCGGCACGATCAGCCGCTCCTTCTTCTTGTGCAGGAACACGCAGGTCTTCACAGAGGCCGGGCCGCGGCTCTTCAAGGTCTTCAGCAGGTAGCTCAGCGTGTGCCCCGAATCGACGATGTCCTCCACGATCAGCACGTGCTTGTCCACGATGCTCTCCCGCAGGTCCATGACGATGCGCACCGCCCCGCTGGTCGCCCCGGCCAGCCCGTAGCTCGAGACCGCCATGAAATCCACCCGATGGGGGATGGTCAGCTTGCGCGCCAGGTCCGCCAAAAAGACGAAGGCCCCCTTCAGGATGCCCACCAGGTACACTTCACCCTTACCCTGGTAATCCTTCGAGATCTGCGCCGCCATCTCGGCCACCTTGGCCTCGATCTCTTCGGGGGTCAGGATGACGCGTGCCAGTTCGGGGTGAAGCTCACTCATGGGGTCATGCCTCCATTCGGCTGGGGGATGGGTGCCGGTCACAGGCGGACGGCGGGAAAAAAGCCTCGGCTACCCTTGGATTTCCATCGGCGCCAGAGAGACCTCTCGGCGCTGGCGCTCCTCGCGCAGGCGCTGGGCGAACTGCTTGTCCAGGTACATGGCCTCATCGGCCCGTGTCACCAGGGCCTCGCCATCGCGATCGTCCTCCTGGCGAAGCACAGCGACCCCCAGGCTCACACTCAGCGGCCCGGCTTTCTCCAGACGCACCTGCCGGGCGGTTTGCAGTGCGCGGCGCGCCAGTTGGTGAGCGCCTTCCAGTGGTGTGTTGGGCAGCAGCAGCATGAACTCATCTCCGGCATAGCGCGCCGGCAGATCGGTCTCTCGAGAGACACGCCGCAGCACCCCGGCCACCCGCTGTAAAGCCTGGTCGCCCAAGGCATGCCCGTAGGTATCGTTGATCGACTTCAAGCTGTCCAGATCGACCATCAGCAGCGAGAGCGGCGTGTTGTAGCGCCGCGCCCGGGCAATCTCCAGTTTGAGCACCTCGAAGAATCGCCGGCGGTTGGGCAGTCCGGTCAGCGGGTCGGTGATTGATTCGCTGCGCAGGGTCTGCTCAATGAGCTTGCGCTTGGTGATGTCGTGCAGCGAGAGCAGGTAGCCCAGATCGCGATTGTGGCCGTTCTTCAAGTTGGTAACCGTCAAATCGATGTAACGCGAATCGCTGCCCTCGCCGAAGCGCAGCTCGATGTGGCGCAGCTTGGACGCCGAACACAGCTCGAGCAGTTCCATCCAGGTGAGGAGGTGGCCGCGCGAATCGGTGATCACCACCTCATCCAGCAGGTCTTGAGCGGCGCCGTTGACGTCCACGATACGCCCCTGGCCATCGAGCACGATCAAGCCGTCCTGCATCTTCTCCATCACCAGCGCCCGGGCCACCGGCACCACGTCGAAGGGCCCACTAGCGAACAGCGCCCGGCTCAGCATGGCGCCCATCACCGCCAGCAGCACCGGCGCCAGGATCAGCCCGGTGAGCGGGTTCACCGCCGGGATCAGCCAGACCAGCCAGCTCATGGCGGCCAGCGAGCCTCCCACAAGCAGCAAGGGGGCAAGGCGCGCCTTGCCGCTCGTGCGGGTGAGCACATCCCAGCAAAGCAAGAAGGCCGCTGCCAGCAAGCCGTAGCCGTAGGCCACGAAAAGCCAGAACCACGGCCCATATTCCGAGACCAGCAGCATCAGCGAGCCGGCCGGCCTGAGCAGCACGGCGCTGCGTATCCAGCCGTGCAGCCCGTCCGTCCAGGCCAGCAGCACGGTCAGCACAGGGACTGCCGTCAGCCAGACCAGGCGGCGGGCATTGAGCCACCAATCGTGCAGGGTGTATTCCAGAGCCAAGACCAGCCAAGCCAGCGGGAAAACCGCCAGGCTCAGCCAGCGCAGATTGGCCCAGAAAAGCTGGGTGGTCAACCCCACACTGACCACCTGGAAGAGGTTGGTCAGCGCCCACAGCGCCGCGGCGGCCATCAAGGCCATGTAGGGCCTGGCGCCGCGCTGCTCGCGTTGCCGCCAGCCGTAATACACCAAGCCGACGTTCAAGATGAACGTGGGAATCAGCACCCAGATGTAGGGAGTGTAGCTCATGCTCGCCCCCAGGTGTGCGAAACGAGAAGCAAAGACCCTCCCCCTATTACCAACATATCCCTAGCCTCTCGCCTCCTCATGACCCAAGATTATACCCCATTCCAAGGGCGGCTCGTCATTACTTAAATTAGCCCGGCGCTACTCGCGCAGGTCGCCGTAGCCCATATCCAGCATCCAGCGGCAGATCACCGGGCCGCCGTAACGATCGAGGGCCGGGCCGCCGTACTCAGGTGGCAAGCCATTATAGCCACGGAAGTAGCCGTATTCGCCGATCAGCTGAGCCTGGGCGGCATCGGAAAGCTCGGCGTCGCCGATGGCAATGGCGTGGATGTGAATCGGCGAACCGGGGCTGAGCTCCCCGTAATCCCGCAGCCAGGCAGCAAACCCGGCTACCCGCAGGGCGTAGAGCAGATCGGGGATCTCATCGTAGAGCACCTCCCATGTATCCCGATCAATGACCGAGAGATCAACCGCCCCACCGCCGCTGTGGGTGCCGAAGCTGAGCGACTCAGCGGCCGTGTAGGAGCCCTGGGTGATGGCCGCCCCGGTGATATCGATGACGCCACCGTAGAGCGCGGCGGCCTGCTGGAGCATGGCGTAGGTGCGCTGGTTGAGCCAATGCCCGTTGACCTCCACGCGGGTGTAGTCATCGGGAGGCGCCAGGCAGCCGGCCGGCTCTGGGAAGGGCGTTTCGGTGGGG
>Ga0209164_1004908_pt1 | contig 11650 bp, 12 predicted proteins | sample MTBNYHSulfiMetaG_FD_187458 | JGI IMG/M metagenome (GOLD analysis project Ga0209164, IMG submission 187458) | Enrichment culture microbial communities from rom New York Harbor, USA that are MTBE-degrading - MTBE-NYH (New York Harbor Sulfidogenic)... | ecosystem: Environmental > Aquatic > Marine >... | reverse complement strand
CCGTTCCACCCCTGGGGATTGTGCGAGGCGGTGATCATCGCCCCCGGCCGGTCCAGCGAGCCGGCGGCGTAGTAGACCATGTCGGTGGTGATCATGCCGAGGTCGTCCACGCCCACCCCGCGGCTCGCGATGCCGGCGATCAGGGCGGCGGCCAGGGAAGGAGACGACAGCCGGCAATCCCGCCCCACCGCGATGCGTTCCGCTCCGCAGAAGCCGGCGAAGGCAGCACCGATGCGCTCCGCGATGGCCTCATCGAGCTCCGCGGGGACCAGGCCGCGGATGTCGTAAGCCTTGAAGATGGCATCGAAACGGGCATCGCGTTGCATCGCCGGGCCATTGTACGGGGCGGGACGCTTCCCCCCCGCCCCGGGCCCCGGGCCGCCCGGTAGGCTTCCTCGATGCCTTCTGGGGCCCGCGTCTCGATCCTCATGCCCTGCTACGGGCTGGCCGGGTCGATTGCCGCCAACATCGACCGAGTAGTCGCTGCCACTGCTGCGGAGGGTGGGGTGGAGGTGATCGTCGCCGACGACGGTTCCACCGACGGCACCCGCGCGGCGGCCGAAGCGGCCGCGGCCCGCCACCCCCACGTGCTGGTGGTGGCCAACCCGCAGAACGCCGGCAAGGGCCGCGCCCTGCAGAGGGCTTTCGCCGCCTCGAGCGGCGAGATCGTGGTCTTCCTCGACGGCGACCTCGACCTGCCCCCCGAGCAGGTGCCGGCCATGGTGGCCGAACTACGCCGCGGCGGCTACGACGCCCTGCTCGGGGCCAAGCGCGCCGCCTTGGTGGCCGGCGGCTACCCGCTCACCCGGCGGATCCTTTCCCGAGCGTTCTCCGCCGTCGTCCGCGTCGCCTTCCGCCTGCCCGTGGCCGAGACCCAGACGGGCTTGAAGGCCTTCCGCCGCGAACCGCTCGCCGCCGCCCTCCCCCGGGTCCGGATCAGGCGCTACACCTTCGACCTGGAACTGGTAGTGCGCCTGCACCGCGCCGGTTGCCGGCTGGGCGAATACCCGGTCGAACTGGCCGTCCAGGCCTCGACCAGCAAGGTGACCGCGGGGACCCTATGGGAGATGGGGCGGGACACCCTGGTCCTGTGGTTCCGCACCCTCCGCCGCGGCGGTGGCTGAAGCCTGCCGACGGGCCAGCGATCGGCGGAAGACCAGGTCCCGGTAAGAAGCCAGTTTCGGCAGCAGGATGACGACTCCGGCCACCAACTTCGCCACATTCTCCTCGAGGCGCGAGAGGTCGCCGAAAACTGCCTCCGCGCCGAGCACGATGCCGACGGTCGCCGCCCAGGCCACCCCGTTGACCAAGAAGAAGATGGTGGTCTCCCGCCACACCCCGGCACCGCCCCGGAGCTGGAAGGTCCAGCGCCGGTTGAGCAAGTAGGACACCTCGGTGGCCAGGGCGAAGGCAAGGGTCACTCGCCAGAACAGCGGAACCGACGAGGGGAACAGGTTGAACACCCCGAAGTCGACAACGGTGTTCACCACGCCGATGATCACCAGCTTGGCCATCTGGCCCATGCCTTCCCGGTTGAAGAAGGACTTCAGGTAGGTGATCACGGCTGCCCGGCTCCCTCCCGCCGCCGCCGCCGCGCCAGCAACAGGAGAGCCGCCACCGCGCCCACCCCGCCCACCGAGAGAGCCATCCCGGCGTACTCCGGCAGGGTGTTGCGGAACTCGAGGACCACCTCCTCGGAGGTGGGCACGACCACCATCAGCGAGGGTGCCGCCCGGAAGGGGCCTTCAGCCCCGGTTGCCTTCCAGTTGGGGAAGTAGGAAACCTTCACCAGGTGCGGGACCCCCACCGCGGTGGTGCGGAAGGAGATCCGGTGCGGCTCGAGTACCACCTCGCTCACCTCGCCCCCCGCCATGATCCGCTGGCGGGCGTCTGCCGGGCGGATGGCGTCGACCCGGGGCCATTCCGCCGGCCCATCGGCCACCACCCAGCGATCCAAGCGGGTGACGTCGTCGAACCAGTCGAGAGCGGCCTCGTAGAAGGACTCCTCGCCGGCCCACACCGCCGGCTGGTAGCCGGCCACATCCACCAGGCTGCTCTCGGGCAAGGCGAACACCTGGAAGGGCGGGGTTTCCGCCAGTTGTTCCAGCCCGTAGTCGGCGGCGGCGGCGGCGCCTTCTTCGGTGTAGGAGATGTAGTACGCCATGTTGTAGAGGGCCAGGTGGGGCACGGCCCGCTCCATGTCGAGACCGCGGTACCGCAAGCCGCTGACCGGGCTCGAGGGCCGGTAGCTCGTTTCCGACTGCATCAGGAAGTGGAACGGGGTAGTGAGCGAGGACTCGAAGAGCAGGCCCTCCATGGAGGGATGCCCTTCGCTCCAGTAGGGCAGGAGCATGAGGGCCATGGGGGTCCCATACTTGTTCTGGTCGGAGTTGTACTCCCACATGATGCGGCCCGGCGGGAGGTGGTCCACTACCTCGAGAAGCGCCCGGTACTCCGGATAGGCCGCCTTGCCCTCGTAGCCGGTGTAGTTCCACTGCGCCCAGGCCGGGGTCTTGTGCACTCCCACCCCGGCGATCACCAGGAAAACCGCCGCGCCGGCAACGGCGACTCCCCAGGCGCGCCCCTCGGCCGCCCGCAACCGGCGCACCAACTCCACGGCGGCCAAGCCCACGAACAGGCCGGCGAACAGGTAGACGCCGTAGTAGTAGAAGGGGAGGAGCCGCCCGTTGTAGAGGGCGGTGTACCCGATCTCGGCGATCAGCCAGTACCCGCCGGTGCCCATCACCAACAGCGCGGCCACGGGGCCGACGACGGCGCGGCGAGCCACCGCCCAGGCCAAGCCGGCGGCCCCCAGCACCAGCACCGGCCACATGTCGCGGGGGAAGATGTCGGCCCAATCCCGCCGGGGGTTCCACCCCATGTCGGTCATCAGGTTCGGGAACAGCGCCCGGGTGAGGAAAGGCACCGCCCAGAAGGCGGCCACCGCGAAGCCCAGCATCCAGGATCCCCCGACTACCCGAACGCCCTTGCGGCGCAGCAGCAGCGGCAGCGAAGCCACCACCGCCACCGCCGTCGTGATCACATGAGATAGGGCAGCCAGGGCCAGCACCACCGCCGGGCCCACGGTGAAGCCCCTCCCCTCCCGTATGTTGCGCATCACCATGCCCAGATAGACCAGGCAAAGGGCAAACGACCAAGAGAAGGAGTACTCCCCCGCCAGGGTGCTCAGGGTGTTGCCCCCGAAGATGGAGAACGTCTCCATGAACATGAACGAGGACCCGGCCAGGCCACCGACCAGCGCCACGGGACGGGCGAAGCCCATCTGGCGGGCGAAGTAGTAGGAAGCCGGCGGAAGGGCCACCAGGCCGGCCACGGTGACCAGCTTGAAGGCCACGCCGTAGGGAAGGACCAGGTCGAGGAGGACCACGGCGAAAGCCGGAAGCGGGAAGTAGAAGTAGAGCATCGGGAACCCGGCGTACCAATCGTTGCTCCACCCCAGCACCCGCCCGGAGGGGAGCAGCACATCGCGCAGGTAGGCCGGGATCACGACGTGCGCCCCCATGTCGCCGCCGGAGGGCGTGTTGGCCAGGAAGATCTTGTCCGGCCGCATGAAGATAAAGGCCATCAGCGCGGCCGCGGCCACCATCGCGGCCGCGATCAGGCGGGAACGGCGTTCGGCGGCATCGGCCACGGAGAGCAGTGCGGGGCGCGTCACGGCGCCCGCAGGCTACCGCGAGCGCGACGAAACGCGGGGTTCGAGCCTCACCGGCGCCGGGCGAGGTCGAGCACGGTGGTCAAGTCGATGACCTCGCCGTTGGCGTCCCACCAGCGATGCTCACATCGGTGGCAGCTGTGGAAGTCCACCTCGACCCCCTCGCTCAACTGCACGCGGATGCCGATGGCGTCGGCCGCGCCGCATTGGGCACAGACGACGGTGCTTTCGACCCAACGCCGGGATCGGGGCGTGCGCATCAACCCTTCCTCCTTATGCGCTCCCCCTCAATGTCGGCGGCGGCCCGGCCAAACTTGAGCGGGGCCCGATGCGGGTTGCGGTACTTGCCCGGGAAGAAGAACCCTCTCAGGACGAAGACCCCTTCAGGCCGAAGCGGCCCCCTCCGGTGATGCATCGGGTTCTTCCAGCTTGCCGATGTAACGCGAGCGGCGCCGCCCCCCTTCGGTCCAGTAGGCGTACCAGTAGGGCCCGTGGGGGCAGCGGGTGCAATGCGGCTTGCCGCACCGCACGTACTGCGGCCGCAGCGACACCCGCGGGGCGGCAGCGTCGAAGGATGCCCCCTTGGCCTCGAGCCGCGCCTTGGCCAGGATCAGCAGGCGGCGCAGATCGTGCTCGTCCATCTCCCGAACAGCGTCGAGCACGTCGCGGTCGAGAGGCACGGCGCCTCAGCCGCCTGTGATTGCCATCACGCCACCTCGAGGGAGGCGAACAGGGGACGCTCCGGGCCGCGGCGGTCGAGCAGGGTCCACCCCACCGGCGCGGTGAGCCGGTCGGCATGGGTTGCGCACAAGGCGTAGCCGGCCCCCGGCACAACGGGCCCGGTGAGATCCTCGAGCCAGACCAACCGGGCCTCGTAGGCGAAGGTCATCACGATCCCGGCGGGGGCGCCGCAGCGCACGCAGTGGGGAACCATCGTCCGCTCACTCTACCGCACCGAACCACACCCGTGTGATTCCACGCGTAGGGTTCTTACGCGCGCTTGGGGCGCGTAAGTCGGTTTTGTCATTCGCTTCCCCCCTATCCCCGGTGTCGCAACCCGAGGGCGCCCTACCCCCCGTCGCCGTACCCCCCGGTAGCGTCCTCGCCGAAAACGGGGGAGGCCGAGGCAAAGGCCAGGCCCGAGGGGCCCCGCACCGTCCAGGCCACGGTGAGCGGCGATGAGGCCTCCACCAGGAAGCCCGATGCGTCCGGGGCGGTGACATCGACCTGCACGGGCAGGCCCGGGGGCACCACCACCGTCTGCCCCGAAGTGCCCGCCCGGGTGAGGGCGCTCACCGTGGCCGTTATGGCGTCTTCGGAAGACAGGTTGAGCAGCCACAGGCTGCTGGCGTGCAAGGGCAGCCGCCGCAGGCCCGGGAGGAGCCAAGTGGAGGCGGGCTCGGGTATTCCCGGCATGACCGCCGCTTCCCCGTCGGCGATGGCCACTACCGCCGCCACCACCGGGACGGAGGCCTGCACCCACGCCGCCACCGGATCGCCCGCGTACTCCGACAGATCGAAGCGGACCGGGGTCTCCGCGGTCACCGTGGCGGTGAAGGCCTCCGGGATCTGCCCCTCCGAGGTGAACAGGTCGACGGTGACTTCGGCCGGCCCCAGTCCCGGGTTGTGCACCACCAGGAAGGCAGAGGCCCCCTCCACCCGGGCGATGGGGAACTCCCATCCAGTCGCCTCCCCCACACCGGGCCACCAGTCCTCGTCGCCCTCATTGCCGAAAGCCATGGCCGGCACCACCACTCCCTCGGCGGCAGTGACGGTGATCACCAGGTTCTGCCGCTGGCGCAGCAACGAGGCGAAATCCACATCGCGCCACGAACGCGCCCCCACCGGTAGGTTCTCCAACTCACCCAGCGCCTCGAGGCCGATCTCGGAGACCCCGGTTACCGTCACCTTGGCCGGGTCGGGGAACGGGTTGAAGATGCGCAGGGTGAGGTGCTCCCCCGGCATGGTGGAGCCGCCGGGGAAGTGCCAGACGGCCGGGCCCGAGGACACGCAGGCGTCGGCGGCCAGGAGGTCGTCGCCCTTGACCGTGGCCGAGACGGCCGCCGGCCCGGCGGTGAACTCGGCGAACCCCGGGGAGTCGCCCCGCTGCGCCACCCGGCTCAGCGTCAGCACCGTCCCGCTCCGCCCGGCCACCTGCACCGAGGCTCGATCCTCGGGCTCGCCCGGGATGGCCACCGGGAAGGTGAAGGCTGCGGTGGCCTCCTCCAGCGAGGCGACCCCGAAAGCGGTGTCGCGAGAGGCGTCGGACTGGGCCCAGGGGCAGTACCAGATGCCCGCATCCTCCGGAGAGGACAGGCCCGGAGGCTCGATGATCAGCCCGGTGAGCGGCTCGCGAGGCGCCTCCGGGGCGGGGAGCAGCACGCCCGCGGCGGCCGCCACCGCCACCAACAGCAGCACCAGCGCCCGTCTCATCGCTCCCGCCTCCTCCCCCACCAGCCGACGACGAGCAGCACCCCCAGGGCCGCCAGCCACACCGCCGAGCCCAGCGCCAGGTTCCGCCTCCCCGCATGGCCGGAGAAGCGCACCTCCGTGCCGGCGGTGTCGATCTGATTCGCCCAGTCGGCCTGACTCCAGTTCCCGGGGCCCCAGCGGTAGTCCGCGTTGGAGGCCACATAGACCAGGCCGGAGGGAGCCCCCTGGGGACGCAGGTAGGCCGTGCCATCGCCCAGCCACGGAGTGCCGCCGGGCCCGTACGCCTCGGTCGCCGGGACCTCGTTGCGGAACACCGGTATGGCCAGGCCGCGCAGGGGCACCATATCCAGCTGGGCCTCGAAGACCGCCTCCAGAGGACTGGGCTCCGTGAAGGCCACCCAGCCCACCCCGAAGGAGGCCAGGCCCTCGCCGGCCCGGCGCACTTCACCCCCGAGCAGCTCATCGAGCAGGCCCCGCAGCGCCTCATCGCCCAGGCGCGACTCCGGCAAGTAGGCATCCCAGGACTCCGGATAGGGCGGGTCGAGCAGCCGGTAGCCCAGGCCCTCGAAGTCGCGGCTGCTCCCGGGGAGATCCTCGGCCGGTCCGAACAGCAGCACCCGTGAACCGGCATCCCCGCCGGCGGTGGCGAAAGCGAGGAGATCGGAGTAACGGTCTTCGGGAAGCCCAGCCCGCCCCGGCAAGGCCACGGCCAGGGTGGATCCCACCAGGACTACCGCCGCCAGCGCCGCCACCACCCCCAGGGCGCCGCGCGGGCCTCCTACCCGGTGGCGGCGCGCCCCCGCCTCCAGCGCGGCCCCGGCCACCACGGCCACCCCGAGCGCCGCAGCGATCAAGCCCGTCTGCTCGGCCTCCCGGCCCAGGCCCAAGTCCCCCGCCCGGGCCAGAACGCCTCCCAGTGCAGCGACGAGGCCGCCCCAGCCCGCCACCGCTGCCACCGCCGGGTCTCCCGCCGCCACCGCGAGCACCAGGGCCCCCGCGGCCACCGCCAGGAGCCACGACGGCTCCCAGAAGGCTACGGCCCCATCGGTGTACAGGCCCGGCAGGTCGGCGTAGAGCACCCAGGGCATCAGGAGAGGCAAGGCCAGCACTGCCGCCCCCCACGCCAGGGGCACCGCCGGCCACCGGCGTCCCCGACCTACCAGCGCCCACAGGAGCACGGCCACCGCCGGCACGGGCAGGGCCGCCGGGGCGAAGGCCCCCACTACTCCCGTGACCAACACCACGCCCGACGCCCGGCCCAGACGCCGCCGCCAGCCGCGGGGCCAGGGCCCCAGCACCAGGGCGGCGACCCAGGGCAGCGCCCCCAGGGCGATCAGCGGCCCCCAGACCGCCCCCCCGGCCAGAGCCGCCGTCGCCGGCCCGGCCATGAGCACCGTACCCGCCAGATAGCCGGGCACCGGGCCGATCCCCCACACGCGCAGCAGGCGGCCGGTGCCGATGACACCGCAAAGGAAGGCCGCCAGAGTGAGCAGGCCCACCGCCAGGGTGCCGTTGCCGAACAGGACCAGTTGCACCAGTGCCGTGGCGGCCACTTCGGGCCGCAGCACCTCGGGCGAGCCCAGCCCCGCCGGGTTCCAGCCGCCGGCGTACGAACCCAGGGCGGCCGTCGCCGATTCGGGGGGAGGCAGGACGAAACCGTTGATGGGGAAACCCCCCGTCCAGAGGCTGCGGGTGGCCACGAAGGCAAAGGCGATGACCGCCAGCACCACGACTACCGCCGGACGCCGCAGTCTCTCCTGCCCCGCTTCGAGGACGTCGCTGAAGCCGGAGAGCACTCCCTCGGGGAACCGCGCCCGGAGCCGCTCCAGGCCCCGGTCGTAGAGGGCCCGCAGACGCGCCGACCCACCCGTCTGATAGCGGAACAGCTCTTCGTCCCCCACCACCCGGCCTCGCCGGGCCGACCAGCGCTGCGCCAGCGTGGCGGGGAAGTAGAGCAGGTTCCACAGCCAGCCGCCGAGGAAGCCGAACAGGGGGAAACGCCCCAGGAAGGGCCCGGCCAGGCTCTCGGCCAGGCCGGAGAGGAAGGCCAGAGGCAACGCCCAGGCCAGCGTGATGGGGCTGTAGACCTTCTGCATAGCCCGCAGCTCCCCGGCCCGCTCCCGCCAGCCGTCCGAGAACTCCTCGCCCTCCATGAGCACCTCGGAAGAGGGCACCACCACCACCCGCGCTCCCCGCAGGCGGGCTCGCTGACAGAAGTCCACCGCGGCCGACATCGGCCCCATCGTGGAGTCGAAGCCGCCCAGCCCGTGGAAGAGATCCAGGCGCACCAGCATGGAGACCGCCGAGACCGCGGCCACATCGCGGATGACGTCGTACTGCTGTTGGTCGAGCTCACCGTCCTGAAGCCCGGTATAGGGGGCATCGAACACATCGGTGGCGTAACCCACCGAGAGCAGTACCGCAGGGTCGGCGGCGTCGAGCACCTTCGAACCGGCCACCGAGGCTTCGGCTCGGGCGCCGTCACGCACCAGGGCCGCCAGGGCGTCGGGGCGGGGCCGGGCGCCGTCGCGCAGCAACCACACGTACTCGATGTCGCCGGCCAGCGCGGCGAGCGCCGCCCCTAGACGCGGCCGCCACGGGACCTCGTGCGTTGCGGCCACCGCCCGCACTCCGGCGTCGCCTCCCGCCACCCACACCTGGGCCGGGCCGTACACTTGCCGGTCTACGGCCGACAGGCACGCCTCGAGCCGCTCCGCCGACTCGGCCACCACCACGGCGGCGACCGCGCCGGGCATCTCGAGGCGTTCGGGAGCGGCTGGGACGGTCATCGGCCCCGCCATTGTGGAGCCTCATTGGTAGAACGGCAATCTTTCGGCCCGGTAGTCCTGTTGTCGGGCGGCGTGGGCGGCGCCCGGATGGGGCGCGGCCTGGCCGCGGTGGTGCCCCCGGCGAGCCTCACCATCGTGGTGAACGTCGGCGACGACGAGGAGATCTACGGCGTTCACGTGGCCCCCGATCTGGACACCGTGGCTTATACCCTCGCCGGCCGGGAGGGGCCCCAGGGCTGGGGCGTTGCCGGCGACACCTTCGTCGTCATGGGGCACCTCGACGCACTCGGGGTGGACACGCGTTTCCGCTTGGGCGACGCCGATCTGGCCCTCAGCCTGATGCGCACCGCCGCCCTCGGCTCCGGGGAAGTGTTGAGCGCGCTGACCGGCCGTGTCGCCGCCGCCCTGGGAGTGCCCTGTCGCCTGCTGCCGGCCACCGACGACCGATTGCGCACCCGCGTGCGCACCCAGGGCGGGGAGTGGCTGTCCTTCCAGGATTACTTCGTGCTGCGAGGCCACGGCGACGAGGTGACGGAAGTGCGCTACGACGGAGCCACCGGCGCCCGGCCCGCTCCCGGCGTGTTGGCGGCTCTACGCGACGCGGCGCTAGTGGTGATCGCTCCCTCGAACCCCCCTCTTTCCATTTGGCCCATCCTCGCCGTGCCCGGCATTCGCGAGGCGCTGGCCGCCGTCCCCCGCGTGGTCGCCGTCAGCCCCCTCTTCGGCGGCAAGGCTCTCAAAGGCCCCGCCGACCGGGTGATGGCCGCCCTCGGCCTCCCGCCGGGGAACGCCGGGGTACTCGCCGCCTACGAGGACCTGCTCACCGCCCTCATCGTCGACCAGGGGGACCGCGCCGACCTGGCCGCCCTGGGCGACGGGGCGGTGCGCCTCCACGCTGCCGACACCCGCATCGCCGATCCCGCGGCCGCCGCCCGTTTCGCCCGCCGGCTCCTGGAGTTGCCGTGACCCTCAGCATCCACCCCATTCCCGGTCTACCCGAGATCCACGCCGGCGATGACCTGGCGGCCTTGCTGGCCGATGCCCTGGCTCGCGCCGGCCTCGGCCCCCGGGCCGGCGACATCCTGGTGGTCACCCACAAGGTGGTGTCCAAGGCGGAGGGGGCGGTCGCCCACCTGGAGGGCGATGAAGAGGCCACCTACCGGCTCCTCGCCCAGCAACAAGCGGCGGAGATCCTGCGCCGGCGCGGCGACTTGATCATCGCCCGCACCCGCCACGGCTTCATCTGCGCCAACGCCGGAGTGGATCGCTCCAACGCCGCCCCGGGGACCGCCGTGCTCCTCCCCCTCGACCCGGATCGCTCGGCCCACGGCCTGAGGATGGCCCTGCGCCACCGGACCGGGGTGGATATCCCGGTAGTGATCACCGACACCTTCGGGCGCGCCTGGCGCCGGGGCCTGGTCGACGTGGCCATCGGCGTATCGGGGGTCGAGGCTCTCCTCGACCTGCGCGGCACCAAGGACACCCAGGGCCGGGAGTTGAAGGTCACCGAGGTGGCCATCATCGACGAGATCGCCGCCGCCGCCGATCTGGCCATGGGTAAGGCCGCCGGCATCCCGGCCGCCCTGATCCGGGGCCTGGCCGCCCCCCGGGGCGACGGCCGGGCCACCGACCTGGTGCGCCCCGCCGGCGAGGACATGTTTCTCTAGATGCCCGGAGACAAGCCCCGCTAGACACCCGGAGAGAAGTCCCGACAGATGCCCGAGCTCCCCGACGTCGTCGTCTATTGCGAGCGCCTCCTGGCACTGGCCGGGGGCACCCCTCTGGCGCGCCTGCGCCTGGCCAGCCCCTGGGTACTGCGTTCCGTGGACCCGCCGGTCGGCGAGGTGGAAGGCCGGGCGCTCGCCGGGGTACGCCGCTTGGGGAAGCGGATCGTCCTGGAAGTCGAGGGCGGCTACTTCGTGGTGGTTCACCTGATGGTCGCCGGGCGCCTGCGCCGTCGCGATCCGGGTGCGACGATCCCCAAGAAGCGCGGCCTGGCCGCCTTCGATTTCCCGGCGCACACCTTCTTGCTCACCGAGGAGGGCACCCGCAAGCGAGCGTCCATCCACCTGGTGCGCGGGACGGCCGGCCTGGCGGCCCACGACCGCGGCGGGGTGGAGCCCCTGACGGCCGATGCCGCCGCCTTTGCGACCGCGCTGACCCGGGAGCGCCACACCCTCAAGCGTGCCCTGGCCGACCCCACCCTGATCTCGGGGATCGGCGGCGCCTACGCCGACGAGATAATGCACCGGGCCCGGCTCAGCCCGGTGACCCGCACCGATCGGCTCAATGCCGAGGATCTGACCCGGCTCCATGCCGCCACCCAAGAGGTGTTGACCGAATGGGTAGCCCGCCTCCGGGCCGAGGTCGGCGACGGCTTCCCGGAGAAGGTCACTGCGTTCCATCCCGAGATGGCGGTACACGGCCGCTACGGGCAGCCATGCCCGGTCTGCGGCGCTCCGGTGCAGCGCATCGTCCATGCCGACGACGAAGACAACTACTGCCCGCGCTGCCAGACCGGGGGGCGGATCCTGGCCGACCGATCCCTCAGTCGACTGCTCAAGGATGACCGCCCCAAGAGCATTGAAGACCTGGAGGGTTGAGCCCGGGTCCCGGCGTCCGCCGGCTACTCCCGTTGTGGGTAGGGCTGGTGGTGGTGGGTGTCGTGGTGGTGTTTGCGGCATAGGAGTCGCAGGTTTGTCAGGTCGGTTTTGCCTCCGTCTGCCCAGTGTTGGATGTGATGCGCGTCACACCA
>Ga0209164_1004907_pt1 | contig 11651 bp, 12 predicted proteins | sample MTBNYHSulfiMetaG_FD_187458 | JGI IMG/M metagenome (GOLD analysis project Ga0209164, IMG submission 187458) | Enrichment culture microbial communities from rom New York Harbor, USA that are MTBE-degrading - MTBE-NYH (New York Harbor Sulfidogenic)... | ecosystem: Environmental > Aquatic > Marine >... | reverse complement strand
AGACCCGCTATGAGGATGAGCGCTTTCCTGAACCCTTCGATGAGAGAATCCATGGTCTTATTTTACCTGAAAAAATACGTTCTTAAGCACATACGACCAATATGGGGGTATCCCTGTGTTGATTATTTGACAGACACACATTTCTCTGCTACTTTTAAACATATATCCTGAAAAGGAGGGAGATTGTATGACCTGCGGAGCAAAACACAAGACCGCTGTGAAGAAAACCACGGCCAAGAAGACGACAGCGAAAAAGACCACCGCAAAACCGAAGGCCAAAAAGAAGTAGTATCGGGACAGTCTGCATGATGACAAAGGGCGGCTTTAAAGCCGCCCTTTGTTCCCCATAAGATGAAGGTTATTTCGCATTCGGAGTGAAAAGCTGATTCCCGTTTTTGTCCTTAAACGATCCGACCGCCTGCTGCCCTTCCTTCGATACAAGCCAGTCAATAAATTGCATGGCCTCTTTATATTTCACATGTTTGTGTTTTTCAGGATTCACCGCCATCACTCCGTATTGATTGAAGAGGACAGGATCACCCTCAAGGACAACCGACATTTCGAGCCGGTCCTTGTCCTTTGTCGCAAGCCACGTGCCCCTGTCGGTCAGGGTATACGCCCTTTTTTCATTTGCGATCCTCTGGGTTTTCTCCATGCCCTGGCCGACTTCGAGATACCATTGCTGCCCGTTCGGCCCGATTCCCGCCTTCTTCCAGATCGCGAGTTCTTTTGTATGGGTGCCTGATTTGTCGCCCCTGGAAACAAAAGGGCGGGAGCTTTCCGCAACCTTCCGGAATGCGTCCGCTGCCGACTTCGTTCCCTTGATCGCAGCGGGATCATCAGGCGGACCGATGATGATGAAGTCGTTGTACATTACCTCATGACGGTTTATAAAAAATCCTTCCTCTACCGCCTTCATTTCCTGTTCTTTTGCGTGGACAAGAACAAGGTCTGCATCCCCTCTTTTACCGATTTCTATCGCTGCACCCGTTCCCACTGCGACAACATCGACTTTAATTCCGCTTTGCTTCTCGAATATCGGCAGAATGTAGTCCAGCAACCCGGAATTCTGAGTGCTCGTAGTCGAGGCGCACAGTATCCGCGTCTCAGCCGAAACGAATGAAACTGCCAGGAGCGTGAAAATCAGCATTCCCGTGAAAATCCTCGCTAATTTCATAGTGCCTCCTTATCTCCTTTTCCTGTTCGTAAGCATGACAGACGGGACAGCATCCGGATAAAAAAGGTTCACCCCGTGCCTCTTGTAATCCGCGATAATCTTCTGCCCTTGCGGTGAAGTTACGAAGGCGATAAAGTCCATGGCCTCACGGTATTTCACCTGCGGGAACCTGTCAGGGTTCATGGCAATGACACTGTAAAAGTTCTTTAACATCTTGTCTTCTCTGTAAAGAATCTTCAATCCTATTTTCGGTTCAAGATTGAGAAATGTTCCCATGTCAGTCAGCGCATATGCCTTTTTCTGGTCGGCGAGTATGAGCGTTTCCTTCATGTTCGCGCCGGCCTCAAAATACCAGCCCTTCCCTTTCGGATTAATGCCGGAATCATCCCAGATATCCAACTCTCTGATATTGGTGCCGGAATCGTCGCCCCGTGATACAAAGGCAACCCCTTTTTCGGCAATTTCCTCGAATGCGTCGACCGCTGTCTTTGCGGATTTGATCCTGGCCGGGTCATTCCCGGGCCCCGCAATGACAAAATCATTATGCATGACCGCCCTTCTGTTCACCCCATATCCCTCGGCAACAAATTTCTCCTCGCGAAAGGGATCGTGTACAAAAAGCATATCGGCTTCGCCCTTCTTCGCTATCCTGATGGCCTTCCCTGTCCCTACCGCAATAATCTCGGCTTTCAAATGGAAGAGCGTTGCCTTTTCATATGCAGGGATAAGGATATCGAGGAGCCCTGAATTCTGTGTGCTCGTGGTTGATGCAATGATGAGTTTTGTTTTTCCTTTTGCCATGGTTCCTCCTTCTTCATGGATATGGCTGCTTTTGCTCAATCAGCGCGCCTCCTGCTGACTTCTCTGAAGGGATATTCTCTTCTCTCAATTGGCCTGGTCCGGCTTGTCCTGTTTTCTGCTTCAGCCTGATAACTTCTATCTTTTCGACGGCCTTTACCCACCTGTCAGCAGAGAGGTCATCAGGCAACACCGCAATAAATTTTCCGTTCTTCTCCAGAGGCTTATCATCAGCCCTGTCGGCGATAATGATATTCCTTCCGTATGGCGCAAGAAGAAGTTCTCCATACGATATCAGGGAACGGTAGCCGTCGGGTGCAGAGATGAGCAAAACTGTATTCAGATCAGGTTCTATCCCTGCGTTCCGTATGATGTCTATCAGCGGTGCACCTCCGAAATGTTTCAGTCCGTGATACCCTTTTCCGTCTCCAATCTGCTTGGTTAAAATGTCGAGGCGCGGAGATGAGGAAATATCGCTGATTTTCAGAGTTTCTTTCACTGCGCCGGTGACGGTAAATCCGGGTGAGAAAAGTTCAGACATTTTTTGTGAACGCAGTTCCGGATGGAGGTCGATCACCTCAATGGCGCTGATCTCCTCAAGGGACCGGTCAGAATAGAAATCGTTTGCAACCACGAGTTTCGGCATTCCGGGCCGGCGTTTGAGCGGCGCCAACCATTGGGTATATGCCTCCGGCTGGTGACAATTCGCACATTCCCGGTGAGGCATGACCGGCTCGGCAGACAATGCGATGATAATGTCTGCCGGATTTCGATAAAATATTTCGCCCCATGAAAGGACCGTCTGTTTCCCATCCTTGTTCTTTACAACTATCGCAAGGTCAACGGGCTTGGGAAAATCGCCTGATTCCTTCTGCACCGTTGCAAGTTCAAGCAATGTCCTGAGAGACACGCCGCGGTAGAAAAATGCTCCGTGGTAACTCCTGTCTGTTGCAACCTCGTTCAGTCTGACATTCACCGATTCAAAACGGCGGAGGTCGTCTGTGGTCAGATTGAGCGACTGTTTTACCACTCCTGTAATGCTTATTGATGGCCGAGAGGCGCTCAGCGCTGCACTATACCATAGCAAAAGAATACAGAGCGAACATATCAGTGTTCCTGTTTTCTTCATAATATCCCCTTTTTGCTTAATTTATTGGCCCTGCCCATCAGCAGATAATACCACATCATAAGAAGAATCAAAACAGTGAAACCGGATACAATCAACGGGACCCCTGGATCGTGCTTGATCGTAAGTTTCAGGTCCGGAGATGCTGATTTTTTGTCCATACCGAGATGAAAAGCAATACCGTTCCAGGAAAATGTATCAAGGAGACTGATCTTTTTAAGTATGGTTTCCTTATCCTGAAGTTTCATGGTCACCGCACATTGTTTCACGGAACCGCTGATGATTACAGGCTCAGAATATCTTTCACAATACTCATCAACTATCTCTCCCTTCATGTCTGCCGGCATGGAGAATGGTGCGCCGGGATACAGGGGGACAACCTGGTGAAATCCCGTTGTCGTACTCAGGAAATGGCCGATGAGCATTATAAAGAAACAGATATGGGCAAGGGAAGGGATGATTCTATGGAACATAACAAAGGCGGTCATTTGTCTGCGCGTCTTCCAGAGGGTATGGATTCTGTTTATTACACAGACAGCCGTGTTTATCCCGAGCATGCCCAGGAGTGCCAAAAGCATGATCAACCACCAGATTAAAGAGAGGTTCTCCTTTCCGTAGGTGCGGTACCAATCCTGCAAAAGACTGCTATTCAGTGGTTTAAAAATCTGCGGAAAAAACCGTATCGAGTAAGAACCTGCAGTAAGAATCAGGGAAATGACTAAGAGCAGCCAGAAGGTCAACCGGACGCTCCCGATGAAATTCCAGAGCTTCTTCGTCACCTACCCTCCCAGCCGGGGCATGCTTATTTCCCTGAGATGACTTCCGTAGCTGAAGAGAACAACAAAGAGAAGCCCTGCAAGTGAAAACCATGCCCTTTTCCTGGAGTCCATTGAAGAGAGAAACCGCATATGAAGATATGCTGCATAGTAGCACCAGAGGGCAGCTGACTGTATATGCCGTTCACCCCAGTTGAAGAGTGTTCCCCAGCCCTGATAACACCAGATTGCACCGACAACCTGTGCAATACTATAGGAGATAAACCCCCAGATCAGAAAGGACTCATAAAGAGAAGCTTCCTCCCGGTCCCGCAGAGACCAGAAGGCAAACCATGCACCGAGGATAAAACATGCATGTCCAATGACTTCAAAGAGGAAAAAGAGCGGTGAAAATACAGTTTCAAAAAAGGGTGAGGGAGGAAATACCCCTTTCGGATAGAGCAAAGCAAACGCCAGTAACAGAAGAAGGGGGTAATGAATACTGTAAACAAGTGAAAGATCATACCTCATGAGTCTCAGCGCCACCATAAAAAATGCGAGGCACCATGGAAGGGAAAAAACACCGTCAACCAGAGCCAGCGGAGTAAATATTCCGATGAACCAGCCGCGGCTTACCTGACTGACACTGTGTGTCAAAAAAGCTGCACACAGGAAAATGTCTGCCCAGTCTGTCTTTCTGAACAGGAAAAGAACCAAACTCCCTGCATAGCCAAAGACCGCCAAATAGAGACCTGCTAATGATATCCCCGAAAGAGGCATTTTTCAGCGTTACAGTTTCAGTGCAACACCGACATAAAAATTCCTCCCCTGACCGGGAAATCCGTACTCGGCTTCATAGTCAGAATCGAAGATATTATTCACTGCAAGATATGCCTCATAGTGCTTCAGGAACTTCTTCGAAATCCTGGCATTTACGATAAAGTAATCCCCGGTCTTAATGGACTCCTGGTCCGGTCTTTGAGGCGTCGGCAGTTGATTATAGGATTCACTTAGATAAATGCAGGTGAGATCTACAGGAGCGAGAATATACGGAACAGTATAGTTCACTCCTATATCAACCTTATGCTCCGGCACGAATGTCACCTTATCTGTTACCCTGCCATCGCTCCTGTCACGGCCGTTGGTGTAAGTGTACCCTATCCTCAGAAGGAGGTCTTGCATCGGATTTATTGTGCTGCTTAATTCAAAACCTGCCAGACTGATTTTTGCGTAATTTCGGTAAATGCCCTCTGTGCCGGGTGCATCGCGGGAAATAAAATCAGAGACATCATAGTAGAAAACTGCAAGTTCTCCCGATACAAGCGACCCGAAAACTTGGGATATTCCAAGGGTATAATTGACGCTTTTTTCCGCAGTAAGTTCTGTGTTTCCGCTTTTCGTCGAGTAGAGTTGCGACAGGGTAGGGAAACGGACTTTTCGTGCTACAGAACCGAAAAGCCGGGTGGAATCAGAAAGAATATAGGTTGCGCCGAGCATAGGATTGATTTCGTCCATGGTATCCGGTTTATTCAGGTTAACCTGATTCAGGAAATCTCCCGTATTCTTATCGGTAATATTCCGTTCCGCATCTGTTACCCTGAACCAGTCATAACTGACCCCTGCAACGATAGCAAGGTTTTTTATCTTGTTGAATTCATTTTCAACACTCACTGACCCTGTATAGGAAAAGTCCTCTGCAAAGGGTAAATAGCTATCGTCCCTCTCTTCATGGGAGTCTGCCCGGTACTGCAGGCCTAACCGGACAATATCCCATTGAATGGGCCGATAGTCTGCGGTCATTGATCCGCCTATCAGATAATCCTTATATCTGCTGACCGCAATCTTTTCTCTATATGTCGCATCGGAATATGAAGCATAATCGTCGACATGATTGTGATAGAAGAGCTTTGCTTTCAGCACGAGTTCACTGGAAATCTTCTGCTGACCGCTCAGATCGATGCCCCAGTCATCGTACCGGGGAATTCGTACAAATCCCGAAAATGCCGGCCTGCTGGTGAAAACGTTTTCACCCACAGTCGAAGGAGGCACACCCTTTTCTTTTGTAATGTAGTGGAAATTGAGATAGTATTCTGCATCCCCGGAAGGTTCCATCCCTACCTTTGCCCAGAAACTATCGGTCTTAAAATCAGAATTATTCCTGAAGCCGCCGTCTTCAAGTATTTCTTCAGTCGGCGTCCCCGGTCTTCTGGTAATGGTACCTAATTTCGGATCGAAATCATCGGACATCCTCCATCCGCCGGACTCCTGATGGGCATAATTCAGCCAGTAGTTAAAGATACCGGCTTTCATGCCATGGGTAAGGGATACTTTACTGGTGGCATATTCTCCCACCTCGATCAATGCCTCAGCAGTGGGTTTATCGGTTGGTTTCTTCGTGATAATGTTGACAACACCGGCCAATGCGTTCGGACCATACAACACAGAAGCATCGCCTTTCGTCACCTCGATCTTTGCAACGTTGTCAACAGGTATCTGGTTCAGATCAAGTTTGCCATAAACTGTTTCATAATAGGGAACACCATCAATCAGGATCAATGCCCTGCTTTGATCAAGCCCGCGTATTTGTATGTTAGGCTGGTTTTTCCTGCCGCCTGAGACAACTACGCCGGGTATATACGTTAACGCCTCGGCAACCGTGCGGCTGTTTGTGGCCTTGATCTCTTCTGCCGTGATCTCTGTCGTAACGGCAACTTCCCTCACCGCGGGCAGTTGCTCCGCCGTTACGTAAATCTCTCCAAGACCAAATGCTGCATATCCGGAGCTTTCGGATGGTACGACCTCCTCAGCATTTGCTGAAGAAAAGGCAATAAGCAGCAAAGAGATAAGTCCTAAAAAAACAAATGCCCCTTTTCTCATAGACCCTCCTTAATTAAATGATACGCATCCCCTGTTGTTCTCATACATGATTCTCCTTTCCCGCGCCGAAGTCAAATGCATTCTCTTCATCGGAAACATGAGCGGATTTCATGTATGCTGTTCGTTGACAGTCTCTTTTGAACCGCTTACAATACCTCAGATGGAAGATCATAAATTAAAGGCATTCTGTCTTGTTGTCGAGATGAAAAGCTTCTCGAAAGCAGCCGGGGCGAAATTTATGACCCAGTCTGCCATGAGCCATCTCATCAGGAATCTGGAAGATGAAATCGGGACCAGGCTCCTCATCAGGAAAGGAAAACAGGTAATTCCTACCCCTGCGGGGAAGATATTCTATACACATGCCGCGACAATCCTCAGGCAATACAAACAAATGGAGAACGACGTCTATTCTCTCGTTCAGAAGGTAAAAGGCCCCCTGCACATCGGGGCGAGCGCAACTCCGGCGACCTATCTTCTCCCTCAGGTTTTCTACAGTTTTGCAAAGAACTACCCTGAGGTGGAGTTGCAGGTATCGGTATCGACTTCAGAGGATATTATCCGGAGGCTGCACAAGGGGGATATGGACGCAGGGATTATTGAGGGGAACAGCGGAAGTAATTCCTTGAATTCAACAGAGATTGCTGAAGACGAGATAGTGCTTATTGCATCAGATGAGAATCAGCTTACGAGAAAACATCAGGTGACCGTCCGCAACCTGAGAGAGCAGGCATTCATCATGCCTGAAGAGGGTTCCGGAATCCGGGAGGTAATAGACGACTTTCTGCATGCCTTAAAAATAAATCCTGAAAAGCTCCGGATAACAATGACTCTCGGAAACCCGGAACTCATTGTGCAGATGGTCCAGTCAGGGATGGGAGTCGCCTTCGTCTCGAAATGGTCTGTTTTCAGAGCGATGAAAGAAGGTTCAATACGACTCATTCCACTTTCGGGCAAAAAACTCATCAGGAAATTCTTTTTTGTAAGCCTCGAAAAGGAACCTCAGTCTATGGTGGCAAGAACATTTTGCAATTTTATAAAAGGGTTCAGTTTCTTCGCACCGTTTTAATCAATCTTAAGAACCATCTATCAGTCTGCCGTCGACCATCTTGAGGATTCTGTGGCAGCGTTGCGCAAGGGGTTCATTATGGGTAACGATTACAAAGGTTATTCCCTGCTCCCTGTTCAGGTCAGAAAAAATCCTGAAGAGTTCTTCTCCGGTTGCGGTATCAAGATTCCCGGTGGGTTCATCCGCCAGGACGACTTTGGGGTGGAGCAGGAGCGCCCGCGCAACAGCAACTCGCTGCTGCTCCCCGCCTGAAAGTTCTCCCGGTCTGTGGCGCTTTCTCCCGGACAATCCCATCCGGGCAAGGAGGTCCTCTGCTTTTTTGCTCACTTCTTCATGACTTGCCCCTCCGCCCCCTGTCAGCCCGATAAGTCCCGGCATCATTACATTCTCGAGTGCGGTAAATTCAGGGAGGAGATGGTGGAACTGAAAGACAAACCCTACGGTCCTGTTCCTGAATGCCGCAAGGGCATATCTGTCCAGGGAAAAGACATCGGCACTCTCATAGAAAACATTTCCTGAAGTCGGCCTGTCCAGCGCCCCGAGGATATGGAGGAGTGTGCTTTTTCCCACACCCGATGCGCCGACAATCCCGACCATTTCCCGCTCATGGATAGAGAGTTCAATCTCCTTCAGCACCTTGATTTCACCCGCATCAGTCGCGAAGGATTTGTTCAGGTTTTTTGTCTCAATGAATGTATTCAAAAACTCACGACCTCCACGTTATTTTTCTTTCTTTGATCCCGTGATATCCTTCATCTTATCCCCTGTTTTTCTGAGGCCATCGGCCACCTTGTTTGTGGTGTCCCTGATGTCCTCTGTCCTGTTTTTTATCTTATCGGCCTCTTTCGCGATCTCTCCACTTTTTTTATTGATGACTTCTCCTGCCTTTTCCGATTGTGTCCCGAACCAGCGGAAGGGCTTGCCCCCCTGCCACAGGGAAAGGGCAAGAAAAATTATCACCGCGAGGATTGCCAGGCCGATGAGTCTGAATATCCCTCTGAACATACCTTACTCCTTTTCAGTCGCCGCCTGATTATTCATATCTCAAAGGCTCCACGGGATTAAGTCTTGCCGCCTGCCATGCGGGATAAATCGTTGCGAGAAAACTGATAATGAGCGCGGAAAGGGATACGGTCGCAAAATCCGAGAAGCTCATTTTTACGGGCAGATGACTCAGGTAATAGACATCCGCGGGAAGTTTGATGATCTGGTACGTATTGAGAATATAGCTGAGGAGATATCCGCCCACTACTCCGATAATCGTCCCGACCAGGCCGATAACGAACCCCTGAAGCATGAAGATGGCCATAATCCCTCTGTCCGTCGCACCCATGGCCTTGAGTATCGCTATCTCCCTTTTCTTCTCGATGACGTTCATAATCAGGTTGCTTACTATATTGAATGATGCGACAAGAATGATGAGGACAAGGATAACGAACATTGCAAATTTTTCCAGTTTCAGCGCAGAGAAGAGGTTCTTGTTCATCTGCATCCAGTCCCGCGCATAGAGCGGGAAAGAGAATTTGTCCTGTAATTTTTCCCTCACCGATGCAGCAGTATAAATATCGTCCAGTTTCAGCTGAATGCCGGTCACTTCGTCCTTCATATCGAAAAAATCCTGTGCCGCACGCAAATGGGTAAGCACGAGGTTCGAATCATACTCGAACATGCCGACTTCGAAAATTCCCGCCACCCTGAACTGTCTTATTTTCGGGAGCATACCGAGCGGGCCTATCTTTCCGATCGGGGACAATACATTGATGACATCGCCCTGGAACACGCCGAGACTGCTGGACAGTTCCCTCCCGATGATGATTCCCGGCATATCGCCCTTTTTGCTCAGGTTCTCGATACTCCCTTCTTTCATATGGCGTGTTAATTCCGTAGTATGTACTTCCGTCTCCGGAGTTATCCCCCGGAGGAAGACGCCATGTGCGCGTTTCCCTGAAGAGACCATGACCTGTCCGAGCACAAAGGGAGAGGAGGACACGATGTCCTTTTCCCCGCCGAGACGGTCCATCACCGCGGGGTACTCGGGGATGGCGCCCTTATAACTGAGGATGACTATATGCGCATTCACCCCGAGTATCTTCTTCTGAAGGTCCTCATGGAATCCGCTCATCACCGACAGGACGACGAGGAGTGCCATGACGCCGACAGCAACTCCACCGACGGATATCAGGGTGTTCACCGAAATACCCCTGTGCCTTTTCTTGGTTCTCAGATATCTGAGGGCTATAAATAACTGGTACGGAAGGTTCATGTCCCCCCCTGCTTTTCGCCCCTTGCCAGGGAAGTATAGAGGGGGGCAGAGAATAGAACAGTCAAACGGTAGCGCTTCACTGCTTAAAGTTCCGGTTTGAGCTGCGGAAACAGGATAACGTCTCTGATAGACGGCGAATTGGTGAGAAGCATCACCAGCCTGTCTATTCCTATACCCTCTCCTGCCGCAGGAGGCATGCCGTATTCAAGCGCTCTCACGAAATCTTCGTCCATGGAATGGGCCTCGTCATCCCCCTTTAACTTTGCTTCCACCTGTTCCATAAACCGCTGCTTCTGCTCCATAGGATCATTCAGTTCCGAAAAAGCGTTTGCGATTTCTCTCGAAGCGATAAACAGTTCGAACCGTTCTGTCAGTGCAGGATTGTCGGGTTTCCGTTTTGCAAGGGGGGAAAGCTCAACCGGGTGGTCAATAATGAAAGTAGGCTGCACCAGCAGGGGTTCGACTTTTTCCTTGAATATCTCGTCGAGAAGCCTCCCGAGGGAGATATTGTCCTGGATATCGATTTTCTGTGACTTTGCCCACTCCTTTGCCTTTTCAAGATCGGTGACTATTTCCAGCGGAACTCCCTGCTGCAGGAGCGCATCGAGCATAGTAATTCTCGGCCAGGGCGGGGCGAAATCTATTACGGTATCTTCAAAGGGCACCTTCAGGGTGCCGAGCGTCTTCTGTGTGACAAACGAAAGCAATTCTTCAGTCAGGGACATCAGGAACCGGTAATCGCGGTACGCGATATAGAACTCGAGCATCGAAAATTCCGGGTTATGTTTTACGGAAATCCCTTCGTTCCTGAAATTCCTGTTCAGTTCATAAACCCGCTCATATCCGCCTACAAGCAGTCTCTTCAGGTAAAGTTCGGGGGCAATCCTCAGGTAGAGATCAACGTCGAGGGCGTTGTGATGTGTCCTGAACGGCCGTGCGGTTGCGCCTCCCGGAATCGGCTGCATCATCGGCGTCTCCACTTCGATGAACCCCTGGGATTCGAGAAAATCCCTGATCGCTTTAATAATCATACTTCTGGCAATAAAGGTCTTCCTTACGTCCGGATTCACGATCAGGTCGACATATCTCTGCCGGTACCGTGTCTCGATATCCTTTAACCCATGCCATTTTTCAGGAAGCGGCCTCAGGGATTTCGCAAGCAGAATAAATTCTTTGACTTCAACGGTAAGCTCATTGGTCTTCGTCCGGAAGAGGTTTCCCTTCAATCCGACGATGTCCCCGATATCGGATTTTTTCAGGAGTGTATAGTTCTCTCCGAGGAACTCTTTCTTGAAATACACCTGCATCTTCCCGGTTGTATCCTGGATATGCGCAAATGCCGCCTTGCCGAAGTCCCTCATGGCGACGATTCTTCCGGCAAGTGAACAGGCAACAGGGTCTGTTTCCAGAGACTCCTTCGATGCAGTTCCGTATTTTCTGTGGAGGTCTTCTGCATGGTCATCGGCGAAGAAAGAACCGCCGAAGGGGTCTATCCCTAATTCACGCAGGTCTTCGAGTTTTTTGATCCTCTGTGCGATAAGCTCGTTGATTTCTTCCATATGTCAGCGTTCTGCTGCAAAACTCTGTCT
>Ga0209164_1004906_pt1 | contig 11654 bp, 10 predicted proteins | sample MTBNYHSulfiMetaG_FD_187458 | JGI IMG/M metagenome (GOLD analysis project Ga0209164, IMG submission 187458) | Enrichment culture microbial communities from rom New York Harbor, USA that are MTBE-degrading - MTBE-NYH (New York Harbor Sulfidogenic)... | ecosystem: Environmental > Aquatic > Marine >... | reverse complement strand
AATATTGTTGTTGCATGGTGAGTGGTAATGGATTTGAAGCGGCGTAAGTATTATCTGAAGAACCTGGACTGTGCGGATTGCGCTGCCAAGATCGAGCGCAAGGTCAGTGAGTTGCCGGGCGTGCGCAGCGCCAGTGTGAGCTTTGCCACCTCCACGCTGGTGCTGGAGGCCGAGCGCCTCGACCTCGTCCAGCAAACCATCCACCAGATCGAGCCCGAGGTGGAGCTGGTTTCCTCGCCCGATCAGGTTCACGATCAGGAAGAGGACGCCTCGATGGGGTGGCTTTCCATCGGCGCTGCGCTGGTCCTTTTCGTGCTCGGCCTGATCTTTCGCCCCGATTTACACGCCACGCCTTATTCGCTGGCTGAATACCTCGTCTTTGGCGCCGCCTACCTGCTCAGCGGCTGGAGCGTTCTGCGCACAGCGGTCCTCAATCTCTGGCGGGGCAGTTGGTTTGATGAGAGCTTCTTGATGAGCATTGCCACGCTGGGTGCCATCGCCATTCACGAACTCCCCGAAGCCGTCGGCGTGATGCTCTTCTATAAGGTAGGGGAATACTTCCAAGAGCTGGCCGTACGCCGCTCGCGCCGCTCGATCCGGGCCTTGCTCGCCGTGCGCCCTGAGCGCGCCAATCTAAAGCGAGATGGGGAGACCCGCGAAGTTCCTCCTGATTTGCTGGAGGTTGGCGACCTCATCCTGGTGCGACCAGGCGAGAAGGTGCCCCTCGATGGCGTGGTCGTGGAAGGCCATTCGCAGCTCGATACCTCTGCCCTCACTGGGGAATCCTTCCCCCGAACCGTGGGGCTGGATGGCGAAGTCCTGGCCGGCATGATCAACCAGACCGGCGCGCTCACCGTTCGGGTGAGTAGGCCCTTCGAGCAAAGCTCGATTGCCAAGATGCTTGACCTGGTGCAGAATGCCGCCAGCCGCAAGGCGCGCACCGAACGCTTCATCACCCGCTTCGCCAACTATTACACCCCTGCCGTGGTCGCCATAGCCCTCGGCGTCGCCGTGCTGCCCCCCTTGCTCTTTCCCGGTGCCACCTTCGCTGAGTGGATTTACCGCGCCTTGGTGCTGCTGGTGATCTCCTGCCCGTGTGCCCTGATGATCAGCATTCCCTTGGGTTATTTCGCTGGCGTCGGGGCCGCCTCGCGACACGGCATCCTGGTGAAGGGCGCCAATTTCCTCGATACCCTTGTCGAGGTCAAGACTGTGGTCTTCGATAAGACCGGCACGCTCACCGAGGGCGCTTTCAAAATTGACGAAGTTCAGCCCGCCAACGGGTATACCCAGCGCGAGCTGTTGCGCCTTGCCGCCCACGCTGAGGCTCAATCCAACCATCCCATCGCCTCGGCGGTTGCTGCGGCCTACGATGGGGAGGTCAATTTGAAAGCCTTGCGCGACCACCAGGAATTAACCGGGCTGGGTGTGAGCACCCGCTTGAACGGCGACCGAGTCGTGGTGGGCAATGATGCCCTCATGCACTGTGAGGGCATTCCCCACGAAATCTGTGATGTGGGCGGCACTGCCGTGCACGTGGCCGTGAATGGTGAATACGCCGGCTACTTGCGCATCGCCGATAAGCTCAAAGACGACGCCGAGCGCGCCGTGCGCGACCTGCGCGCCGCTGGCGTCGAGCGCATCGTCATGCTTTCCGGAGATCGCCCCAAGGTGGCCGAGCGAACCGCCCAAACCTTGGGCCTTGACCATTTCGAGGCCGATCTGCTGCCTGAGGATAAGCTTGCCTCCCTGGATGAGTTCTTGCATGCGGGGGCGGATGGAAAATCCGGCAAGCTGGCTTTCGTGGGCGATGGCATCAACGATGCCCCGGCCATTGCCCGCGCTGATGTCGGCCTGGCCATGGGCAGCTTGGGTTCCGACGCGGCTATCGAAACCGCCGATGTGGTGTTAATGACCGATGCGCCCTCCAAAGTGGCGGAGGCCATCCAGATCAGCCGCCGAACCCGCCGCATCGTGTGGCAGAATATCATTCTGGCCTTCGTCGTCAAGGCGGCTTTCATCGGGCTTGGGATAACCGGCGCGGCCAGCATGTGGGCGGCGGTGTTTGCCGATGTGGGAGTCACCCTTCTGGCGGTCATCAACGCCACTCGAATTCTGAGGTCCTAAATAATAAGGAAGCGTTCATGCAGATTACACCCCAGAGCCTGGCCCAGCGGTTGGAGAAAGAGGGCCACAAGACCATCGATTTCTTCCGCCAGCTCACCCCTGAGCAGTGGAGCTTACAGGTCTATTCTGACGGCGCCGCCTGGACGGTGCACGATCTGTTCGTGCATTTCTTCGAGAGTGAGAACTCGGTCCCCCGCCTGGTGCGGGGCATCCTGGAAGGTGGCCCCGGCGTTTCTGATGATTTCGACCTCGACCGTTACAACGAGAGCCACGTGAGCAAACTCGTCGGTCTCACTCCCTCAGAGCTGCTTGAACGCTTCGCCCAGCAGCGCGCCGAGACGGTGGCATTTGTCTCCGGCTTGAATCAGACGGACTTGGAAAAGACCGGCCGTCATCCCTTCTTGGGGATCGCGCCGGTGGGTGAGATGCTCAAGCTGATGTACCTGCATCTCCAGCTTCACCTGCGGGATATCAAGCGGGTGCTCGAGGCCGCCTAGGTCGCCTGCGCGATAAGCCTTTATAATTGAACCTGCATCGCAGCTCTATTCGCGCTGGCAGGCTTACCATCATGTCTTCCGGATTTCCTATCTCCGATCTACACCTGCTCCCCTTGCGGCTAGATGAGGGCCAGTTGGCCCTCCTGCGCCGCGACGACCACCTGCTGCGCCGCTTCGGGCAAGTAGAGGTGCGCCGTTTCGAGGCCGGTGTGCAAAGCCCCTTCAAGCTGCGGGCCGTGGCCGACGAGGTCTGGGTGCCGTTGCATGGGGTCGCCCAATTCACGCTCATCGACCTGCGCCCCTCCTCTCCATCTGAAAACCAAAGCTTCCAGGTCGCCCTAGATGCCGCGCAGCCCCAGGCGCTGCTGGTGCCCTTTGGGGTGGCGTGCTCGATTGCCACCCAGGGCGGCGCCGAGTTGCTGTGCCTGGCCACCCACGCCGATGGCGATCACGCGGAAGATCGGGTCATCAACCGGGAAGACCTTCAAGGACTGCTGCCGGACTCATGAAGCCGAATCCCTTGCTGCTCTTCGTCCGGCTTTCGAGGGGCCCCTTCTTGCTGGGGGCTACGGCCGCCTATGCCTTGGGCGTCGGCATCGCCGATTACCTGCGCTACCCCATCGACTGGAGCGGCTTTTGGCTGGGCCTGGTCTGGGTGCTGTCCATGCAGTTGACCACGCATTATTTGAACGAATACTTCGACACCCCCATCGATGCGGCTAACTCCAATCGAACACCTTTCTCCGGCGGCAGCGGGGTGCTCGGCGAGGGGGAGGGGCGTTTGCCCCGTTGGACGGCGTTGCTGGCCGCCGCCACCACGCTCACGGTGGCTACCCTTGCCACCTACAGTCTGTTGCTTTCCGGGCGGCTCAATATCCTTTCAGGTGTCGTTCTCTTGTTGATCTTCCTGGGGGCGGTCTTCTATTCCCTGCCGCCCGTGCAGCTCTCCCATTCAGGTTATGGCGAATTGGCCACTGCCGTGATAGTTGGCAATCTGGTGCCAACCCTCGGCCTCGTGCTCCAGACCAAGGAGCTGCATCGCCTGCTGGGGCTGACCACTTTCCCCCTCACCTTGCTGGGCTTGGCTTTGTTGGTGGCCGTCTCCCTACCCGACTACGCCAGCGATCTCAAATACGATAAGCGCAACCTGCTGGTGCGCGCCGGCTGGCAGTTGGGCATGACCTTGCACAACGTGTTCATCCTGTCGGCCTTTTTGCTGTTCGGGGTGGCGCCCTTCCTGGATCTTCCGGTGCGTGTCGCCCTGCTGGCTTTCATCACCTTGCCGTTGGGCTTTTTTCAGGTCTGGCAGGTGAGTCGTATTGCCTCCGGCCACAAACCCAACTGGCTCACTTTCACCGGGGGCGCCGTGCTTCTGTTCGGCTTAACCACTGCCATCTTGGCTTTCGCCTTCTGGACTCAATAGCCTGTTCGCTTACTTCTTGTCGTAGGTGGTTCCTGTGCCTGAATTCCTCGATTTGCTGCCGCCTCTGAAAGCCCGCTCGATTTTGATGGAGAACTTGTCGGCCGTGCCGGAGGCTGAGCGGGTGCCCACCGTCGAGGCCTTGGGGCGCGTCACCTTCAGTTCAATCATTGCTCCTCATCCCTTGCCATCCTTTCTGCGCAGCACGGTGGACGGCTACGCCCTGCGCGCCGCCGATACCCACGGCGCCGGACAGAGCTTGCCTGCTTATCTCAAGTTGGTCGGCGAGGTGCCCATGGGCGCAATCCCACAATTTGCGCTTGAGAAAGGGCAGTGCGGCTTGATCCATACCGGCGGCATGCTGCCCGATGGCGCTGACGCCGTCGTGATGCTGGAGCACACCCAGACCACCCGCGCTGATGAGGTCGAGGTCTTGCGGGCTGTGGCCGTCGGCGAAAACGTGATCCAGGTCGGGGAGGACGTGGCCGAAGGGGGGAAGGTCATCCCGGCGGGAACCCGCCTGCGCCCGGCCGAGATCGGCGGGCTGATGGCGCTGGGGGTCACCGAACTGGAGGTCGCTCGCGCCCCGCGCGTCGGCATCCTCTCCAGCGGCGATGAGGTCGTGCCCCCCGAGAGCGAGATCGCACCCGGGCAAGTGCGCGATGTCAACAGCTACACCTTGAGCGCTCTGGTACAGGGGCACGGCGGTCTGCCGGTGCGCTATGGCATCGTGGCCGACGAGATGGACGCCATGCGGGAGGCGGCTTCGCGCGCCCGTCGCGAGTGCGACCTGGTGGTCATCACGGCTGGCTCCTCGGCCAGCGCTCGCGATCTGACCGCCGAGCTGATCGATTCCTTGGGAAAGCCTGGGATGTTGGTGCACGGCGTCAACGTGCGGCCTGGCAAACCCACCATCCTGGGGGTCTGCGATGGCGTGCCCGTGATCGGGCTGCCAGGCAATCCGGTGAGCGCCCTGGTGATCGCCGGTCTCTTCGTGGTTCCGGTGATCGAGGCGCTGCTTGGGCTGCGTGTGACCCGTCCGTCGCCCTCCGTCCCCGCTGAATTGACCGTCAACCTGGCTTCCCAATCCGGCCGTGAGGACTGGGTGCCGGTGCGTTTGCTCCACAGCGAGCGTGGCTATCAGGCCGAGCCGATCTTCGGCAAGAGCAACCTGATCTTCACCCTGGCGCAGGCCGATGGCTTGGTCTGCATCCCCGCTGATGACACCGGGCTGGAGGCCGGGAGCCAAGTTGAGGTGCAGTTGCTGTGAGGCGGTGCTGACTTGATGTCGGTCTATTTGCAGGATATTCCTCTCCCCGAAGCCAAGGCGCGTTTCGACCAAGCCCTCGAAAAGGCTGGCCTGACTGGCCGTTTGGGCGCCGAGGAGATCCCCCTCGATGAAAACGCCCTTGGGCGGGTTCTGGCCCAGCCGGTTTGGGCGGCGATCTCTTCGCCTCACTACCACGCCGCCGCCATGGATGGCTTCGCCCTGCGTGCCGCCGATAGCGAAGGCGCCACCCAGACGCGCCCCTTGGCGCTCGAGCTGGGCGCTCAGGCGCACTACGTGGATACTGGCGACCTGCTGCCCGAGGGTACCGACGCCGTCATTCCCATCGAGCAGGTCGAGCCGCTCGATCCCGACGGGAACCCCGCTCCGCAGCCGCGCCAGCCCCACGCCATTCGCATTCGTGCCGCCGTTCCCCCCTGGAGCTATGTGCGCCCCATGGGAGAGGACATGGTGGCCACCGAGTTGATCTTGCCGGAAGGCCACGTCTTGCGCCCGGTGGACCTGGGCGCCATTGCTGGTAGCGGGCATAGCTGCCTGACCGTCGCCCGGCGCCCGCGCGTGGCCATCTTGCCGACCGGCAGCGAATTGGTCCCCATTGGGCAGCCGGTGGTGCCCGGCGACATCATCGAATACAACTCCTTGATGCTGGCCGCCCAAGTGCGCACCTGGGGCGGGGAGGTCACGCGTTTTCCCATCATCCCCGACGATTACGACCAGATCAAGTCTGGTGTGTTGGAGGCTGCCCGCCAGCATGACCTGATCTTGCTGAACGCCGGCTCCTCGGCGGGCGCGGAGGACTACTCCGCCCGCGTCGTGGAGGAGTTGGGCAAATTGCTGGTGCATGGCGTCGCCGTCCGCCCCGGCCATCCGGTGATCCTGGGGATTATCTCGGACTCTGAGGGCCGTAAGGTGCCCGTTATCGGCGTGCCGGGCTATCCGGTCTCTACTGCCTTGACTGGGGAGATCTTCGTCGAGCCGCTGCTGGCGAGGTGGCTTGGGCGTCGCCCGGTTCAGCCCATCACCGTGCAGGCTGAACTGACCCGCAAGGTGACCTCTCCACCCGGCGACGATGATTATATGCGTGTAGCCGTGGGGCGCGTCGGCGATCGCTTGCTGGCCGCGCCGCTTTCTCGCGGGGCAGGGGTGATTACCTCCCTGGTGCGCGCCGACGGCCTGGCGCTGCTGCCGCGCGGCTCGCAAGGCCAGCCGGCTGGCTCCACTGTCACGGTGCAGTTGTACTGCGCCCCGGAAGACCTCGAGCGCACCATCTTCGCCATCGGCTCCCACGATATGACCCTCGACCTGCTGGCCCAGTTCCTGGCCCAGCGGGAACGCCGTCTGGCCTCTGCCAACGTCGGCAGTCTGGGAGGCTTGCTGGCTTTGCAGCGCGGCGAGGCCCACGTGGCAGGCTCGCACCTGCTCGATCCCGAGACTGGCGAATACAACCTCTCTTACATCGCCCGCTATTTGCCGGAGGTGCCGGTCAAGCTGATCGGCTTGGTTGGCCGCCAACAAGGCTTGATGGTGCGCAAGGGCAACCCCAAAGGGATCACCTCGTTGGCCGACCTGGCCCGTGAGGGCATCCGCTACGTTAACCGCCAACGCGGCGCTGGGACGCGCGTGTTGCTGGATTATCGCCTTGGGAAGCTGGGTATCTCCGGCGAGTCGATTCCCGGCTACGAGCAGGAGGAATACACCCACCTGGGCGTGGCTGCCGCCGTCGCTTCCGGCCGCGCCGATTGCGGGCTGGGAATCACCGCCGCCGCCCGCGCCCTGGAATTGGACTTCATCCCCCTGTTCGACGAGCGCTATGACCTGGTCATCCCGCTGGTTCATTATCACAGCCCCTTGCTGGCCCCGCTGCTCGACCTGCTGCACGGTGAAGAGTTGCGCACCGCCATCGAAGCCCTGCCGGGTTACGATACCCAGCCCTTGGGCGTGGAGATCGCCGAGCTCCCGTAAGAGTTTTGTAGGAAGCTGCCGTGGGGGCGACTCTTTGAGGCGGAAAGCTGGTATATTCACGGCTGGTTTGTTGATATTGGATTACAGGAGGAACGTAGATGGTTATTTCTTCTGGAAAGATGGCCCCCGATTTCACCCTGCTGGACGAAAACGGAGACGCGCACAAGCTTTCGGATTACCGCGGCCAGCCGGTAGTGCTGTATTTCTATCCTCGCGACGACACCAAGGGCTGCACCACCGAAGCCTGTAATTTCCGCGATGACTATTCCGCCTACCAAGACGCCGGGGTGGTGATTCTGGGCGTCAGCCCCGACGATTCCAAATCCCACGCCAAGTTCAAGAACAAATACGATCTCCCCTTTACCCTGCTGACCGATACCGACCACAAGGTTTGTGAGCTATACGGTGTGTGGGGCACCAAACAGATGTATGGGCGAGAATACCAAGGCGTCTTTCGCACCACCTTTTTGATCGATGCGCAGGGGGTGATCGCCCAGGTTTTTGAGAAAGTCAAGCCCGCCGAGCACAGCGCTGAAGTGCTGGCAGCCTTGACTGCGCGCTAGGCATTTCAGGCGCGTTTCCTTGTTATTGCACCCCTTCTTCTTTTAAGAGAATTGCGTTGATGCTTGTGCAAACTTGTGTTATACTGCGCTTTGTTATTTAACGCACAAATTGCATCCAAATTGGAATAATTACCTCGTGGTTCAGTTGCCCCGGACCTTCATAGTGGTCTGGGATTATGGTGTTAGGGTGTAGCAGGACGATCTCTTAGGAGCAGAGCATGATCCATTACGTCATTGTGGGTATTCTCGTCGTCATATCCACGATTCTGGTTCGCACCGGGTTGCACAGTCTCGACCTATTGCCGGAGCAGGCTAGCTTGCAGGCTCGCTCGATAGATTGGCTGTTCGGTATCCACATCGACCTGATCGCTTTTTTCTTCTCGCTGATCGTCGTTTTCCTGCTGTACAGCATCATCGTTTTCCGTCGTCGGCGCGGCAGCGAGGAGGAGGTAGGCGCCCACTTCAGCAGCAACACCAAGCTTGAGGTCATCTGGACGATCATCCCCCTAGGCATCGTGCTGGTTCTCGCCGTGTTGGGCGCCCAGATTCTGGGGGATGTCGAGCGACGCGATCCCGGCGCTTTGGAAGTGGACGTGACTGCCTCCCAATGGAGCTGGCGCTTTGAATACACCGAGTCCGGCGCCACCTCCTCCGATTTGGTTTTGCCGGTGGATCGCCAGATACTATTACGCCTGCGTTCCGAGGACGTGATCCACTCTTTTTGGGTCCCTGAATTCCGCGTTAAGCAAGACGTCTTGCCGGGAGGGGAGGATTTCGTGCGTGAATTGCGCATCACTCCGGTTGAGGAGGGCGAGTTCAAATTGCGCTGCGCGGAGCTTTGCGGGCAGCAGCACTACGCCATGCTGGCCGACGTGGTCGTCGTCTCGCAGGCCGATTTCGAGGTCTGGCTTGAGCAGAAGGCTGCCGAGTGCGATTTGAGCAATGAGGAATGCGGGCAGCGCTGGGTGGAGGATTTCGGCTGTCTGGGCTGTCACTCTCTGGATGGCAGCGAGATCGTCGGGCCTACCTGGCAAGGCCTGGCTGGCTCGACGGTAACGCTGGCCGATGGCAGCCAGGCGCTCGCCGATTACGATTACTTGCACGAATCGATCGTCGATCCCAACGCCCGTCTGGTTTCCGGCTTCGAAGCCGACGTGATGCCCCAGAATTTCGCCGAGGTACTCACCCCGGAGCAGATCGACCAGATCATTGCTTTCATTCAGTCTTTGGAATAGCGGCACGATTGCCTTGAAGTCAGCACCGAGCAGCTTGGAATAATTGGAGGAGTGGTATGAGTTTTCTCTCTTTGGGGCTCGTCCGTGGCCTGATCGCTCAGGTTCTGGGGACTGCGGCAGGGATGGGTTTTGTCATGATGGTTCGCGCCCTTATCGGGCTGCCCGCCTGGAACCGCGAGCCGGTGGTAGTTGGCGGCGTGGCCATTGGTGCCATTGCCTTCATTTTTGGCACCGGCGTGATGAGCGATTGGTTCAAATGGGCCAAAGGGGAGGAGACCGAGGATCACCACGAGCCCGACCCCGATCAGCCTGCCTGGCGTCGCTACCTGAGCGTGGATTACGACCATAAGGTGATCGGTATTCAGTATGGCGTCACTGCTATGTTCACTCTCGGCCTGGGAGGCGTCTTCGCCTTGCTCTTCCGCACCGAGTTGGCCAAATCGGGCATCGACTTCCTGAATAACGGCATCTTCGAAGTGCTCTTCGGCCAGAACGGCCCGGACCTGTATAACACTTTGATGAGCCTGCATGGCATGGTGATGATAGCCACCATCTTGATGGGCGTCGGCGCGCTGTCGAACTATCTTGTGCCGTTGCTGATCGGTGCCAACGACATGGCCTTCCCCCGCCTCAACGCCTTCGCTTTCTGGGTCAACGTGCCCGGCGCTCTGATCCTGGTGAGCAGCCTGTTCCTCGGCGGCTTCGATACCGGCTGGACGGGCTACCCGCCGCTGAGCGTGCGGGCGCCGTTGGGGGTACAGATGTTCCTGATGGGCGTGTATCTGGTCGGCCTCTCGTCGATCACCGGGGGCATCAACATCATCGTGACCGTTCTAAAGATGCGCGCCCCTGGCATGAGCCTGTTCAAGATGCCCATCTTCGTTTGGGGCGCCCTGGCGACCGCTGTCATCCAGTTCTCCGCCACCCAGCTGATCGGGCTTTCCTTCCTGATGGTCATGCTCCAGCGCTTGTTCGGCATGTCCTTCTTCGACGCCACCGCTGGCGGCAACCCGCTGCTTTTCCAGCACTTGTTCTGGTTCTATTCCCACCCAGCGGTCTATGTCTTCGTCTTGCCCGGCCTGGGGCTCATTAGCGAGCTGCTGCCGGTCTTCGTACGCAAGCCCTTGTTTGGCTATAAGTGGATCGCCCTTTCCTCGATGGGCATCGCCCTGGTGGGCTTCTTCGTGTGGGCGCATCACATGTTCACTTCGGGCATGTCGGCGTATCTGCGGGTGCCCTTCATGTACAGTACTTTGCTGGTGGCCGTGCCCACCGGGGTGAAGTTCTTCAGTTGGGTGGCGACCATCTGGCAGGGCAAATTGACCTTCCCAACGCCGATGCTGTTCACCCTGGGCGCCATCGTCATCTTCCTGATGGGGGGCATCACTGGGCCGCCGAATGGCACCATCGCCACCGACTTGCACCTGCACGATACCTATTTCATCGTCGGGCACTTTCACAACACCATGTTTGGCGGTTTCATGTTCCCCTTCTTTGCCGCCATATATTTCTGGTTCCCGAAGATCACCGGCCGTAAGATGAGCGAGTTGTGGGGCAAAGTGCACTTCTGGCTGATGTTCTTGGGTTTCATGGTGATGATGGGCGGCCAGTTGATCGTTGGCCTGGGCGGCATGCGCCGACGCATCGCCGACTACGACCCGGCCCTCAATTTCGATACCACACATCTTCTGATCACCATCGCCGGTTTCGTGATCTTTATCTCGGTGCTGATCTTCGTGATTAACGCCATCTACAGCGCCCGTCGCGGCGAAGTGGCTGAAGGCAATGTCTGGAGTTCCCGCTCGCCGGAGTGGCAGATTCCCTCGCCTGCTCCGGTTCACAATTACGAGGTGCCCATTGAGGTGGTCGGCGATCCCTATGATTACGGCTTGCCCGGTTCCACCTATGTCAATGTCCGTCCAGCCACCACAGGCGACTAGGTTGCTGAGGAGTTTCACGCATGGCTAAAGAGAAGTCTGAGAATACCGGTATGGAAGAGTTGCGCAAAAAGGCCCTGACCGCCGGGCTTTGGGTGTTGTTGATGCTGGGCGTCTTCACCGTGGGCGAGTACTTGATCGCCGTGATCGCCCCGCCCTGGACGCTGCTGCTGTTCATCGCCGCCATTTTCAAGGCCTATTACGTGATCAAGGAGTACATGCACATCGGGCGATTGTTCGCCGGGGAAGAGGAGTCTCATTGATGACCGTTCATAGCGACACATTAGCAGAATACAAACAGAAGCTCAGCCGCAACCGCCTGGGTTTGGGGCTATTCATTATCTCGGACGGTTTCGTCTTCGCTGCGCTGTTCATCAGCCGTTTCTTTTTGCTAGGCGATCGTCGCCCTGAGCTGATCCAGGGCCTGGGCTTGGCCGTCACCGCTATCTTGCTGCTCAGCAGCTTCTTCATGAACCGCGCGGAAGTGCAGATGTCTTTTGGCAACCGCAAAGGCTTCCTGCGCGCCACGCTGTTCACCATCACCTTGGGGTTGGTCTTCTTGATCGGCGTGATCGGTGTGGAGTGGCGGCTGGCGCCCTTCGGCCCGGCCGATGGTGCCGTCGGT
>Ga0209164_1004903_pt1 | contig 11658 bp, 7 predicted proteins | sample MTBNYHSulfiMetaG_FD_187458 | JGI IMG/M metagenome (GOLD analysis project Ga0209164, IMG submission 187458) | Enrichment culture microbial communities from rom New York Harbor, USA that are MTBE-degrading - MTBE-NYH (New York Harbor Sulfidogenic)... | ecosystem: Environmental > Aquatic > Marine >... | reverse complement strand
TTTCTTGTTTTTCTTTCTACAGCGATCCAGATTTCATGAGGAATCTGCGTAGTCAAGCCGTGGAAAGAGAGGGCCGAAATCAGACAGATGACACCATTGGGAACAGCCTTGGCAACCTCAACAAGATTAATCTCCGCCGGGATATCCATATCAGCAAGCCTGTAAATTCCCCGGCTAGTTGAAATCAGCGCCCCTTCATCACGGAGACCATATAGGGTCCTTCTGTGTATTCCCTGCTGAAATGCCTCATGAGTGCGGATAAACCCACCCCGATTCTGGATAATGTCGATTGCTTTTTCTTTAGCTTTCTTCATGGAGGCATGGTACATAAACGTCGGCAAATTGTCAAGTCTGCCGACATATTTTGACCATAAATATGATTAAGCTATCGAGCGAAGCATCGACATGCATCGTTTACGGCCATACAGGGCGCGGCCAATGTGCCAGTCGGAGGTGTGGAGAAGCTTCATGTTTTCCTTCGTTGTTTATTAAATCGAGATTTGCGGTTGATACCGTTATCCGGCACCTTTCTCCTGGAAATATGCGAGTTTGATCGATGATTATGGTTTGAAAGATGGTAACGACGGGCATTACCAGATCCACGGCTATTCCAGAATATGGTTACGAATCCCATGGCCAAACATATAGATTATACTTTCCAGTCTGGCATTGCGGCGACATACTTGTGTTCTCGTTTCTCGAAGGCGGGTTTGGTCCCCTCAAGAACATCAACCACGGCGGCGCTCATGATCGGATTCTCTATAGCACCTGAGTCATAGGAGAGCTGGCAGCGACCGTCCACGTCTAATTTCGCTCTAATGATCTGATCTGCATCGCATACGATTGCCAAGTTCGGGTTGTGCGTGACGAGCACAATCTGCCGCCGATGTCGCGCTTCATTGATGCAAGGAACCAGGACTCCAAAAACTGTTTGATTGTCTAGGTTCTCCTCGGGTTGGTCTATCAATAGTGGTCCGGTGTCCTTGTCGATCAACAGATAGAAAATAAGAAGTAATGTTCCCTTCTCTCCCGGCGAGAGTTGATCCAGATCTTTACCAGCCCATCGAAGTGAATATGTCGGTCGTAAGTATTCCAGCGAAAACAAATGATTGTAAAGATCTAAACGTGATTTACCCTCTTTTAACTGATCTTCTATAGCGACAGGTTCACCTCCCGTCGATCGCTTATCGACTTCAAGGTACTCAAAAACTTCTCTGATGAATAGAACGACACTTTGTGCTGAACTGAAATCCGCACCTGCAATAAGTTTCTTCAACACAGTTTCTCCATCGCGGCAAAACGACCCCCGACGACCCTGATGGACGATGTCAAAGAATGCATGGCTCAGGCCGATATCTGCAATGGATGCTGAGAACTCAAACCGAACCCTTTCAGTCATCGGTGCGTGTTCATCAATATACTTCTGCACTGGTCCATATGCTTGTTTGTATACGTTCCGCCATTTCTCGATGCTCAGGAAGACCATTCCAACCATCTCAGTGCGCTTATCCTGAAGCTCCTTTAGCTCTTCCGGCAGCAACATAAGCTCTTCAAGCTGCTGTTGATACCACACAATAGTCCGAGGAGTATCCTTGTCACCCAGCACTTGCTTCCGCTTTTCCGCCCATGCTTTCTCTGCTTCCAAGTACTTTTGGTATGATTGCTCTGGCGCTGTCAGTTCGCTGTGTAATGTCTTAAGCGCTTCTTTCGCCTGTGCAAGGCGAAACGCAAGAGAACCTTCTTTCGAGAGATCCATGTCCGCTTGTAAGGCATTCAGGGAATCACCCGCAGCCTTGAGACGATTATCAAGAGGCGCTCGGTTCAATGTGACTTGCACCACGGCTGCCATGTCAACGCCAGCCGAAATACCCTCTTTTTCCCAGACCGCGCGGAGATCCTCGTATTGAGTTTCAAAGTTTGCGATTGCCTGCAAAAGCTTTGTGCAGGAAATAGTCGCCTGCTTCTCCTTCAACTGATCGCGATCATTTATTCGTACAAGTTCCTCCAATCCCGAAACCTCGTCACCTCGGCGCTTCGCTTCAGCTATTTTCTCCTTCATCTCGGTGGACGTGTCGGGATCATCAGAAGGCTTTGAGATCGGACTGGGCCGCGCATCATCAAGCACTTTGAGTTCATTCTGCTTTGATTCAAGACCCTGCTGCAACAGGGTTTTATGATTTGGATTGAGTCGTTGTTCAATCTCCACTATTTTTGCGTTCAGATCGAGTACCTTCTGTCGCGAGATTTTAAGACTGTCCTCAATCTCATCGGTTAGATAGTCGACGAGAGACTTAAGAGTTTCATGACCTGCACGTTCTGCTGGGGGGACGTGCGATAGGATAACATGCTCTAACTGCCTGCCGAACTCGCCACCGTCCGTCATCTGCAAGGCATTACATACTGTCTCAAGGTAGTTCTGTGGGATGTACCGGACTCGTTCCCCAAGGTTATCGTTGGATTCGCTAAGCGTAAGAATGGTTGGAGTTCCATCAAGCCAATTAAGCGCAGCCTTGAAATGCGACCCCTTCGGATCACGTCCGCTTAGGAAGCGATCTTTATGAAGGAACGAGAAATCCTTAGTATGTCTGCACCCCCCCAATAACCCGATCGTTTCAGCAAGCGCGCTCTTACCGCCGCCCTTGTTGCCAATGATCGCGATAAGTCCCGGGTTCAGGGGCACAGAGATGCCGTCAAACCATGTCTCAAGTAAACCAGAGCCTTCAGTCCTGGAGAACGAAACTGATTTCATGTACTTCGTTTTGTTCTGTGAAATTCTGATTAGACTTTCTGGCTGGTCGGCAAGATGCACCCTGTCAGAGGGGTCATAAATCACTTGCCGCAGGCCATAGAAGCTCGGATCAGCCTTTATCCAACATGGTGGAGCTGCGTATTCGGAAAGTCGGTGTGAATCTGAACAGAGGATCAGCGGCAAATTCTTACCAATGGCAGGAAATACGATATCGATGTAGCTGGAAATGTTCTTGGGATTTGCAATTTCGAATATGTCTGAAGCTTCTCGCGCCAGATCAGTTTTCAAGGCCATTTTGAAGGCAGTTGAGTTGGCTATTTCCTCGATGCTGTTAGTCTTACTTCCCGCATGAATTATAGTCAGACCATTCAACTCGTGTACGTTATTGGCGAACTCCTGAAAATCGACATAAACGCTGTCGTCGCCGCGATCTGTCTTCTGTTGAACCAGGTTATGTTTAACTTTCAACCGGTCCCAAATGTCATCGATATCGCTGTCTTCTGGGAAGACTGCAACCATGTGAACGCTATCTTTTCCGCCAAGTTCCGTACGTACTTCGATTCCCGGTAGGACGACCAATTGATCCTTTCCGAGCACCTGTAGCTCTTTAATCCTCTTGGCATCGATGACATGATGATCTGTTATCGCTACAACTGATATGCCGGCACTTACGAGCGCATGGACTATATCCTCATTTGTGACACTCATGTCCTTGTAATCATACGAGGAGGGCGTGTGGAAATGTAGATCCCAAACACGCCAAATCGACCCTATCGGATTGTGTACTGGTGCCGCCATGTCAGTCCCTCCCTCCCTTGATTTGACCTTACTGGATTCTTCAGGATACTCATTCTATGAATCCTGAAAAGAAGATGATATTATATCCCAAGAATTCCTCACGTTCATAGGCTTCTTGTCTGGCTTCCATCCCTTCCTGCCACAACCGTCTCCCAGCCCGGCAAGTAGGCGTTCAGCAGGCTCTTGAAGAGTTTGCCGTGATTGGGAACCTGGAGGTGGAGGAGTTCATGGATGATGACGTATTCCTGAAAAGTTCTGGATTCCTTAAGAAGATCAGCGCTGAAACATATCCGTCCTTTGGCTGAGCATGACGCCCACTTTTTCTTCATGATTTGGACTCGAATCTGCACGGGGTTCACCTTCATTACGGCAGCCCAGCGGACAATTTCGGATTTAAGCTGCTCTTTCGCAGACAAGCCCTTTCCTTTGTTATTGGATGGTTGAACATGCATAGCGAGCGCATTCCCCGCTGCTTGCGGCGGGGTTAGCGAGCGAATATGATCATTTTACCTTGCATACGGAGATTCCCCGCAGCTTGCTTGCGGGAGCTTCAATCATTTGCGTTCCAGCCTCAAGAGCTTCTCAACGATGCCCAGCATCAAATCCTTACCGACAACAGGCAGCATCAACTTGTATAATTCCGCTTTGAGCTGCCTCAGCTCCGCAATGTTGTCTCTGTAATTCGGGAAACGGAGAAATGCGTTATTGACAATCGGAGCAAGATTTTCAAACCACTTCACGTTTTCCTGTTTGAACAGCCAGTAAATCGTGAAAGTATTTATGTCGAAACCTGTCTCTTCCTGCTGTCTCCGGGCTTCGAGAACCTCTTTGATCAGCGCCTCTGTTTTTTTCAGCGCCTCAAGAGCCGTTACCTGCCGGTTATCAAAAGCCTCCTGAATGGCTTCCGCCCTTTCCCCAATGGGTTTCAGATATGGACTGTCGTCGCCTTCATCCGTCGCCGTTTTGATGATGCTGTTGATGAGATTGATGACCTTTATATTGGTCGATGTTTTGCTGTCTTTCAGCACCTTCAAGGTCATTTCATCAATCTTGACTGCCGGCGTTGTGGCCTCCAGGCCAAAGGTTGCGGCCTTTTCCCTGACCAGTTGCTCCGTCTTTTTTGCGATGTCACCGTAGAACCCCGTTTTTTTTCTGAAGGCATTGCGAACAATCTGGTAGAGTATCGAGAGCAGGCCAAAGTCTTCCATATGGTCCCGAAGGGCAGGGGAGGGAGATAATATCTCGTAAAGCGTTTCCAGCTCTTTAAATAACTTATAAAATTCCTCTCTCTTGCCCTGATCAACGAAGGCATCTATTGCCCTTTCGACCATCTTATCATCTACCTTGCCGCGGGTCAGATCGAGGTACGGCCGGGCTTGTCCCTTCATCAATTCGATAAAGCGAGCGAGCAGGACATCGAGGTTGTTGATCACCCCGCTGACGACGTCGGAATCGAAGGCCAGGGCCTTTTCCAGTTTCTCAAAGATTCCTACAAAATCAACCACCAGCCCGCAGGGTTTCTTGATGTCCCCTTCTTCCTCGTAAGGCCGGTTGACGCGCGCGATGGCCTGAAGAAGGACATGGTCGCGCATCGGTTTATCCAGGTACATGCAATACAGGATAGGGGCATCAAAACCGGTAAGCAGCTTATCCGTGACGATGAAGATATTTGGCAGGGCGTCCGGCTTGGGGAAAAGCTTTCTGGCCTTCTTCTCCTCTTCCGCTGTCTGCTGGTGTTTGTAAACGAGGGGGTATTTTTCACTGTCGTGCTGGGCGGTGGTATAAATAGCCGATGAATATTCCGGCGGCAGGAGTTTATCGAGGACTTCCTTGTAAAGGGCGCAGGCCTCGCGATCCACACCAACCACAAAGGCTTTATAACCAAGGGGCTCGACATTCTCACGAAAGTGCCCGGCAATGAAGGCCGCCACCTTCTCCACACGGTCCGGCGACTTGAGAAAGGTCTTGAGCTTTACCGCCCGGTCTAGAATCTTATTCAATTCATCGACATCGCTGACCCCTTCCGCCTCAACAAGGTCGAGAAATTCCCTTTCCAGTTCTTCTCCGGGTACACGAATTTCATTTGGGGTCAACATATAATTGAGGGGGAGCGTCGTGCCGTCTTCGATGGATTCCGCAACGGAATATTTGTCCAGGTAACCGTTATCATCCTCTTTTCCGAAGATTTTGAAGGTTCCCTTGCCATAGGCCGTTTTGTCAATCGGCGTGCCTGTAAATCCTATCAGCGTTGCCTGCGGAAGGGCGGCGACCAGGTAGTTGCCCAGATCTCCTCCGACAGACCGGTGCGCCTCATCCAGCATGACGATGACATTGGGGCGGGTGCAGATGTTCTTGGGAATGCCTTCAAACTTGTGGATCATCGAAATAATCAGTCCCCTGAAATCCGCCTTGAGGATTTGCCTCAGGCGAACCTTGCTGTAGGCCTGTTCAATGCTGATATCATGGGATTGCATCTCGCCGAGAATCCGCTCCACCCAGCCGGAGAGCTGGCCCTCCAGCTCATTGCGGTCGATCATCAGGATAACCGTCGCCTTCCCGAAGACACCCTTTTTCTCAAGAATCTGCTGTGCCGCCGTGATCATCGTGAAGGTTTTTCCCGATCCCTGGGTATGCCATATCAGGCCGGTTTTTTTGTTTTCATCGGCGCACCGCTGAACGATTTTCTCGATAGCCCTGGTCTGATGCTGGCGCAGGATCGTTTTCTGGAGTTCGTCATCCTTGACATAGAACAGTATCCATTCCCCCAGCATCTTGAGGAAATGCTCCCGGTCAAAAAAACGCTTCACCTTTTTTTCAAAATTTCCCTTTTCCTCGTCTTTCCAGTTGAAAATATTTTTCCGGTTCAGATTCCAGGTGGGGCCGTAGAAAAAATCAACCAGATGGGTCATATCGAAGACCTGCGGCGCCGTCAGCATTTCCGGGGTCTCCCGGTGATACCGCCGGATTTGAATGAGAGCCTCTTCCATTCCATTGGCCTTTTTCGCGCTCTTGGTCTCCACAATGGCAACGGGAATCCCGTTGATGAGAAACATGATGTCCGCGCGGTTTGTCTCACGGCCGTTTGTGTACTGCCACTCGGAGGTCACCTGAAACAGGTTGCGCCCGGCGCTGGCAAGATCAACGACCGTCACGTTGCGGCGCCGCTTTTCGTTTTCATCGTAAATGGCCTGCTCACCCCGGAGCCAGGACAGGATTTCCGCATTCCCTTCGATGTTGTTCCGTACCGCTTCCATGCGGTGAATAATGTCATCCACATTTTCACGGCACACCAATCCCGGATTCAGTTCAATCAGCTTTTCTTCGAGAACCCGGTAGAACAGAGGCCCACTTTCCCCTTTTCTAAGGGAAAGGGCCTCCTCTTGGGGGACGACTCTCCAGCCGATTTCGTCTGCATACTTAACGATCGGGTCCTGCACGGTTGGTTTTTCTGTGCCTAAAGTCGGCGGCATGATTTCGCCCTTCTCATATATTGTCCCTGTTGATCAGGTTCACTATGACCTTGACGATGATGTCCTTGTCTTCGGGCCGGCTCTCCGCAATCATAAGGGTCAGAGCGACGAGAGTATTGTCGCCTATCCGCTTGCGGCCGTCACCGGCGTAAAGAATTCCGCTGGCATCCAGAAACCAGATGAACAGGAATGCCCCGATGCGCTTGTTTCCGTCAATAAAAGAATGATTCTTGACCACGAAATAGAGAAGGTGAGCGGCCTTTTCTTCGATGCTGGGATAGACCTCTTTTCCGTCGAACATCTGGTAGATCGCGCTCAGAGAACCCCTGAACGATTGATCTTTTTCTCTTCCGAATAATTTAATGGGCTGCCCCTTTTTCATCGACTGTTCTCCGAGCTTGTCAATAGCTCTCCTCGCTGCTTCGTAGGTCAGGGCAAAAGGGGTCTTTTCGGTGGTATGCCGGATTTTCAACTGCCGGTGATCGTACTGATCCAGGAGCGACAAGGCATACGAGTAATCCGTGATCACCCGGAGAAGTCCTGTGGCTTCATCGCGGGCCAGCTCCCGGCCTTCCATGACCCGCTGCATCAGGCTGACTGTCTTCTGCAATTCAAGCAGGCGGGCATTCTGTTCCTTTAGCCGCTTCTCATTGAGCGAATAGCCTTTCAGGATATGATCTTTGAGGACCTGCGTGGCCCAGATGCGGAACTGCGTGCCGCGTTTTGAGTTTACGCGGTAACCAAGTGAAATAATGACATCCAGATTATAGTAAACTACCGGTTTATCGGAACCAGCAATGTGCATTTTTTGCACATTGCTTTTTTTATCCAATTCCCCGCTCTTGAATATACTGCTCAAGTGCTTTGTGATGACGGACCGGTCCCTGTCAAAAAGGATGGACATCTGACCTTGATTCAACCAAAGGGTCTCTCCGCTCAGGTTGACTTCCATGGCAGCCTTACCGTCCTTTGTACGATAGATGACTATTTCGCCTTTGGATTCTTCCTTCATGCGCTTACCTCGGACACATCGACATCCAAATCCTTCACCCGAATCTCGCCCGTCATCAGCTTATTCAGCATGGTTTTGAAGAGGTCTTGCAGGGCGGATTTTTTGGATGTGTGAAGCTCGATTCCTTGATCGATGGTCTTCAAGATGAGCGCTATTTCTTGCTGTTCTTTCTTTAATGGTAATGGAAACAGCATCTCTGCAAGAATGGAACTGCTTACACCACCTTTTAGGTTGTTATTTTTATTTGCTTTGACTTGATTCCAATATTTATTTGAATTGAAAAAGTAATATAAATAATCTGGAACAACATCATTCAATGGCCTTAACCTTATTAAATAAGAGGCAAAGACTGAATGTTGAGGGTCCTTAACAATATAACTCTTCCCTGTAGTGGCGCCGATTCGGGCAAAGAGAATATCATTCTCTTTTAATTCATATTTCGGGAATACATCTTGTGGACACCGACAATATGGCACAGTATCCCAATTCACTCCATTCTCAGTGATGTCTGTAATTCTAAGGAATTTTGGGCCAATTTCATCAGCAATGGCGCTTTCAGTAAATCCATACTCCGGCTTTTGACAATACGTACCAATATTTGTAACTTCCCAACTCTCCGGTATCTGCCCAACTTCCGTCTCTTTCAATCTTTCTCCACGCAAGCCGTGAGTAAAGACATGGTGCATGGTAGACTTTTTCAGTTCCCGTATGCGCTCGATGATGGATTCCTGAATCTCAATAGCCTGTTGAATTTTGAAGAGAAGGGCAGCAATATTCTTTTGCTCTGTTAGTAAAGGTAGAGGAATTTTCAGGTCTTGAATCAATGTTTGGCTAATATTCGGTTGAGCACCTCCATATCGTTCACGTAATAACTGCGGGCGTATAAAGATCAGATAGAATTTAAGAAATTCGATGTTAAAATTGTTTTCTTTTGGGCGGATTGCACAGACAGCTTGGTTAGTTGCGGCTCGAATCTTTAAGATACCTGTCTTGCCAACAGTTGCTCCGTACATTGCGAGCAGCAATGTATTTGGTTCAAATACTTTAGCCGATGAAGATTGAATAGCTTCAGTGGATATTTTCTCCTCTGAGGCATAAATCGTCGAATCGTTGAGTTCTCCTGATTTTACCCAGGGAATTTCACCATTAAAGAATGAATTATTAGATCTGCTTGGAGTACCGCCACTTTGGGTTATGGCAATATCTCCCAATCGATGCATTGACCAGTCTGGACTCATATTCAAAAGCCTTTTATCAAATTACATTTTTCGCTCATGATAAATTACGATCAATTTTATACCGCGGCAATTCAGTAAATATGTCTTTCAATTTCTTATCTATAACCAGTGCTTCCTTTTCCAACATATCCAGTTCATCTAAAATATCCGGTATCGGCCGGTAAGTTTCCCCTTCATTTACATCCACGTATCTTGACGGCGACAGATTGAAATCGTTTTCTGCCGCCTGTGCTTTTGTAATGATTTTGACGAACTTCTCGACATCTTCCCCTTTGATGAAGGCATCGGCGATTTTGCGGACATTTTCATCGGGGATATAATTTTTCGGCCTGCCTTTCTTGAATTCCAGGCTGGCGTTGACCAGGATGATTTTTCCCTGCCGCGCCTTCGGTTTTGCCTTGTTGAAGACGATGATGATTCCGGCGGCGGTGGTGTTATAGAAAAGGTTATCGGGCAGGAGGATCACGCCTTCAATCCAATCGCGCTCGACAAACCACTGGCGGATTTTCTTCTCCCGGTCTTCACTTTTGCTTCCGCTGCCGCGCGTGACGGCTCCCGTGTCGAGGACGATGGCGGCGCGGCCATGGGTATTCAGCGATGCGACCGTATGCTGCAACCAGGCCCAGTCCGCCTTGCCGGTGGTGACGCCGCCCTGGGCTTCAAAACGTTCGAAGGGATCATTTTCATAACTGGCCGGATCAAAAGGCTGGTTCCACATAGGATTGGAAACGACGATGTCGAATTTCTTCAGGCTGGAATCAGAGTCTTTAAATTTAGGATTGGTCATGGAGTTGCCGCGGACGATTTCACCTTCCATGTCATGAACGACCATGTTCATCCGGGCGATGGCATAACTGGAACCAGTCAGTTCCTGACCATAAAGCTTCAGCGGCCTCTGAATCTTGATTTCCCGTTCCTGTAACGCCAATTCACATTTGATGAGCAGTCCGGCTGAGCCGCAGGCATAATCATAAACCTCTTCCCCTTGGCGGGGACGCAGTATATAGGCCATCAGCCATCCCACCTCCGTAGGCGTGAAGAATTCACCGGCGCTCTGTCCCTGGCCTTCGGCAAATTTGCGCAAAAGATATTCATAGGCGCGGCCGAGAAAATCCGGCTCGACATCGTAGAGACCTAAACGGTAGCGGGGATCGGAAAGGGTTTCGATTACACCGGACAGCGCCTTATCGCTGATTTCCCTCTCCCCGCTTCGGGTCTCGTTGTAATCCACAATGTCGATGACGCCTGTCAGGGATGGGTTGGCCTTAGCGATCGCTCGGACGGTCATTGTGAGCTGCTCACCCAGTGTTTTTGGTTTGCGGTCTTCAGGCCATTTGAATTTTTCACGACCGCTGACCACCGGCCAGCGTGCCTCCGTGGGAATATAAAACCGGACCAGTTGATGATCGGCTTCGATGATGGTCAGCGCTGTTTCCTTGTCTCCGTAAGTTTCGGCCAGCCGTTCAATTTCGTCCTCAAAAACGTCTGACAAGCGCTTGATAAAAACAAGGGGGAGGATGTAGTCTTTGAACTTCGGTGCGTCTTTTTCACCGCGGATGGAACAGGCGGCGCTCCAGAGCATCTGTTCCATGGACTTCGTACTCAAAACATCCTCCTTGGACAGCTTCCGGCGTCGATTCTTGTGATTGATGCCGATATCCCCTGCGCTCTCCAGGTCGAAGCCCGACTCTTCTATTAACTTTAAAATAGCTTCCCTGGCCTTTCCGCGGGGCGATATCTTCTCGTTTTCCCAGCGGTTCACAGTGGCAAAAGAAACGTTCAGTTTTGCCGCTAATTCTTCCTGACTAAGATTCAATCTATTTCTGAGCTCTTTGACGACCTTACTTATATCTTTGCTATCGAGCATAATAACCTCCGTGACGGTGATTATGCTATAGCATTTATAACATTAGCGAGTCAAGAGCTATTTTTGAATTCATCCGAGCCTCTTGCAAAACTGTTTGTCATCCCCGAATGTTTCTATCGGGGATATGGTTTTTCAAGCAGTTAGAACCAGATTCCCGCTCAGAATCGCTGCGGGAATGACAGAATTGGGACTTTTGCAAGAGCCTCGATTATTTAACAGGGATGTTGAGGATAACAAGGAAGTGATACATATTAATGAAGAGGGGATAACTGAGCACAGGCCATGGAGCATGGAGTAAAAACGGAGTAGTTGCCTGATAATCCGGTCTCGCTACATAGCACATAGCAGCGCACAATATTTTGCGGGCGAATCCACGTCCGAACGCTTATCATTGACAAACCATCCGGAATGTGAAACTCTTGCCCCGGTTATGCCTTATCCATTCCCGTCAGGAACTTTAAGAACCGGCAATGAATAAAAAACCGGCGGCAATCAATATCATCTGGCTTTTTCTGATCCTTCTG
>Ga0209164_1004898_pt1 | contig 11663 bp, 11 predicted proteins | sample MTBNYHSulfiMetaG_FD_187458 | JGI IMG/M metagenome (GOLD analysis project Ga0209164, IMG submission 187458) | Enrichment culture microbial communities from rom New York Harbor, USA that are MTBE-degrading - MTBE-NYH (New York Harbor Sulfidogenic)... | ecosystem: Environmental > Aquatic > Marine >... | reverse complement strand
CTCCTCATGTAAAACCGGGGCATCCTTTGCCGCTTACGCGGCGCGCGCCGGGATTCGCGCCAGGGTTTACGTGCCGGATTATGCCTCTGGGCCAAAGCAGGCCCAGATCGGTGTCTACGGCGCTGATGTGCTGCGCGTTCCCGGGCCGCGCTCTGCGGCCGCCGGAGCGGTCTTGCAAGCTGTGGAGGCTGGGGCGGTCTATGCCAGCCACGCCTACCTGCCCTTCGGCGGGCCGGGCATGGCGACCATCGCCTACGAGCTCGTTGAGCAGCTTGGCCGTCCTCCGGGCACGGTGATCGCCCCGGTGGGCCACGGCAGCTTGCTCTTGGGGATTGCAAGAGGGTTCTCGGCCCTCAAAGCCGCTGAAGTGATCGATACAATTCCCATGATGGTCGGTGTGCAAGCGCTGGCCTGTGCTCCACTGTGGGCGCTTTTCAGCATGGGCCCGGCCGGTCTGGGCAGGGTTGTGGAGGGCGAAACCCTGGCCGAGGGCGTGCGCATCCGCCACCCCCTGCGGGGAGATGCCTTGCTGGCTTACATGGCCGAACACGGCGGCCTTTTCCTGGCGGTGGAAGAGGGCGATATTCCGCCGGGGCGCGCCGAATTAGCCCACCGGGGGTTTTATGTAGAGCCAACCTCGGCCATCGTCTGGCCAGCTTTGGCACAGGTCGTCAATCGGGTGCCCGAGCCTATCGTGGCCGTGCTTACCGGGTCGGGATTGAAGGCACCATTCTAAAGGCCGTTCACCGGCGGGAGAAAGCGATGCAGGAAAAGGTAGTGATCACCGGCATGGGCACGGTGAATGCTGTAGGGCATTCGCTCAAAGAGACCTGGGAAAATATCATCAACGGTGTTTCCGGGATGGGGCCGATCACGGCCTTCGATGTCTCGGAATACCTGGTCAAGGTGGCTTGCGAGGTCAAGGATTTTGACGCCAGCGAGTATCTGGGGGCTCGCGAGGCGCGCCGGCGTGATTCCTTTGAGCAGTTCGCCTCGGTGGCCGCCAACGAAGCCCTGGCCCAATCTGGGCTGGAGATCGATGAGGAAAACGCCCATCGTGTGGGCGTGATCGTGTCGTCGGCGATCGGCGGCCTGAAGGCGCTGGAGGAGAGCCACCGCCAGTTGCTCGAAGGAGGCCCGCGCAAGGTGAACCCCTTTGCCATCCCCATGCTGATGCCCAACGGTGCGGCCGGCATGATCGGCATCGATCACGGTTTGCGGGGGCCGAGCTTTTCGGTGGCCTCGGCCTGCGCTTCCGGGCAGGATGCCATCGGCCTGGCCTGGATGATGCTGCGGGCTGGGTTCATCGACGTCGCCCTGGCCGGGGCTGGCGAAGCGACCATCACGCCCTTGGGCATCGCCGCCTTCGACCGCGTCGGGGCGATGTCCCGGCGCGGGCCGGATACGCGCACGCCCATACCCTTCGATGTCGACCGCGATGGCCTGGTGATGGGAGAGGGGGGCGCCATCCTGGTGCTCGAGCGTGAGGGGCATGCCCTCCAGCGCGGCGCGGAGATATTGGCCGAATTAGCCGGTTACGCTGCCACTGCCGACGCCCACCACATCACTGCCCCGGTGGAGAATGGGGCCGGGGGGGCGCAAGCGATGAAAACGGCGTTGGAGATCGCCGCCGTGCACCCCGACAAAGTCGATTACGTCAACGCCCACGGCACGGCCACGCGCTTGAATGACGTGGCCGAGACGCGCGCCATCAAGACGGTTTTCGGCGAACGAGCCTATCAGGTGCCGGTGTCTTCCACCAAGTCGATGACCGGCCACATGATGGGGGCCACCGGAGCCCTGGAGACGATCCTGTGCACTCAGGCGGTGAGGGAGAACATCCTGCCGCCCACCATCAATCTGCAGAACCCAGATCCGGAGTGCGACCTGGATTACGTACCTAACGAAGCCCGGCAGCAGCAGGTGGATGTAGCCATCAGCAATGCCTTTGGTTTCGGCGGCCACAACGCCGTGCTGGTAGTTAGAGGGTATAATTAGTTCGCCTGTCCGAGTAGGCAAGAACGCGAACCAGAACAATATAGGAACTGATGGGCCGCTAACCACTCGACGAAAGTGGGGTGGTTGGCGCTCCCTGAGTTCCAGGAGGAAGGGATGTCACGTACTCAGGGCGGTGAGGCGAACGAATCGCCTCACCGATTTGCGGAACGACTGAACCTGAAATTTTCCGACCCCTGGTTGCTCAGCCGAGCGTTAACCCACCGATCATTCCTCAACGAGAATCCCGAAGCCCTGGAGGACAATGAACGCCTTGAATTCCTGGGTGATGCGGTGTTGGATTTCGTGGTGGGCGCCTGGCTGTACAGCCGTTATCCAGAGATGTCGGAGGGGGGGATGACGCGCTTGCGTGCTGCGCTGGTGAGGACCGAGCAGCTGGCGGCCTTCGCCAAGCAGATCGAACTCAGCAAGGCCTTGCGCCTGGGCCATGGTGAAGAGGAGAGCGGTGGACGAACACGCCCGGCGATGCTGTGTGCCTCCTTCGAGGCGCTCATCGGGGCGCTGTATCTGGACGGCGGGGTCCAGGCGGTGGAGGATTTTGTGGCGCCGATGCTGGAGCCTGCCGCCAAGGCGATCTTGGCCGTGCGTAGCGATCGCGATCCCAAGAGCCTGCTGCAAGAGTGGGCGCAGGCCCAGGGTTATGGCACCCCGGTCTATCGGGTGGTCAAGGAAAGCGGCCCCGATCACCGGCGCTGGTTTGTCGTGGATGTGCATATCAATGGAAATGTGCGCGGCCGCGGCGAAGGCCCCAGCAAGCAGGCTGCCGGCAAACAGGCCGCCAGTGCGGCCCTGGAAACACTGAACCTCTAAGCGACGGCATACTCAATCAAGGAAGCCATGCCTCTGCATCTCAAATCACTCGAACTGAACGGATACAAGACCTTCGCCAGCCGCACGGTCTTTGAATTCTCCGATTCGGTCACTGCCATCGTGGGGCCGAACGGTTCGGGCAAATCGAACATCGCTGATGCGCTGCGCTGGGTGTTGGGCGAGCAATCCTACCGTTTGCTGCGTGGCCAGAGGACCGACGACATGATCTTCTCTGGCTCGGAGCGGCGGCCGCGCGCCGGCATGGCCTCGGCCACTATCGTCTTCGATAACAGCGAGGGCTGGCTGCCGATCGATTTCTCGGAGGTCTCGATCACCCGGCGCGCCTATCGCGACGGCCAGAACGAGTACCTGATCAACAATCAAAAAGTTCGCCTGCGGGACGTATCTGAGCTGCTCTCCAAATCCGGACTGTCTGAGCGCACCTACACTGTGATCGGCCAAGGCCTGGTGGACGCGGCGCTTTCTTTGCGGGCCGACGAGCGCCGCCGGCTCTTCGAGGAAGCGGCCGGCATCGGGCTTTATCGCAGCCGTAAAGACCAGGCCTTGCGGCGGCTAGATGCCACCAAACGCAATCTGGAACGGGTGCAGGATATCCTCATCGAGTTGGCCCCGCGCCTGCGCAGCCTCAGGCGCCAGGCGCGCCGCATGCAAGAATACGATCAAATAAGGACGGACCTGCGCGAGGTACTGCGCGAATGGTATGGTTACCACTGGCACCACGCCCAGCAGGAGTTCACCCGGGTGCGCGACGCCGCTGCTGTGCAGGAAAAGAAGCTGGAGGCGGCACGCGGCGCCCAGGACGAACTATCCCAGGAAATGGAAGCGGTTCGGGAGCGCATCATGGAGCTGCGCACCGAATTGGATGGGTGGCACCATCAGTTGGCAGAACTGCACACCCAGCGTGAGGGCAGCAGCCGCGAGCTGGCGGTCAAACGCGAGCGTCAGCGCGCCTTGCTGGATCGCCAGCGCAGGAGCCAGCAGGAGCACACCCAACTGCAGCAAGAAATCGAGTTGCAGCTCTCGCGCCTGGCTGAGCAGAAGAAGCACAGCGAACGCTTGCGTGAAGGCGCACGCGGCGCCCAGGAGCAGGTCGAGCAAGCCCGGGCCGCCCTGAAGGTTCACCGCGTCAAAATGGGGGCATTAGAGGAGAGGCAAACGCGCTTGCTTGAAGCGCGAGGGGAGAAGCGCGCCGAACTGCTCAGTTTGCAGACCCAGGTTAAGGTGTTGGAACGCGCTGAGCAAAGCTTGAGCGGTTACGCCGAGGGGGTGCGCTTGCTGATGCAGGCCGCCCGCGAACAGCGTCTCACGGGCGCGCGCGGCGCGCTCAGCGACCATTTGCAGGTGTCTTCCGAGCTGGAGACCGCTATTGCCGCCGCGCTGGGTGATTACCTGGACGCCGTCCTTCTGGATGGAGGGGATGGCGTCGAACAAGCCCTCGAGGTCTTGAAAGATGAACAGATCAGGGCGGCATTGCTTCCATTGGCTGAACTGCGACCTGCACGGCCTTTGGAAGGCGCTCGAGGGGAAGGCTGCCTTGGGGTGGCTGCTGATCTGGTGCAGGCCGACGAATCCCTGCGGCCGGTCGTGGATTTGTTACTGGGGCGGGTGCTGGTGGTCGAGGATCGGGGTGCGGCCCATCGGATACTAGAGGGGCTTGATCCCGATGTCCGGGCGGTGACCCTGGAGGGGGAGGTCTTTCACGCCAGCGGAGCCGTCGTGCTGGATCGCGGCTCGGGCACAGGCGTGCTTGGGCGCCCCCAGCAATTGCGGCAATTGAAGACCCAGGCCGAAGATGCCGAGAAAGCACTGGACGAACTCGACCAGGAGATGCAAGGCCTCAAGCTTGAGATCGACGGCCTGAAAGGTACACCTATTTCCTCCGGTTATGCAATAAATATTGCATTTACAGAATTATCTGCAAATAAAGATGAAAAAACCGCGGAGAAGGACGAGCAAGACGGGGATTCGGCGCTCGAATTCACGGCTGCGGAGTTAGAGCAGCAGATTGCCCAATGGGAGGCCCAGGCGGTCGTGGCCCAGGCCTCGGTGGCCGATTCTCAACGGCGCCTGGACGAACGTCAAAGCGCCATTGACCAGCTGCGGCGGCGTCAGGATGATCTGAAGCAACAAGATGGCGAACTGACCGCTCAACTGACTGAATTACAGACCGAACTCGAAACGCTAAGGGAAGGCGAAGGGCAGATCGCCGAGCAGATCGCCGCCTTGCAGACTCAGATCGAGCCGGCGGAGCAGGAGTTGCGCGCCATTGAAGAGCGTCAGCTCGATCTTCAGGGCAGCGATTCGGGCGCCCGTCAGAGCTTGTACCTCGCCGAGCGGCAATCCGCTCAGGCCCAGATCGCCCTGGCTCGCCAGCAGGAAGCCATCGAAGTTTTGCGCCAGCGTATCGAAGACGATTTCGGGCTGGTGGCCTTCGATTACGATGAGAGCGTCTCCGGGCCAACACCGCTGCCGCTGGGCGAGTTGGTCGAGCGTTTGCCGGTGGTCAAGGAACTGCCGCTGGATATCGAGAACACCATCAAGCGCCAGAAAGTGCAGCTGCGTCGGATGGGATCGATCTACCCCGAAGCGCAAACAGAATACGAAGAGGTGAGTGAGCGCTTCGAGTTCCTCAGCTCACAGGTGAAGGATCTGGAGAAGGCCGAAAAGGATCTGCGCGAAGTGATCGCCGAGTTGGACGTGCTGATGGAACGCGAGTTTCGCAAGACTTTCGAGGTGGTGGCGCGTGAATTCCGCACCATCTTCACACGCTTGTTTGGCGGTGGAGCGGCGCGGTTGATGCTGACCGATGAGGAGGATTTCAGCAATACCGGCATCGACATCGAAGCGCGGCTGCCCGGCAAGCGTTCTCAGCAGTTGGCGATGCTTTCAGGTGGGGAGCGCAGCTTGACCGCCGCGGCGCTAGTGTTCGCGTTGATCAAAGCTTCCCCGACCCCCTTCTGCGTGTTGGATGAGGTCGATGCCATGCTCGATGAGGCCAATGTGGTGCGTTTTTGCGAGATGCTCACCGAATTGAGCGAGACGACCCAATTCGTGATCATCACCCATAACCGTGGCACCGTACAGGTTGCCGATATGATCTATGGGATCACCATGGGGCGCGATACGGCCAGCCGCAGCATCAGCCTACGGCTGGATGAGGTGGACGAGCGCTACTCTGAGTGAGGCTTCAGCGCTTATATGCAACCTGGAGCCAAGTGCTGCGTATATCACTTTGAAACCAAGCGCACTGGAGTAGGAGCATACAATGACGGAACGTAAGACTTTGCGCCGTTCGCGCAGCAAACGGGTGATCGCCGGGGTGTGTGGCGGCTTGGCTGAGTTCTTTGGGCTGAGCTCAATCTGGTTTCGGCTGGCCTTTCTCATTGCCTTGATCCCTGGCGGCATCCCTGGTCTAGGTGCCTATATAATCATGTGGATCATCATCCCCAGCGAGTAAGACGGCAAAGCATTATCGCACTCGACCGGGAAATCGAAAAGACAGGAACGAAGCTTCGTTCCTGTCTTTTGTGTTGGCGTACAAACTTAGGCTATTGCAGCAAGATTTGAACGGGGATCCTAGGTTTGGTGGGAACGCGGTCTTCCCAATAATCATTGATCTCCCAATCGGTCTCGTCCAGCAAGTTTTGCAGCCACTGATTGAAGACCGTTTGAGTTTTCTCGTCGTGTTGTGTGGGAGTGAGTGGGCGCGTTTCATGACCCAGCACCTGGACGATGTGCCAGCCGTATTGAGTTTCAAAAGGCGTGCTGATCTGCCCGATCTCATAGCCGAACGCCACCGCCGCGAACTGGGTGACCATGTCCTGGGCGTTGAACCAGCCCAGATCGCCGCCTTGATCCTTGCTGGCGGTGTCGATAGAATACTCGGCGGCCAGCGCAGTCCAGTCTTCGCCATCCTGCAGGCGGGCATACACCTCATTGGCGGTTTCTTGGTCTTCTACCAGGATGTGCCTCGCCCAGACCTGCTCTTCCTCCCACGGGACGTCTTGCGTGACGAGCTCTCCCAACTTCTGGCTGTATAGAATCGATCCAACCATATAGCGAAGCTGTTCTTCACTGAAGTGGATATCTTTTAGCTGGACGAGGAAATCTTGAAGGTTCTGCTGATAGAGTTCCTCGGTGTAAGGGGTAGCGGTCGGTGTGATCGTCGCCGTGGCCAGGACCTCAGTGGGCTCAGAAGAGATCGTGGGGGTGAGCGTCTGGGTGAAAGCGGGGGAAGGGCTGGCCGTGGGGGTGAGTGTGACCAAAGCAAGCTGGGTGGGCGAGAAGGTCGAAGTCGGGGCGGTGGTCGGTGTGATTGTCGCCGTGGGGCTCCCTTCAGGGTAAAAACCGAATTGTGTCTGGAGGAATTCGTCGACCTCTTGGTCTGTTACCGTGATGCCTCTATCGATGGCTTCTTGCCTGATAAGCAGTTCGCTGATCAGGCTGTTGAGGGTGTTTTCTCCAACGGTCAACGGATCTAAGTCGGCTTCGATCTGGAGCAGGCTGCTTTGCAGGCTGGTGGCCAGGTCTACGCTGATGCTGGCGAAGTACTCCATACTTTGGTAAGTCTGTATGTAGTTGTTCACGAGCTGCGAGCGGCTGTAGCGCACGCGGGCTTGGAAATATCGTGTGGAGATCTCCTCGCCACGCACCACCGCCACCGGCTGCCCCGGCCAGATCAGGTTTTCCAGCACCAAGCCCCAACCGAGCAGCACCACTACCAGAGATACGATCACGATCGCTGCGATGACGACAACGCGATTGACCAGCCGGTCATGCTCGACGCGCGCCTTTTTGGACATGAGGCGGGCGCCTTTTTGTTTTTTGCCTTTTGCCATGATTTCTTTTTTTCCTGCCGGAGCCCTCCGGTGGAGAAGCTCGCGGCCTCTTGTTCAGCTGAGGCTAACGCAGCGACTCGCTGGCGAAGGGCAGCAGCGCCATGTGGCGGGCGCGCTTGATCGTCTTGGCCAGCTTGCGCTGATTCTTGGCATTGACACCGGTCTGCCGGCGGGGGCGGATCTTGCCCTCGCGGGTGATGAAGCGCTGCAGCAGGCTGACGTCCTTCCAATCCATTTTCAGCGACTTATCAGCTTCGAAGGGGTCGACGCGCGGCCGTGAATAGAATCGCTGCCCCCCTCCCCCCCTTCTTCGATCACCTCTATTGCCTCTCTCTTGTTCTTCACTCATGTGTTAATCTCCTCGGATACCTATCGGGGAACCGCCTAAAAGGGGAACTCTTCCTCATCGGGGGAATCGAGGTCCGCATCATTGGATTCGTCCTCGCCCTTGCGGCGATCTCTCAGCATAATCATTTCTCGGGCGACCACCTCAGTGGTGGTGCGCTTGTTGCCTTCGTCATCTTCCCAGCGCCGGGTTTGCAGGCGGCCTTCGATATACACCTGTTGCCCCTTGGTGAGGTATTGGTTGCAGATCTCCGCCAGGCTGCCCCAGGCAACCACGCTGAACCATTCGGTCTCGCTGCGGCGTTCGCCATCGGAGGTTGTCCAGCTGCGGCTGGTGGCCACGCTGAAGCTGGTAACGGGGCGACCGGAAGGCGTGTAGCGCATTTCCGGGTCTCGTCCCAGGTGGCCGATGATCATGACCTTGTTAAGACCTCTGCTCATCTTAGGCTCCTCCTCTTTATGTGGGGGGAAGGATCAAAGACACTACTCGTCCTCTTCGAGGTTGACGATCAGGAAACGCATAATTGATTCCTGAAGCTTCAGGTTCTGCTCAAGCTGCTTGCAGAAAGACGGCGCCATCTCGGTTTGCAGGATGACGTATTGGCCTTCGGTCTGTTTGCGAATCGGGTAAGCCAAGTTGCGTTTCCCCCACAAGTCCACCTTGCCGATCTTGCCGTCCGCGTCTTTGATCCAATCCTGGACGCGATCCAAAACCTCTTTGAAGGCGGTCTCGTCCAGGTCTGGATGGACGATAAATGCCACTTCGTATTTGCGCATCGTTCCTCCTTTCCTCGGGATTGCCCCTGGTCGCAATTCGCTGCGCAATGCAAAATCGGGGAACTTCGGCGTTCACTCGATGCCAGAGGCGGAAAGCAAGCCACGTCTAGGGTGGCTTGAAGGGAGATAGTTTAGCACAAAGCGCGCTTCTTGCAAAGGGTGGGCTACTCCAGGCTCATCAGGTAGTCGACCAGGGCGTTGATCTCGGCCTCGCTCAGCAGTTGCCCGAAGCTGGTCGGCATGAGATCGTCGAAGCCGGCTATCAGGTAGGCGTCTGGGTCGATAATGGAAGCGATGAGGTATTGCCTGGCGCCCATGCCCTCGATGCGGGTGGGGGCGGTGGCGGCGATACCGGCCAGAGAGGGGCCGAGCACGGTTTCGCCTGGCTGGATGGAATGGCAGGAGGCGCAGTGCTGGAGGAAGAGCCGTTCGCCGGGGTTGGCGGTGCTATCGGGCGTACTGCCGCAGCCACTGGTGAGGGCGATGCTCAATCCCAAGACGGCGAACACGAGTACGAGCTTGATGGGGTATTTCCTAACCATGTCGTACAACTTATGGGGCGCGTCAATCACGGTCTTCGATTTCGAGGTAGATGCGTTTGTTGATCGCCCCTTTGCTCTTGTAGTCGCTGATCCGCAACGCACCCACCTCAGAGGTGTTGGCGACGTGGGTGCCTCCATCAGCTTGCAGGTCAAGCCCTTCGATCTCCACCACGCGCACTTGCTGGATGTTCTCCGGCAAGAGGTTGATCTTGGTGCGGATCAGGGCCGGGATTTGGAAGGCCTCGGCGCGTGGCAGGATAGCGACCTTGACCGGGCGCGCTTGGGCGACCTCCTGGTTGATGGCCGCTTCGATCTCCTCCACAAGCTCCTTGCGCATGGTCTCGAACTCGAAGTCCATGCGGCCTTTCAGCGGCTCCATATTGCCGCCGGTGACCAGCGCGCCGTAATCGCGGAAGACCACGCCGCACAGGATGTGCATGGCAGTATGGGTGCGCATCAGCTTGTAGCGCTGCTCCCAATCGATCTCGCCCTGCACCTGCGCCCCAATCGGAGGTAGATCGCCCTCTAGCAGGTGCATGATTTGCCCCTCGATCTTTTTGGCGCGTTTCACTGGCAGTGTTTCTCCCTGGAAGGATAGCGTGCCGCTATCGGCGGGCTGGCCGCCGCCCCCAGGGTAGAAGGCGGTCTGGTCCAGGACCACGCCGTGGTTGGCTTCGTCTTGCGCGACCACCGTGGCTTCGAAGCCGTGCAGATAGCTATCGGTCTGGTAGAGCAGTTTGGTCATAGCGTCTCCTCCTGGCTCGGGCTTTCGGCTCCGACTGGGGCGATGCATTCCGGCGAGTTGAACTCCGGGTTGCCGACTAGGCTGGTGACTTCGTGGTAGGTCATCTCGGCGGCGGGGTAGGGCTTGAGCAAGGGGTTGAGCTTTTCGGGCTTCACCTCCCCCGGCGTCAGCCAAAGCTCGTAGGCTTCCGGCAGGAGGATGGCGGGCATGCGGTCGTGCAGTTCGGCCACCACCGAGTTGGGTTCGGTGGTGATCACCGTGCAGCAGCGAAAAACAGAGCCGTCGGCCATCTCCTCGGTCTTGTAGAGCCCGGCGATGGCAAAGGGCAGGTCGGACTTCATTTTGACGTAATGCGGGGCTTTGCCGCGCCCGCGGGGGCGCTTGGCCCACTCGTAGAAGCCGTTGACGACGATCAGACAGCGCTGCGTTCTGTAGGGCCCCTTGAATGATTTGCGCTCGCTGAGCGATTCGCTGCGGGCGTTATATAGCGTTTTGCCCGACCAGGAGGCCAGGAAGCCCCAGATGCTCAGTTCGGCTTTGTTCGCTCCGTCATTGGGTACGATCGGGACGCGTTTGCTGGGGGGGATGTTGTAGTTGCTCTTGATTTCCGGGCCAAATTCGACGCCCGGGAAGGCTTCCGAAAGCCCCTCATCGGCGATGAAAACCAATCGTCCAGGCATGCTTCGCTCCAGTTTGAACTGGGCGTATTATAAGGTCTTTTCGCAGAGGCCGAACGATCAGGCAAATAACTGCAATTGGTGAGCCGGTTGTTTGCCGTCAATGAGGATGAAGGGCGCCGCTTTGACGGCATAGACCCCCAATCTCCTCAGGTCGTCAAGCTCATGCAACTTGCCTTTTCGCCGGGCGAGCAATACTTTCATGGCGCCTTTAGGGCCAATGCCGGGGATGCGCAGCAGTTCTTCACGGTGGGCACGGTTGATCTCGATTGGCTCGTGGGCCAGATTGGCTTTGGCCCAGGCTAATTTGGGGTCGGTATCCAGAGGCAGATTGCCATTAGGAGCAAAGGGCATCTCCTCCAGCCCGTAGCCGTAATCGCGCAATAGGAAGGAGGCCTGATAGAGGCGGTGCTGGCGGGTGGGGTTCTCGGCGGGCAGGTTCTCGAAGGGCGTGTCCGGGATCGGTGAGAAGGCCGAGTAGTATATCCGTTTGAGGCTGGCCTGGCGGTACAGGTATTCGGAGGTGGAGAGCAGTTCCAGGTCGTTCTCGCCCGCCGCGCCGATCACCAATTGGGTGATCGAGGAGGCCCAGCGGTCGTTCCAGGTGCTGTGAGGGGATTGCTCCCGGCGGATCTCCTCCATCCATTTGAGGGGCGCCAGCAGTTCGTGGGTGAAATCCTTGAGCGGGGCCAGGGTTTTCAGACGGCCGGGATTGGGGCCTTCCAGGTTCACAGAGACGCGGCTGGCGAGCTGCATCGCCCGCTCAACCTGGTCACGCTCGGCGCCAGGCATGATCTTGAGGTGGATGTAGCCGCGATAGTGGTATTTGTGACGGATGATCTCGACGGTATCGATCAGCTTATCCTGGGTGCTGGGGCCACCCTTGATGATC
>Ga0209164_1004897_pt1 | contig 11665 bp, 12 predicted proteins | sample MTBNYHSulfiMetaG_FD_187458 | JGI IMG/M metagenome (GOLD analysis project Ga0209164, IMG submission 187458) | Enrichment culture microbial communities from rom New York Harbor, USA that are MTBE-degrading - MTBE-NYH (New York Harbor Sulfidogenic)... | ecosystem: Environmental > Aquatic > Marine >... | reverse complement strand
CGGCCGTGCAGGCCCACATGGTGCATCACGCGGTCCGACAGGAACGCGACGGCGTTCAGGTAGCCCGTGTCCTCGAGCAGCGACAGCAGTACGTAGAAGGTCAGGATGTACGGTAGCCCAATCGCGAGCATCGCTTCGATGCCCGCGTCCAGCCCCCACAGCAACGCCCGCCCGAGCGCCCCGTCCCCCACCACTGCGTGTACCCCGCTTTGCACGAGCGGCGAGAACACGGCCGACCACACGCCGGACACGATCCGCGCCAGGAAGTCGCCCACGAAGAACAGCAGGCCAAAGATCGACAGCAACGCGGCACCGAGCATCAGCACGCCCACCACCGGACGCGTGGCCCACGTCGTGAGCCGGCGACCCAGCGGTGTGGGCCCCTCGGCATGGACGAGTACCTCTTCGGCGATGATCCCGGCGGCGCCGTGCCGCGCGCGCGCAAGTGCGGTGGTGGCCAACTCACCCGTGCGCATCCGAAGAGCTCCGCGAGCCTCGCGTGCCACCCGCATCAGCCCGCTCGCGCCCAGCTCCTCGATCGCCTCGTCGAACTCAGGGTGCCCCTCGAGCAACTGGATCGCTGCAGCGCGTGGCGGCAGGCCGTACGGCACCACACCCGATGCGCGCACCGAGTCGGACAGCGGTCGGATAACGCCCTCGACCACTTCGCCGTAGTCGCTGCGAGCGGGTTCGGGCGAAACACCGCCGGTCGCCACGAGGGCAACGTACTCCATCAACTCGGCCACGCCCACGCCCTCGAGCGCCACGGTCTCGAACACCGGAGTGTCCAGACTCTCGGAGAGCTTGATCGTGTCCACGCGCAAGCCCAGTCGCCTGGCCTCGTCCACCAGGTTCACGACCACGACCGTCGGCAGCCCCAGGTCGATGACCTGCAACGCGAGCTGCAGGTTGCGGGCCAGGTTGGCAGCATCCACCACCACGACCACGACCTCGGGCCGCTCCTCGAGCAGCGCACGGCGGCTGACTTGGTGCGCCGCCTCCGATCCGCTGATCCCGTAGGTGCCGGGCAGGTCGATCAGCCGCAGCTGCGTGCCATCGACAGCGGTCTCCGACGTATTGACGTCCAGCGTCTTGCCGGCGTAGTGCGCGGTGACGACTCCTCGGCCGGTGACCTGGTTGAACAGCGTCGACTTGCCCACATTCGGATTGCCGATGAGCGCTACGCAGGGCCGCGCCTCAGTCATCGGGAGGCGATCTCCTTGGTGTCGGGCGCGACCAAGATCGCATCGGCGACCTCGCGCCCGATCGCGTACGTGGCGTCTCCCACCTCCACGAGCAGCGGCCCCTTGAACGGCGCTACTTCGCACACACGTACGGTGGTACCGGGGAACATGCCGAGCGAACCCAGGTACGCGAGCATCGCCTCGTCGTCTTCGGCCACCTGCACTATGCGCACCGTCGAGCCTGCCTCCATGTCGCACAGCGCGCGGCCCTCGACGTCGGCCACCGTGCCGTCAGCGGTGGGGATCGGGTGGCCGTGCGGGCAGACCTCCGGGTTGTCCAAGTACTCCTCAAGGGCCTCGAGCACCCGGGGCGAGAGAGCGTGCTCGAGCAGACACGCGTCCTCGTGCGCCTCGTCCCATTTCATGCCCAGGACATCGACCAAGAACTTCTCGGCCACACGGTGGCGACGGACGATTTCGAGTGCCTGCGTGCGGCCGGACTCGGTAAGGATGACCTCGCCGCGTCGGCGCCGTACCAGACCCTGGGACTCGAGACGCTTGAGCGTGGCGGTCACTGTGGGCCCCGAGACCCCGATCGCCTCGGCGATGGGCGTCGGGCGGACCGAACCGCGCTCGGAGAGCTTGTAGATGGCCTCGAGGTACTCCTCTAGCGTAGCGCTGGGCATGTGCGGGCCTCCTGGATAACATGTGCTGGGACTGTGCGGGAACCTGTGATCGACCGCCATTGGGTTTAGTCTAGTCTAAGGGATTGTGTTCCCATATTCGAGGCCGGAACGGCTCTGACCCGTGTACCGGGACCCGCGAATACGGTTTATCCGTTCTTCACCGTTTGAGCACCGTCTAACCTGGTTCCAGTACCGTTCGTCGCAATATCGAGGTATTCTCCCAAATGCTCTTGACCCGTTCCGACAGGTGCCGTAGTGTCACAGGTGTCCCAAGAGGTCGGACTTGGCGAGTCCCGAAAGGGAGCGTACCAGTAGCCGCCGGCGGGGGACCGTGAAGGTATCGCAGCGCGAGTTGGTTTGCCTGATCGGTGCTCCAAAGGTAGGAAATGGGAAGCTTCGGAGTAGGAACCACGCAGGCGAGGTTTCTTGGGACACTTTCTGTTCTCCCACCCTGTTCACACGACGCGTGCGCATGGTCGGGATGGACCCCCGGCTGAAGCTACGGCCGGTACGCGATCCGCGCGATCGGCGACTCCCACACCGCGACTTCCACCACATCTATCCCGTCCGGGACTCGCTGCGCCATCGATTCGTAGATGACCCGGGCCAGGTTCTCGGCCGTGGCGTTCATCTCGTCGAAGGGTGCAACCTCGTTCAGGTGCGCGTGGTCGTATGGCGCGAGCACATCCGCCAGGCCGGCCTTGAGGTCTTTGAAGTCGTAGACGATCCCGACCTCGTCAAGCGTGTTGCCGGCCACGGTGACCTCGACATCCCACGTGTGACCGTGAAGCTCACAGCACTCGCCGTCGTAGCCCCGCAGGGAGTGCGCCGCATCGAAGTGACTCTTCACGCTGAGTTCGTACACGAGCGCCTCCTTGCCCTCGCCCTAGAAGAGGCTTCCCTGCGCGTGGGTGTCCACGCCGCCCGCCCCACCCGAATCCGCCGCTGCGTCGAGAGCCTGGTTGACCAAGGCGTCGGCCGCCGTGTTCTGATCGCGGAACACATGCACGACCTCGACGGGCGCAAGCCTCGCGAGCAGGTCACACGCACGCGCGTACAGCGGTTTCATGTTCGCGTGCTTGACCTTGTATGCCCCGTTGAGCTGTTTCACCAGCAGTTCGCTGTCCAGGTACACGCGTTCGAGGTCGACGTCGGCCTCCATGGCGTTTTCCAGGCCCCAGATCAACGCGCGGTACTCGGCAACGTTGTTCGTAGCCTCGCCGATGAACCGGCCGCCCGAACGGACGACCTCGCCGTCCTCTCCCTCAAGGACGAAGCCGATGCCGGCCGGTCCAGGGTTGCCGCGCGACCCGCCGTCAGTACGCAGTACCGCGCGGCGCCGCGTCACTGATCGCTCTCCGCTCGGCGGACCACCAGCAGCCTTCGGCATTGCGGGCATGTGGCGATGTCGTCCCCGGCTTGGAGTTGCGCGACCTTCTCGGCGGGCAGTTCCATGCGGCACGCAGTGCACGCGGCACCCACCAGCACTCCCGCTCCGATGCCGGCCTTGGAGTCCCGTAGCGCTTCATAGCGCTCGAGCAGCTTCGGATCGAGCGAACCGGCAATCGATTGGCGCTCTTGGCCGAGCTCGTCGATGCCGTGCTGCAGCGAGCCGCCCTTCGCAGTGAACTCCTCGACTCGCGCCTCCTCTTGGGCGCGCAGCTGCTGCAAAGCGGTCTCGACGCGAACGACCTGGCCTTCTGCGGTCTCGATCTTCTCCATGAGGTTGAGAGTGTCGATATCGAGCTTGTCGAGACGACGCTTAAGGGCATCGAGTTCCCGCGTGATGTGCTGGATCTCCTTGGCGTTCGTGACTGCGCCGGACATCATGCGCTTCTGTTCGGAGTCGAGCTTCTCCTTGACCTGAGTGCTCTCGTCGTCGAAGCGCCCGCGGTCCTGCTGCAGGCGGCGGACCAGGCGCTCGGCCTTAGCCTTAAGCTGCTCGACCTCAGCGATCTTCCTGCGCGTCTGAAGGATGGCGCGCTTCTCCGGCATCTCGTCGAGCTGCTTTTGCGCCCGCCTCATGTCGGTATCGATCTCTTGAAGCCGCACGAGCAGACTTGCTTGGTCCATGCACCCTCCCCTATGGCGTCCACCAGCCGCGCCGTGGTTCGTCGACGTGCACGACCGACCCGTCCAGCCCTGGTGTCGCCAAGATCGCCTCGGCAAGCACCGGCACCAGCGGCCACTCGGTCACGTCATGCCCAGCCTCGATCACGGCAAGTCCGGACGCGGTAGCTTCCAGGGCGTCATGATACCGCACCTCACCCAAGACAATCGCATTGGCTCCCGATGTGATCGCGTCGGGCAACAAGGAGCTGCCCGAACCCGTAGCGGTGGCCACTTTCGCGACCTCGCGGTCCGGTTCGCCCCACACTCGCGGCGTGCATGCGAGTACTTCGGCGACGTGTGTGGCCAGCTCCCCAACCAGCGTGGGCTCGGCAAGCTCGGCGATCCGGCCCAGTCGAGCAGCGCCCCGCGACATGGTGATCTCGGACACGACGATCAGCGGCTCTTCGTACGGGTGCGCAGCTCGCGCGGCCGCGGCCACGGCTCCTCGGCGAGCTGAAGGGCACACCATCTCGATGCGCTCTTCGGGAGCACCCGCGGCATCGCCACCCTTCGCGAATGGCGTGGAGTTCTCGAGAGGGCGGAAACGGCCGAGTCCGGTGCCGGTGAACGAACACGCCTCGTACTGCCCGATACGTCCGGCGCCTGCCGCCGCCATCTCAGCGCGTATGCGATCGGCGGCCTGCTCAGGGGCGAACACGGTCACCAGCGCCATGGGCGCTTCGGAGCGCTCGAGCGGACGGCCCTCCCCGTAGCCGAGGGCTTCGAGCAACACGCCGGCGCCGCGCGGAGAGCGGTCCAGATTCGTGTGGGCCGACACGATCGCGATGCCTGTCGAGGCGGCCACGAACATCACGTCTGCCGAGGAACCCGACGTGAACGTGGCGTGCTCCGAGATGGACGGCGGATGGTGAGTCGCCACGAGGTTGGCGCCGCACGCCGCAGCCGTGTCGAGGGCCTCGCGAGTGGCGTCGAGCGTGACGAGCACGCCGGTCACCGCAGCCTTCGGGTCACCTACGCGCAGGCCGACGGCGTCCCACGGCTCGGCCCAGGCAGAGGGAAACGCGACCTCGACCGCCCGTTCGACGTGGCTGACGAGGACCGAGCTCACAGCGCAACCTCCCTGGCCTGACGCTTCTCGAAGTACACCATGTGGCTATACCCCACCGAGCGCAGCAGCTCCCGGGCATCGTCCAGCGCGTAGCCGACCTCGTCGGGACAGTGCGCGTCCGAGCCCGTGGTCACACGTACGCCATGCCGCAGGCACGCTTCCAGGAACTTTCGGCTCGGGTAGATCTCGGCGCACGGCTTGCGCAAGCCGGCGGTCGAGACCTCGACGACCAGGTCGTGGTGAGCGAGCACACGGGCGGCCTGGTCGTAGTGCGACGCGGGATCGCCCTCGGGCCGGTGGCCGAACTTCTTGACGAGATCGGGGTGGGCCATCACGTCGAACAGCCCGCTGGCGGCGGCTTCAGCGAACACCTCGAAGTAGCGCGCCCAGACCGCGTCGACGTCCACGTGCTCCCAACGGTCCGCGTGCTCAGGCGAGTCGAACACCCACCCGTCCAGGAAATGGACCGAGCCGAGCACCACGTCCCACTCCGCGGCCGCTAGCAAGCCGGTCACGTGCGCCATGCGACCAGGGAGCCAGTCTGCTTCGGCACCGAGCAGCACGCGCACGCTGTCCGAGGCTTCATCAGTCGCACGGCGGACCTCGGCGACATAGTCGTGCCACTGCTCGGGCGGCATGGCGTAGTCGCGCGAGGGGTCGAGGTCTGAGGGCAGCGGGACGTGCTCGGTGAAGGTGATCACATCGAGCCCAGCTTGCTGCGCGTGTCGAACGTAGTCGGCGACCGTACCCGTCCCGTGTCCGCAACGCGCCGTATGGATGTGCGAGTCGACTCTCACTCCGGCACGATCTCCCCTCCACCGATGACGCGGTCTTGCACGTAGCATACGACCGACTGCCCAGGGGCGGGCGCGCTCACTGGCGAGTCGAATGTCACGTTCAGGTTCGAACCGTCGAACGTGGCAGTCACTGGGCGGGCGGCGGCCCTGTAGCGCACCTGAGCCTCGCAACGTATCGGGCCGGCCTCACCGCGCCACACCACATTCACGGCTTGTACCCGCACGGTGGTCATGTCTTGCGCCGGAGAGACGTGCACGGTGTTCGTGGCGGGGTCGAGCGCGCTCACGTACCAGGTGACCGGGCCACCGATGCCAAGCCCCTTGCGCTGCCCGACGGTGTAGTGCGCCAGCCCCCGGTGCGTGCCCAAGACGCGCCCGGCATCGTCAACGATCGGGCCGGGGCTCTCGGCATCGGGGTGCCGGGCCGTGACGATGCCGATAAGGCCTCCCTGGTCCGTGAAGCACACGTCCTGGCTCTCGGTGCGGCGCGCAGCAGGCAGACCGCGCATCTCCGCTTCTGCGCGCACATCGGCTTTCGTCGACTCTCCGAGCGGAAAGACCATCCTGGCAAGTGCGTCGACACCGAGCCGGTACAAGAAATACGACTGGTCCTTGCCGACGTCGAACCCGCGGGCCACCCAGGGTACGTCGTCCACCCACACCACTCGAGCGTAGTGGCCGGTGGCAACCCGCGGGATTCCTCGGCGGGTCGCCTCGGCGAGCAGCACTTCGAACTTCACTCGCTCGTTGCAGCGCACGCAAGGATTCGGGGTCAGCCCCTCCGCGTACGCGTCGGCGAGGTAGTCGAGCACGCACTCGTCGAACACCGTGACCGCGTCGACGACGACGTGCTCGATCCCGAGTGCCTCGGCCACCGCGCGAGCCGAGGCCATGGATTCATCGGCCGAGGAGAGCTGGCCTTCAGGAACCATGCGCAACGTGACGGCCGAAACGTCGTGGCCCGCATCGATGAGCCGCGCGGCGGTAACGGCGCTGTCCACTCCCCCGCTGACAGCGGCCAACACCTTACCCACTGGATGTCTGCCCGCCGTCTATCGAGCCACGCCCGCCGGACAGCGCGCGGATCTTGTCCACGACGACCGGGAAATGCCGCAAGAAGTACTCGACGTGCTCGTCGGTCGTGAAGCGCCCGACCGACACGCGCAGGGAGCCGAACGACTCTTGCGGCTGGCGCCCGATGGCGAGCAGTACGTGGCTCGGTTTCACCGATTTCGCGGAGCACGCCGAACCGGTCGACATCATGATGCCGAGCTCGTCGAGGTGCAGGAGCATCGCTTCGCCCTCGACACCGTGGACCATAAGGTTCGCGATGTGGGGCGCCAAGTGCTCCCGCGCACCGTTGAGCTCGGTGTCGGGCACGGCCTGAAGGACCCCGTCGATGACCCTGTCGCGCAGGATGCACAGGCGTGCCTGCTCCTCCTCGCGCTCCTCGAGCATGAGCCGCAACGCCTTCGCGAACGCCGCAGCACCCGCTACGTTCTGGGTGCCGCTACGGCGGCCCGATTCCTGGCCACCCCCGATCAGTAGGGGCGCGAACGGTCCGCCGCGCTTCAGGTACAACACGCCGATGCCCTTGGGACCGTAAATCTTGTGTGCCGAGAACGACGCAGCATCGACCCCGGTATCGGTCACATCGAGCGGGATCTTGCCAACAGACTGCACCGTGTCGCTGTGGAAGAGCGCTCCGTGCTCGTGAGCGACGGCAGCCAGCTCCTTGATCGGCTGCACGGTACCCAGTTCGTTGTTCACGTGCATCACCGAGACCAGTGCCACGCTCTCATCGACAAGGGCGGACAGGTCCTGGGGATGGACAACCCCGTCCGACCTAGGCCGTACGAGCCGAAGCTCGAACCCCTCCTTCACAAGCAGTTCGGCGGGCTGGAGCACGGCCTTGTGCTCGAATGCGGAGACCACAACGGCACCTCGGCCGGTCCTGCGCCTGACCGCGCGGCTCAGCCCGAACACCGCCGTGTTGTCGGACTCGGTCCCGCCACCCGTGAACACGACCTCGGACGGTCGTGAGGCGCCGATGTCCTCGGCGACGGACACCCGTGCAGACTCCAACTCAGCGTGCGCAGCTCGTCCCGCAGCGTGAAGGCTGTTCGGGTTGGCGTAGTGGTCGCGCATCAGCGGCACCATGACGTCGAGCACGCGTTCGTCGATCGGAGTGGTCGCCGCAAAGTCCAGGTAGATCGGGTTCGGCACGCAAATCACATCTCTCAAGCGCTCAGGTCCTCGGATTCGTCGTACTCGCTTTGCGCTGTCGCAAGATCGGCGAGCGTGGTCGTCTCGAAGACCTCGCGCAGGGCGTCTGTGGCCCGAGACCACACGCCGGCGGCCGCACACATGCCTTCGCGCCCACATACTGCGGCCCTGTCGCCCTCACACACAGTAGACGCGAGCGGTCCTTCGAGCGCCTGCACCACGTCCAACACCGTGATCTGTGATGCGTCTCGCTCCAACACGAAGCCCCCGTGGGCACCCCGGACCGCGGAGATCAGTCCCTCCTTGCGCAGCGTTGCTAGAAGCTGCTCGAGGAACTTGGCCGGTATGGCCTGGCGCTCGGATATCTCGCGGGCGCTGACTGGGCCTTCCTTGGCACCACACGCAAGATCGATCATGGCGAGCAAGCCGTATTCGCTCTTTGCCGTCAACCGCATCAGGACCGCCGTTGCTGCGGGGAATTCCTACAGACGCACTATGATTTAGAACGATAGATAGGGGGCAGGCGGGTGTCAAGCCGTCGTAGAGCTACCCCGCGGCCGAACGAATGATGCGCAACAGCTCGCCCACGTCCGTGTCCACTGTGGGGCTGAGCAGCACCAACGCGCTCCGATGGTCCAGCACGGCACCGCTTTCAAGTGACCCCATGAACTCCAGGTCCTCCAGGCAGATCGCTCGCGCGTAGTCGCACACCTGCGCCTGGCGGATGGCCTGTGAGAGGGCCGGGAGCGAGGCGCGGTCCTCGGCCACGTAGAGTGCCGAGGAATCCGGACCCACCAGTTCCGCCCGGCGCTGCTCGACCTTTCGAACGAGGTCGGCTGCTGCTGCTTCGGTCAGGTCGCGCTCCACGACGCGCATCATCAGGGTGATCCCGATCGGCGAGCGCCACATTCCGTCGCCGTCCACCCCGAAGCCGAGTTTGCGCCCCAGCGCGTCGACACGCTCGCGCAACCCCAGGCGGTGCCTTGCCTCGTCCTCGTCGCGCGCGGAGGGTGGCCGCAACACGACATCGGGAACGGCCTGGGCGGTCTCGGCGGCAGCGCGGTTCATGTCCTCTGCGTCGACGAGCTGCCGAATGTCTGAGGTCAGCGCTTCTTTCGCGTCCATCTGCAAGACCTCGGCAAGCCGCTTGTTGCGGACCTTGAGCTCGACTCCGAACAGCTCGAGGACCGATGTCGCGTCGTCCGCGTCGTCTGCGTCGTCCGCGTCGGGTCGGTCGGCGCGTGCGTCGGGCAGCTCCTGATCACTCATCGGCGATCCCCCATCGGCGTTCGGCAGTATCTCGTGCCGCACATCGGTCCCGTCACGCGAATTCTACCGCATGCGCTTTGCAGCTGCCCGTTTGCCAACGCGGTTCGTCCACTCGTCGAATCGAACACACTATCGCTTGTGGGCGTGAATGGTTTGCGGTAAGTTTGACGCCCACCTCATGAGGAGGGGACGTTCAACCGGTCCACGGTTGACAGCCACAGGGTGGCGAGAACCCACTGGACTTGTGTGAGAAAGCCTCGGTCGCCGTTGAGCGATGCCGGGGCTTTCTCGGTGTCTGAGCTGCGCTTTTGCGGTTCCGCCGCGTGTAGTGGCGGACCCTACTTCAACGCCGACATCAGGTTCGCCATCTCGATGGCAGACAGCGCCGCGTCCCAGCCCTTGTTCCCCGACTTGGTGCCGGCGCGCTCCACGGCTTGCTCGATCGTGTCCGCCGTGATCACGCCGAAGATCACCGGCACGCCTGAAGCGATTGAGGCCTGTGCGACGCCCTTCGAGGTCTCGGCGGCAACGTAGTCGAAGTGCGGTGTGCCGCCGCGTATTATCACGCCCAGTGCGACCACTGCGTCGTAGCGGCCCGACCCCGCCATCGTCTTGGCCACGAGCGGCATCTCGAAGCTACCGGGCACCCAAGCGACATCGACGTCGTCAGGCTCAACGCCGTGGCGAGCCAACGCGTCTTGAGCGCCCGCGAGCAGCCGGCCCGACAGCAGTTCGTTGAAGCGGGCGACAACGAGGCCGACCTTCAGTCCCGTGCCAATCAGATTTCCTTCGAACGTGCTCATGGAGCCTCTCCTCCGATTCCGTCTGTGCCCTCAAGCAGAAGGCTGTGAGACATCTTCTCGCGTTTGGTGCGCAGGTAGTGGACGTTCTGCGGGCACGCTGGGACCTCCAGCGGCACCTGCTCGGTGACTTTGAGACCGTACCCCTCGAGTCCGACGATCTTGGTAGGGTTGTTGGTCATCAGGCGCATCGACGTCAGCCCGAGGTCTGCCAGGATCTGCGCGCCGATGCCGTAGTCGCGCAGGTCAGCGGGGAACCCGAGTGCCTCGTTGGCCTCAACGGTATCCGCACCTCGCTCCTGCAGCTCGTAGGCCTTCAGCTTGTTCGCGAGCCCAATGCCGCGACCTTCGTGACCCACGATGTAGAGAACCACTCCAGCGCCGGCTTCTTGCACTCGCCGCATCGCTTCTTCGAGCTGCGAGCCGCAGTCGCATCGCAGGGAGTGGAACACGTCGCCGGTCAGACACTCGGAATGCACTCGCACGAGCACATCGTCGCGTCCCGCAACGTCACCGGCAACGAGCGCTATGTGCGTGGCGCCGTCGACAAGCGACTGGTAGCCGTACGCGGTGAACTCGCCAAAGGCGGTGGGGAGCTGGACTTCGGACACCCGCTGGACGAGCCGCTCGGTCCTGCGCCGGTAGCGGATGAGGTCTGCAACGGTCGTCATCTTCAGTCCGTGCTGCTCGGCGACGCGTGTGAGTTCGGGCAGCCGCGCCATCGTACCGTCCTCGTTCATGATCTCGCAGATCACACCGGCCGGGTACAGACCCGCCAGCCGCGCGAGGTCGACCGCCGCTTCGGTGTGCCCCGCGCGCTCCAACACCCCGCCCGGCTTCGCCCGCAGCGGGAACACATGGCCGGGGCGCGACAGGTCCTCGGGGCGCGTCGCGGCGTCGATCGCGGCGCGGATAGTGGCAGCGCGGTCCTGGGCCGAGATGCCCGTGGTGATCGCGCCCTTGGCGCCGATCGATACGTGGAAAGCCGTCTGTTGCGCCGACGTGTTGTCCGACGTCATCGGCGGAATGCGCAGCTCGTCGAGCCGCTCGCCTGTCATGGGCAGACAGATCAGTCCTCGGCCGTGCATGGCCATGAAGTTCACGGCCTCGGGCGTGGCTTTCTCGGCCGCCATCACCAAGTCGCCCTCGTTCTCGCGGTCCTCGTCGTCCACCACGATCACAATGCGACCGGCTCGGATGTCGTTCAGGACCTCTTCGATGGGCGCGAACGGTGCGTGGGTGTCGGTGCGCGTTTGCATGCCTACTTGCCCTCCGCAAACTCGCGCAGCATGTCGCCCAGACCCCTTCGGCCTGCCGAAGAAGTGTCCTCGGCATCGCCCATGTACAGGCCGACGAAACGCTTGACGTACTTGGCCATCATGTCCACCTCGACATTGACACGCGCACCGCCGGGCTTCTCGCCGAGCGTGGTGGCCTGCTCGGTGTGTGGGATGACCGCGCACGCGACGAGGTCGCCTTTGGTCTGAGCGACCGTGAGCGAGATGCCGTCGATGGCGATCGA